>Ga0172374_1003144_pt1 | contig 10163 bp, 11 predicted proteins | sample LakKiv3m_FD_114536 | JGI IMG/M metagenome (GOLD analysis project Ga0172374, IMG submission 114536) | Freshwater microbial communities from Kabuno Bay, South-Kivu, Congo - kab_092012_10.3m | ecosystem: Environmental > Aquatic > Freshwater > Lake | place: Democratic Republic of the Congo... | reverse complement strand
CGCATTGTCCTGTCGCCGCGGATGCACACCGAACCTGCGATCATCGCCATGCCGGTCGAAGTTCGCGCACCTTGGGCGGTCGCGATGCTGGCCTATTTTACGTCGCTGACGCCGGGATCGACGTGCCTGCACGTATCGGAAGATCGCACGCGGCTGTATCTGCACCTGCTCGACATGCGCGATGCCGATGCGAGCATCGCCAAGTTTCGTCGTTTGTACGAACGCCGGATCGCGGAGCTTGAGCGATGATCGATTTGCCTCAGTTCGCGACGATCCTGTCGCTGCTGCTGTGCGCAGCCTTGGCGATGACCGCGTGGCGGCTGGTCCGCGGGCCGAGCTTCGCGGACAGGTTTATCGCGTTCGACATGCTGACTGCGATCGCGATCGGATTTTCCGCGGTGACTGCTATCGTCACGACGCGCGGCGTGTTTCTGGACATCGCGCTTGGGCTCGCGCTGATAAACTTTACCGCGACGGCGGCGTTTGCGCTGTTCCTGGAACGCAGGGCGCGCGACCGATGACCATCCTGGCGCTCGTTCTGCTCGCCGGTGGCGTGCTGCTGACCTTGGTCGCGGCGGTTGGGCTGCTGCGGCTGCCCGATCCGCTCCAGCGCATGCATAGCGCTACCAAGGCGGGTACGCTCGGCACAACGCTGATCGTGCTGGGTACACTGATTCTCGTCGACGATGTGCGACCCTCGACCACGATCCTGACGATCACATTCCTGCTGTTCACCCTGCCAATCGGAGCGCAGTTGCTGGGCCGCGCAAGCTATCTGTCCGGCGTCAAGTTGAAGGGCGTCACCGAAAACGCGATACCCGAAATGCTTTCGGCCGACGAGACGCATGACATAAAATGGGATGCGACACGCTTAAGGCAGTGAGCGGCAGGGAGAGGCGTGTAGCCTGACCTCAGTTTGGTATTGCCCCGCGATAATCGCCCCGGCCGATTTGTTAGCCGCCGTTCGGCAACGCGCCCCCATCCCGTCATAGGGCCAATCCTCGGCATCGCCCGAAACCGGTCATGTAACCCGGTAGTGTGATGTCCGCTTTGGACGACGCTGGCCGGTCTTTGTTCGTTTTTGCCTTTGGTCAATCAGGGCCAAGGAGAACAACGATGACCTACTCACATCTAGATCCCGTCATGCAGAACCGCGTGGCCTGGAATGCCGGTAAGACGGTTGGTACGAAGCGACCTCTCACGCAGATCCAGATCTGGGCGATCCGCTTCTTTCTGGATCGAGAGGAGCGGCTGCGGGATCGCGCGTTGTTTAACCTTGCCATCGATAGCAAGTTGCGGGTCTGTGACCTCGTGAAGCTGAGGATCGGCGTTCTCATTGCCGGGGAGAATATCCGGACCCGCGCTATGGTGATCCAGCGGAAGACCGGTCGGCCGGTGCAATTAGAAATGACGGCTGACGCTCGTGGGAGCCTTACTGCATGGCTGCAGCGCCGCGGCGGCACAGCAGATGACTATGTGTTCCCAAGTCGACTGGATCGCAGTCGCCCGATAAGTACGCGGCAATATGCCCGACTCGTCGATGAATGGGTCACCGCCATCGGACTGCGGCGCGAAGACTATGGCACGCACTCGATGAGGCGAACGAAGGCGGCGATGATCTACCGGGCCACCGGCAACCTCAGGGCGGTGCAGATCCTGCTAGGACACACCAAGATCGAGAACACCGTTCGCTATCTGGGTGTCGATGTTGAGGATGCGCTCATGCTCGCTGAGCTTACCAAAATCGGACCATCGATGCGGCTGTCGGGTATCGCCCGACGGCCGCTAGCGGTAGACGGGATGGGTCTCGGGATCGACGGCAACTGGGTGGTTAGCCGCCGTCGGAATTTCTGGGGTGCTGCGGTCGACCTAAATTCCAAACAAAGCCCAGTAAGCCTGATACGATGCCCACGTAATAGATGACCCCAAAAAAGGCGGGCTCGATCGTCTCCGCTGACATACAACTCGACCAAATTGCGTCGCCGCTCTATAAAAGGGGAAAGAGCCCTTGAAGCATGAACAGAGCGATAAGCCCGATGTGAATTGCTGCTCGCATTTATGTCGATGACCACGACCATTGACAGTCGACAATTGATGTCGTGGACGACTCTCCTTTCCCACGGGATATTTTTTGCGGATGAGTCGGAGAGGAGAGTGAAGATGGAGCAAGTGTCAGTTGTCGGGCTGGATCTGGCCAAGTCGGTCTTCCAGGTTCAAGGTATCAATGCAGAAGGCAAGGCTGTGCTGCGGCGCAAGCTTTCTCGTAGTCAGCTGCTGAAGCTGTTTGAGAATATGCCGCCCTGCCTGGTCGGGATGGAGGCATGCGCCTCAGCCCACGACTGGGCTGGTGAGCTGGTTGCGCTGAGCCCCCAGGTCAGGTTGATGCCGCACAATACGTGAAGCCCTATGGAAGCGTGGCAAGAACGACGCGGCCGATGCCGAGGCGATCTGCAAAGCAGTGACCCGTCCCACGATGCGGTTCGTCGGCGTGAAGTCTCCGGACCAAGCGACCATGATGCTACACCGGGTGCGCAAGATCCTGACGCGGCAGCGCACCCAGCTGAGCAATGCCCTGCGCACCCATATGGCCAAGTTCGGTATCATCGCAGCCACCGGACGCGGAGGACTGGAGCGGCTCATCGCGGTCATCGCAGAGCAGGATGATGCGCGATTGCCTGACGAGGCATTCAACAACTGCAGGTCAGGTTCCCGATCCCGCAAGTCAGCAATCGCTTTTTCGCGCCCAGCGACGGCGCGCCGGACGGCCTGACGGAACACTTCGGCGAAAATCATTACGACAAAGACAGTTGTGCCACTAACCAGTGACCGGGTCGCGTCCGTAGCAAGCGGAATGGATCGAGCAGCTGCACTGGGCAGGTCGGTCAACAATACCCACGCGAAGCAACCCACATAGGCTACCAGTCCTGCACGCAGTCGGCCGAACAATGTCGCGATAAAAACCGTGGAATAAATTGGCGCGAAAGGACCTGCAGTCGGGGCTACCGCGTCCACGCCCAGTCGCACAACCACAATAACAACCGTGCACAAAACTCCAAAAAGAACTGGTGCCTTCCAGTTTGCCATCCCAGGGTGTGATCGATTAGCAACGTCGAATTCGGCAAGCTTTTGTAGTCTTCGCTGCATCATTCCTCCCGTATCCGATATTTTCTGAAGACGTTAGCACCCGTCTCTCAACAGCACCCTGCGCGAGCAGCAGGGAAGTTGGATCACCCGAAAAGCTCGACGATTATCCGTGGTGGAGTGCGCGAGACATTCCCGCACGATCCGCCAAATCACGAGTGCGGATTCCCATCGTGTTGTGATGGGCCGGTGATTGCAGGCTGGAGTGGATTTGACACGTCGGTGACGCATTCAATGACACAGGCAACTACAAGAAATGACAAAGTCAAATTTCGGGCTATATTTCATTGTCATGACGGCTGCGGCAGGATCTCATATCCCAGGACAGCAGGGTTGCCGGACAAGCCCGATGCAAGTCGTTCAGCCCGCTTATCATTATAACCGGTTGCTGTTGCGCCATGCTCAACGATATCACCCAACAGCTTTTGATGCGATGTCGTCGCTTTTAGATCGTAATCTGCAAGGAGATCGCAAAATTCACTCGCCGTTACGGCTGACGACCGACGATAGCGTACTTTCAAATGTACTATCCGCCGCTGGGGCGCGTATCTCTCGGTGACGGAAACCGCCGCAAGTACGATAACCGTGGCGGCCGCGCCCACGGACGCCAGTTCATTAAAACCGATACCGAATAATATACCAAGAGTAGCTGTCGTCCAGAGCGAAGCCGCTGTTGTGAGTCCTCGGACGTTCAACCCTTCACGGAAAATGACGCCGCCGCATAGAAAGCCGATCCCGGTGAGGACACCATGCGCCATCCGCACGGGATCAATGCGAATGACGTCCACGGGCGCATCATTGAGCCATGCCATCTGATGTACTGCCGACAGCATCAACAAACAGCATGAGAGGCTAACGAGAATATGCGTTCGTAAGCCGGCCGGGCTTGCGCGGTATTCGCGCTCAGCACCGATCACGCCTCCCGCAAAGATCGCCCCTAAGATCGCCCAGGTGAGGTCAGTGTTCAGCGTCTCCAAGCTTAGATATCCAACTATAATTTTTGAGAAACCTTCATCGGCCCCGCCGATGCAGGCGCGTCGTTCAAAGCTTCCGAACCCCAGATGAAGCTCATTATTCCAGCGGCAAAGTTATTGTGGCACGCATCATCTCTCCGCCGACCTCACGTTTAAAGGACCCGCCCGCTGTCTCAACCAGACGTTCGATCAGTCTGAGGCCTCGGCCACCCGAACGCGGGTTTTGGAATGCGGTTTCTTCCAGCCACGTCAGTGTGACATTGTTGCTATGGCTCACACCGTCGACACGGACCTGGTTGCCATTCCGCATTGCGCCGTATTTCAAACTGTTTGTCGCCAATTCGCCAAAGCAAAGGGCGAGTGCCTGCATTGCGCGGTCGCCGAGCTTCACATGTGGCAGGGAGCCAAATTTCAGCAGAGCGTTGTTGCCATAAGCTCCCGCCAACATCGGCACATATTCATCCAACATTTGTTCATTAGCCGGATCCAGTACGAGCGCTTGCACGTCAGAAAGTTGCGCCAGCCGGGAAGCGATTTGGCGGGCGAAACTTTCAAGCTCTGGGCTTCCCCGCGCGCTGAGCATAATTATGCCCGAGGCAACCGCGAGCGAATTTTTTAACCGGTGACGCATCTCAAGGCTAATGGCTTCAACCCGATCCCGCTCCCGAACCTCGGTCGTCATATCGCGCGCTATAGTAACAAAATGGATTATCTCTCGGTTGGGCATTTGTACTGGGCTGACAGTAACGTCCCACCAACTCACAGCGCCGTTGGTTAACCTCGATGCCGTGAAACGTCCGAGTTGGCCCTGTCCCGCCGCATCCAGTGCGTCGGAAACTTTTGACCGAGCGTCCTTAGGCCAGCGTTCAATATAAGACTTACCCAGCAGGTCCGAAGGCGAACTCAATTCCATCAGCCGAGCCCCTTGTCCGTTGACGTACTGAATCACTCCATCGCGATCTAAAAGCTTTATGCAATCGTGGGTTTGATCCAGGACCGCCGCAAGCAGCGCGCCATTTTGGTCGGTTAGAGCATCGACACTTTCGGTATTGCTCATCAGCGTCCAGTTCAACTTTCGGTGGGCCCACGTGAGTCAGCGTCCGCGACTTTTACCGCTTATCTTAAGTTTCCCAACGGATTAAATCTCGCTGTCGCCGAATCCGCAACCCCGTTTCGCGTTATTCGAGAGAGGATGGGGCATATTGAATATGGTCGGCGTGGGCCTACGGGGTGTCAATGGAGCAAAGATGCTCAAACCTCGCTGAAGCGGCTCAGAACCTCCGCGAAATTGATAAAATGACTGGTTGCCAAGTCTCGTCGCGGCATGATCGGACAAAAAATTACACCGCGTCACTCGCAACACGCTATCCAATCCAACTCCCGCCCGACTTCTCCACAAACTAAGTCGATCAACCGACATCCAGGGTGGCACATTTGACCACAGATAGCCTTCCTGAAGTGGAGCAGTGGGACCTTATTCCAACTCGAACGTTATGCCGCTGAAGCGCCGTACGCAGCGGCGCAAATTATAACGGAGAAGTTCGATGCGCGCACTTTGCTGGCATGGAAAGGGTGATGTACGAGTAGATACAGTAGCTGATCCCGAGATCAAGCACCCCCGCGACGCCATTATCAAGGTTACCGCATGTGCCATTTGTGGTTCGGATCTTCATCTGCTTGACGGGTATCAACCGACCATGGAAGCCGGGGACATTCTTGGGCACGAAAATATGGGCGAGGTCGTGGCGTTGGGTTCCGAAGTCACCAACCTACAAATCGGTGACCGGGTGGTTGTACCTTTCACGATAAGCTGCGGTCAGTGTTGGTTCTGTCAGAAGGGATTGTACTCCGCCTGCGAGACGACAAATCCGAACGCCGAGATGGCCATCAAGGCTATGGGACACTCTCCAGCGGGCCTGTTCGGATTTAGCCATATGCTGGGAGGCTATTGCGGTGGCCAAGCGGAATATTTGCGGGTGCCGATGGCGGACATTGGTCCCATTAAAATTCCTGATAATGTTACTGACGAGCAGGCCCTGTTTCTTTCAGACATTTTTCCAACGGGGTATATGGCAGCCGAGAATGCGCAAATCGAGCCTGGGGATACCGTAGCGATTTGGGGCTGCGGCCCAGTGGGCCAATTCGCGATCCGCTCCGCGCTCATGCTTGGTGCCGGGCGTGTCATCGCAATTGATGAGGTGCCCGAGCGTCTGGCGATGGCCGAAGCAGGCGGTGCCGAGACAATCAATTTTTCGGAAACCGATGTTTATGATGAACTCCAAGTCCGCACCAAAGGGCGCGGTCCCGATAGCTGCATCGATGCGGTAGGTTGCGAGGCATCCGGCCATGGGGCAGTGGACGCAGTAGTCGATAAGGTCAAAGCCGCGACCTTCCTCGCTACCGACAGGGTTCACGTGCTTCGGGAAGCTATTATGAGTTGCCGTATGGGCGGTACGGTGTCGATTCCTGGCGTGTATGTGGGTATGGGCGACAAAATTCCCATCGGAGCCATGATGAACAAAGGGCTGACAATTAAGACCGGTCAGACTCACGTTCAGGCTTATACCAAACCACTACTCGCCCGAATTGAAGCAGGTGATATCGACCCTAGCTTCGTTGTCACCCACCCGGCCAGCTTGGAAGATGCTCCAGAAATGTATAAGAGGTTTCGTGATAAAGAAGACGGCGTAATTAAAGTTGTGTTGCGACCTGGTGGTTAGGAAAGGGATAGCTAGGGACTCCTAGAAACTTTCGACGTAATCAACATTACCCGAAATTTATAAATTCACATTACTCAACTTTTACGGTCTTATCCATGAACAAAACTCGCGACCGACTTTTGCGTCGGTAAACGCGAACTATGAACAAATCTTTTGTCGAGAACGCCATCTTTTTTAGCTTTCCTTGGAAGGGGGCTCGGGGGGCGATGACGCATTATCGCTGATGATACGGCGCGAGTAGATCTTGAAAATGATATCGGCTGCGTCCGACCGGGCATGCTGAATGCGCTCAATGCGCTTTACGGCAATTTCCAAATCCCGAGGCGTTATGGGCAGACGATCAGTCATCAGCCACCAAGATTGCGCGCACCGGCGTCATTCCCGCCCGTACAACGCGGCTGACGTTACCCCATGAACCAAGATCGGACTAAGGGGCAGCCCTCGGTCATCGGCGATGTCCAGCTGCCAATGCCCATCTTCCCAAAACGAGCCATCGATGATCTTTAGACAATCACCGGTAGCTAGAACCGCATGATTGCGTGCTTCCTCTATAGAATCGCACTCGATTTCGCTAGTTTGGGCGGGGGCTTCGCCATTTCTAACTATAATACGAAAATGTCGCCATTTGATCTCTCCACTGAGAGATAACTATCGGGTGGCCAATCGGCTTTCCGCAGCGCCAGAAAGAAAAATCATTTGCCGGTTAGGATCGGCGTGGTCCATAATGTATAGGCGATAGGCCTCCCGTGCCTCCTTCATCGCTGGAGTGCTATACGCCGGAGTGCAGTCTTAATGGCAACCAGCCGTCCGGCGACACATAACCCAAGTTCCTTGATGTGAGAGTGCTGGATGGGTGCGGTCTATTCGGACGTTATAACGGACGCCAAGGAAGGTGAATGACGTCCGGGAATTGCCTAAGCGAAGGGCAGAGTTATGCGAGCGCTTGGCAATCGGAGACCGATAAATGAACGAGCAGGACGCTCCCGCGGGCGGCGATGGCTAAGCGTTCCTGTATGACTACCGGAAGCATCTTACTTCGCTCTGCCTGTTTTCGCTCGCGGGCAACGGGACAGGCCGTTCTAATGTACTGCTGACTATGGCATTGATTGTGCGCGGGCTCGCAACGTTCAGCTCCTTTTACGCCTTGGCCATGATTGCTGAGGCGCGATTCACCGGCAAGCCCAGCAAAGGCAATATCAACTGATACCGTCAAGCCGTGCCCCTTCTAGTCGCTGTTGGTATCGGCATGTGAAGTGCCTATGGCCTTAAAGTCTCGCCGCCCGAAAGCGGTTGGACCGGAAGCAACCCAGTTTGAGGCGTAGGGCGGGCAGCTGGTCAGCTCCGATAGCTGCTGTGCAGCCATCGACCACCCGTCGGCCATCAGTGAAGTCCCCTTGTCAAAGATTACAGATGGCCGAGCCATTGTTTTGAATGGCTTTGCTGGTGGCCGACCACCAAGGACGGCCCGAAACGTTTGTGTCGCGATAATGGGGGTGACGGTGCCTATGTTTGAGTCGCACAGTCGGACACCGTCAAGAACCGATTAGCAAGCGCTTGTGATGAAAAGTGAAGTCAGCGTGTCAGGTTCCAGCTTAGCGCGCGGCTCTACTGATAGCCGCCCTTTTCCTCGCGCTCTTGGGCAGCGTCTTCCTGCGCTTTCTCTATGTCGCTCGAATCAGCGGCTTCATCGTCAGCTTCATCGGGATCTTCGAACTCGGTGGTATCGTCATCCATCGGTTCATCGTTCTCAGCGTCCGGGATCACGCCCATACTCACTCTCCCCTATGCTTGAATGCGACCAGTAGGAATGTCCCCGGTCTGAACTATCGCTTCGTATCGTTTCGCCATTTCGCGGTGTGCGCGTTTTGCGCATCGGTCTTCCGCTTCCTGCGCTCGCTTGCGCTCTTGCTCTAAACGCGCGCGATAGTAGGCGAGTTGGTCATCCATCATGCTCTCCCAGCATTCGCCCCACCCCTTCCAATTATGTAGCATGTATGCGAGCAAAATGGGAGTCTGGGGGCAAAGCGCCGTGGGCGCAAAGCGGCGAGTCTAGGGAAATAAGTCGTCCGCCGCCCGCGGCACCCCTCGGGACGTCGTCATCCTTAGAACCTATATGTTTTCGGAATGATTGGATAAAAAAGACACGGTAACAAATTTGATTTCACGCGACCACGTTGGGCAATACCTTCCAACATTGCGACCCAACGGCGGATTCGCAGGATGGCTCGCTGACTGGTCGTCGCGAGGCTGACCGAGGCGACCCATGAAATCAATCATCATAAACCGATCTCCACTTCTTAATGCTTCTGCTGTGGTGGTCGCGCAGAGAGGCTTGGAGTGACGCCTAGCTCCCGACGACGCCTTCGCCATGAAGAGGACTGGAAACGCCTATGAGGCGATTAGGGGGCTGATCAGCGTTTGCGATTTGAACAAATGCAATACGGTTGTATTGGTTTGATGGCTAAGCCGCGTCGGCTATCGCTCGCGTCCGTAAAAAGCAGCCCTTCTGCAATCCACCCCCAATGCCGACGCCTGCCGATCAACGATCAATGCTAGCACGAGCCCCAGCTTTTCGCCGGGAGCTAATTCGACAGGCAAGCGACAAATTCCTTTCCCCAGCGGGTCATGGCATTAATGGCCGACTGAACGATCGCTTTGCGAAAGACTATACGTAGTATGATGAAGCTCTATATTTTGCTCGCAGCATCGACCTTCTCGCTCGCCGCATGTAGCGCGCAAACGGCGAATACGGCACCAAGCAGCGCCGCCACCACCACTCAGGCTGCGGAACTGCTCACAGTTCCGGTCCAAGGCAGGGAGTTGCGCATTTCCGTGTTCCGTCCGGCGGAACTAACGCGGGGCGTCCTTTTTCTGTCGCACGGTGCCGGCGGCTCGCCCGACCTGATGCGGCCCCTGATCGACCGGTTGCTCGGCGAGGGATTCGCCGTCGTCGCGCCGCTTCACCGCGATTCCATGACATACCCGCCAGACGGGCGCGACGATCTACAAGCCGCTTTCGGGACGCGGATTGCCGATCTCCAGGCTACGTCTTCCGTCGCGGAACGGCTGTTTCCAGGCCTGCCTTTTGGCGCAGTCGGATACAGCTACGGCTCGCTCACCGCCCTGATCGGTGGAGGCGCCTTGAAGGGCATGGTCGGCGCGCGTGTTCCCGCGATGAAGGCCGTTGCCAGTTTCTCTTCGCCCGGATTGATCCCCGGGGTGGTTACCGATGCGGGGTTACAAAGCGTAGTGGTACCGACCCTGATGGTCACCGGTACCAAGGACGTTGTCGCCGGCTTCATTCCCGACCACGCGCAGCATATCCACT
>Ga0172374_1003143_pt1 | contig 10164 bp, 11 predicted proteins | sample LakKiv3m_FD_114536 | JGI IMG/M metagenome (GOLD analysis project Ga0172374, IMG submission 114536) | Freshwater microbial communities from Kabuno Bay, South-Kivu, Congo - kab_092012_10.3m | ecosystem: Environmental > Aquatic > Freshwater > Lake | place: Democratic Republic of the Congo... | reverse complement strand
CGGCTGGTCATCGTGGCCCCCACCACGCACCTCAAGACCCAGTGGGCGCTCAGCGCGCACCGCATGGGCCTGCACGTCGACCACAACTGGTCGCCGGCCGACGGCGTGGCGAAGGACGTGCACGGCATCGTCACCACCTACCAGCAGGTCGCCACGGCCGACACCGCGAAGAAGCTCCGTGGCCTGGCCGACGATGCGTTCGTGGTGCTCGACGAGGTGCACCACGCCGGCGACGAGCGCGCATGGGGCGACGGCGTGCGCACCGCGTTCGCCCGCGCCAACCGACGACTGTGCCTCAGCGGCACGCCGTTCCGCAGCGACACGGCGAGCATCCCGTTCGTGCGCTACGAGGAGACGGGTGTGGGTGGCGAGGCGCAGCCCGACTACACGTACGGCTACGCCGACGCCCTCCGCGACGGCGGCGTGGTGCGGCCGGTGTACTTCCCGCGCTTCGACGGCCTCATGGAGTGGAGCGCACCCGACGGCAGCGTGCTGAGCGCCAACTTCCACGACGAACTCGACCGCACGGGCGCGTCGCACCGCCTGCGCGCCGCACTCAGCCTGCAGGGCGACTGGCTCCCCGCCGTCATCGACCAGGCCCACGAGCGGTTGATGGCCATCCGACGCACCCACCCCGATGCCGGTGCGTTGGCCATCGCGATGGACCAGGAGCACGCCCGCGACATCGCCCGCCTCATCCGCTACCGGTACAAGGTGGAGGCCGAGGTCGTGGTCAGCGACGATCCCGACGCGAGCAAGAAGATCGCCGCGTTCAGCAACAGCACCCGCCCCTGGTTGGTGGCCGTGCGCATGGTGTCGGAGGGCGTCGACATCCCCCGCCTGCGCGTCGGCGTCTACGCCAGCACGGTGGTGACCGAGCTGTTCTTCCGCCAGGCGGTCGGTCGGTTCGTGCGTTGGACGAAGGGCATGGCCAGCCAGAAGGCGTACGTGTTCCTGCCCGACGACCCGCGGCTGCGCACGCACGCCTTCCAGATCGCCGAAGCGCGCCGCCACGTGCTGAAGCCACCCACCGAACGCGACGACGAGTTCACTGCCGAGCAGCTCGAGGCCGAGGCGAAACGCGAGCTCGACCTGCTGCCCGAACAGCTGTCGCTGTTCAGCGTCATCGGCTCGGTGGCCACCGGCATGAGCGTGCACGCCATCACCGAGGCCGGCCTCACCCTGTTCGACGACGAACCCGACGTGCCCGAGCCCGAGGCCACCGTGATCGACGAACTGGCCATCGAGCTGCCCGAGGTGCCCACCGACGCCGGCTACATGCTGCCGGGCTCGAAGAGCATCAGCGAACGCAAGGAGGAGCTGCGCATCCAGAACATGGAGCTCGCCAAGCGCCTCGTCGACAACACCGGTTGGGGCCACGCACGGGTGCAGGCCGAGCTCAACCGGCTGTCGGGCATCATCTCGGTCGGCAGCGCCACCAACGACCAGCTCGAGCGCCGACTCCGCTACGGCGAGAACTGGCTCCGCCGCCGGTGACCCACGGCGAGGCACCGCTAGCCTTGCCGCCATGCCCGCCATCGGAGAGCACCACCCTGCTTTCGAGGAGTACTGCGAGTGCATCTTCGAGCTGCAGGAGGACGACGTCGCCGTCATCCAGGCCCGCATCGCCGAACGCCTGCAGGTGAGCCGCCCCGCCGTCAGTGAGATGATCAAGCGCCTCGAGGCCGAGGGGCTCATCACCAACGACGGCCGCATCGTGCTCACCACCTCGGGGCAGGCACTCGCCCAGCGCGTGGTGCGCCGTCACCGTCTTGCCGAGCGGTTCCTCACCGACCTGCTCGGGCTGTCGTGGGCCGACGCGCACCACGAGGCCGGCAAGTGGGAGCACGTCATGAGCGACGCGGTCGAGGAAGCGATGGACCGCGTGCTCGGCAACCCCACCACCTGCCCGCACGGCAACCCCATCCCCGGCTCGTCGTACGACGCACCGTCGATGGTGCCGCTCAGCGACATCCCGGTCGGCCAGTCGTTCACGGTGAGCCGCATCCCCGAGGAGCTCGAGTTCACGCCCGGTCTGCTCGACTTCCTCGAGGAGAGCAGCATCCTCCCCGGCTACACCGGCACGCTCACTGCGGCGTCGCCCGACGGTACGGTCACCATCGAGATCGAAGGTCGGCACATCGGCGTCGGGTCGTTCGCCAGCGCGCGCATCCTGGTGCTGGCATGAGTCGCCGCGTCCCGTTGCTCGGCACGGTCCTGCTGGCCGCGCTCGTCGTGCCGGCCTGCAGCGCCACCACGTTCGACGCCGACATCGCCAACTCCACCACCACCGTGGCCGTCAGCACCACCGTGCCGAACGGCTCGGTCGAGGAGCTGTTGCCGGTGATGCTCGCCGAGGTGAAGGCGCTCAGCGAGAAGGTGGCCGCCAACCAGGGCGACGACGTGAGCGCCACCTACATCGAGCAGCTGTGGGCCGCGATGCAGCCCGAGATCCAGGCCGAACACAAGGACCTGGTGCCGTCGTTCGAGTTCGTCGTGCGTCGCTGCCGAGTGGCCGCCGACCGCACGCGCCCGGCCGACGCCGACCGCGCCTACCGCAACCTGCAGACCATCGCCGACTCGCTGCTCGGCTGACAGCGGGCGGCGCCCGTCTGGCGGCCCGATCGGGCGGGCGTCGCGTGCCCCCAAAGGCGCGCCACCGGCCCGATCAGGCCATGACCTCCGCGTGCGGCGCCACGACACCGATGCCGTCCTCGATGGTCCTCACCAGCGAAGTGGACCGGTGCAGATCGGCGATCACGAGCGACGCGGCAACATCGGGATCCTCCACGACGAGCGCCACGTTGCCGTCACCGGTTCGCGGCACCAACTCGTCACGGAGCAGCCGAGCGGCGGCCACGTCGAGGGTCCGGACATCGCGAAGGTCGAGGACGACGCCCTGACCCAGCGGCACCATCGAGAAGACGTCGATGAGCGGGTCGACCGATCGCCGGTCGAGATCCCCGTCGACGGCGACGAGTGAGTACGAGGGGTGGTGGTGGAGCCGCAGGTGCATGCGCCAACCATCCCATCGGAGTGTGACAGAACTGTCACGACGTCGTCCTGATCGTGTGACTTCGTCAGGTGCCCACCAGCGCGGCGAAGTCGTCGCGCGACACGGAGCCCTCCGTGCTCTCACCGTCCGGCAGCGGGACAACGACCGGGACATCGTCCACCGTGAATCGAACGCGGCCGATACCCCGGAGGTCGGTGAGCGTGTACACGATCTGGGCGAGGGCCAACAGTTGATCACCCGCGGGGATGTCGGCGAACTCGACGGCGAGGTCGACGTCGGCGCGTCCTTCCGAGGTGGCGACGGACCGCACCATGTCACCGGACGGCACCGCCGAGCGCAGCGCCCGGGCCGACTCTGCGGGGGACACGCCCTCCAAGAGGGCTCCGAGCATGTCAGCCGCTTCGACCGGCGATGCGAGGCGGCGGGTGACCGGCTGCAACTCGTCGTCCGCGATGAACCACACCGTCGTCGACTCGGTGGCGCGAACCCCTCCAGGCGGATCGGTGATCAGGCTGGAGGGACGATCGTCGACCACCGGGCTCGCCTCGTCCTGAGTGGGAAAGCCACACGACACGAGGAGGAGCGCCGATGTCACTGCACCGGCGAGCACGCTGCGGCGCAACGACATCACGGCCGCCTCGATGGAATCTCGACCACGAACCGTGCTCCGCCTCCTGGAGCGTCCTCCACCCACACCGCGCCGCCCTCCAGCGCCACATACTCCTGCACCAGCGCAAGGCCGAGCCCCGTCCCCTTGGGGTCCGTCGGCGCCGCAACTGCGGTGCCGCGATGGAACCGCTCGAAGATCGTCTGTCGTTCACCTGGCGGCACCCCGGGTCCCCCATCATCCACGGTGATGCGCAATGCGTCATGGTGGCGGCACCACCGGATCGCCGTGGCACCGCCGCCATACCTGGCGGCGTTCTCGAGCAGGTTCGCCATCACTCGATCCAGGCGCACGACATTCACCTCGAACATCATCGGAGACAGGTCCGTGCCCTCGAGGGCATCCACCGCGCCGAGCGTCTGCGCCTGTCGCCGGATGAGCGCGCCAACATCCACCAACTCCCTGTCGTTCGCCTCTCGCCCTGCGTCCACCCGCGCCAACTCGAGCAACTCCAGCGTGAGGCGACGAAGGTGGTCCACCTGGTCCGAGAGGACATCGATCGCGAACTCAGTGCGTTCCGCGGTTCTGGATCGCTGCGCCAGCGCCACCGCCGAACTCATCGCCGTGAGTGGAGTACGTAGTTCGTGGCTGACGTCAGCCGTGAACCGCTGCTCGCGAGCGATCCGAGCCGACAGCGCCTCCGCCATCGAGTTGAAGGCCTCCGCAACCGGTTGAAGGTCGGGATCGTTCTCCACGTCGAGCCGTCGATGCAGATCGCCGTCCGCGATGGCGGTAGCTGACGCAGCAACGGAGTCGAGCGGACGGAGCACGCGCCGCGAGAGCAACCAACCCGACAGCGCCCCGACCACCGTGGTCATGCTCGCCACTCCGGCGAGCACCAGTGCCAACGTGCGCAGGGTTCGCTCGAACTCCGCCGACGGCACGAACTCCACGTACAGGGAGTCGACCACTTGCAACGGAACGGCCACGACGAAGTAGGGCTGCTCATTGACCCGCACGCGCTGTTGGTATGCCTGCCCACCCTGGGTGGCATCGACGAGTCGCTGCGGCACTCTCGACTGGTCGAGGTCGACCACGGCGGAGTACCACTGCGAACCGACCCGCAACACCGACCGGCTCTTCGTCTGCAGCAGGAGCGAGAGCACCTCCTCGTCGGTGGGATCGACCAGACCATTCAGCTGCCCGTCGACCACCTGGGCGTGCAACAACGCCTGTTTCACCGCCAGCGATTCGCGCTGGCCGAGCAGATACCACCGCGCCAGTTCGTAGGTCGCGACGCTGAGCACCAAGGAGAGGAACAACGCCAGCGCCGCGAACGCCGCTGCCGAGCGCATCCGAAGGCCCCGCGGCCAGGTCACGGTCATGTGCTTCGCACGAGCTTGTAGCCGAGCCCGCGCACGGTGACCAGCAGCGACGGCGCCGAAGGGTTCCGTTCGATCTTCGCCCGCAGCCGCGCGACGTGAGTGTCGACCAGCCGGGCATCACCGTGGTGCTCATAGCCCCAGACCTGCTCGAGCAACTGCTCACGGGACCAGACACGGTTCGGAGAACGCCCGAAGTGGCACAGCAACTGGAACTCGGTACGCGTCAACGCCAGCTCCTCGCCGCCGAGCCGCACCGAGCCCTCGGCCGGCACGATCTCGAGCGCGCCGAACGCCAGGCGCTCCTCGTCGATGTCCACCACCCGACGTCGCATCTGCACCCGCACCCGTGCCAGGAGCTCGTGGTCGTTGAACGGCTTCGTGACGTAATCGTCGGCACCCAGTTCCAGACCCGACACGACGTCGTGGCTGTCGTGCTGAGCCGTCACCATGATGATGGGCACGTTGTTGGTCCGCCGCACATGGCGACAGACATCGAAGCCGTTCATCCCCGGCAGGCGCACATCGAGGAGCACCAGGTCGCATGAATGCGTGTCGAGATGTTGGACCGCGGCCTCGCCGGTCGCGACGTCGGACACGTCCATGGCCTCGTCCTCGAGCAGCAGCTTCAGGAGGTGCCGAACCGTTTCGTCGTCCTCCACCACCAGCACCTTCGGCCGAGGCATCACGCGATCCGGGTTGCGGCTCATGGCGAACAGTCTCGTGCACGAGACGATGTCATCGCAGGCGCCCACCCTCGATCTCGACGACGGGGCAGCGGGAACGCCGCCGACAGGCACGAACGAGCGGGAAGAGCCGCCGCCTCGAGGCCCCCAACACGAGCAAGTCGGCGTCGCGTGATTCCCTGCACAGCACCGACGCCGCCAACCCCTGTTCGATCGACGCATCCACCTCATACAGCGCCGGCATGCTGCGGAGCAGGTCAGCCACGATCGACTGCTGCCAGTCGACCACCCGCTCCTTCATCAGCGACATGTCGGGGAGAGGAGCTCCGGCGCTGAGCGCAACTGCGACGGTGAGCGGACTGTCGACCACCGTCACCACTCGAAGGTCGGCCTGCCGTTCCACGGCGCGGCCCGCCGCCCACCACAAGGCTTCGACGGAGTCACGCGAGGAGACCAAGCCGACCACGATGCGCTGCACTCCTCAAATGTGCACCACCGTCGTGACAGACCTGCCACCGATGTGTCCCAATTGTGTGACGGCGCTGTTCAGAGCATCGCGTCGGGCAGCGGCTCGGCGTGCACGATGGTGAGCCGCTTCGTGCTGCGGGTGAGCGCCACGTAGAGCGCCCGCAGGCCCTGCTCCTGGTCGCGCACGATGCGCGACGGCTCGACGACGATGACGCCGTCGAGCTCGAGACCCTTGACGACGCTGACCGGCACCACGGTGATGCCCATCTCGAGACCGGATCGAGTGGCTTCGCCGTGCTCGATGCCGGCGGCCGTGAGCGCGCCGGCGACGTCCTCGAACAGCGAATCGGGCACCACCACGGCGATGTTGCCGTCGCCGATGTCGGCGTCGAGCTCCTTCGTGGCGGCGACGACCGATGCGAGCAGCTCGGACGGCGCGACGTGCACGTACTCGGGGTGCTCGTCGCCCTCGCGCACGCTGGTGGGCGCACGCAGCGACGGCGTGGCAGCCATCATCACTCGGTTCGCCAGCTCCATGATCTGGCCGGGGATGCGGTAGCCGACGCTGAGGCCGATGACCCGCGAGCCCTTCTGCGTCGGCAGGAAGCGCAGCACGTCGTCCCAGTCGTTCGGCGCCAGTGCGCCGGTGGCCTGGGCGAGGTCGCCCACCACGGTCATGCTGCCGTTCAGCGAGCGCCGGGCCACCATGTGCAACTGCATCGGCGTGAGGTCCTGCACTTCGTCGACCACGATGTGGCCGTAGGTGCGGATCTCGTCGGCGTCGTCGGTCTTCTGCTTCGACGGCTTGGTGCCGAGATAGCTGCGCGCCTCGTCGAGCAGCGCGACATCGTGTTCGGTCCAGCGCACCTCGTTCACGTCGGCATGACGCGGGCGGTGCAGCGACAGGTACTCCTGCTCGCTGAGATGCCGATGGCCCGCCAGCTTGAGCAACGCCTTGCTGCCGAACAGGTCGTGCAGCAACTGCGCAGGCGTGAGCACCGGCCACATGCGCTCGAGTGCTTCGCGCACCTCGGGCAGCGATCGAACGGCGTCCTTCACCTCGGTGGCCGTGACGTCGCTGAGGCGCGACGAGGCGGCCATCACCGACCACACCTCACCCTCCACCCAGCGGCGCGCCGCGTTGTGGCGGCGGAAGCGACGTTGCGCGGCCTTCACGATGCGCTGGCTCTCGTCGGCACGCAGGCGCACATAGCCGGTACGGAACGGCACGACGAGGTCGTCGCGCAGCGCACGCTCGCGGTCGGTGACCGCCTGGTCGATGACCAGGCTCATCCGCATGTCGCCCTTCACCCTCGCGGCGAGCGGCGAGTCGGCGGGATCGATGCCGTAACGCGCCCACAGCACGTCGGGAACGAGGTCGGCGAGCACCACCTGCTCGACGCCGGCCTCACCCAGCGACGGCAGCACGCGCTCGATGTAGCGCAGGAACACACGGTTCGGACCGATGACCAGCACACCCTGGTCCTCGAGCGGGAAGCGGTACGTGTACAGCAGGTAGGCAGCGCGGTGCAGTGCCACCACGGTCTTGCCCGTGCCGGGACCGCCCTGCACCACCAGCACGCTGGCCTGTGGTGAGCGGATGATCTCGTCCTGCTCGCCCTGGATGGTGGCCACGATGTCGCCGAGCTGGCCGGTGCGACCACGCGACAACACCGCGAGCAGCGTGCTGTAGCCGCGGATGCCGTCGGGACTGGTGACGGTCTCGCTGTCGTCCTCGGCGCCGATGCCGAGGTGACCCTCGCCGAACAGTTCGTCCTCGATGCCCAGCAACTGACGGCCCTGCACGTGGAAGTGGCGACGACGCACCAGCCCGAGCGACTCGCGACCGGTGGCGCGGTAGAACGGCTCGGCGATGGGCGCCCGCCAGTCGACCACCACGGGGTCGGCGTTCGCGTCGGCCACTGCGAGGCGGCCGATGTGGAACGACTCGAACTGGTCGGGCTGGTCGGGCTGGTCGGGCTGGTCGGCAGCCCGGTCGATGCGGCCGAAGACCAGCGCCATGTCGCCCAGATCGAGCTGCGTGAGACGGTTGAACACCGCTTCGTCGAACACATCGCGCTCGTAACGGGCCTGGAAGGTGCCGCCGAGCGTGCCTTCGTGGAGGCCACGCATCTTCCACGCGTCGGCCTTGCTCTGTTCGAGACAGGCGTACGCGAAGTCGATGAACTCCTGCTCAGCGGGAAGATCGGGGTGGTGCTGCGTCATGAGGACCTGTGCGCGGAATCGGTGAGGGGGCCCGAAAATGCGGTTCAGGAACTCTATCGGCGGCATTCCACCCAGCAACCGGCGCGCCAGAGGTGAGCGAATTCGCTAACCTGACGACATGATCGACGGCGCCACGCTCCGCGACCTCCGGCACCGCGCCGGTCGCACGCAGGCCGACGTCGCGGCGGCGGTCGGCATCCCGATCACGGTGCTCAGCGCCTACGAATGCGGCCGCCGGCAACCCGGGGTGGCCATCGCGACCCGCATCGTCGACGCGCTCGGGTTCCATCTCCACTTCCGACCGGTCCCCGACCCGCAGGTGCAGGCCCGCCGACTCGCCGATGTGCTCGGGCTGGCCGAGGCCCTGCCCTACACCGCGCGACCGCTCCACCGAGCGCGACGATGACCACGCTCGTCGAGCGCATCCTGGCCGTGGCCGACTCGCTCGAGCGATCCGGGCTGCCATGGGCGCTCGGGGGCGCGCTGGCCCTCGCGTACGCCACCGAGGAGCCACGTGGCACCCGCGACATCGACATCAACGTGTTCGTGCCGGCCGACCGGGCCGACGAGGTGTTCGCCGCGCTCCCCGCCGGGGTCGCGTACAGCGCCGCCGATGCCGACGAGGCGCGGCGCAGCGACCAGGTGCGCGTGTGGTGGGACGACACGCCGCTCGACCTGTTCTTCGCCGCCGACCCGTTCCATCTCGAGGTCGCCCGCCGATGCCGCGACGTCCCGTTCGAACACCGCACCATCCATGTGTTGTGCGCCGAGGACCTTGCGGTGTTCAAGGCGATGTTCGATCGCAGCAAGGACTGGGCCGACATCGAGGCGATGGCCGAGCTCGGTGGCATCGATCTGGCGGTCGCCGCCGATCGGCTGCGGTCGGTGCTCGGCGACGACACCCGCGTCGACCGGCTACGCGGGATCGCGCGCTGATCAGCTGGTGGTGGCGATGCCGCCGTCGACAGGGATGACCGCGCCCGTCACGTAGCTGCCGGCGCGGCTGGCCAGGAACACGGTCACACCCGCCATGTCGTCGGGGCGGCCGATGCGGCGCAGCGGTGCCGACGACGCGATGTTGTCGCCGAACGCCCGCAGCGTGGCCGCCATCATCTTGCTCTCGAACGGGCCGGGCGCCACGGCGTTCACCGTGATGTGCTCGGGCCCGAGCTTGCGGGCGAGTGCCCGGGTGAGGTGATGCACACCGGCCTTGCTGGCCGCATAGCTGTAGGTGTCCATCGGATTGACGTGCAGCCCGTCGATGGAGCCGATGTTGATGACGCGGGCAGGGTCGTCGTGCGAACCGCCGGCACGCAGCTGCGGGAGCAGCTTCTGGGTGAGGAAGAACACGCCCTTCACGTTGGTGTCCATCACCTTGTCCCAGGCGTGCTCGTCGAAGTCGTCGAGCGGCATACCCCATGTCGCGCCCGCGTTGTTGACGAGGATGTTCAGCACGGGGAACCGGCCGGCCACCTCGTTGGCGAGCGCCTCCACCCCCTCGAGCGAGCTCACGTCGGCACGAACCGCCTGCACGTGCCCGAACTTCGACAGCGCCTCCTGCGCCTCGTCGAGCTCGTGCTGTTTGCGCGAACTGATGATGACGCTCGCGCCCGCCTGCAGCAGGCCGCTGGCGATCATGAACCCGATGCCGCGGCTGCCACCGGTGACGACCGCGGTCTTGCCTTCGAGAGAGAAGAGATCCGACATGCCGGACATCCTGCTCCACGGCCTCGGCGGATAGCGTGCCGGACGATGAGTGGCGTTCCCTTCCTCGACGCT
>Ga0172374_1003142_pt1 | contig 10167 bp, 9 predicted proteins | sample LakKiv3m_FD_114536 | JGI IMG/M metagenome (GOLD analysis project Ga0172374, IMG submission 114536) | Freshwater microbial communities from Kabuno Bay, South-Kivu, Congo - kab_092012_10.3m | ecosystem: Environmental > Aquatic > Freshwater > Lake | place: Democratic Republic of the Congo... | reverse complement strand
TTCTTCCGGTCGAATGCGCGGGGCCAGTCTTCCCGAAATGCAACCGCCTGTCACGGGGATTGTTCCCGCGGCGGCCCTCCGCTATGGGGTCAGGAAGTCCGCGCCTGGCGGCACACTTGTCGGTCTGGATCCCGAATGTCAGCCGATTCGGGCCGATCTACACAGGCACGTGTGATCCGGGCTGACAGGTGTATCCGGCAGCCGCGCTCAGCGGGCGAGCAGGATACTGCTGGGCGCTGGAGCCGCGGTGCGGTGGCGGATGCCGCGGGGTGCGCCGGTGCGCTCGTCGAGGTCGAGGATGCTGATGTCGTCCGATCGCTGCCCCGCCACGAGCAGCGCCCCGTCGTGCACCAGGTGGTGACGTGGCCAGTCGGCTCCGGAGTCCGCCAGCGCGAGCGGCTCGACGACCTCACCGGATCCCCGAACGCGGAGAGCGGCGATGGTGTTGCTGCCCCGGACCCCGGCGTAGAGCGTCTCGCCGTCTCGCGAGCGCGAGAGCTCGGACGGGTAGTCGATGCCCACCTGCACCGCCGGGCTGACCGCGGTCGCCGCGATGAGCCCCCAGCGGCCATCGGAACCCGCGACGAGCGTGAAGACTTCGCACGAGTACTCGGTCACGACGTGCAGGTGTCCGCTGGGGTGCACGACCATATGACGCGGGCCCACGCCGTGCGGCAGCACGATCTGATGGTCGACCACGAGCCCGGCGGAGGTCGCCCGCCAGATCCGCACGAGATCGAACCCGATGTCGGTCGTGGCGATGCGGCCGTCGGGCAGGAAGGCCGCGGCATGCGCACGGGACGTCCGCTCCGGCGCGTCGACGGTGGATGCCGGAGCGAGTGCGGCCGCGAACACCGCAGCCGCCGGTGAGACAGGCTCCGGGGCTCCCGGCGCCAACCCCAGCTCCTCATCGAACAGCAGCAACCCGGAGCGCGCTGGTGCGGATGCCGCGGGCGCGAGCGACGCGAGCACATCGTTGAGGTCGGGTCCGGGCACAGCGGGAGCTCCCTGTGCCGCCGGGACGGCGTTCGTGCCGTGCGGGTCGGTCGCGGCATCCGCCACCGCCGTCTCGCCCAGCAGCCCGGAGGCGTCGATCCCGAGGCGGACAACGCGGCCGTCGCCGTAGCAACTGGCCACGAGATACCGGCCGTGCGGCGCGACGGCGAGGTGGCAGACGCCGTCGCCGACATCGACGGGCGCGCCGAATCGGGCGAGCGACCGCTCCCCGGTGCGCACATACGCCTGTACGGCCCCCGAGCCCTCCAACGCGGCGTAGACGACATCGAGCCTCGGGTGCGCGGCGAGCCACGACGGCGAAGCCGCGCCTGCCACGGCTCCCCGGTATGCGAGGGTCGTCGGCTCGCGACCCTCGTCGCCCTCGAGCAGGCCGATGCCGGCGGCATCCCCGTCCATGTCGGGGCCGTAGCCGCCGACCCAGAACCGCGTCATGGTTTCATCCTCACTCTCGCGTTCGTGGTCGGGGGTCGCATATGGCTGTCGAATCGCCAATCAGGCAGCCTTCTGCGTCCCCTCCCGGGTGCGGGCGATCGGCCAGGGGCCGCATATTGTTGCCAAACCTGAGGTCAAACGACCATTCGCGACCCCTGCGGGCCGTGGGCGCGGGGCGCGGGCGAGGCGGCGGGCCGTCAGACGAGGTCGTGGCGGACGATCACCTGGTCGCGCTCGGGGCCGACGCCGATCACCGAGATGCGGGTGCGGCTCATCTTCTCGAGCGCGAGCACGTAGTCCTGCGCGGTCTGGGGCAGATCCTCGAACGTGCGGGCGGTGGAGATGTCTTCCTTCCAGCCGGGGAAGTACTCGAGGATCGGCTTCGCGTGGTGGAAGTCGGTCTGGTTCACGGGCACGTCGTCGAAGCGCTCGCCATCGACGTCGTACGCGACGCACACCGGGATCTGGTCGAGGCCGGTGAGGATGTCGAGCTTGGTGAGCACGAGATCCGTGATGCCGTTGATGCGGGTCGCGTAGCGGGTGATCGGGGCGTCGTACCAGCCGACGCGGCGCGGGCGCCCGGTCGTCGTGCCGAACTCGAAGCCCGCCGAGCGCAGCCAGTCGCCCTGCTCGTCGAACAGCTCGGTCGGGAACGGGCCCGATCCGACGCGGGTCGTGTAGGCCTTGACGATGCCGACGATCCGGTCGAGGCGGCCGGGGCCGACTCCGGAACCGGATGCCGCCCCGGCGGCGGTGGCGGTGGACGACGTGACGAACGGATAGGTGCCGTGGTCGATGTCGAGCATGGTCGCCTGGCCGCCCTCGAACACGACGACATCGCCGCGGTCGAGCGCCTCGTCGATGAGGTGTCCGGTGTCGGCGACCATCGGACGCAGCCGCTCGGCGTACGACAGCAGGTCCTCGATGATCTCGTCGCACGTGACGGCGCGGCGGTTGAAGACCTTCACGAGCAAGTGGTTCTTCTGGTCGAGGGCGCCCTCGATCTTCTGTCGCAGGATGTTCTCGTCGAAGAGGTCCTGCACGCGGATGCCGACGCGGTTGATCTTGTCGGCGTACGCCGGTCCGATGCCGCGGCCTGTCGTGCCGATGTTGCGCTTGCCGAGGAAGCGCTCGGTGACCTTGTCGAGCGTGCGGTGGTACTGCGTGATGATGTGCGCGTTCGCGCTCACCTTCAGCTTCGAGACGTCGATGCCGCGGGCCGACAGCGCGGTGAGCTCGTCGAAGAGGACCTCGAGGTCGATGACGACGCCGTTGCCGATCACCGGCATGACGCCGGGAGAGAGGATGCCGCTGGGCAGCAGGTGCAGCGCGTACTTCTCGTTGCCGACCACGACGGTGTGCCCGGCGTTGTTGCCGCCGTTGAACTTCACGACCCAGTCGGTGCGGTCGCCGAGCAGATCGGTCGCCTTGCCCTTGCCCTCATCGCCCCACTGGACGCCGACGATAACGATTCCTGGCATGGGTGTCCCCCTTGCTTTCGCCGGGTTTGCACCGGCCGATGAGCTGGCCCTCTTCGGGCGGATCCATCCTATCGGAGGGGGTCGGACGCCCTGCGGGCGGGCGACCACTACAGTGACCGCAGGAGGAACGATGACGACCTGGTGGCCCTATCTTCGCCTTGCGGCGGCGGTGCTCGGCGCTGCCGCGATCATCCGGCAGCTGTCCCTCTCGATCGGCAACGCCCTCGCCGCCGAGACGCCGTGGGGCTCTCACCTGCCGACCGTGATGACGAACTTCTTCAGCTACTTCACGATCCTCTCGAACCTGATCGCCGTCGTCGCGCTCGTCGCCGGCGGTGTGTGGATGCTGCGCACGCGACGCACCCTTCGACAGGCTCAGGGACCTGCCGGTCCCGAACCCGCGTGGCTGGCGACCCTCCTCGCGTGCGCATCGACGTACATGATCGTGACGGGCATCGTCTACAACCTGCTGCTGCGCAACATCCCGATCGCCGGCATCTCGGATGTCTGGACGAACGAGACCCTGCACGTCGTCATCCCGCTCGTCATGCTCATCGACGTGCTCTTCGCCCCACGACGGCGCGCCCTGCCGTGGGGCGCGATGATCACCGCCGCCGCGTTCCCGATCGTGTGGGCGGTGTACACGCTCGTGCGGGCGAATCTCATCACGGCGCCCGCCACCGGCAACCCGTGGTGGTACCCGTACCCGTTCCTCGACCCGCACCTGCAGGGCGGATACCTCGGCGTCGTCGCGTACATCGTGGGCATCGCCGTGGCGATCATCGGCGTCGCCGCGCTCGTGGTGTGGTTCGGGCGCCGCCGCGGAGCATCGCGCTAGACGGGAACTCCTACCCATCCCCAGCCCCGCCGCGGCGGGCGCGCCCCGATTACGCTGGCAGGATGAGCGAGTCGAACGCCGCACGGACCGGAGTGCCCGCAGCCCCTCCCCCTCCGCCGCGCCCGCCCGCACCGCGGGTCGCCGCACCCGCGGCCCCCTCGACCGCTGCAGGAGCCGGGAGCGCCGCGACAGCGACCGGGAACGCCGGCACAGCGACAAGCACCGGGCCCACCGTCGCGACGGGCCCGACCGACGCCGAGATGCGCCGTGCATCCGGCATCCTCGACGTCATCTCGAAGGCGTACTCGGCGAAGATGGTCGGCCAGGAGCGGCTGCGCACGAGCCTGCTCGTCTCGCTCATCGCGGGCGGGCACATCCTCCTCGAGTCGGTCCCGGGCCTCGCGAAGACGACCGCGGCATCCACCCTCGCCGACACGGTCAAGGCGAGCTTCAAGCGCATCCAGTGCACCCCCGACCTGCTGCCGAGCGACATCACCGGCAACCAGATCTACGATGCGGCCACGGGATCATTCCGCACCGTCCTGGGTCCCGTGCACGCGAACTTCGTCCTGCTCGACGAGATCAACCGCTCCAGCGCCAAGACGCAGTCCGCCATGCTCGAGGCGATGCAGGAGCACCAGACCACGATCGGCGGCGAGGTGCACCACCTCCCGAGGCCCTTCCTCGTGATCGCGACGCAGAACCCCATCGAGCAGGAGGGCACGTACGAGCTGCCCGAGGCGCAGATGGACCGGTTCCTCCTCAAGGAGATCGTCGAGTACCCGAGCCCCGCCGACGAGGTCGAGATCCTCGGCCGCATCGACTCCGGCGTGCTCGACCCCGACCGGCACGTCGCCGGCGCCGTCTCGCTCGAGGACGTCCAGGCCCTGCAGGCGACGGCATCCAAGATCTACGTGGATGCCGCGATCCGCAACTACATCGTCGGCATCGCCTACGTCACCCGCAACCCCGCCCCGTACATCGGCGAGGAGCGCGCCCGGTTCATCAAGTACGGCGCAAGCCCCCGCGCGAGCATCGCGTTCCTGCAGGCGTCGCGCGCCCTTGCGCTGCTGAACGGCCGATCGCACGTGCTGCCCGAAGACATCCGCACCCTGCGCCACCTCGTCCTCCGCCACCGCGTGCTGCTGACCTTCGAGGCCGACGCCGAGGGCGTGCGCAGCGAGGAGATCATCGACGAGATCTTCTCCGTCGTCCCCACCCCGTAGACCTTCGACAGGCTCAGGGATCGTGGCAAGTCTGATCACCCAGGTGAAGAGCAAGCTCTTCATCCACTCGGCGCAGAAATCGATGCACGCCCTCGACGGCGCGTACGCGTCGCTGCTGCACGGGCGCAGCCTCGACTTCGAGGATCTGCGCCAGTACGAGTACGGGGATCAGATCCGCGACATCGACTGGCGCGCGACGGCCCGCCAGGGCGAGCCGCTCGTCAAGCGCCACCGCGCGAACCGGATGCACACGATCCTGTTCGTCGTCGACACCGGGCTGTCCATGACGGCGCTCGCACACGACGAGAAGCCGAAGAAGGACCTCGCGATCCTCGCCACCGGGGCTCTCGGCATCCTGGCGCTGCGCCACGGCGACGACTTCAGCGTCGTGCACGGCGACGCAGACCGCATCCGCCGTCGCGCACCAGGGCGCAGCGAAGGCGCCCTCGAGCACGCGCTGCGAACGCTCGACGACGCGATCGCGACGGCATCCGCGCCCAGCGATCGCGACGCCCTGCTGGCCTTCGTCGCGCGCACGATCTCGCGCCGGTGCATCGTCGTGATCGTCACCGATGATGCACCCGTGACCGATGAGACCGAGCGGATGCTGCGCCGCCTGCGCGTGCAGCACGACGTGCTCTGGATCACCCTTCACGACGCCGACCCGGTCCTGGCAGGACGGTCTCACGCGGCAAGGGCCGACGTCGATTCGCACTGGACGATCCCCGACTTCGTGCACGGAGACGCGGCCGTCCTCGACGAGGTCGCCGCCCACGCGCAGGCGGATGCCGCGCGGCGAGACGCCCTCCTCGACCGGCTGGAGATCAGCAGGGCCGCGCTCGAGACGCAGGATGCCGCCGTGGGCGAGCTGCTGCGCATGCTGAATCGGAGGGCGCATGTCCGCCCCTGACGAGCTCTACCCTCCTGTCCAGTACGGCTGGGGCTGGATCCTGCTCGCCGTCGGGATCATCGCGGTGCTGATCCTCGCCGGATGGCTCGTCGCGCTCCTGACCCGCCCGCGGCGCACCATCACCGTCGTCGGAGAGCCGCCGGTCACCCCGCCGACGAGCGACATGCTGTCCATGCTCCGAACGGAATACACCACGGCGATCGACCGGATCGAAGCGGCATTCCACGCCGGAGTGATCGACGCCCGCACGGCGAATCTCGAGCTCAGCCGCTCCGTGCGCACGTTCGTCAACGAGTACAGCGGCCTGGAGGCCCCCGTGCTCGCCCTCGACGACCTGGTGCGGATGGGCGTCCGACCCGAGCTCGTCGACGCGATCGGCCGGCACTACTACCCGAGCATCTTCCGCCGGGGCGCCGCCATCGATCCGCACGCCGGTGCCGAGGCCGCGCGGAAGGTGGTCGCGACATGGCACTAGCGAACGGTTGGGTGATCCTCATCGCGGCCGGGCTCGTCGTCGCAGCCGTCGTGATCGGGCTGCTGATCGGCATCCGCCGCAGCGCACGGCACCGCGCGCAGGCCAGCGCGCCGATCGCGAGGGCCGAGCGGTTGCGCACGCTGCCATCGTTCCGCCGGGCGGTGAATCGGCGAACGGCCGCTCTCGCCGGCATCCTGTCGCTGAGCGTCTTCGCGGCGATCGTGGCCGGGGTCGTGGCGGCGCGCCCCATGTCGTCGCAGACCATCCAACCTGTGAACACCAGCCGCGACATCATGCTGTGCCTGGACGTCTCCGGTTCCATGAGCGACGTCGACGTCGAGGTGCTCAGCGTCTTCGAGGAGCTGCTGGACGGATTCGAGGGCGAGCGGATCGGCCTGACGATCTTCAACAGCTCCCCCGTGCAGGTGTTCCCGCTGACCGACGACTACGAGTTCATCCGCACGCATCTGCAGAGCATCCGCGAGAGCTTCGACTTCGTCGAGGAGATCCCCGAGCACTGGGTCGGAACGCTCAACGGCCCCGGCGCGTCACTCATCGGCGACGGGCTAGCCGCATGCGCCATGCGGTTCGACCATCAGGACGACGAGCGCAGCCGGTCGATCATCCTCGCCACCGACAACGAGCTCGCCGGAGCATCCATCGTCACACTGCAGGAGGCGGCCGACTACGCGGCATCCACCGGCATCCGCGTGTTCGCGCTCAATCCCGTCCAGGGCGTGAACACGCAGCTCAGCGACGAGCTCGTCGCCGCGGTGCAGTCGACCGGCGGCGAGGCGTACGGGCTGCGCGACACGACGACCGTCGCCGACATCATCGACGACGTCCAGGAGCAGGATGCCACCGAGCTGCGCGGTCAGGCGCAGGTGGTGTGGACCGACACCCCGAATGCGTGGATCGCCGTGCTGCTCGTGCTCGCGCTCGGCTTCGTCGTGCTGATGTGGAGGGTCAGGCTGTGATCTTCCAACCCGTGCTCAACGTGTTCCTGCTGGTGCTGCTGTTCGCGCCGGCGTGGGCGCTCGCGGTGTGGATGATGGTGCGCGCGGCGCGCGCATCCGGCGCTGGAGCGGGCTCCACGTCGTCGGGCGCCCCCTCGACGGGCGCCGGCGCAGGCTGGTGGGCCCTGCGCCTGGTCATGCTCCTCGCGTGCTTCCTGATGCTGCTACGGCCCGGCATCCCCGGCGGCACGTCGCAGACGCTCGCGACCGACACCGACATCGTCATCGTGCTCGACACCACGGCGAGCATCGTGGCGGAGGACTGGGACGGCGACCGGCCGCGCCTCGAGGGGGTGCGCGCCGACGTCCAGTCGATCGTCGACGAGTACCCGGGCGCGCGCTTCGCGCTGATCACGTTCGACGCGTCGTCCGAGCAGCGACTGCCCCTGACCACCGATGCCACGGCCCTCATGTCGTCGCTCGAGATCCTCCGCCCCGAGGTCACCTCGCAGTCGCGGGGCAGCTCGATCGGCATCGCCGCGGCCATGGTGCAAGAGGCCCTCGCGGCCGCCGCCGAGCAGTCCCCGGAGCGTTCGCGGATGGTGTTCTACCTCGGCGACGGCGAGCAGACCGTCTCGAGCGACCCCGAGTCGTTCTCCGGCAGCGCCGCCTACGTCGACGGAGGATCCGTGCTCGGATACGGCACGACGGACGGCGGCCCGATGAAGGTCACCTCGGGCTCGTTCAGCGGCGACCAGGGCTACATCGAGTACCAGGGCGAACCGGCCATGTCGGTCATCGACGAGGCGAACCTGCAGACGGTCGCCGAGGAGCTGGGCGTGCCGCTGCAGGTGCGGGATGCCGCCACAGCGATCGACCTGCCGGCGGCCCCGGCGACCACGACGAACCACGCCGAGAGCGGCTCGGTCGGCAACGCCATCGAGCTGTACTGGGTGTTCGCGGGCCTGATCGCCCTGCTGCTGTGCATCGAGATCGCGCGCGCCGCGATGCTCGTCGTGCAGCTGCGCGGCCTCGCGATCCGCGGAGGTGACGCATGACGATCACGACCGCGCAGGCGCAGACGCAGGCGCAGCAGGATGCTTCAGCGGCACTGCTCGCAGCGAACAGGCGCCGGCGCAGCATCCGCCGCTGGATCGCGCTCGGCACCCTCCCGCTGACGATCGCGGCGATCCTGCTCATCGGCAAGCTGCTGAGCATGTACGGGTTCGCGCATCAGGCGATCTCGACCTACGTCCAGGACGACTACGCCGGATCGACCGCAGCGGCCCAAGGTCAGGAGCTGCTGAACTGGTTCGAGCCGTACAAGGCCCCGTACAACGTCGGCACGGCGCTCGCCGGTGCGGACGAGCTGGACGCCGCCAGGGCGAAGCTCGAAGAGGCTCTGCCCCTGGCATCCGGGCTCGAGGTCTGCGCCGTCCGGGTGAACCTCGCGCTCGTGATCGAACGACAGGGCGATGCCGCGCGCGCGGACGGTGACGGCGAGGCGGCGGCGCAGCTGTACGGCGAAGCCCTCACGGTCACGGCCGAGACGCCCGAGGAGTGCAGCAGCGACGAGGCGGATGAGCAGTCGCCTGATCCGCAGCGCGACATGAGCGACACGCTCGACGACCTGGAGGACAGGCTGCAGGAGAAGCAGCAGGACCAGAACGGGCAGCCCGCGCCGCCCGAGGACGAGGGCGAGCAGGAGCAGCCGTCCGGCCCGGATCAGGACAAGCTCGACGAGCTGCAGGACAAGCTCGAGCAGGGCGCCGAGGAGCGTCAGCAGAACGAGGACGGCGAAGACGGCCCCGGCGGCGGGACGGACAGGCCATGGTAGATCCGAAGCGCGCGCGCTATCTCACGGGTGCCGAAGGTGCACCGCCGGTTCCCCCGCCCGGCGGGTATCACGGCGCCCGGCGCACGGCGGCCGCCGCCCCCGCGCCGATCGTCGGCACGGCCGAGGCTGCGACCGAGAAGCAGTCCGCCAACGCGATCGGCTGGATCGCGTTGGTCGCCGCGATCCTCTTCGCCCTCGTGCTGCTCGGAGCGCTGCTGGCCGGCGGCACCGACCTGCTGTACGGCGTGACGATGCTGACGCTGCAGCTGGTGGTGCTCGGGGTCGTCGTCGCGGCGCTGTGCACCTCGCGCGGCCGGGTGCTCGGCGCATCCGCCCTGGTCCTCGTCCTGCTGCTCAACGTCGCGACGGTGGGAGCGGCGAGCGCGCTGCAGACCTCGGCATCCGGCAGCTACGGCGGCGAGAAGACCGCCGAGCAGAAGCACGAGGAGGCCTACCCCGGCGTCAAGGACCGATCAGCGGATGAGATCCTCCTGCAGCCGTCGCTCGAGGAGGTCAGGGAGCAGAGCGACGCGATGCTCGCCGAGATCCGTCGTCGGCTGAGCGACCGGTTCGGGTACACGTGGTCCGAGATCGGCCAGGAGGACCTGCGCCCCGAGCGCAACGGCTACGGCGGCGAGTCGATGCTCGTGCAGTACATCTCGGTGCCGTGGGCGACGAACGAGCCCATCCAGGACTACGACCGCAAGCTCGAGGTGATGGGCGTGATCGAAGAGGTGGTCACGCAGTACGGCATGTACGGGCTGTACTCGTTCAATGATCCCTCCTCGAGCCTCGACGACTCGATCCTGCAGAAGTTCTACGGGTCCAGCGACCCTCGCACCCAGCACACCTGGGAGTGGTACTCCGACAACTACCCCGACCCCCTGCGGTTCTATGCCGTCATCCACGACCTCTCGAACGATCCGGCGGGCGAGCTGCGCGCCGAGCGCGAGGCCGAGAGCGCAGGGTCCGGCGAACCGCTCGAAGGACTGCAG
>Ga0172374_1003138_pt1 | contig 10174 bp, 8 predicted proteins | sample LakKiv3m_FD_114536 | JGI IMG/M metagenome (GOLD analysis project Ga0172374, IMG submission 114536) | Freshwater microbial communities from Kabuno Bay, South-Kivu, Congo - kab_092012_10.3m | ecosystem: Environmental > Aquatic > Freshwater > Lake | place: Democratic Republic of the Congo... | reverse complement strand
TTGAATACGGGGATAATCATTTTTTGCAAAAAGTTCGGTTGATGTTTACTACTAATTCTAGCTTTCCTAGAGTTATTAGTATGGCGCCCGATGATGCAAGTCTTTCGTCTGATGTCATAAACTCTTTTGCTTTTCAGATTAATGGTGTTAATTTGCCGTGTAGCGCAAATGCCGGAAGCTGTGCTACAACTGTAAAATTTGTTCAAAATGGATCAAATTATGTAGCGTCGTGTACAGGCGCTAGCACTGGCTTGCAGTTGGATTGTGTAGTGAATTTAACCGGAATTACTGCGGGTAATGCTTATTTGGTTGTAGCGGCAAATGGTTACACGCTAACTATGCCGTCAAGCCCGATGATTGGAGGCATAAATGTTACTCCTTAAAAAAAATAATCAAAATGGTTTTACTATAGTGGAACTAGTTGTTGTTATGGTAATGATTGGTATTGTTAGTACCGGCTTCTATATGTTTTTTAACACCTCAATTAATCAATATTTAACGCTTCAAAAAGAGGGAATGATTTTTGGAGATTTGGCCACTCAGTCTCAGCGAGTAGCAACAGTATTGCGTGGCGCAACAGATATTACGCAGGTTTCAGACAATGATATAAGCGTTTATGCCTATTTTTCGCCAAATGATGAGTTTGTATCGTTTATTCACTATTATAAAAATGCCACTAACACCAAATTATTCGCCGATGTTACACCTATGACGGCTAATCCCCCCGATGGTACACTGATAAATGCCAGCAAAGAGACTTATACTATCATCGATAATTTATATTCGGGTGCCGGTGTTACTACTTTTATCTATCTTGATTCGGCTGGAGCGGTGATGACACTTCCTATAGCTGATCTACATACTATAAAGGGCTTGCAGGTAACTCTTTCTTCCCCCATAAACTCACCTACTGCCAACGGTAACGAAACGATATCTTTGCAGGTAAGCCTACGCAATAGGAAGACAAATCTATGATGAAATTAAGCATTCTAAAAAATGAAAACGATGGTTTTATTTTGCCGTCGTTACTTAGTTGTATGCTTGCATTAGTAATAATCACGGGTGCAGCAGTAGAGATTATAGATACCAATAATATTTTAGTTGGCAACAATATCAAACGTCAAAAAGCTTTCAACATCTCTGAAGCTGGAATAAATTATTATTTGTGGCATTTGAGTCATAACTCGCTTGATTACAAAGATGGTCAATCCACACCTGCTACTCCTGACGCAACACTTGGTTATGGCCCGTATGTTCATAACTACATAGATAGTAATGCGATAAATCAGGGAACGTTTACTCTTTGGATAAAACCTCAAGGCAACGGGTCAACTATAACGAAAATTAGATCCATTGGTATGGTAAAGGGGAGTAATATAACCCGTACTATAGAAGCCCAAATTGGTGCACCTTCTTTTGCTAGCTATGCTGTTTTGTCGGATACCGCACTTTGGTTTGGAAACACCGAAACTGCCACAGGCCCGGTTAATTCTAATCAAGGCATTCGCATGGATGGTGCTAGTACGACTGATGTTACAAGCGCCAACGCGACCTATGTACCGCCATACGAACTTGGTGGTGACGGTAATAGTCATCCCGGGGTTTGGTGTAGTACCAGTGTATTAACACCGGTAAATTGTAATACTCGTCCAAAAGTAGACTGGCGCTATCCGGTACCATCCATTGATTTTAACCAAGTAACCAGTAGTCTGTGTACAATCAAAAAAACCGCTTTCTTAGCGTCGTCGTCTACATCAAGTTTAGCCGGTTTAACCAATGCCTGTACCAAAGTACCGAATACACGCACAGAAGCATATTTGCCTCAACGCGCAACTAATGGTAGATACAGTATTTCAAAGGGCTATCTCATCCAACTAAATACTAACGGTACCTATGATTTGTCATATGTTAATGCCGAAAACGATACACTTGCCAACTATTCATCGGCGCTTACTCTACAATCGGTGGCTACCGGTATAGTTATCCCGAGCTCGGGTGTTATTTTTGCGGAAGATAATGTTTGGGTTAGAACAAACCCATCGTATCATGGCAGGGTTACGATTGGCGCTGGTCGGCTTGCTTCATCCTCTGTTAAAGCTCAAATAGTTATAGCTGATGATATGCTCTACACCACTAGAAATGGTTCAGATGCGATAGGGCTAATTGCAGAAGGCTCTGTAACACTGGCACCATATGCTCCACCCACTAGCGGGGGATTTAATTTTGAAGTTGACGCCGCTGTAATTGCTCAAACAGGTAGTGTACTTTACCCATTGTATTACAGATCTAATTCAAATAAATGCACTCGCGGTTGGGTGGACGCCAATCAGCAATTTACTTTTTACGGTTCAGTTGGTTCAAGGCAGTCTTGGACCTGGACGTGGCTTGTCGGTAATAATTGTGGTAACGCGGCTCATGACCCAGTAAACGGCTATATTTCCGGGGTAGAACACAACAATACCCAGTATGACTATAATATGCTATATGCGCCGCCACCAAGTTTTCCTATGACCAGCTCGTACAATATATTATCTTGGAGAGAGGTTTTAACCAAACCCTAGTAGTCACACATCTCGCACTGGCTATTCTGCTTGTCCCGCGAGCGGGACAACTCCGCTGGTCTCTTGGCTACTATGGGCTTGCCCCCTCCAAAGAGGCGCAGTCACCGTACCGCAAAGTACGGTTCCTTTGCTATTCTTGAGGGTCGCACCCAAACTAGCCTAAGAGCGAAATGCGTAATAATCATTTACATTACCTTGAACATGGCGCGTAGATCCTAACACAAAAAACCCGAGGGTTTCCCCTCGGGTTTTTTTAAGGTCGAACTCTTAGCAATCTTAGTTAAGGTTGCTCTTTGTGAATGGCGTTTCACTTGTTTCTAGTGTAGCCGTTAGAGTGTAAGTTGCACATCCCGGGCCGCTGGCGGTACCGTCAACACAGTTGGCAGGGCCAACTTCGTAGCTGTAAACGTTAGCTGCGGGTGCGCTAGCTAGATTTTGGGTAGCTCCCTTAGGATCTTTCAACGCTTCCGCGTCAAGACCTTTCATATTGTCGGCTCTCCATGTGCTGCTGTCCATGTCAATAAATGTCGGGTAATTGCCGTTTTGGGCATAATACGCCTCAACCTGGCCATGCATAGCCTTAATGTCTGTTGTGCGCTCGGTATCACGCGCTTTCTTTTGAATACCGGTGAACGTAGTGATGACTAATGCAGCCAAGATGCCGATTACGACAATCACGATTAACAGTTCCACAATGGTGAAACCTTTTTGTTTACTTTTTAGTGAGATCATGAGGACCCACCCTCCTTATATTAATTTTTTACTAAGATATTCTAAAAATGCATAAATGCTTTTTTAGAAAGTATCTGATAATGATTATAAACATAAACATCATCAGGTCAAGCACTTTTTTGTGCAACCTACGCACCGCAGTGACCTGCTTTCTGTCAGAGCCAGAAACTCTGCCACTGCTTTTGGCGCTATACTTCGTCAATGTCTCCGATACTCCTTCACCGTACTAGCGTGTACGGCTCTGTCCGTTTCTCAACATTTCCTTGTCTAGCATCCAAATGCGAAGGTTGCGGACACCTACACAGTGTTTTCGTAGAGCTAAAAACCTTAAATTATCCTAACTGTAAAGCGTGTAACCCCAAAGGAAATTATCTAGTTGTTGCCGATGTTTTTGCTGAGCGAGGCAATCGGGCCCATCACGCTGGCCGCAATAACTCCTACGATACTGCCCAAAACGATAATCATCAGAGGTTCAATTACGGCGCCCAGCCCGTCTATAATTACATTTACTTCTTCCTCGTAAAAGTCCGCCACTTTTACTAAAATCGTGTCAATCTGGCCGGTTTCCTCGCCAACCGCCAACATTTGGCTGACAATCGGCGGAAAATGTTTGCTGGTAGACAGCGGCTCGGATAATTGCTTGCCGTTTTTGACGGCTTTGGCGGCTTCTTTTAGCTCTTCTTCTATGACCTTGTTGCCAATCGCTCCGCCGGTAACGTCCAGTGCGTTCAATACGTCCACGCCGGCCGACATTAGCGAAGCAAAGGTTCTAGAAAACCTGGCGATAGCAACTTTCATAATAATATTTTTGACTACCGGCGTTCTAAGTAGCAGGGCGTGGAATTTGTATTTGCCGCCCGGCGTTTTGATGTAGCGGCGGATCAAATAGACAACAACAACAAAAACGATTATCACAAAAACGGCGTTATGTTGCATAAAAGCGCTGATAGAAAGCATGGCTTGGGTATAAATCGGTAATTTGGCGTCCGGCCCGCCCAGGTCGGTCAGGATTTTGGCAATTTTTGGGATGATGAAAATCATAATTCCAAAAAAAGCAACTACCGTGATTGACAAAATAACTTCCGGATAAATCATGGCACCCTTTATCTTTTTGCGAATGCTGGCGTCTTGCTCTACTTGAGAAGCCAAGCGTTTTAGGATTTCGTCCAAGATACCGCCGGCCTCGCCGGCCCGGACCATATTTACATAAACCTCGGAAAAAATATGGGGGTATTTTTCAAAAGTATCGGCCAAGGCCATACCGCTTTCAACATCTTTGGTAATGTTGCCGATGACTTGCTGGAAATACTTGTCTGTGCACTGGCTTTGCAGGGTGGACATAGACCGCACTAGCGGTACACCGGCCGAAATCATAGTGGAAAGCTGGCGGGTAAATACCACCAAATCTTTTAATTTTACTTTTTTAGCGCGTTTAGGCCGGCCAAACAAACCGCCCCCAGACGACCCAACCTTGACGATAATTGGCCTTAAGCCCTGGCGAGTCAAAATCTCTATCAAGGCTTCTTTGTTAGCCGCGTCGGACGTGCCGTTAACGGTTTTGCCTTCTTTTGTGGTTGCGGTGTATGAAAATTGCATTTTTGTTTATTTCTCCGATGTTACGCGCAAAATTTCTTCTATGGTAGTTTGACCGCGCAGCGCCTTAACAAAACCGTCAATCTGCATAGTAATCATACCTTCTTTGATGGCCTGGGTTTGGATGACGTCGCTGGTGGCGTTGCCGACAATAAGTTCCTGCAGAGCTTGGCTAGAACCAAGCGTCTCGTAAATGCCTAGCCGGCCTTTGTAGCCGGTGTGGCTACAGGTCTCGCAGCCCTCGTCGTGGGCTTTCCAAAGTTTTAGGATTTTGGTCTCGCTACTACCAAGCTCGGCTGATGAGCGTTTGTTGACTTTGCTGGTATTGGATTGGCCGATGCCGCCTTCCAGCGCCTGTTCTTCTAGGGCGTGGATTTGCTTCATAACGTCGGCGTTATCTGTGCCAAAAATTTCATTAATTTGTTTGATGACGGCCTGGCTGGGCTGATAATCTTCGCGGCAATCAACGCAAACGCGACGTACCAAACGCTGCCCGACCACGGCGCGTACCGTAGAGGCAATCAAAAACGGCTCAATCCCCATATCCAGTAGGCGCGGCAGACAAGTGGCTGCGTTGTTAGTGTGAAGGGTAGAGAACACCAGGTGTCCGGTCAGGGCGGCTTGGACGGCTAAGTTAGCCGTTTCGGTGTCGCGAATTTCACCGACCATTATTATATTTGGATCTTGGCGCAGCAGCGCCCTAAGGCCGTTGGCAAAAGTCATATTTGCTTTGGGGTTAACTTGGGTTTGGTTGGTTCCGGGGATGCGGTATTCTATGGGGTCTTCAACCGTAGAAATGTTGACGGTCGGACTATTCAAGATGCTAAGCACGCTAAATAGGGTGGTGGATTTGCCCGATCCGGTTGGCCCGGTAACTAGTAGCATACCGTGGGGCTGGACAATGGCTTTGTTGATAATATCTAGCGACGTACCCCAAAAGCCCAGCTCTTCCAGGGTGGCGGCCTTGGTTGATTCGTCCAAAATCCTCATAACTACTTTTTCACCGTCGGAAATCGGCAAAGTAGAAACACGCAGGGCAAACAGTTTGTCATTAATTTGCACCTTAAAACGACCGTCTTGCGGGGCGCGGCGCTCGTCAATTTTTAAATTAGACAAAATTTTGATGCGACTAACCAGTGAGTTCAATACCTTTTTGGGCAGTTTGTTGGCCTCGCGCAAAATGCCATCTACGCGGTAGCGGATAGAAACGCAGGTTTCGCGCGGCTCAATGTGGATGTCGCTGGCGCCGGCTTTGACAGCATATTCAATTAGCAAATTGACGGTTTGGGCGGTTGGTGAATCTTCTGCTAAATCCTCCTCGCTAACTTCTTCGTCTTCTTCTTCGGCTTGTTCTTCGGGGGCGATAACCTTGGTCAGCTCGCTACTGATGTTGCCGCGGTATTGGTCCAAAGCAGTTGAGATATTTGATTTGGTAGCAACGTGAACCTTCAGGTTGGTACCCAGTTGTTTTTGTAAGAAGTTAATGGCCTGAATGTCATCGGGGTCTTCCATCGCTAGTAATTTGGAGCCGTTTTCCTCTACACCAAATGCCACGGCGTTATACTGGCGGGCGATTCGTTCCGGAATAAGTCTAAGTACCTCGCGTTTGATTTCCTTGGCGTTCAATTCAATAAATGGCACGTCAACCTCGGTGGCGTAGAGTTTGGTTAGATCTTTCTCGGTCAGCAGATTGTTTTTTAGAATTAAATCTTGCAAGGGTTTTTTGTCGGTTTTGGCTTGCTGGCGCAGAGATGCCAACTGCTCGGGTGTGACTTTATGAGTAGATTTAAGAAGTTTTTCAGCCAATGTATCAGATATACGCATAACGATTAAGCTTAATTATATAGGATTTTTATTCTGACTGCACAAAAGTTCACTAAAGTCCTATATAATGTATTTATAAGAAAGAGGTGGGACGAACAATAATTTGAATGGAGGGTACATGGCCACCGATAAGACAATAACTGAAAGTAAAAGCAAAGCGCTGGGCTTGGCGCTAGACCAAATAGAAAAACAGTTCGGCAAGGGCTCAATAATGAAGCTTGGTGAAAGTCATAAGACTAATGTGGAATGTGTATCTACTGGCAGTCTATCGCTGGATATTGCGCTGGGCGGAGGCATCCCAAAAGGACGGGTAATTGAGATTTATGGTCCGGAAAGCTCTGGTAAAACTACTTTGAGCTTGCATGCCATTGCCGAAGTTCAAAAATCAGGCGGTACGGCGGCGTTCATTGATGCCGAACACGCTTTGGACCCGGCTTATGCCAAACGAATTGGCGTGGATATTGATAATTTATTGCTTAGCCAGCCGGATAACGGCGAGCAAGCGCTAGAAATTGCCGAGACGTTAGTGCGTTCCAATGCGGTAGATTTAATCGTGGTGGATTCGGTGGCGGCGCTGGTTCCGCGGGCGGAAATTGAGGGCGAGATGGGCGATAGTCATATGGGTTTGCAGGCCCGGCTGATGAGCCAAGCTCTGCGCAAGCTGACCGGTGTGATTAGCCGTTCCAAAACCACGGTAATATTTATTAACCAGATTCGTATGAAGATTGGCGTGATGTTTGGCAATCCAGAAACGACCACTGGGGGAAATGCCCTAAAGTTTTACGCCAGCGTACGCATGGACATCCGCCGAATTGCCCAGATAAAACAAGGCGAAGAAGTCATCGGCAACCGTACCCGCGTGAAGGTGGTCAAAAACAAGATTGCCCCGCCGTTTCGCCAAGCCGAGTTTGACATTATGTATAACCAGGGAATTAGCTGTGAAGGCGATATACTTGATTTGGCAACAGAGAAGGGAATAGTTGAAAAAGCGGGCGCTTGGTTTAGCTACGGCGGGCAAAAGATTGCCCAGGGCCGCGAGGGCGCCAAAAAATACCTAAGCGATAACCCCAAAATTATGGACGAAATCGCTGGCAAAGTTAAAGCCGCCGCTGAAAAGGAAGAATAATTTAATGCGGATTACCGCAGTAAAGCAACAAGTAAAGCGGGCGGATCGCTACGCTATTTTTGTTGACGAGAAATATGCGTTTAGTTTAGGCGAACTAGAACTTATTAATTCCGGGCTAAAAGTTGGGCAAGAAATTGACCAAAAGCAACTGATTGAACTTAAAAATACCGCCAAACTGGACAAAGCTAATGACAGCGTACTAAACCTTATTTCCCGCCGCCCGCGCAGTGTCTACGAAATTCAAACATATCTAAAACGCAAGGGATACGAAATCTTACACATTTCTACGATCGTGGAAAAGTGTCAGAAAAACGGTATGCTGGACGATGCTAAGTTTGCTAAAAGTTGGGTGCGCTCCAGGCGACTGCTAAAAAATATAAGTCAAAAAAAACTGCGGCTGGAACTGCGCCAAAAAGGCATCGCCCAAGATATAATTCAGCAAGTATTGGAATCCGACGAGACTACCGACCAAAATGTCTTAAAAGAAATAATTGTCAAAAAACGCCGCCAAACGCGCTACCAAGATGACCAAAAACTAATGCAATACTTGGCCGGCCAGGGCTTCAATTACGGCGACATCAAACAGGCGGTTAAACAGCCGGAACCTTAGCGCCTACCACCGAAGATACTGGCTTTAATATGTCGCCAATGACGATTTTGCGATTGGTTATCTCTACAATTTGGCTGCGATCCACACTTAAATTACCACCCGTGAAGCTCTTCAATATAGACCGGCTAACGTAAAGTTTTTGGATGTACAGACTGCCCGAATCGGCAGCATAATCAGCCACTTTGCCGATTTTTTCCTTGCTAACGGTTACCACCGGCTTGCCTATAAGTTCAAACCCAAGCTCCAGGATGTTTTTTAGGCGCACTAGATCGCTAGGGTCGGTCAAAACTTCGTGGTCGTTTACCACCAAACCGGTGGCTATTACATCGCGGATATCCTGAGTTAATAAAATCAGCGATTTTTTCTTATCTAGCGAATCAACGCAGTAAAACCCCTCAATCTTGAGATTGTTGGGATTAATAATTACGCTGGCGGAAACAGCTATCGGCCGGCTGGTGCGCAGGCTCAAGATTGGCTGATTGATGAGCGAAGTGCTTAGCTTCAACATTATAAATGTAGTATAACCTACATTTTGTTTGTGCTAGAACAGTAATTTAGTACAATTTTAATTAAGATGAAACGCGCCGGAATATTAGGTCTGGTACTTGGGCTTATTTTCTGGGTGTTACCGACACAAATTGCTCGGGCCGTGTTGCCTTGTACTTCGCCAACTTCTGCCACACAGGGCAACGTTTGCATTACCGAGGTCCAAACAATTGGCGCCACAGGTGATGAAACTGAAGATTTTGTAATACTTTCTAATTTAACTGGACTATCTTTTGCGCCGAGCAACCTGCGTCTACAATATTTAAACAGTGCGGGAGTTTTGGACAGCAGTCTTAGCCCGGGTTCGTTTTTAGCCGGCGAGACGAAAGTTTATGTAAGCAGCAATTTAAAACCTGTAAATCCATCGGCCGGCACGCTGTCGTTACCACTGGCCAGCAGCGGTGGTAGCCTGCGAGTTGTAAGGGCAACCAGCAGTTCTAATCCGACGCCATTGACTTATTATGATCAGCTGAGTTGGGGATCTGGCGTCGTGACCGAGGGCAGCCCGGTAGCGGTTCAATCAAACGCCGCTACAATTTCTCGCAAACTAGTTGCCGGAGATGTTCAAGATACGGATAATAACTCGGCTGATTTTGAAACGCTGGGGCTGGATTGCCAGGGCGCATTATTTAATGAGGTTCAACCGTTTGTAACAAATGCAGTTGGTGAAAGCATAGACGCTTGGGTGGAACTAAAAGGCACGTCAGACACACACGGCGATTGCTCACTGCTAACCGCCGCCGGAGATAATTATGATATTCCGGCTAGTGATATCCCGGCCAACAATGAGTTAGTTGCCATAACCGGCGCCACTGACAGCTTGGGTCAGCCGATTCCGCTGCACATTGGCGATACTAGCGGGCAGGTATGGCTGGCTGGCGCGTCTCGTTACGGCGGGGTTCAAAATGTTTACTTACCAATTGACACCTCGGCTTACGCCAGTCTTATAAAGGGGCAAAGCTGGGCGCTGGTGGGTGGCACCTGGCAAAGGACTTATAGCCCCACGCCGAGTGCAGAAAATATATTTTCGGCAAGCTTGCCGGTTGCCGACGATCCAACGGCTTGCGACACGATAAGAATTACCGAGCTTTATCCAAACCCCGTCGGCGACGAAGCTGGCAACGAATGGATAGAATTTTATAACGATTCTGATTTGCCGGCCGCTCTAGGCCGTTGCGAAGT
>Ga0172374_1003137_pt1 | contig 10175 bp, 10 predicted proteins | sample LakKiv3m_FD_114536 | JGI IMG/M metagenome (GOLD analysis project Ga0172374, IMG submission 114536) | Freshwater microbial communities from Kabuno Bay, South-Kivu, Congo - kab_092012_10.3m | ecosystem: Environmental > Aquatic > Freshwater > Lake | place: Democratic Republic of the Congo... | reverse complement strand
CTGGTGGAGTGGCTCGACCGGATGAAGTTCATGACCCGCGTCGAGGTGTCGCTCGTCGACGACCTCGCCGTGATGTGGCGCCCGGGGGAGGACCCGTCCCGGACGGGCGGCCGCTACGACCTCGTCCCTCGCGAGCGGCTCGCGGCGTACGCCGAGGCCGCCGGGCCCGCCTGCGGGCTCTGGGCGTTCGAGGCGCTGCGCATCGAGCGCGGCGAGCCGCGACTCGGCATCGACACCGACCACCGCACCATCCCCAACGAGGTCGGCTGGATCGGCCCCGCGGTGCACCTCGACAAGGGCTGCTACCGCGGCCAGGAGACGGTCGCCCGGGTCCACACCCTGGGCCGACCGCCGCGCCGCCTGGTGCTGCTGCACCTCGATGGCTCGGAGAACCGGCTCCCTCCCGTCGGCTCGCCGGTGTCCTTCGAGGGGCGTGACGTCGGCTTCGTCGGCTCCAGCGCGCGCCACCACGAGCTCGGCCCGATCGCCCTCGGGCTGGTCAAGCGCAACGTCCCCGTCGACGCCACCCTGACGGTCGACGAGATGCCCGCCGCCCAGGAGGTCGTCGTCGACCCCGAGGTCGGCCTGCACGTCCGTCCCCTCCGCTGACCCGACTGTCGGCGCCGCACCAGCCGGTGCGCCGCCGACGGTGGGCCAGTGAGGAGATCGTGAAACTCAGCCGCGGCGGTACTGGACGTGCGTGTCGGCGGCTGCGTGCTCGAAGCCGAGCCGTGAGTAGACGGCCACCGCCGGTGCGTTGTCCGACTCGACGTAGAGCAGCACCTCGTCCACGCCGAGCCCGACGAGGTGGTGCAGCCCGGCCAGGGTGAGGACCTTGCCGAGCCCGCGTCCCTGGGCAGCCGGCGCGACGCCGACGACGTACACCTCGCCGACGCGGTCGTCGTGCTGCTTGGTCCAGTGGAAGCCGAGCACCCCCGAGGTGTCCTCCGCGACGAGCAGCCCCGCCGGGTCGAACCACGGCTCGGCCATCCGGCGGGCGAGGTTCGCCTCGTCCATCGCGCCCTGCTCGGGGTGGTCGGCGAAGGCGGCCGCGTTGACGGCGACGACATCGGCGGCGTCGTCCTCGCGCCACGACCGGATCGTCACGCCGGCGGGCGGCTCGAGCGGCGGCAGGGGCAGCGACGACGGGCGGCGCATGACCCAGAGGTCGCGTACGCGCTCCCAGTCGTGGGAGGCGGCGAGGCGGGCGGCTGCCGGGTGGTCGCCGTGCGACCACGCGACCAGTGGCCCGTCGTACGACTCCCGCACCCGGCCCAGCAGGTCGGTGCCGACGCCGGTGCCACGGTGCTCGGGGTGCACGGCGAGGCTGAGGTCGCCGTCGTGCAGCAGCGCGAAGCCGTACGGGTGCGCGACCACGGTCGCGGTGCCGTCGGCGAGCGCCATGTGCGCCGCCTCGTCCAGCGGGTCGGTCCCGTCGGCCGCGGCGCAGGCGGCGGCGATGTCCTCGACGGAGCTGGTCATGGCGCCGACCCTAGCGGCGGCGTCGGCAGCCGGCGCTCAGGCGTCGGTCGTGCGGCGCGAGGAGAGGGGCTGCTCCTCGGCGTCCCGGTCGCGGGAGGGCACGACGAAGCGGTAGCCGACGTTGCGGACGGTGCCGATGTGGTGCTCGTGCTCGGTGCCGAGCTTGGCGCGCAGGCGGCGGACGTGGACGTCGACGGTCCGGGTGCCGCCGAAGTAGTCGTAGCCCCAGACCTCCTGGAGCAGCTGCTCGCGGCTGAAGACGCGGCCCGGGTGCTGGGCGAGGTACTTCAGGAGCTCGAACTCCTTGTAGGTGAGGTCGAGCGGGCGACCACCGATGCGCGCGGTGTAGGTGGCGTCGTCGACCACCACCTCCCCGCGGTGGATCACGTGCGCGGACGGGTCGTCGGGCGCAGCCGCGCTGGAGCGGCCGATCGACAGCCGGATCCGCGCGTCGAGCTCGGCGGGTCCGCACGTGTGGAGCACGACGTCGTCCATGCCCCAGTCGTGGGCGACCACGGCCAGGCCGCCCTCGGTGACGATCAGCAGCACCGGGGCGTCGGTGCCGGTCGTACGGATCAGCCGGCAGAGGTCGCGGGCGGCCGCGAGGTCCTGGCGGCCGTCGACGAGGACCAGGTCGGACTCGGGCGCGTCGAGGAGGGCGCTGCCCTGCGCCGGGACGATCTTGACCGTGTGGGACAGCAGCGCGAGCCCGGGGAGCACCTCGGCAGAGGGCTGCAGCGCGCTCGTGAGCAGCAGCAGTGCGCTCATGGGCCAGGCCTCCTCGTCCACCGGGGGATGAGGAAGGATATCCCGCATGGACGCCGCCACCGGACACGATCGCGAGGATGAGACGGTCACCGTGCGCTACTGGGCGGGCGCCCGGGCCGCGGCCGGGACGGCGGAGGACCTCTTCGCCACCACCGGCGAGCTGACCCTCGCCGACGTCGTCGCGCGCGTGCTCGAGCGCCACCCGGGTGAGCAGATGGCGCGCACGGTGGCGGTGTGCTCGGTGCTGCTGGGCGACCAGCCGGTGCGCTCGCAGGACCCCGCGACGGTGGTCGTACGCCCGGGTGCGGTCGTCGAGCTGCTCCCCCCGTTCGCCGGCGGCTGAGTCCGCCGGGACCGCCACCCGGCGGCTTCGCGACCCGGCGAGGTTTGGGGCTCGGCCAGCAGGTCATGATGACCCCGTCCGGAGTCCCATGGCTCCGCACGGGGGACGTGCTCGCGCGACGGCTGGTGCCGTCGTGCTGCACGCGCGGCTCCATGCAGTGACGACGACACCTCTCCAGGGGGAACCAGGAATGCAGATCAGGTCGACCGGGGCGCGCAGACGCCTCTCATCCCTCGCGGCAGCCGGTGCGCTGGCCGCCGGGGTGCTGGCCATCGCGCCGGCCAACGCGGCACCCGTGGGCGTGACCACGACCGTCACCGACTCGGCGGGCAACCCGGTCGAGGGCTACGTGACCGCCTACCTCGGCTCCAGTGACGGCTCCTACTTCACTGCCGGCGGCCAGTACCTCGCGGACGGCCGGATGAACCTGCCGCTCGAGCCGGGCACCTACAAGTTCGAGTTCGAGAGCATCGACGGCACGGTCGCGTCGGAGTTCTACACCGACAAGGTCGACCTGGCCTCGGCCGACGCCGTCGCGGTGACGGGCCCGACTGCGCTCGCCCCGGTGGTGCTGGCGCCCGCCCCGATCGCCACCGGTCGCGTGGTCAACGGCGCCGGTCGCCCGGTCCGTTCCGGCAACGTCAGCCTCCACGCCAACGGCTCGATGGTCTCCTCCGCGCGGATCGAGCGTGACGGCACGTTCCGCGTCGGCGCCTCCCTCGCCGGCTCCTACAAGCTGCGGGTGAGCGCCAACGGCTACGCCCCGGAGTGGTACGCCAACAAGACCACCGAGGCGACCGCCGACGCGATCACCATCGGCGCCGCCCCGCTCGCGCTCGGCGACATCGGCGTCAGCCGCGGCGGCGTGCTCACCGGTCGTCTCACCAACGCCACCGGTGCCGCCATCGAGCGCGCCAGGGTCGACGTCTACCGCAACGGCAACACCTTCTCCTCCTACAACGACCTCACCGACGCCAACGGCGTGTTCCGGATCGACGGCGCGCTCGAGGGCATCTACCAGGTCCGCTTCACCGACCCGGTCGGCCAGTTCGTCACCGAGTGGTTCGCCGACAAGGCCGGCCAGGCCTCGGCCGCGGAGATCGTCCTCAACGGCGACGCGACCGTCCCCGGGATCGACGCCGTCCTCGCCGACGACCCGTCGTTCGCCGTCGATCCCGCCACCGTCGACCTCAGCGGCACCGTCACCGACTCGTCCGGGGCGCCCGTCATCGGCGCGCAGGTCGCCGCGTGGTCGACGCCGCTGAAGTCCGGCGACGAGTACAGGGAGTCGTACGCCGTCACCAACCGCGCCGGCCAGTACGCCTTCACCGACCTCGACCCGGACTCGACCGGCTCATCGGAGAACCAGTACAAGATCGAGGTCGAGGACGTCCTCGGCCGCGAGGACGGCCAGTACCACCGCGTGGGCCGCTGGTACGGCGGGGGCCAGTCCTTCGCCGCCGCGGCCCCGGCCCCGGTGCCCGCCGCCGGCGTGAACGTGACGCTCCCGCTCACCGGTGGCATCGCGGGTGCGGTCACGGCCGGCTCCACGCTGTCGACCGACGGCGTGAGCGTGCAGATGGTGGAGGCCAAGGACGGCATCGTCGGGTTCGAGAACGTGGCCCTCACCTCGCTCGAGGACGACGGCACGTTCAACGTCACCTCGCTGAAGCCGGGCGACTACAAGGTGCTCTTCCTCGACGGCAGCTCGGACCGCTTCTTCGGGCCGGAGTGGTACGACGACACCAACTACGCCAACGCCAAGGTCGTCACGGTGTCGAGCGGCAAGACCGCGACCGGCATCGACGCCACGATGGAGGAGGGCATGCGCGCCCTGCGCAAGCCCGAGATCAAGGGCAACCCCTACCTCGGCGGCAAGGTGCGGGCGACCACGGGCGAGTGGACCCTCGACGGCGACACGACCTACCAGTACGCCTGGATGGTCGACGACCAGGTCGTCGGCCAGGGCCGCACGCTCAAGGTCTCCAAGAAGTTCAAGCGCGAGCGGATCACCCTGCGCGTGACCGCCAGCAACGCCGGTGTCACCGGCATCGCGATGGTGACGAGCCAGAAGATCGGCAAGAAGCCGAAGGTCAAGGTGGCGGTCAACGGTGCCAGGGCCAAGGTGTCGGTGTCGGCCAAGAAGGTCAAGGCGAAGAAGTTCACGGGCACCGTCGTCGCCAAGAAGATCGTTCGCACCGACGAGTTCGGGGCGCCGGTCTACAAGAAGGTCGGCAAGGCCAAGCTGCGCAACGGCAAGGCCGCGCTCACCCTCAAGAAGATGACCAAGGGCAAGAACAAGGTCGTCTTCCTCATCACGCTCAAGGGTGACAAGTACGGCGACGCGGAGGTCGCGCGGACCATCAAGGTCAAGAAGCGCTGATCCTTCCGTAGCGCACCACCGCGCAGGCGGGGCCCCGGGGACTCCCGGGGCCCCGTCGTGCGTCCGGAGCCAGCCCCCGTCACCGACTCGGGGGCGGTCCGGAACAAATCGCGCGACGCGCGTCGTTGGCCGGGTGTGACCACCGGAGCCTGGATCGTCCTCGCCGCCGTCGTGCTCGCCCTCGCCGTCGGCCTGTGGCGCGCCGCGACCGACGGCCGCTTCCGCGGGACCCACGCCCTACGCTCCGGCGAGCCCGCCGGTCCGCAGGCCGAGGAGGGCGCCGAGGCGCCCGCCGAGGTGCCTGTCGAGAGGCTCGGCGCTGAGCTCGTCGCGACGGTGGGCGGGACGCTCGGGGAGCGGGCCACGCTGCTGCAGTTCTCCAGTGCCTTCTGCGCGCCGTGCCGCGCCACCCGGCGGGTGCTCGGCGAGGTGACGGGACTCGTCGACGGCGTCGCCCACGTCGAGATCGACGCCGAGCACCACCTCGACGCGACCCGCGCCTTCGGCATCCTGCGCACGCCCACCACGATCGTGCTCGACCCGGCGGGCGCCGAGGTGACGCGGGCCACCGGGGCACCCACTCGTGACCAGGTCCTGACGGCGCTCGCCGCCATCTGATCTCAGGATATGGATGCATGGGCCGCATGGTGAGACGAAAGCCGACGGGGCGGCGCCGAAGGCCTACTGTCGTCGTCATGTCCTCGACCATGCTCACCAAGCGCCGCGCAGTGGACCACTGCCGCGTGCGCTCGGCGCTGTGTCGAATGTCGTAGTGGTCCCGCCGCTCGCCTGAGCCCTCCTGTCCGACTCGTCGTCGTCGGACCGTGCTCGGTCGGTGGGACCCGTGCGCCGGGTGACGTCCCGGCGTGTCCGGCCCTCGTGCTGACCGACCTCAGGAGAGACATGACCACCACTGCCCAGCCCCGCGCCACGTCCGGCCTCCGCCCGGACGGGGCCGTCGATCCCCGCGGCCCCCAGCTCGCCGCCGCCCTGACGGCGGTGGTGCTGGTGGCCGTCCTGCTGCTGCCCGCGCCGTACGGCACCGCGCTGCTCGCCGTGCAGACCGGGCTGTTCGCCCTCGGTGCCGTGCGTGGGGTGCAGGCCACACCGCACGCCTGGCTCTTCCGCACCGTCGTGCGTCCCCGCCTCGGGCCGCCGACCGACTGGGAGGCCCCGGAGCCGCCGCGCTTCGCGCAGGCCGTGGGCCTCGCCTTCGCCCTGGTCGGCCTGGTCGCCCTGTCGGCCGGCGCCACGGTCGTCGGGCAGGTGGCCGTCGGCCTGGCGCTGGTCGCCGCGCTGCTCAACGCCGTCTTCGCGTTCTGCCTGGGATGCGAGGTCTACCTGCTCGTCCGCCGCTTCATCGCCACCGCCTGACCACCAGTTTTCACCACCACAAGGAGCACACCAACCATGAGCCGCGAGAACTCGCTCGTCACCGCCCAGTGGGTCGAGGACAACCTCGACACCGACGGCATCGTCCTCGTCGAGGTCGACGAGGACACCACCGCCTACGACAAGGGCCACATCCGGGGAGCCATCAAGCTCGACTGGACCACCGACCTCCAGGACCAGGTCCGTCGCGACTTCGTCAACAAGGAGCAGTTCGAGGCGCTGCTGTCCGAGCGCGGCGTGTCCAACGACGACACCGTCGTGCTCTACGGCGGCAACAACAACTGGTTCGCCGCCTACGCCTACTGGTACTTCAAGCTCTACGGTCACTCCGACGTCAAGCTCCTCGACGGCGGCCGCAAGAAGTGGGAGCTCGACTCCCGCGAGCTGACCGACGCGCTGCCCGAGCGCGCCACCACCTCGTACACCGCGACCGAGCAGGACTCGAGCATCCGTGCGTTCCGCGACGAGGTCGTCGCTGCGATCGGCACCCAGAACCTCGTCGACGTGCGCAGCCCCGACGAGTACGCCGGCCGCCTCCTCGCCCCCGCCCACCTCCCGCAGGAGCAGGCGCAGCGCGCCGGCCACATCCCCACCGCCGCCAGCGTGCCGTGGAGCAAGGCCGCCAACGACGACGGCACCTTCAAGTCCGACGAGGAGCTCAAGGCCATCTACACCGAGGCCGGCGTCGACTGGGACAAGGACACCATCGCCTACTGCCGCATCGGCGAGCGCTCCTCGCACACGTGGTTCGTGCTCAAGGAGCTCCTCGGCCAGGACAACGTGAAGAACTACGACGGCTCGTGGACCGAGTACGGCTCCCTCGTGGGCGTGCCGGTCGCGCTCGGCGACGAGCGGGGTGACGCCTGATGTGCGGCGCGAAGGAGGGCGGCCTCTCGCTCGACGGCGTCAACGTCGCCAAGGAGGCGGTGATCCAGGGCCAGGTCCTGCGCGCCGGCGCCGGTGGGGACGGCGAGCCCGTCGCCAACGCGTACGTCCGCCTGCTCGACCGCAGCGGCGAGTTCACCGCCGAGGTCCCGACCTCGGCCACCGGGCACTTCCGGTTCTTCGCCGGCGACGGCGAGTGGACGCTGCGGACCCTGGCGCCGAAGGCGCAGCCGGTCGACACCCGCGTCGTGGCCGCGACCGGCTCGGTCGCCGAGGTGCAGGTGCTCGTCACGGCCTGAGGCGGCCGCCCGGCACTGGTCTGGACATGAGGGGATCACCCCGTGCGCGCAGCACGGGGTGATCCCCTCATTTTCGCCACTGTTCCCCCACAGCAGGAGCGCCCGGGGTGGCCGTCGTCCTACGGTGGGATCTCGGGCTGTGTCGTCGAGGGAGCATGTGATGGTCGCAGAGGTCGTGCGTGTGCCCCATGCCGACGACCTGTGGCGGCTGACCATGGAGCACTCCCCGGTCGGGATGGCGATCGTCTCGCCCGCGGGGGACTTCCTCACCGCCAACGTCGCGCTCTGCGACCTCCTCGGCTACGACCCCGAGGTGATGGCCACCCTGAGCTTCCAGGACATCACCCACCCCGACGACCTCGCGGCCGACCTGCGCCTCGTCGACCAGGCCCTGGCCGGCGAGATCAGCTCCTACCGGATCACCAAGCGCTACATCTGCTCCGACGGCACGACCGTCATCGGTGACCTGTCGGTGGCCCTCCTGCGCGACGCGGACGGCGCCCCGATCCACTTCATCTCCCAGATCGCCGACCTCACCGAGCGCCAGGCCTTCGTCGAGCGGCTCGACGCGGCCGAGGCCGCGGCGGAGGCGGAGCGGCGCAAGGCGCACGCCGTCTTCGAGGGCGTGAGCGTGGGCCTGCTGCAGATCGACGCGGACGGGCGCTACCTGGCCTACAACAACCGCCTGCGCGAGTTCCTCGCGCTGGCGTTCCCCGACGGCCACCAGGGGGTGGCCGGGCAGTCGGCGTTCGCCTATGACGTGGACCAGCAGCGGCTCCTGGGCCCCGAGGAGATGCCGTCCGTACGCGCCGCGCGCGGTGAGCAGTTCAACGACGTCCGCCTGTGGATCGGTGAGGACCCCGCTGCGCGGAGGGCGCTGTCGGTGTCGGCCCGGTCGGTCCTCGGCGCCGACGGCGCCCCGGCGGGCGCGGTGCTCGCCTACCACGACGTCACCGACCTGGTCCGTGCGATGGACGTCAAGGACGAGTTCGTGGCCACGGTGTCCCACGAGCTCCGTACGCCGCTGACGTCGGCGCTGGCCTACCTCGAGCTGCTCGGCGACTCGGGCGACGTGAGCGAGGACGGCCGCCAGCAGGTCATGGCCGCGCGCCGCAACATGCTCCGGCTCTCGCACCTCGTCGCCGACCTGATCTTCACCACGCGCGCGTCGGCCGGGTCGGCCCTGGTCGACCCCTACCGTGTCGACGTGGCCACCGTGCTGGCCGAGGCCCTCGCGGCGGCGTCCCTCGACGCCGACGGCGCGAGCGTGCGGATCGAGGGCCGGCGCCCCACGTCGCTGGTGGCCGTCGCCGACGGGATGCGGCTGCGCCAGGTCTTCGACAACCTGCTCGACAACGCCATCGGCTACAGCCGGCCGGGTGAGGTCGTCACCGTCGACCTCACCGAGCTCGACGGAGGCGGCTTCGAGCTGGTCGTGGCCGACCAGGGCGTCGGCATCGACCCCGGGGACCTCGACGGGGTCTTCGACCGGTTCTTCCGTGGCGCCAACGCGCGCCTGCTCAACGTGCCCGGCACCGGTCTGGGCCTGACGATCGTGCGCACCATCGTGGAGGCGCACGGCGGGCACGTCACGCTCGAGAGCGCCCCGGACCGGGGTACGACCGTCCGCGTCTCGATCCGCGGCTGACCCCGGACGTGCGGGGACCCCCCGCGGTGGGCGGGGGGTCCGGCGGCAACCGGGTGGGGACCGGTGCGTGTCTCGCGAGGGGGAGTCGCGAGGTGTGTCGCACACTGGCAACACAGGGGTATTTGCCAGTAGTACTTGCCCCAGTTTGCCAAAGACGGCGACACTCGGCATCTGTTTTGACAAGATTTCTTTTGCAGACGGCTCGGGAAGCCTGCTCAACCCCACCTCAGCACTCTCACCCTGGAGACACCATGAACCGCAAGGCCACCCGCATCTTCGTCGCCACCATCGCCCTCGTCAGCCTGGCCGGCTTCGCCACGCCCGCCGAGGCGGCGCAGGTCAAGCAGACCGCCCGCAACGTGTGGTGCTGCTGACCCGATGAGGTGACGGGGCCGGCCGGGACCCTGCTGGACCGGCCCCTCGGACTCAGCTGCGGGCGAGCGTGGTGGACGCCACGCGCGCCCGCAGCCCGGTCGAGACGGCCGCGCGACGGTAGGCGTCGAGCGCGGCCTCGGCCATGCCGAGCCCGGTGAAGAGGTCGGCGAGGTCGAACCACAGCTGGGCCGCGCCCTGGTCGGCGCCGATCGCCGAGAGCCGGTGCACGGCCTTCTGGTAGGCGAGGGAGGCCAGGTCGGCCTCGCCCTCGGCCGCGAACGTACGGCCCTCCAGCACCAGCGCCTCCGCCTCCGCCAGCGGGGCGTGCCCGTCGGCGGTCAGGTGGACCTGGCCGACCAGGTCCCGGCTCCCGCCCAGGTCTCCGGCGAGGAAGGCCACCCGCGCCAGCCCCAGCAGGGTCCACGCGCGGTCGACGGGGGAGCCGCTGCTCCACTCGAGCTCCTCGGCTGCCTGCTCGAGGTTGTGCCGCGCCTCGTCGAGGGCCGGCGGGTCGAGCTCGAGCTGGAGGCGCCCGACCTCGGTGCGGAGCCGCGCCAGGTTGCGCACGTCCTGGCCCTCGCTGAGCAGGGCGAGCGCGCG
>Ga0172374_1003133_pt1 | contig 10181 bp, 16 predicted proteins | sample LakKiv3m_FD_114536 | JGI IMG/M metagenome (GOLD analysis project Ga0172374, IMG submission 114536) | Freshwater microbial communities from Kabuno Bay, South-Kivu, Congo - kab_092012_10.3m | ecosystem: Environmental > Aquatic > Freshwater > Lake | place: Democratic Republic of the Congo... | reverse complement strand
GTCGAAAACGACCTGCACGCCATCGAGAACAAAGACATCTTCAAATTGTCGCCGTTCAAAGAACTATCCGTTGAACAGATGGATTTAAAAGAGCGTGTGCTTGAGTTCTGTGAGACAAGGATTACGAAGTCCAAGCCTGAAGATACATATGGAGACTTGTATGTCATTGAAGGAGAGGCCGGTGTCGGCAAAAGTGTTGTACTAAGCTCCATCTTCAATACGATTCAGGAGCGAACGAATGAAGCGGGTTCGAAGCTGTATCAGACGGAGAACTATCTGGTCGTCAATCACGAGGAGATGCTGAAGACGTATAAAGGGATTGCCAAACAAGTCAAACACTTGAAGGCTGTCAATTTTGTCAAACCGACACCGCTCCTGAACAAGTTAAAAGATAAAAAGGTTGATATCATTTTGGTCGACGAGGCGCACCTTCTATTGACGAAATCAGATGCATACAACAACTTTCGGGCAGATAATCATCTCGAAGAATTGATGAGGATTGCCAAAGTTGTCATTGTCATCTTCGATCAAGACCAAGTGTTAAAGCTGAAGAGTCGGTGGGACCAAAGCAAGTTGGATGAGTTTAAAGAAAAAGCGAAGTGTTTGAAAACATATAAACTGACGAATCAGTTTCGGATGCAGGCGGATGAGGATGTCATCGATTGGATCAACGCCTTCAAAGCTAAGCGTATACAGGCTTTTCCGGCGTCTACAGACTATGATTTACGCGTGTTTGAAACGTTGGAAGAGATGCATCTAATGATTATCGAACAAGACAAGAAACATGGGCTCAGTCGAGTCGTGTCGACGTTCGATTATCTTCATAAAAAGGACGGAGAAACGTATTACGTTTACGAGTCGAACGGTGAGTATAAGATGCCGTGGAATACGACGGGAGGCAAGACGACGTGGGCCGAGAAATCGGAGACGATTGCCGAGGCTGGGTCGATCTATACGATCCAAGGTTTTGATTTGAACTACGTCGGCGTCGTGCTCGGTCCTTCGGTAACGTACGATGAGACGAAGGATTGCTTGGTGATCGACACGAATCTCTATAAAGACACTGGGGCGTATGCGGGAATTGAAGGTGTCAAAGATGTCGAGTTGGCGAAAGAACAAATCGTGTTGAACTCCATCAATGTGTTGATGAAGCGTGGCGTCCGAGGACTTTATTTGTATGCGAGCAATCAAGCGTTGCGAGATAAGCTGTTACACATTCAAAGAGAGAAGGTACAGATATGAACGAAGTACAACGATTGATGGACAAAGTGATTGAATTCCGTGACGAGCGCGATTGGGCGTTCCACCATAACCCGAAAGACTTGGCGTTGTCGTTATCGCTTGAGGCGAGCGAGCTATTGGAGTTGTTCCAATGGGTGTCGAGCGAAGAAGCGCTCGAGACGAAACACGTCGAGATGAAAGAAGAGCTCGCGGATGTACTCATCTATGCGCTCACGTTCGCGCATGCGGCAGGGATTGATGTGTCGCAGGCGATTGAAGAGAAGCTTGAGAAAAATGCGGTGAAGTATCCGAGTCCGCAGGGAAAAGCATAAACGAAAAAGCAGCACAGCCCATTACTAGGCCTGAACTGCTTTCGTCTGAATCATTGCGAGGACTTCATCCGTCGTTTGGATGGTCGCGAACTCCTCGTTCAAATTGGCGAGGGACACGTCATGAATGACATCCGCCGGAATCAAGGGACCGCTCAATGAACGACGGTCGAACGTCGCCGTCGCATCGGACACGACAATCGGTCCGAATCCGAGGTTGCCGGCCATGCGGGCGGTTGTCTCGACACAATGGTTCGTGATTAATCCCGTGACGATAATGGATTGAGCTTGATGTGCTTCGAGAAGCTCTTGCAAATTCGTGCCGATGAAGGCGCTGTTGACTTGCTTGGTGAGAATTGTGTCTTGTTCGCGTGGACGAATAAAGTCTTGGAACAAATGACCGTCCTTCTTGAAGTAAAACAAGGATTCAGGCACTTGTGAGACGTGTTGGACGTAGATGATTGGCTGATTGGCCTCTTCCCAAGTCGTGATGAGACGTGCAGTGTTTGCTTCGAACATCGGATTATTCCGGTTGCCCCAACTCGGGTCGTGGAACGCTTGTTGGACGTCGATAATCAATAATGGTACGACTGTGTTTTGATTCATGTTTGTTTCCCCCTCTTCAACGTTATCTTAAGTGTAGCGGGGAGGAAGGCTTGATTACATAAGATATAAACGGAGTTATGCGTTTGATTCCTTAAAATGAACGGAAGTTTGGAGATACAACTTACGATTTGAAAGTGGGGACTGAAATGGACGAAATTGATCGACATATCGTCAGCTTAATGCAGGAGAACGCGCGGATTTCTGTCACGGAGCTCGGAAAGCGGATTGGCTTATCAACACCGGCTGCGAATGAACGGTTGAAGCGGCTCGAAGAACGCGGCGTCATCACAGCGTATCGTGCCGTAATCAATCCGGAAACGTTAGGAAAGCATGTGACGGCCTTCATTTTGTATGACACGACACGGTGTGAGGCGTTCCGAGAGTTTTGCCGACAACAGCCTAGCGTGATGGAATGCCATCGTCTCGCCGGCCAGTACAGTTACTTAGTTAAAGTGGTGACGGAAAACGTGCGCACGTTGGAGACGTTCATCGATGAATCGATGGCATACGGCCAGCCGTCGTCGCTCATCAATCTGTCGTCACCGGTTCCGTTTAAAGCGGTGGAGTGAAGGCGGAAATGATTCGGATTTAAGTCATGAATGGTCCTCTTCATAAGGGTTCGCATATAAATCGATGTCAAACTCGGCACGGATTCGATGGGCGAATTGAATCGTCTCCAAATCAAACACAAGCGACGGTGTTTGACCGTTTTCTATCACGATTACGATGGTGAATTTCGCTCGAATGTCGTCGTACGCGCTATAAATGCCATCTAAAATTGTTTCTTTGCCGCGAAGTTGAGAAATGATGTGTTGTAGCTGATCATTCACATCAAATGAAGGCTGATAGCCCGTACCGAGTGACCACGATGTATATTCACGAGGACGAGACGAGTAGGTGCTCTTATCGCCTCGTTCAAATGTTTCAGTAGGGGTTAATCCAAGCCGGTGTGAAACGTCTTTAATCGAGAAATCATCGGCAAGCAGTTGGAAATAGACCAGGACTTCGGTTTGTGCAGGATTCATGAACACCCTCTTTTCTTTGTATGACAGTCTATTTGAATAGTAACGATGCAATCGTAAGAAAGGAATATGAATATGACCCAACGTGAACGGTTCGAACAACTCTATCACTCAGGGAAGCGCTCGACCCGACAGGCGGCGTTTCTGTGTTCATTGGTCACGGCCATTGGATTCATTTTATTGATGAGCGAGGAACGGCAGCTCGCTGAACTGATTTGGTTTGTGCTTTTGGTCCCCTCCATCTTTCTCGTTAAAATTTGGGCACGAATGAGCACGTTACTGCGATTCAACTCGTCCCCTGAGTACACGCGACTAATTCGCGTTGAGTTTTGGGTGTCGATGGGTCTCATTGCGATCTATTGTCTGATGATGCTGACAACGCTCTTAAACCCCGAGCAGGTCGGCTTGAGTATTGTCGCAGTGGGTCTCTATGCGATTGGATGGATCGTCTCTTCTAGGATTGACCAAAAGCTTGCGAAGATTGACCCGGAACACGTCACATATAAAGTGTATGAGCGTGGGAAAGTCGGTTTCTTTAAAGAATAAAGAATGCAAAAGGGAGTAGCGCGTGCTACTCCCTTTCATTTTAATCCTGAACAATTGTAAAGCTGTAAGCATTGGTGAGCGAGTTATGGATGATCAACTCATAACTGAGCTGATGTTCGTCCGCCTTATCGATCAACAGATTGATTTCCGACATATTGAATATGCGTTGGCAGGTAACAGTCGCAACGAGTAACAGACCACCGATGATGGCTGTGGTGACGAGACGTTTCGTCCATATCGTGAGTGATGTCGACATTAAGGACGTACCTCTATTTTTTCTTCGATTCGCTCGAGGCGCTCCACTAAGACGTCGAACTGTTGTTGCTGATGAGCTGCGGCTTGACGCTCCAACTCGAGTCGCGCGTCGGCTCGCTGCTCGTAGCGACCGATAAATCGAACAATCATCACGATAACCGCGATGAGTAACGCGAGTGGGACAATGATTGCCAATAAACTAAATAGTAATGTCATTAATACATTCATGCTTTTTCCTCCTTTATGTAATCCATACGGCTAGTATACTTCCAAATTCAGACAAACCCAAACGATTTCCGTGATGGATAAGGAAACAGCAGGTCAGTTATGCTAAAAGTATCTTCTTAAAAAGGGGTGGGACCTATGGCCATTTACTATACATATCAACATGCGGGCGCCTGGGAAGCCGCCAATGCATGTGGCTACTTGTTTGGGAATCCGGCGTACGGCATTTTTCAAGACGAGGACTACGCGTATCATCGCCCTGCTTACGACTGGCTCGCGGGACAATATGAGCAACGGACGAAAATCTCGCTTCGTGGAAACTATCCGGTTTGGTTGAGCAAAACAAGGCCAGACGTCGCACGGGGTGGCTACTTGGAACCTGGAGAACCGGGCGTCGTGCTGACGGTTGAGCTGCCGGACGCACATGTGCTCACAGTCGAGGCCGGTTACTGGACGTTCGCGTTGAATCGGTATTTTCTCTCGTTTGAAGATCGGGAAGCCGAAAGCGAAGAAGAGTTGAAACAATCTTGGGAGAAAATGTTCGACCGCGACTGGTGCGAATCGATTGTCAACGAGTATCCGGGGACGAAATATCACTATCTCGTCAATCGGATTTATCTCGAGCAAGTGCTTGACGTGACGACGTTTATTGAGGAGGGTGTGTGATGGAGCTACCGACACGACTAGGTACAGACGAGGCGGGTTACGTCATCAATCAAATAGACGTGATACGGATTCAACCGATGTTTCAGCCAGTGCTCGAAGCAGTGATTCAGTTGTTGCGAGAAGAATTCGCAGAAACACTGCATAGCGTATATGTGTACGGAAGCGTCGGTCGCGGGACGGCTGTAGCCGGACGGTCCGATTTAGACGTGACGGTCATCGTCGAACGGGAAGTGGACGTTGACGTATTGAAGCGACGGACCATGATCCTATTGCAGGAACATCCGGAAGTAATCAAAATTGATTATGACATCGGGCTGTTGGATACAGTGCTTGAGCCCACTAATCATTTTGAATGGGGGTTTTGGTTACGTCACATGTGTGTATGTGTTGACGGGACTGACTTATCTCATCGTTTTCCGTACATGAAACCGGACGCGCGGACTAGCCGAGCGTTGAATCGAGATTTGTCCGATCAGTTACGAGAAGCGCAAGTGAAATTGAAGGCAAGATGTATGACGGGAAGCGAAAAACGGTCACTCGTCAAACGGATGATTCGAGGCGCGTATTTGACAATCAACGTCGACGATCAAAGTTTTGTATCGACAATCGCAGACAGTCTGTTTGTGTTGCGCCTCTATTTTCCGAACAGTGAAATCATAGATGACTTAGAGCGAGGCATGGAGTCAGAAGAAGTGCAGGATGATTGGTTGGATAAGCTGATTGTGAAGTATGAATCGTCGTTCCTTCCATGATGACAGTCATCTATCAAAGCGACTCCTTCCGGTCTAAATCATTAAAATGAAATTCGACGTAAATCATCCCGAGGATGAGATACATGATTACAAAGGTCCGAACTAAATTGGGTACGTAGAGAATTTGGAAAAACAGCAACCCTTCAAACGAGAATACGAATAGATAGGCAAGGAGATACATTAATATCTTGCCTCTTTGAAATCGAGAGAACAGACGAATGCCTGCAAGGAACGGATAAAGTAGCGTCTTAACTGTGTTCGGCATGTTGGGAATTCCTTTCTTAGACGTTACCGTTCATTGAGCGGAACATATCCTGGCTTTGTGCGTCTACGTCTGACATCCGATTCGAAGTAATACATCGGCGTAAACAATCCTGCTGAAAGATAAATCATAAAAGCGGTTTCTAGTAGGAGAGACACTTGGAGGCCATATCCGATGACGAGGACATGGACGGGGACAAAGAACAGCATGAATGCATAAGTCATTGTACTTTCTGTTTTGATAAATCGATATAACCCTCGCATCACCCAGATGTAGGGAAATAAGATGTAATAGAAGAAACGCTTCACCTCGTAACGCCCTTTCTTGAGCAGTGAGCCCAAATTATGTGTATTCGTCTTTTTCAGTATAATAGGAACACTACATACAAAGAAGGAGCGTTTTCATGAATCCATCAATTGCGATTATCGGAGCGGGCGTGAGTGGGCTGTATGCCGCGTCGCTCCTCATCGAGAAAGGCTATGACGTCACCGTGTTCGAGGCGCGCGACCGCATCGGGGGGCGCGTGTTGAACCATGACGGATTCGACCTCGGCCCGACATGGTATCGGTCAGGAATGTTGGACAGCGATGGGACTGATTGGAGTCTACGTTGTATTGATGTTGACGCTTATGCTCAACCCGGAACAAATCAGTTTATTGGTCATTGCAGTGGGAATCTCCGGAATCGGTATAATCGCGTCGCCTCGCTCGATCAACGACTTGGGGAACTTGACCCGGAGCATGTGACCCGTAAAGTGTATGCCCGAGGAAAAGTCGGTATCTTTCAAAAATAAAAGCAGGCAAAAAGGAGTAGCGCGGGCTACTCCTTTTCATGTACGCGATTGATCAATTGTTTCGCTTCAAGCAACGACTTGAGCAGGTTATAGATGAGCACCTCATAATTGAGCGGTGTTCGTCCGCTTTGTCAATCAAGAGATTGATAACGAAAGTCCCCCGCTTAACTTGCTGTTTTATTATTTTTCAGCTTACTTTTTACTAGATAGACTATAAAGTCCAGCGTCAGGCCATATAATAATCCGACTGCAATCCGGAGGAAATATCCCCCCCACAAAATTTCAAGCGTCGAGTCATCAATGATAAAGCTCCGAAATGTTTCGCTGTAAACCATATGATATAGAATTGGATCTAATCCAAAAAAGAAGAACAAGAGACCTTTATCATCTTGATTAGTAAAGTTTAGGTAGCAGACAGTTAGAGAGAGGATTACGAACCAAAAACTAAATGTTTTAATAATTCTCATAAACAGGTCCTTTCTGAGCTCCGAATTGTATGTAATTCATTCGATTTTTATGGTTCATTCAATCGGATTAACCTTTATAGTGTAATATTACACTATAAGTGCAATTGGTTCAATAGAGACATATTTGTAAATTATTTTTTAGACATTACCGTTCATCAAGCATGATATTTAGGCGTGGTCCGTCACCATTTGACCTCCGAATCAAAATAATGAAACGGTGTATACATGGCAATTGAAAGATAGACTGAGGTGGACATCTTTAAATAGAGAGGTAATCGTATAAAATCACCTAATATTAAAACCATCAATGGGGTCACGATGACAAATAATGCGACGGTCATCATAAATTCGGTCTTGATGAATCGATATAACACACGCATCGTCCAAATGAATGGGAAGTAGACGTAATAAAAAAATCGGTTCATGTCGCTGCTTCCTTTCCTGAGCAGTGCGCCCAAATTATGTATATTCGTCTTTTTCAGTATAATAGGAGCACTACATGCGAAGAAGGGGCGTTTTCATGAATCCATCAATTGCGATTATCGGAGCGGGCGTGAGCGGCTTATACGCCGCGTCGCTCCTCACTGAAAAAGGCTATGACGTCACCGTGTTCGAGGCGCGCGATCGCATCGGGGGACGGGTGTTAAGTCATGACGGTTTCGATCTCGGACCGACCTGGTATTGGCCAGAGACGGAGACGACGATCACGCAACTGATCGAACGGCTCGGTCTCCCGACGTTCTCTCAACACACGACCGGGGATTTGATGCTCGAGCGACAGTTCGGTGTCATCGAACGCCATACACTCCCGCCAGGTCATATCGTTCCATCGATGCGACTCGTCGGTGGCATGGCCAGTTTAACAACGGTGCTGGCGGCAACCTTGCCTGCCGGAACGATTCAACTCGAGTCGACTGTCACCTCGATTCAAAAGGCTGAGGGTGGGGTATCGATTGAACTCGAAACAGGAGGGGCCCAAACGTTTACTCACGTCATCCTAGCCATCCCGCCACGACTCGCATCACGCATCAGCTTCCAACCAGAACTGTCTGAAACGACGAAGTCGAACCTAGCAAACACGCCGACCTGGATGGCCGGGCAGGCGAAAGTGCTCGCCGTCTACGACCGCCCATTTTGGCGAGACAATGGTTTATCTGGTCAAGGCATGAGCTGGGCCGGTGTGTTGCAGGAAATTCATGACGCCTCGCAGCCAGATGGACTTGCCGCGTTATTCGGCTTCTTCCGATTATCAGCTGCCGAGCGCTCAGTGCTCGACCGGGACGAGCTGAATCGTCGCGTCATCGATCAACTCGTGCGACTGTTCGGGGAAGAGGCGCGCCATCCGCGTGAGGTCTTATCCGTCGATTGGTCGAGTGACCGGCATACGGCCACGGTTCAAGACGGGGAACCGTTGACCGATTTCCCTGTCTATCAGCCGATTGCGCTCGACCCAACTTGGGAAGGACGGCTCTCACTCGCTGGGACGGAGACGGACTCGTTGTTCGGCGGTCATATCGAAGGTGCGCTCCGTTCAGCGGGAAGGATCGTCGAGCACCTCTAACCAAAAATGCGTATCTTCCCAAGCCAGGGACGATACGCATTTTTTATTTGAATTTCTTGATCATCAACGCAAGGGCGCGATTGATCATCTTCATCTCATCATCTTCGAGCACGGAAAACATCTCCTCGGCGAGCCGCTCCTCGATTGCATCGATTTGTTTCGAATACTCCATACCGATTGGTCCGAGCCGGATGAAGCTCTCGCGCAAGTTGTCCGGGTTCTTCTCTTTTTTTACGAACTCACGCTGTTCGAGCACTTTAAGCACTTGGCTGACCGCACTCTTCGAGATATTCATCTTCGTGGCAATCTCCGTCGTCGTCCACGTGTCTTGGCGTTTGAACAGGAGTAACATCTGTTCTTGCTGGTAACTGAGTTCGAATTCGTTCAACTCGGTAAAATATTTGGTGAACAACAAGTCGAGCTCGTCAATTTGACGGTACATCTCGATGACTTGCTGTTTGCGTGTGTCATTCAATCGTCGTTCTCCTTTCATCGCGTGTCACGGAACGTCTGGCTCCGCACGTATAACACGATACTGAATACTAATCCGATTATACCAAACGAGATGAGCAACGTTTGAATCGGTACGGCCAGGGCGACCAAAATCGACAGGACGGCGAACGCAATCGGTTCTAATCCGGATGCGGCGAGCGCCATGATGCTCATGACGCGTCCGATTTTGTCGTGGTCACTATGTTCTTGCATGAGTGTGACTGTCGGCAAATAGACGAGCATCAACATGAATCCGCTCGCGGCCGCAGCCAAGGCGAGGAGCGTGATGGACTGCGCCTGCGTATAGAGGAAGAAGGCGCCAATCGTCAAAAACAAGACGCGGAAGACGAAGCGTCCACGGTGGACCGAGCGGAACAACAGGACGAGAAAACTCGCGACGAACGTCCCGACAGCAAGTCCACCTTCAATCAGACTCAAGTCAAACGCATTGCCGCCTCGTTCACCGACGAGAATCGGGATACTCATGATGAGCGGTCCCATGACGAACAAGTTGACGATAGCAATCGACAGCGTCCCGCTCCGTAAAATCGGTGTACTCGAGACGTAACGGATGCCTTCTTTCAAGTCGACGATGACATCACGGAGCGACATGGCACGGGCGAGGGGGATGGAGTCACGAATCAAGCGCGGCATGATCAAGATAGCGGCGATGAAAATCAAGACGGCCGCCGTCCCAAAGCTGAGCCCGAAGCCGCCCCATGTGAGTAAGGCACCAGCGAGGAACGGTCCGAACACGAACATGAGCTCAAGCGTCCCTTGGAAGAGCGAGTTGGCACGTTGTAGCTCTTCTTGTTTGACGAGCGACGGAATCAAGGAAGACAACGCCGGATAAGACATGCCGTCGAGGAGTCCGAACACGATGGAAATCATAATCAAGGCGGACACCGAATACGCGTCCGCAAGATGCAGTGCCACGACTGCGACCATGAGAAGACCTTGCCCGAGGTTCGTCAAAAACAAGAG
>Ga0172374_1003129_pt1 | contig 10191 bp, 6 predicted proteins | sample LakKiv3m_FD_114536 | JGI IMG/M metagenome (GOLD analysis project Ga0172374, IMG submission 114536) | Freshwater microbial communities from Kabuno Bay, South-Kivu, Congo - kab_092012_10.3m | ecosystem: Environmental > Aquatic > Freshwater > Lake | place: Democratic Republic of the Congo... | reverse complement strand
TCTACGTCAACAAGGCGCCGAACCAGCCGCTGAGCCCGCTGGATGCCGAGTTCATCAAGCTGGTGCTGTCCAAGCAGGGCCAGGACGTCGTGATGAAGGATGGTTACATCCCGCTGCCGTCCAAGGTCGCCGAGAAAGCGATGAAGGATCTGGGCCTGTAAGGCTTCCAGCCTGATGGCCTGGCTTTAGCTAGCGAGGCCATTCGACGAACCCGCCACCCCATGGGTGGCGGGCTTTGTCATGTCAGTAGACTGTAATCTTTCTGTCATACAAGCCCGCTAAATTGACAAGCCTGGGCAGCCGTATGCGCTGCAATCAAGCCCGCGCAGAGACTTCTCGCATGAATGACTTGGCAAACGAATCCATGAACCGTTCGCAGAACCCTCTGGGGATCGACTTCAATACGCCTGCCCTGCAACGCAAGCGCCGCCTGCGCGCGTTGAAGGACCGCATGGCGCGTTGGTACGTCTCCGTCGGTGGTCTGGCGGTGCTCGGTGCCATCACCCTGATCTTCTTCTACCTCGCCCATGTCGTGCTGCCCATGTTCCAGGGCGCCGAGCTCGAATCGCGCAAGGCTCAGCAACCGGCCTGGCTGGCCGAAGCTCAGGCACCATTGCTTCTCGCCGTGGAAGAGCAGAACCAGGTCGCCATGCGCCTGGATACTTCCGGCGCCGTGCAGTTCTTCGAACTCAAGAGTGGCGAAGCCCTGCAGCGCCTGCAGTTGCCACTGCCACAAGGTGTCAGTGTCGCCTCCGTCGGTCAGGATCAGCCGGGTACGCGCCGCGTGGTACTGGGCCTGTCCAACGGCCAAGCGCTGATCATTCAGCACAGTTACAAGATCACCTACCCGGATAACGTGCGGGCCATCGCGCCGCAGATCGAATACCCCTACGGTGAAGCACCGATCGAGGTCGATCCGCAGGGGCGTCCGCTCGAGCACATCGCCGTCAATCTCAACAGCGGCACGCTGATGCTGGCTGGCTCCACGGGCAACGAGCTGCACCTGATCAGCCTCGCTCGCGAGGAGAACCTGTTCACCGGTGAGGTGAACGTCAGCGAGGAGCGCATCAACCTGCCGCAGATCGGCGAGCCGATCAGTCAGCTGATTCTCGACCCGCGGCAGATGTGGCTGTACGTGTTCAACGGCGACTCCAGTGCCGATGTTTTCGATCTGCGCAAGCGTAGCCTCAACGGCCGCTACGAACTGCTCAAGGGTGGTTCCAATCGCGTGACCAGCGCCACCAGCCTGCTCGGCGGCATCTCGATCATGATCGGCGATGCCAAGGGTGGCATCCAGCAGTGGTTCATGGTGCGCGATCAGGATGGCAAGTCCACCTTCCAGTCGATCCGCAGCTTCCAACTCGGCGACAGCGCAATCACCCAGATTCTTCCCGAAGAGCGCCGCAAAGGCTTCATGGCCCTGGATGCCGATGGGCGCTTGGGCATCTTCCATAGCACCGCGCACCGCACTCTGCTCAAGGAGCAGGTCGCCGAAGGCAGCGCCATCGCCGCCCTGTCGCCGCGTGCCAGTCGTGTGCTGGTCGAGTCGGACGGCAAGCTGCAGCGCTTCGTGGTGGATAACCCGCACCCGGAAATTTCCTGGAGCTCGCTGTGGGGCAAGGTCTGGTACGAAAGCTACCCGGAGCCTGACTACGTCTGGCAGTCGACTTCCGCCAACACCGACTTCGAAGCCAAGCTGAGCCTGTCGCCTCTGGCCTTCGGTACCCTCAAGGCGGCGTTTTACGCCATGCTGCTGGCCGCGCCGCTGGCCGTGGCTGCAGCGATCTATACCGCCTACTTCATGGCGCCGCGCATGCGCACCAAGGTCAAGCCGGTGATCGAGCTGATGGAAGCGTTGCCGACGGTGATCCTCGGTTTCTTCGCCGGCTTGTTCCTCGCGCCGTTTCTGGAGAACCACTTACCCGGCATCTTCAGCCTCTTGTTGCTGACACCGGTGGGCATCCTGCTGTTCGGTTTCCTCTGGACCAAGCTGCCTGAGTCCATCCGCCACCGTGTTCCCGAAGGCTGGGAAGCGGCACTGCTGATTCCGGTGGTGGTCGCCGTGGGCTGGTTCTCCATCGCGATCAGTGGGCATCTGGAAAACTGGCTGTTCGACGGCAACATGCGCCTGTGGCTGTCCAACGACCTGGGCATTCCCTTCGACCAGCGCAACGCTCTGGTGGTGGGCCTGGCGATGGGCTTCGCGGTGATTCCGAATATCTACTCGATCGCCGAAGACGCCGTGTTCAGCGTGCCGAAGAGCCTGACTTTCGGTTCCCTGGCGCTGGGTGCCACTCCCTGGCAGACCCTGACCCGCGTGGTGATTCTCACCGCCAGCCCGGGCATTTTCTCGGCGCTGATGATCGGCATGGGCCGTGCGGTGGGCGAGACCATGATCGTACTGATGGCCACTGGCAACACGCCGATCATGGACATGAATATCTTCGAAGGCATGCGCACCCTGGCGGCCAACGTCGCCGTGGAAATGCCCGAGTCGGAAGTCGGCGGCACCCACTACCGTGTGCTGTTCCTGGCGGCGATGGTGCTGCTCTTGTTCACCTTCGTGATGAACACCCTGGCCGAGCTGATTCGTCAGCGCCTGCGTACCAAGTATTCAAGTCTATAAAACATGCCTGCGCAGCAGGCCAACTGATGACCCTCTCCCATTCATGGGAGAGGGTGCCCCGAAGGGGCGGGAGAGGGTGGTGCAGGCGCGTGCCTAAGCCCTCTCCCCCAGCCCCTCTCCCGCAAGCGGGAGAGGGGAGCAAGATACTCCTCGCCCTTTAAGGGAGAGGGTGCCCGAAGGGCGGGAGAGGGCGTTACGGCCGCGTGCCATAACCCTCTCCCCCGGCCCCTCTCCCGCAAGCGGGAGAGGGGAGGTAAAGAATGATTTCATTCAAGGTGTGATGCCGTGAAACAGAACAACCTGAAATCCTGGTACAAGAGCGGCGCCCCGGGCGTGTGGATGAGCGGAGGCGCCGTTGCCATCGCCATCATCATGACCCTCGGTCTGCTGGCCGTGATCGCCACCCGTGGCCTGGGGCACTTCTGGCCAGCAGATATTCTTGAAGCCGACTACCAGGTGCCTGGTCAGGAAGCCCGCGTGATGCTGGGTGAGGTGGTGCAGGTCGAGGAAGTGCCACGTGCACGTCTCGCCGCAGCCGGCCTGCCGGTGGCCGAAGGCGGCGAATTCATGACCCGCGAATTGCTCAAGGTGGGTAACCGCGAGCTGTTCGGTGCCGACTTCACCTGGGTGGTTGGCGAGTGGCTGAGCAACCCGCGCAAGCCGGCCGGCATTACCGTGTTGGAGCGCCGCGAGTGGGGTAACTTCTACGGCAACTTGGTCAACGTCAAGGAAAGTGGCCAGGTGGTCGCCGAGGGTGATGCGGCCTGGGCTGCATTGCAGGAGCGCCTGGATCGCGTCGACGACCTGCACGCACAGCTGGTGCGTCTGGAGAAGAAGGACATCGGCCGTATCAACCATGGCCTGGAGCGCATTCGTCTGGAAGGCCGCAAGCTGCAGTTGCAGGACAAGCTGGACGCTGCTGCCCAGGCTGACATGGATGCCCGTCGCGATGCACTGAATGCCGAGTACAAGGTGCTCGAAGAGCGCATGGTGGCGCTGACCCAGCAGATCAATCGCGACAGCGTGACCCTGACAGCCAGCGATGGACGCCAGACCGAAATCGAACTGGGCAAGATCGTCCGCGCCTTCCGCCCGAACGCCATGGGCATCGTCGACAAGCTCGGCTTCTATGCCATGAAGCTGTGGGAGTTCGTCAGCGACGAGCCGCGTGAGGCCAACACCGAAGGCGGTATCTTCCCGGCGATCTTCGGCACCGTGCTGATGGTCATGCTGATGGCGGTGATCGTTACCCCATTTGGCGTGATCGCCGCGGTCTATCTGCGTGAATACGCGCATCAGGGCGCGCTGACCCGGGTGATCCGCATCGCGGTGAACAACCTGGCCGGCGTACCTTCGATCGTCTACGGCGTGTTCGGTCTGGGCTTCTTCGTCTACGTGCTGGGTGGCTCGATCGACCAGTTGTTCTTCCCCGAGTCCGCCCCGGCACCGACCTTCGGCACCCCGGGCCTGATGTGGGCCTCGCTGACCCTGGCGATCCTCACCCTGCCGGTGGTCATCGTCGCCACCGAGGAAGGCCTGGCGCGTATTCCGCGTGCAGTACGTGAAGGTTCGCTGGCGCTTGGCGCGACCAAGGCCGAGACGCTGTGGAAGGTGGTCATCCCGATGGCCAGCCCGGCGATGATGACCGGCCTGATTCTCGCCGTGGCACGTGCCGCCGGTGAGGTGGCGCCGCTGATGCTGGTGGGTGTGGTGAAACTGGCGCCGACCCTGCCGCTCAACGGTAACTACCCATACCTGCACCTGGATCAGAAGATCATGCACCTGGGCTTCCACATCTACGACGTCGGCTTCCAGAGCCCCAACGTCGAGGCCGCGCGCCCGCTGGTTTACGCCACTGCGCTGCTGCTGGTGATCGTGATTGCCCTGCTCAACCTGACCGCGGTCTATATCCGTAACCACCTGCGCGAGAAGTACAAGGCGCTGGATCACTAACGCAGCTACGAGTCGCGCACCGCCGGTGCGCAGCTTGCAGCTTGTAGCTACGAACGGAGTGAGTTTATGCAACACGAAACCCATACCCACGGTATCGATCTGGCCGCCCTCGGCCGCGACAAGCAGAGCCTCAATCTGGCCAACGAGACCACGGCCATCGAAGTGCCGGGTCTGAACCTGTACTACGGCCAGAAGCAGGCGCTGTTCGACGTCAAAATGGATATCCCCAAGCAGCGCGTGACCGCCTTCATCGGCCCGTCCGGCTGCGGCAAGTCGACCCTGCTGCGCACCTTCAACCGCATGAACGACCTGGTCGACGGTTGCCGTGTGGAAGGCGAGATCAACATCGACGGGCGTAACATCTACCGCAAGGGCGAGGATGTGGCCGAGCTGCGTCGTCGCGTCGGCATGGTGTTCCAGAAGCCCAACCCCTTCCCCAAGAGCATCTACGAGAACGTGGTGTATGGCCTGCGTATCCAGGGTATCAACAGCAAGCGCGTACTCGACGAGGCGGTGGAGTGGGCACTGAAGAGCGCGGCGTTGTGGGACGAGGTCAAGGACCGTCTGCACGACTCGGCCCTGGGCCTGTCCGGTGGTCAGCAACAGCGTCTGGTGATCGCCCGTACCGTGGCCGTGCAGCCGGAAGTGCTGCTGCTCGACGAACCCTGCTCGGCGCTCGACCCGATCTCCACGCTGAAGGTCGAAGAGCTGATCTACGAGCTCAAGAGCAAGTACACCATCGTCATCGTTACCCACAACATGCAGCAGGCGGCGCGCGTCTCCGACTACACCGCGTTCATGTACATGGGCAAGCTGATCGAGTTCGGCGACACCGACACCCTGTTCACCAACCCGGCCAAGAAGCAGACTGAAGACTACATCACCGGTCGTTACGGCTGATGGCCATGTCAGAGGGCGCTGGACTGCGTCGGCGGAACCGGTACTGTCTGCGTTCCGCCTCCTTGCCCAGCACCCTCTGCCAAAGCCCACCCCTTAACCACCAGTAGGGTGCGCTGTGCGCACCATGGCCATCCAAGCCGGCAGCTTTCGCGGAGCGAAACATGATCAACAAAGACAACCTTACCCAGCACATCTCCCAGCAATTCAACGCCGAACTGGAAGAAGTGCGCAGCCACCTGCTGGCCATGGGCGGCCTGGTGGAAAAGCAGGTCAACGACGCTGTCACCGCGCTGATCGAGGCCGACTCCGGCTTGGCCCAGCAGGTGCGCGAGATCGATGACCAGATCAACCAGATGGAGCGCAACATCGACGAGGAATGCGTGCGCATTCTCGCCCGTCGCCAGCCGGCGGCCTCCGACCTGCGCCTGATCATCAGCATCTCCAAGTCGGTGATCGACCTCGAGCGCATCGGCGACGAGTCGACCAAGATCGCCAAGCGCGCCATCCAGCTGTGTGAGGAAGGTGAGTCGCCGCGTGGCTACGTCGAGGTTCGTCACATCGGCGATCAGGTGCGCAAGATGGTGCAGGAGGCGCTGGACGCCTTCGCCCGTTTCGATGCCGACCTGGCCCTGTCGGTGGCGCAGTACGACAAGACCGTCGACCGCGAGTACAAGACTGCGTTGCGTGAGCTGGTCACCTACATGATGGAAGATCCGCGTTCGATCTCCCGCGTGCTCAACGTGATCTGGGCGCTGCGCTCGCTGGAACGCATCGGCGATCATGCGCGAAACATCGCCGAACTGGTGATCTATCTGGTGCGTGGCACCGATGTGCGCCATATCGGCCTGACCCGCATGCGTGAAGAGGTCGAGGGCAAGTCCGGGGACTGACGCCTGCTTCGTACTGACGGCCCGGGACTTCCCGGGCCGTTTCGTTTGCGCGATTTGTTGCACGTCCGGCGTTTTCCGTTGGCCTTAGGCCACTGGCCATGACTATGCTTACTGCCATTCGAACAGGAGTGGCCGATGAGCAAAGTCAGTGTGCTGGTGGTGGATGACGCGACCTTTATCCGTGATCTGGTCAAGAAAGGGCTGCGCGATAATTTCCCCGGCGTACAGATCGAGGAAGCGATCAATGGCCGCAAGGCCCAGCAGATGTTGAGCCGTCAGGTGGTCGACCTGATCCTCTGTGACTGGGAAATGCCGGAGATGTCCGGTCTCGAGCTGCTGACCTGGTGCCGCGAGCAGGACAACCTGAAAACCACGCCCTTCATCATGGTGACCAGCCGTGGTGACAAGGAGAACGTGGTGCAGGCGATCCAGGCCGGTGTTTCCGACTACATCGGTAAACCCTTCTCCAACGAACAGCTGGTGACCAAGGTCAAAAAGGCCCTGCAACGCGCTGGCAAGCTGCAGGCGCTGATGTCCAGTGCGCCGCCCAAGATGCTGAGCACAGGCGGCTTCGCCAACGACTCGCTGGCTGCACTCACCGGCGGCAAGGCCGAGGTGGTAAAGACCAGTGCACCAACCCCGGCAGCTGCCGCCCCTGCTGCACCGAGTGCCGCGCCTGCCGCCGCAAGCAAGTCGCCGGCCGGTCGTGGCCAGGGGCAGCTACGTTTACCGGCGGGCAGTATGGCCTGCGTGATCAAGGCGCTGAGCCTCAAGGAGGCACTGCTGGTGGTCAAACGCACCGAGCAGCTGCCGCAGGTGCTGGAGAGTGCGGTGCTCGACCTGGAACAGGGCGAAGCAGCGGAGACCGCGCGGCTCAATGGCTACCTGCACGCGGTGGCAGCATTCGAACCCAAACCCGACAGCGAATGGCTGCAACTGACCTTTCGCTTCGTCGACCGCGATCCGCAGAAGCTCGACTACCTGTCGAGGCTGATCGCCCGTGGTACCGCGCAGAAGCATTTCAGCCCCGGCGCGTAGTGGCACGACAGGGATCATCTGTATCTGCTCGGAGGTTTTCGGGCGATGTCCCCGCACCATCGACGCCGCTGCTTCTGGTAGGCCCTGCCTCGGCGTAAGCCGTTATCCCCCTCGCCGGCGCGCTGCTGGGCTTGCCAGCCCGTCGCCCGGGGTAATCCAGGGCGCTGTGCCGACCAATGGCGGTGAGCCGGTTCACAGCCTGACGGTCGGTGTCTCGCGCGCTCCGTGCTGCGCTGCTAGTCTTGCTAACCCGGATATCAAAAAGCCATAAGATCCGAGTCGTTATGCTAGGGCGTCTGATTATTCTCTGCAGTCTGCTGGTCTTTTGCGGCCAGGCCGCTGCGCTGACCATCTACAAGTACGTCGACAAGAACGGCGTGGTGACCTATAGCGATCAGGCTACGCCTGGCGCGCAGGTGTTCGTCTTCAACGACCGCATGGTCGAGCGCCTGGACAACCAGGTGAAGCTGGAAACCAAGAAGCACGAAGCCGGCGAGACCCTGCTGATTCGCAATGACCTGTATGCCCCGGTGGAAATCGAACTGAAGCTGGAGCAGGTACAGAACGCCGTCGGTGCGCCGGACAAACCGATTCGCTGGGTGCTGCCACCGCGCAGCAATATCCGCCTGGCCACCCTCGCCCCGCAGGACGCCTCCAAGCCGCTGCGCTACAAACCCAGGTTGCGCTACGCCCTCGGTGATCCGCGCCTGCAGCCGAGCATCCATCGTTATCCGCTACCTTGGCGCGGTGGCCCGTTCCGTCAGACTCAGGGCGCCAATGGCACCTACAGCCATTTCACGCCCAAGGGCCGCTATGCGGTGGACATCGCCATGCCCGAGGGCACGCCCATCGTCGCCGCGCGCGGTGGTGTGGTGGTCAAGACCGAGAACCAGCAGAGCGGCCGTGGCAACAATCCGGCCGGCAATTTCGTGCGCATCCTGCATGACGACGGCACCATGGGCGTCTACCTGCATCTGATGAAGGGCTCGGTCAGCGTGCGTGAAGGCCAGCGGGTGGAAACCGGCAGCCTGTTGGCGCGCTCCGGCAACACCGGCAACAGCACCGGCCCGCACCTGCATTTCGTGGTGCAGCGCAACGTCGGTCTGGCCGTCGAGTCCATTCCCTTCAACTTCCGTCAGCCGGTCAACAGCCTGCCGAACTTCGCCGTCGGCGGCGAGTAAGCGGCAGGTGTTGGACGGTTTTAGCTGCACTTCCCCAGGTCGCGGCTGAAGCCCCTCCCACGGTTCGATGCGGTCTTCCCTGCCCCCCGATTCTGTAGGAGCGGATTTATCCGCGATCAGGGTTGCAGTGTTGTCCGCCGTATCGCGGCTGGAGCTCCTTCCTCAATGCCGCCTTGCGCCTCGCGGCATTTCTCTGGTCAGGCCATTACTGCACGGATTCCCCGCATTTCACTTAAGGCAGGGCGCTGCTATGTCGCCTGTGTAAGAAGCACGTCCGCCGTCTGCGCGACGCAGGCGGAAGTGGTCCTTCCGCTTGACGTCCGTCGCCCCGCGAGCGGAAAGGATCTTTCACCTGGCGGAACGCCTAAAGCCCTCTAGATCAAGGGTTTCAGCTGTTGGCACCGCTATTGCTATCTCACAGGAAAACGGGTGTCCGACTATGGCTATCGATTCAGATTACGTTCAAAGCATGGCGACCCAGCTGGCCCAATACGAAATTCAGGGCCAGTTGGCCAAGGCCAACCGCAACCAGGCCACATACAAGGCGCAGCTCAGTGCCCTGACCAGCCTGGATACCGCGCTGAAGACCTTCAAGACGGCTGCCAGCGGCCTCAAGCTGGCCGGCAGCAGCATGCTGGTCAACAGTGCGAGCTTCAGCCAGGAAGGTTATGCCAGCGCTACGGTGGGCTCCAAGGCTGTGGCCGGCAGTTACGACTTTTTCGTTCAGCAATTGGCCAGCAAGAGCCAGGTTGCCCTGCAAGGGTTGCAGGACGGCGACCTCGGCAGTGGCAGCCTGACCATCGGCCAGGGCGGTGACGCGTTCAATGTCGACCTCGGCGCCGTCGCCACACTCGATGAGCTGGCCGCAGCGATCAACGGCGCGAGCGACAACAATGGCGTCAAGGCGACCCTGGTACGCAGCAATGGTCAGGTCAACCTGGTGCTGACCAGCGAGAAGACTGGCGCCGACCAGGCCATCAGCCTGAGCGCCAGTGGCAATGCCGCGGTTGAAGGTGCGGTGGCCAGCAGGCAGGAGCTGTCCGTGGCCAAGGACGCCATCGTGCGCCTGGGTGGCGAGACCGGTATCGAACTGACCAGCACCAGCAACACCTTCGACAACATCATCGACGGTGTCAGCCTGACCTTCAACAAGGCGCACAAGAGCGGTGACGCGCCGCTGACCATGGAAGTCGGCCAGGACCAGAAAGCAACCAAGGAGAAGGCGCAAACCTTCGTCAGTGCCTTCAATGCGCTGATGACCAGTTTCGACTCGCTCACCGCCAGCGGCAGCGAGAGTGGCGGTCGTGGTGCTCTGGCGGGCGATGCCAGCGTGCGCGCCATCGAGACCATGCTCAACCAGTTGGTGCGCACCTCGTTCGGCGGTGTGAGCCTCACCGAGTTCGGCATCGTCGCCGACCGCAACGGCAAGCTGAGCATCGACAACGCTCGTTTCGAGAAGGCCGTGGCAGCCAACCCCGAAGGCTTCGAGAAACTGTTTACCGACAAGGGCAACCTGCTCGATACCCTGGACAAGAACCTGGCGGTCTACACCAGCAGCGCCGGCGGCCTGCTGACCAATCGCAAGGACACCCTCAACACCCAG
>Ga0172374_1003124_pt1 | contig 10201 bp, 9 predicted proteins | sample LakKiv3m_FD_114536 | JGI IMG/M metagenome (GOLD analysis project Ga0172374, IMG submission 114536) | Freshwater microbial communities from Kabuno Bay, South-Kivu, Congo - kab_092012_10.3m | ecosystem: Environmental > Aquatic > Freshwater > Lake | place: Democratic Republic of the Congo... | reverse complement strand
ACCGATCGGCTGGGGCGCTCTTTCCGGCCTGGTCGGCGATGCCGAGAAGCCTGGCATTCTTTATGCCGTTTCCGACTCGGTTTATGGCAACCAGCCGTCGATCTACACCATCGACGCAACGAAGAAGCCCGCCACCATCACCAGCGTCCTGCGCGTCAAGCGTGATGGTATCGCCGCCCAGAAACTCGATATCGAAGGCATCACGCTGGACGGCAAGGGCGGCTTCTGGCTGGCTTCTGAAGGCGACAGCGCCAAGCTCGTTCCGCATGCGCTCTACAACGTCAACGCCAAGGGTGAAATCAAGGCTGAGATCGCGCTGCCGAAGGAACTGCTTGCCGGCGACACCCGCTTCGGTTTCGAAGGCGTGACCATGATCGGCAAGGGCGACGACGCGACGCTGTGGATGGCCGTGCAGCGTGAATGGGGCACGGACGAGAAGGGCTTCGTCAAGCTCGTCTCCTACAACCCGAAGTCCAAGGAATGGGGCGCCGTGCGTTACCCGCTCGACAAGACCGAGGCGGGCTGGGTCGGCCTTTCTGAAATCACCGCACAGGGCGAATATGTCTATATCGTCGAGCGTGACAACCAGATCGGCGACAAGGCCAAGATCAAGAAGCTCTACCGCGTTGCGATCGCAGACCTGAAGCCGGGCAAGATCGGTGGCGAACTGCCGCTGGTGGCCAAGCAGGAAGCGCATGACTTCCTGCCCGACCTCAAGGCCCAGACCAACGGTTATGTCGTTGACAAGCTGGAAGGCTTCACCTTCGACAAGGCAGGAACGGCCTATGCCGTGACCGACAATGACGGCGTCGACGATTCGTCCGGCGAAACGCTGTTTTTCACCGTCAATCTGAAGGCGATCAACTGATCGCCGCAGATGGTGCCACAAATGAGAAAAAGCCGGGCATAGCCCGGCTTTTTTATGCGGCAGAGGTAACCCGCCTGTTTGGTGCGATATCTCACAATGCAGGCTGTTAAGCTGACATTGCCGCTTCGGTATCGGTCATCGGTGATTTGTCGGGGGACATGGTGCAAAAGCCGAGGACCGGTCGCAAGGGATCATCGCCCCATGGAATTCTTGCTTTTGGGAGTATTGTCTTTTTCCGAGTCCTGCTGGACCCAGCGGAAAAAAATATAAACGGGCAGCGCAATGAGCGCGAGTGTTACAAACGCGTCGACCATGGTTTCATCCATCATTTCTACCGCTCATCATGAAACGGCTTGAAAACAATGCCTGAAATCCCTTTAAAAAGTCTGAATCTGCTTGTTTTCCGGTATGTTGCAGGGTGGAACACGGTCCAGCCGCCGCTGTCGTAATATGAAGCAGCAGTGCCGATTTGGCATGGACGCAAATCGGAAAAAGCGATTCCGCCTGTCCAGAAGCTCAGCCCGGTTCCGCTAAATCGCATTGGCGAGGGTAGGGGGATGATTCTCGATGCCGGAAATTAACGGCACACAAAAGCGCGATCCGGAAAGCGCCCGCATTAAACTGCACGAAGATTTGGTGATTTGAAAAATGGTGGGCGATGAGAGACTCGAACTCCCGACATCCTCGGTGTAAACGAGGCGCTCTACCAACTGAGCTAATCGCCCTTCGCGTGCTTCGGATCATGTCCGCCGCGTCGGTGGCCGTGATGTATTCGGATCGGAAAAAAACCGCAAGGGCTTTTGTGAAGTTTTTTTGTTTTTTTTGCCGATGGCTTTTTCCTTCTTGGGAGGTTGGTGGCGAAAAGCCGGGAACTGTGGGCTTTCCGGTAAAAAACGAATCCCCAGCTGCCTCAAGCGACATGCGGAAAACCAGCCCGAGGCGCCCATGGCTGTGGACAAGTTTTTTGTTTTCGTTGGGAAAAGCCCGCAGAACAAGGCATTTGCGCCAGCGCCCGTCTAAGGCTTCTCAGTTTTTCCCGATCAAAATGCAGAAGCTTATTCTTTTGTCGTGAAACCTGCTTGACACCCCCGCACGAACGCCGTAGTTAGCCGCTCAACGAACAGCCGAGGCTGGTTCGTACGGCGGGACAAGGTCCTGTCCGTCAGGAGATGCGGGTGTAGCTCAGTTGGTTAGAGTGCCGGCCTGTCACGCCGGAGGTCGCGGGTTCGAGCCCCGTCACTCGCGCCATCCTGTCCCTCGGAAATAAACGCAGATGAATATCTGCGATGCGCGGGTGTAGCTCAGTCGGTTAGAGTGCCGGCCTGTCACGCCGGAGGTCGCGGGTTCGAGCCCCGTCACTCGCGCCATTTCTCTTCCTGAAATGACTCCTAAAAAAGCCAACCGAAGCGCCAGCCGGGCGCCTTGGCATTGGCGATTTCGCCGCCTGATTCCGGCCCGCGCAAGCACGATTTTTCCTGTCCTTTTCAGTCAAGTTTCGATTTCTGAAAATCGTCACTTCGTTGCCTTTTTGACATAAAATTCGTGTGACTTTTTTGCGGTTGCGTCCTTCAATCGATTATTATTGTATTTGAGGGGCTTAGGTCGGAATTGTGGCCCAAATTTGCGTCAATTCCGGCAATATTGTTGCCAATCAATGTGGCAGGTGTCTTGAAATGGTGCCTAAACTCTTGCAGAGAGGGCGCGGCTGCGCTAACCACTTTGGCGTTGCAACATATTTGTGCGCCTTGAGACTTATCAGTCGCAAAGGCAGGTCCGGCACCCGGCCGGGCAAGGAAGAGACCATGACTGAACTCCTCAGTTCCTACATTCCGATCGCAATATTCATCGGTATCGCTCTTGTCATTGGCCTGGCGCTTCTCATTGCGCCGTTTGCTGTCGCTTACAAGGCGCCGGACCCGGAAAAGCTTTCCGCTTTCGAGTGCGGTTTCAATGCCTTCGACGATGCCCGCATGAAGTTCGATATCCGCTTTTACCTGGTGTCGATCCTCTTTATCATCTTCGATCTGGAAGTGGCCTTCCTGTTCCCCTGGGCGGTGTCCTTCGGTGATATGGGCTGGTTCGGTTTCTGGTCGATGATGGTGTTCCTTGGTGTCCTCACCATCGGCTTTATCTATGAGTGGAAGAAGGGAGCGCTGGAATGGGCATGAGCCAGAACAACAGCACGCTCGTTGCGCCGCAGCCGAAGGGGATCATCGATCCCGCGACCGGCAAGCCGGTTGGCAGCAACGATGCCTACTTCACGGAAATCAATGACGAACTGGCCGACAAGGGCTTCCTCGTCACCTCGACCGACGAGCTGATCACCTGGGCGCGTACCGGCTCGCTGATGTGGATGCAGTTCGGTCTCGCCTGCTGCGCCGTCGAAGGCCTGATGCAGGCTTCCGGTCCGCGTTATGACATGGAGCGCTTCGGTGTCGCCCCGCGCGCTTCGCCGCGCCAGTCTGACGTGATGATCGTTGCCGGCACGCTGACCAACAAGATGGCGCCGGCGCTGCGCAAGGTCTATGACCAGATGCCTGAGCCGCGTTACGTCATCTCCATGGGCTCCTGCGCCAATGGCGGCGGTTATTACCACTATTCCTACGCAGTCGTGCGCGGTTGCGACCGCGTCGTGCCGGTGGATATTTACGTTCCGGGCTGTCCCCCCACGGCGGAAGCGCTGCTTTACGGCGTCCTTCTGCTGCAGAAGAAGATCCGGCGTACCGGTACGATCGAGCGCTAAGGGCAAAGGACGGATAGATAATGAGCGAAGCTCTCAACGATCTTGCTGCTTACGTTAAGGAAGCGCGCGGTTCTCTCGTGGTATCTGCCGATATCGCCTATGGCGAGTTGACGCTGAACACGACCACTGAAAGCGTGATCGCGCTTTTGACCTTCCTGCGCGACGACGTGCAGTGCGGTTTCGTCAACATCATCGATATTTGCGGCGTTGACTGGCCGCAGCGCGAGAAGCGTTTCGATGTGGTCTATCACCTGCTGTCGCCGCGCCAGAACCTACGCGTGCGCATCAAGCTGCAGGTGGCGGAAGACGAAGGCGTTCCTTCATCGACCTCCGTCTACATGGGCGCGGAATGGTTCGAGCGCGAAGCCTGGGATATGTATGGCATTCCTTTCGAGGGCCATAAGGACCTGCGTCGCATCCTCACCGACTATGGTTTCGAAGGCCATCCGCTGCGCAAGGATTTTCCGGTTACCGGCTTTGTTGAAGTGCGTTACGATGACGTTCTTAAACGGGTTCTTTATGAGCCGGTCGAACTGAAGCAGGAATTCCGTAACTTCGACTTCCTTTCCCCTTGGGAAGGAACCGAATATGTTCTCCCGGGTGACGAAAAGGCCAAGCAATGAGCCAAGCCCCCGCGACAGAGCATGGACAATGTCTTTGCGGCGCCGTTGGCTTCAATGCCGGCATTGGCGCCCGCGAATTCGGCGTTTGCCATTGCTCCATGTGCCGCCGCTGGTCCGGCGGTGCGTTCATGGCTGTCGAATGCGTTGATATCGCCTTCGAAAACGAAGAGAATCTCGGCGTCTATTCCTCGTCGGAATGGGGCGAGCGCTGCTTCTGCAAGACCTGCGGCAGCACGTTGATGTGGCGTTCCAAGGATGGCAAACATTTTGCCGTTTCGCTGCAGGCTTTCGACAACCCTTCCAGCTTCACCTTCGCGCAGCAGATTTTCACGGATGAGAAGCCCTCGAGCTACTCGTTCGCGCAAACCACGCAGAACATGACCGGCCCCGAATTCATCGCCATGATCACCTCGGCGGAGCACTAGAATGACTGAGCATAACGTCCGCAATTTCACGATCAACTTCGGTCCGGAACATCCGTCCGCGCACGGCGTGCTGCGTCTGGTTCTGGAACTGGACGGCGAAATCGTCGAGCGCGTCGATCCGCATATCGGTCTTCTGCATCGCGGCACCGAAAAGCTGATCGAGACCAAGACCTATCTTCAGGCCGTTCCCTATTTCGACCGTCTCGACTATGTCGCGCCGATGAACCAGGAACATGCTTTCGCGCTCGCCGTCGAAAAGCTGCTCGGTCTCGAAATCCCGATGCGCGGCCAGCTGATCCGCGTGCTTTATTCGGAAATCGGCCGCATCCTGTCGCACATCATGAACGTCACGACGCAGGCCATGGACGTTGGCGCGATGACGCCGCCGGTCTGGGGTTTCGAAGAGCGCGAAAAGCTGATGGTGTTCTATGAGCGCGCCTGCGGCGCCCGCATGCACTCTGCTTATGTTCGTCCGGGCGGCGTGCATCAGGACCTGCCGCCGGAGCTGGTCGACGATATCGGCAAATGGTGCGATCCGTTCCTCACCGTTCTCGACAATATCGAGGGCCTGCTGACCGACAACCGCATCTACAAGCAGCGTAACGTCGATATTGGCGTCGTCTCGCTCGAAGATGCCTTTGCCTGGGGCTTTACGGGCGTGATGGTGCGCGGTTCCGGCGCTGCCTGGGATTTGCGTCGTTCGCAGCCTTACGAGTGCTATTCCGATCTGGAATTCGACATCCCCGTCGGCAAGAACGGCGACTGCTATGACCGTTACCTGATCCGCATGCAGGAAATGCGCGAATCGGTAAAGATCATGAAGCAGTGCGTCGATCTTCTGTCCGGCAAGCACCGCATCGGCCCGGTTTCCTCGCTTGACGGTAAGGTGGTTCCGCCCAAACGCGGCGAGATGAAGCGTTCGATGGAAGCGCTGATCCACCACTTCAAGCTTTACACCGAAGGTTACCACGTTCCCGCCGGCGAAGTTTACGCCGCCGTCGAAGCGCCGAAGGGCGAGTTCGGCGTCTATGTGGTCGCGGACGGTTCCAACAAGCCCTACCGCTGCAAGATCCGCGCTCCGGGTTACGCACACCTGCAGGCCATGGATTTCCTGTGCAAGGGCCATCAGCTTGCTGACGTTACAGCCGTTCTCGGCTCCCTCGACATCGTGTTCGGGGAGGTCGACCGCTGATGCGTCTGCCGCTGGCCATATTGGCTTTTCTTGCTGCGATGTCTGCCCCCGTTCTCGCCCAGACGGCGACGGGCGAGGGTGGCGTGTCGCTGTCAAGCGGCGGCGGTTCTACCATCAAGCAGCTTCTGTCGTCTGGATACGAGATCAAGGCCTCGGTTCCGAACGGCAGCAAGTTCATTGTGTTCATGCAAAAAGACAAGGCGGCTTACGCCTGCGAATTCGTCACGGTGGCGAGATCGCGTTGTGAGACGTTAAACTGAAAAGGCGTGAGGAAGTATGTCCGTTCGTCGACTAGCCGAAGATCAGTTCCAGCCCGTGGCGTTTGCCTTCAATGCGGAAAATACCGCATGGGCGGAAAAGACGATTCTGAAATATCCTGAGGGACGCCAGCAATCGGCGGTTATCCCGCTGCTCATGCGTGCGCAGGAGCAGGACGGCTGGGTTACCCGCGCCGCCATCGAAAAGATCGCCGACATGCTGGATATGGCCTATATCCGCGTCATGGAAGTGGCGACCTTCTATACGCAGTTCCAGCTTAAGCCGGTCGGCACGCGCGCCCATGTTCAGGTCTGCGGCACCACGCCCTGCATGCTGCGCGGCTCCGAAGCGCTGATGGATGTCTGCCGCAAGAAGATCCATCACGATCCGCTGCATACCAATGAGAGCGGCACGCTGTCCTGGGAAGAAGTGGAATGTCAGGGCGCCTGCGTCAACGCGCCGATGGTCATCATCTTCAAGGATGCCTATGAGGACCTGACGCCCGAGCGCCTGGAAGAGATCATCGACACGTTCGAGGCGGGCAAGGGCGACACCGTCAAGACCGGCCCGCAGATCGACCGACACGAGTCGGTTCCGGTCGGTGGATTGACGACGCTGACGGAAGAGATCAAGCCGGATCGCTCCAATCTCGACAAGCCGGCCGAAGTGCCTGCGGATGCCGCACCGGTTCCGCCGTCGAATGCCGCCAAGCCGAAGACCGATGCGCCGGAAACCGATCCGAAGCTGAAGACACCGGCAAACGAGCCGAAGGCTGCTGAAGCCAATGTGAAGGCCGCCGAAAAGGAAGCTTCGGGATCTGCGAAGCCGTCGCTCGATTCCAAGGATCGCCCGGCCGGCATCGAAAAGCCCGCAACGCCTGATGACCTGAAGCTCATTTCCGGCGTCGGTCCGAAGATCGAAGGCACGCTGCACGAGCTCGGCATCTTCACCTTCGCGCAGGTCGCCGGCTGGAAAAAGGCCGAATGCGACTGGGTCGATGGTTATCTGAATTTCAAGGGCCGCATCGAACGCGATGATTGGATCAAGCAGGCTGAGGCGCTCGCCAAGGGTGGCGAAGCCGAGTATATCAGGGTCTTCGGCAAGAAGCCGCGGTAAGAGGTGAAGCATGTTAAAAGATCAGGATCGCATCTTTACCAATCTCTACGGCCTCAAGGATAAATCCCTGAAGGGCGTGAGAGCGCGCGGCCATTGGGACGGCACCAAGCAGATCATCGAAAAGGGCCGTGACTGGATCATCAACGAGATGAAGGCATCAGGCCTTCGCGGTCGCGGCGGCGCAGGATTCCCGACCGGTCTCAAGTGGTCCTTCATGCCGAAGGAAAATGACGGCCGTCCGCATTATCTCGTCGTCAACGCCGACGAATCCGAGCCCGGTACCTGCAAGGACCGCGAAATCCTGCGCAACGATCCGCATACGCTGATCGAAGGCTGCGTGATCGCCGGTTTCGCCATGGGCGCGCATACGGCCTATATCTATGTTCGCGGCGAATATATGCGCGAGCGTGAGGCGCTGCAGGCGGCAATCGACGAGTGCTACGATGCCGGCCTGCTCGGCAAGAACAACAAGAACGGCTGGGATTTCGACATCTACGTCCATCACGGCGCGGGTGCCTATATCTGCGGCGAAGAAACGGCTCTGCTTGAAAGCCTTGAAGGCAAGAAGGGCCAGCCGCGCCTTAAACCCCCGTTCCCGGCCAATATGGGCCTCTATGGCTGCCCGACGACCGTCAACAACGTTGAATCGATCGCTGTTGCGCCCACCATCCTGCGCCGAGGTGCTGCATGGTTCTCGTCCATCGGCCGTCCGAACAATGTCGGCACCAAGCTGTTCATGGTCTCCGGCCATGTCGAGCGTCCCTGCACCTTCGAAGACGCGCTGGGCCTGTCCTTCCGCGAGCTGATCGAAACCCATTGCGGCGGCATTCGCGGCGGCTGGGACAATCTGCTCGGCGTCATCCCCGGCGGCGCATCCTGCCCCATCGTTCGCGGTGAGGACATGAAGGACGCCATCATGGACTTCGACGGCATGCGCGAAGTGAAGTCTTCCTTCGGCACCGGCGGCATGATCGTCATGGACAAGTCCACCGACGTCATCAAGGCGATTGCCCGCATCGCGGCCTTCTTCAAGCATGAAAGCTGCGGCCAGTGCACGCCGTGCCGCGAAGGCACCGGCTGGATGTGGCGCGTGCTGGAACGCATGGTCAAGGGCAACGCCCAGAAGCGCGAAATCGACATGCTGTTCGAAGTGACGAAGCAGATCGAAGGCCACACCATCTGTGCGCTCGGCGACGCCGCCGCATGGCCGGTACAGGCGCTGATCCGCAATTTCCGTCCGGAAATCGAAAAGCGCATCGACCAATATACCTACAGGGCCATGGATGATGGCGCTGTTCTGGAAGCCGCTGAATAAGCATCAAAGGCTTCGAGCGGAGCCGGAAATTTCCGGCCCCGCAACACCATGAAACGTCTGGCAAACCTTCTGGATGCCGGGCGCGATTAAGGATTTGTTGCGGACCGTGTGAGACATGGGACGAACAGGCAACAGGACGTAAGTAGAACCATGGCAAAGCTCAAGGTTGACGGTAAAGAGATCGAGGTTCCGGATCATTTCACGCTGTTGCAGGCGTGCGAGGAGGCTGGTGCCGAAGTTCCGCGCTTTTGTTTTCATGAGCGCTTGTCGGTCGCGGGTAACTGCCGCATGTGTCTCATCGAGGTGAAGGGCGGACCGCCCAAGCCTGCCGCCTCCTGCGCCATGGGCGTGCGCGATGTTCGCGGCGGCCCGAACGGCGAATTGCCTGAGGTTTTCACCAACACGCCGATGGTCAAGAAGGCCCGCGAAGGCGTGATGGAATTCCTGCTCATCAACCACCCACTGGATTGCCCGATCTGCGATCAGGGCGGCGAATGCGACCTGCAGGACCAGGCTATGGCCTTCGGTATCGCCGGTTCGCGTTACGCGGAAAACAAGCGCGCGGTTGAAGACAAATATATCGGACCGCTCGTCAAGACGGTCATGAATCGCTGCATTCACTGCACGCGCTGCGTCCGTTTCACCACGGAAGTGGCCGGCATTGCTGAACTGGGCCTTATCGGCCGCGGTGAAGACGCCGAAATCACCACCTATCTCGAGCAGGCGATGACCTCGGAGCTGCAGGGCAACGTTGTTGACCTTTGCCCGGTCGGCGCGCTCACCTCCAAGCCTTTCGCCTTCACCGCTCGTCCGTGGGAGCTGAACAAGACCGAAACCATCGACGTGATGGACGCGCTCGGTTCGGCCATCCGCGTCGATACCCGTGGCCGCGAAGTCATGCGCGTCATGCCGCGCGTCAACGAAGCGATCAATGAAGAGTGGATTTCCGACAAGAGCCGCTTCATCTGGGACGGCCTGAAGACGCAGCGCCTCGACCGGCCTTACGTCCGCAAGGATGGCCGTCTGCAGCCGGCAAGCTGGGGCGAAGCCTTCGGCGCGATCAAGCAGGCTGTTGCCGCAACGTCGGGCAACAAGATCGGTGCGATTGCCGGCGATCTGGCTTCCGTTGAAGAAATGTTCGCGCTGAAGTCGCTTCTCGCGTCGCTCGGTTCGGCCAATGTCGATTGCCGCCAGGATGGTGCAGCACTCGATCCTTCGCTCGGCCGAGCCAGCTACATCTTCAATTCCACGATCGAAGGCATCGAGCAGGCAGACGCACTGCTGATCGTTGGCGCGAACCCGCGTTTCGAAGCGGCTGTCCTAAACGCCCGCATCCGCAAGCGCTGGCGTCGCGGCGGTTTCCCGATCGGCGTGATCGGCGAAGCCGGCGAATTGCGCTACAATTACGAATATCTCGGTTCCGGCGCTGAAACGCTCTCCGATCTGGCCAATGGCTCGCACAGCTTCGTCGACAAGCTGAAATCCGCCAAGAACCCGCTGATCATCATTGGTCAGGGTGCGCTGGCGCGCGCCGATGGTGCCGCCGTGCTCGCTGCTGCTGCAAAGCTTGCCGTTTCGGTTGGCGCTGTCAGCGAAGAATGGAACGGTTTCTCTGTTCTGCACACTGCAGCTGCCCGCGTTGGCGGTCTTGATATCGGCTT
>Ga0172374_1003121_pt1 | contig 10205 bp, 9 predicted proteins | sample LakKiv3m_FD_114536 | JGI IMG/M metagenome (GOLD analysis project Ga0172374, IMG submission 114536) | Freshwater microbial communities from Kabuno Bay, South-Kivu, Congo - kab_092012_10.3m | ecosystem: Environmental > Aquatic > Freshwater > Lake | place: Democratic Republic of the Congo... | reverse complement strand
GGCGTGTGGATGGTCTCCGAACGCCACCCCGCCGCGACCTCCTCATCGGACACCACGTGCGCGTGCGCCCACGCCAGCGCGGACTCCAGCACCTCGACCTCGACCCGCCGCCTCGCCGTCACCGCCGCGACCGCACGATCCAGCACCGCAGCAGTACTGCTGCGGGTCGGAGCCGGGGCGGTGGTCGACATGCGTCCAGTCTCCCAGGACCCACCGACACTCCGACCTGCGAGAACGAGGCTATGGACAAGTATTTACGAACAGGCGTGCGCCTTCCGACGAGCCTGTGGCGCGGAGTGGGGTCGCGAGGCTCGCTGCGCTCGCACCTCAACCACCGAGAGGCGAGCTCTCGGACTCCTCGTCCGCGCCGGCGGGGGAGCGACGGGCGGCGAGGACCATCAGCGCCGAACCGATGAGGGCGGCCAGCAACGACCCGGCGAAGATGCCGATCTTCGCGGTCTCGGTCAGGGCGGCGTCGTCGTAGGCGAGGTCGGCGATGAAGAGGGAGACGGTGAACCCGATGCCTGCCACGGCGGCGACCGCGACCACGTGCAGCGCTCCCACCCCGTGGGGGAGCCTGCCGAGCCCGCTGCGGACGGCGAGCCAGACAGCGCCGCTGATGCCGACGATCTTGCCGACCACCAGGCCGAGGGCGATCGCCCAGGGCAGGGCCGATTGCGCGGCCTCGCCGAGCACGCCTCCGCCGAAGCCCACTCCGGCGTTGGCCAGCGCGAAGAGCGGCACCACGACGAACGCCGACCACGGGTGCAACCGGTGCTCCAACGTGGCCAGCACGTTGCGACCGCCGACGCGTCCTGCCGGAGTCAGCAGGCCGAGGGCCACTCCGGCGATCGTGGCGTGGACCCCGGACTCCAGGGTGGCGGCCCACACCGCCACGCCCACCACGGCGTACGGCCAGATGGCGGTGACGCCCAGCAGACGGAGCACGACCACCAGAGCGAGTCCCGCGGCAGCGCCGGCCAGCCAGGCCAGCGACACCGTCTCGGTGTAGAACAGCGCGATCACCGAGATGGCGATGATGTCGTCGACGATCGCCACCGACAGCAGCAGGAGCTTCGCCCCGGCCGGCACCCGGTCGCCCAGGAGTGCTAGCACGCCGACGGCGAAGGCGATGTCGGTCGCCATCGGGATGCCCCATCCCGCTCCCGCAGCCCCACTGGTGAGGGCCACGAAGATGAGGGCCGGTACGACGACTCCTCCCACGGCGGCGGCCGCCGGCAGTGCCGCCGCACGCGGGTCGCGCAGCTCGCCGACCGCGAGCTCGCGCTTGATCTCGAGTCCGACGACGAAGAAGAACACCGCCATCAGGCCGTCGTTGACCCAGTGCTGCAGATCCTCGGTGATGGCCGCGGGTCCCCAGCCGACAGTCAGGTACTGACCCCAGAAGCCCGCGTACGAGTCCGACACCGGACTGTTGGCCCACACCACTGCGACGAGTGCGCAGGCCACCAGGACGATGCCACCGGCCGCCTCGTCGCGCAGGAAGTCCTGGAGTGCGCTCAGCGCTCGCTTCGGGGCGCGTTGCTTCGACATCGAGTCCTCCACCTCTCGCGGGCCCCGTGATCCGTGGTTGCGTCGCGAGTCTTGCAGGGGCGTCCTGGGGGCGGTCAGTGCATCCGGATCGTGCGGGTGGCGCCGGCGCCACCGACCAGCTTGACCCGCACCTTGAAGGTGTCCGCACCCCGGGTGTCGCGACGGTCCTTGTCGATCTCGACGTCCCCGTCGCCGTCGGCCCGGTGCACCTTGTCGTGGTAGCGCCTGCCGTCGTGCCAGAGGACGACGCGCCACCTGCTGCCGGGGGCGGCGTCGTCGATGTCGACGTCGACCTCGAAGCGGCCGTCGTCCTTGCTCACCGAGAAGTCGACCTCGGCGCCGGCGACGCGGAACTCGCGGTCCTTTCCGGGGCCGTCGGCGTGAGCGGGTCCCGCGACGAGGCCGAGGCTCGTGAGGAGGGCGGTGGTGCCGAGGGCTGCTGTGGTCCTGCGCATGGCCGTCAAGGGAGCTCCTTGGTCGGAGGTGTCGTGCGACCGATGCTCGGTGGCGGGTGTGAGCCGGGCGTGAGGCGAACATGAGGGGCCTCTCATGTGGCCGTGACCTCCTCGACCAGCGGCGTACGGGTCAGAGCCGCTTCTCGTAGAACACCCGGGTGAACCCGTGCTCGGTCCTCCGCGCGGTCTCGACGTACCCGGTCCGCTCGTAGAGCGCTTGGTTCTCCACCATCGTGACATGGGTGTGGAGCCGGATGCGGTCGAGCCCCAGCTCGGCGGTCCGGCGCTCGGCGTGCTCCAGGAGCAGGCGACCGAGGCCCCGGCCGTGCAGGCGGGGGAGGACGGCGACGTTCTCGAGGAGCATGCGACCTTCCTCCTCGACGAGCAGGACGAAACCCGCGACGGCGCCGTCGACCTCGACGACCCACGCCTCGGTGTCCGCGACCGCGGCGTCGTAGTCGGTGTCCATCGGCCCGGGCCGGAGGCCGCCCATGCGCTCGAGGTAGGGGGAGTACGCCGCCTCGGCGATGGCGGCCACGGCCGGGGCGTCGGCCCCGGTCGCGCGGCGCAGCTCCATGACGGAAGCGTACGAGTGCCCGAGGTGAGAGGCGGGACCGTGCACGTCGTGGTCGACATCCGCCCGACCCACCCGAGAACTTGTCAGCGACTGCGGCGTTCCTTCGGCAGATGTCGCCAGTGAGGGTGTGAGATGGGCCGCACTAGTTTGTGGCTTCTCGGGTACACACCCCTGGCGAATCTGGAGGCCTGACATGTCGATGTTCAAGTGGGACGTGGTCGATCCCGCACCCGGACAGGCGGTACTGCCGATGCAGCGCCTGCCGTGGGGCAAGACGATCGGCCTCGGTGCCCAGCACGTGGTCGCCATGTTCGGCGCCACCTTCGTCTTCCCGCTGGTGATGGGGCTCGACGCCAACCTCGCCATCATGTTCTCGGGCTTCTGCACGATCCTGTTCCTGCTGATCGTCCAGAACCGTGTGCCGAGCTACCTCGGCACCAGCGCCTCGTTCGTGGCCTCGGTGGCGGCGATCCGGGCGCTCGACGAGGGCAACGACTCGTCGTACGTCACCGGCGCGATCCTCGTCGGCGGCCTCGTGCTCGCTGCCGTCGGCGTGCTCATCCACTTCGCCGGCGCCCACCTGATCCACAAGATCCTGCCGCCGGCGGTCACCGGCGCGGTCGTCATGCTCATCGGCTTCAACCTCGCCCCCGTGGTGGCCGGCATCTACTGGCCCCAGGACCAGTGGGTGGCGCTGGCCACGGCCGCGTTCATGGTGTTCGCCGCCGTCGCGCTGCCGGGCTTCTGGTCGCGCATCGCGGTCTTCCTCGCGCTGGTCTTCGGCTACCTCTTGTCGTGGGTCCTCGACCTGGTCTTCGGCCCGATCACGTCCGTCCTGGGCGGTGCCACCGAGGCCACCGAGCACGACCGGGTCTCGTGGGCCGGCGTCCAGGCCGCCGACTGGATCGGCCTGCCGAGCGGCACCCTGGCCGACGGCGTCTCCGTGGTGCACGGCCCGTCGTTCTCGCTGACCGCGATCCTGCTCGTCCTGCCGGGCGTCATCGCCCTGGTCGCGGAGAACACCGGCCACGTCAAGGCCGTCGCGGAGATGACCGGCGAGGACCTCGACCCCTACATGGGCCGTGCGATCGGCGCCGACGGCGTCGCGACCGCCTTCGCCAGCGCGTTCGGCGGTTCGCCGACCACGACGTACGCCGAGAACATCGGCGTCATGGGTGCGACGCGGGTCTACTCCTCGGCCGCCTACTACGTCGCCGCGCTCGTGGCGATCCTGCTCGGCCTCTGCCCGAAGTTCGGCGCGGTCGTCAACGCGACCCCGGGCGGCGTCCTGGGCGGGATCACGGTTGTGCTCTACGGAATGATCGGACTGGTGGGCGCGAAGATCTGGGTCGAGAACAACATCGACTTCGGCAACCCGGTGAACATGGTCGGCCTCGCCGGCGGCATCATCGCCGGCATCGGCGGTGTGACGCTCACCTTCGGCGACGACTTCGAGCTCGGCGGCATCGCCCTCGGCACGATCCTCGTCATCGTCTTCTTCCACATGGTCAAGGGCCGCGGGGGCGACGGTGCCGGCACGGTCACCCGCAACCTCAGCCACCCCGACTACGACGGCGGCGTCGACGACGCGGCCTCCGGAGGCACCCACAACCGATGAAGCCCGCACCCTTCGCCTTCCTGCGCCCGGCCACCCTCGAGGAAGCCCTCGCGGCGCTCGCGGGGCAGCAGGGGGCGAAGGTGCTGGCCGGCGGCCAGTCGCTCGTCCCGCTGCTCTCGATGCGCCTGGCCGCACCCTCGCTGCTCGTCGACATCAACGCCCTGCCCGACCTCGGCCACGTGACCGCCGCGGACGACGGCGTCCGGGTCGGCGCCCTCGCCCGCCACGCCGACGTGCTCGCCTCGACGGGCGCGGCCGCCTGCCAGCCGCTCCTCGCGATGGCGCTGGGCCACGTCGCGCACCCGACGATCCGCAACCGCGGCACGACCGTGGGCTCGCTGGTCCACGCCGACGCCGCGGCGGAGATGCCGATGGTGCTGCGACTCCTGGAGGGATCCGTCGACGTCGCGTCGGTGCGCGGGCGGCGTACGGTCCCCGCCGCCGAGCTGTTCGCGGGCCCGCTGGAGTCGACGCTGGCCCACGACGAGATCGCCGTCGAGGCGTTCTTCCCGGCGCTCGCCGCTGGAGCGGGCGTGGCGTTCCAGGAGATCGCCCGCCGCCACGGCGACTACGCCCTGGTCGGGGTCGCGGCGCACGTCGAGACCGACGGGGGAGAGGTCACCCGCGCCCGCGTCGGCTTCGTGTCGGTGAGCGACGTGCCCGTCGTCGTCGACGTGACCCACGCGCTCGACGACCCCGCCGGCGCCGCGCTCGCCGAGCTCGAGCCGGCCGACGACATCCACGCCACCGCCGCCTATCGCGCCCACCTGGTCAAGGTGCTGACGCCGCGGGTCCTGGCGGACGCCGTCCACCACGCCCGCGACAGGAAGAAGTCATGAGCGCCCCCACCCCCGAGCAGCTCCACGACGTGCGCCTGCACGTCAACGGGTCCGTCCACGAGGTCCAGGTGCCGGCCCGCCGCCTGCTGTCCGACGCGCTGCGCCACGACTGCGGCCTCACCGGCACCCACGTCGGCTGCGAGCACGGCGTCTGCGGCGCCTGCACGATCCTGGTCGACGGCAGGCCGGAGCGCTCGTGCCTGATGCTCGCCGTGTCGGCCGTCGACTCCGAGATCACCACCGTCGAGGGCCTCACGGAGGCCGACGGCTCGCTGAGCCCGGTCCAGCAGGCGTTCTCCGACTGCCACGGGCTGCAGTGCGGCTTCTGCACGCCCGGCTTCCTGACGACCATCACCGCCGGCCTCGCCGAGAACCCCGACCCGACGGAGGACGAGGCCCGCGAGATGGTCGCCGGCAACCTGTGCCGCTGCACCGGCTACCAGAACATCGTGAAGTCGGTCCTGCGCGCCGCCGACATCGGCAAGGAGGCCCGGTCGTGACCACCAAGCTGTTCGGCACCAAGGTGCCGCGCGTCGAGGACCAGCGCTTCCTGCGCGGTCAGGGCCGCTACGTCGACGACCTCCTCACCGATGACCCGCGGCTGCTGCACGCGGCCGTGCTCCGCTCCCCGCACGCCCACGCGCGCATCGTCGACATCGACGTCTCCGAGGTGCTCGACCTCGACGGGGTCGTGGCCGTGTGGACCTGGGAGGACCTGACCGGTCCGATGGCCGAGCCGCTGCCGCTGCTCATCCCGCACCCCACCCTGACCCACGGCCGCACCCAGTACGCCCTGGCGCGCGAGGAGGTCAACTACGTCGGCGAGGCCATCGCGTTCGTCGTCGCCGTCGACCGCTACGTCGCCGAGGACGCCGTCGCCCGCATCCGCGTCGACTACGACCACCTCCCGCCGGTCGTCGGGATCGCCGCGGCCCGCGCGGCGGAGCGTACGGTCCACGACGACGTGCCCGACAACGTCGGCGCCCGCATGGAGCAGGAGAACGGCGACGCCCGCGCCGCGATCGCCGCCGCCCCGCACACCCTGACCCTCGACCTCGACATCGAGCGCTCCGCCTGCACGCCCATGGAGGGCCGCGGCACCGTGGCCCGGTGGGACCCCGACACGTCGCGGCTGACCGTGTGGTCGTCCACCCAGACGTCGACCGGCGTGCGCGGCTGCGTCGCCGCCAAGCTCGAGCTCGACCTGGCCAAGGTCGACGTCATCACCCCCGACGTCGGCGGCGGGTTCGGCGTCAAGGTGGTGCACCCGTGGCCCGAGGAGCTGCTCGTGCCGCTGGCGGCGAAGACGCTGGGCCGCCCGGTGAAGTACACCGAGGACCGCCGCGAGCACTTCATCTCGTCTGCGCACGAGCGCGCCCAGGAGCACCACGTCGAGGTCGGCTTCGACGACGACGGGCGCGTGCTGGGGCTGAACGTCGAGTTCTGGCACGACCACGGCGCCTACACGCCCTACGGCCTCATCGTCCCGATCATCACCTCCACGCAGCTGCTCGGGCCCTACAAGCCCCAGAACTACCGCGTGGTCTTCGAGTCGCTCTACACCAACACCGTCATCGTCACGCCCTACCGCGGCGCCGGGCGCCCGCAGGGCTGCTTCGTGATGGAGCGGACCATGGACGCGATCGCCGCCTACCTCGGCAAGGACCGCACCGAGGTGCGCTCGGCCAACTTCATCCAGCCCGACGAGTTCCCCTACGAGCACGGGCTGGTCTTCCAGGACGGCCGCGAGCTGACCTACGACTCGGGCGACTACCCGGCCTCCCTCGCCAAGCTCAAGGAGCTCGTCGGCTGGGACGAGTTCGAGGAGTTCCGCGCCGAGATGGCCGCCCAGGGCCGTCGGGTCGGGATCGGCCTGGCCTGCTACGTCGAGGGCACCGGCGTCGGCCCCTACGAGGGGGCCCACGTCCACATCGAGACCTCCGGCCGGGTCAAGGTCGCCACCGGCCTCACCACCCAGGGCCAGGGCCACCAGACCGCGTTCGCGCAGATCGTCGCCGACACCCTGGGCGTGCGCTTCGAGGACGTCGAGGTCACGACCGGCGACACCCGCAAGATGCCGTACGCCGTGGGCACCTTCGCCTCCCGGGCCGCGGTGATGAGCGGCTCGGCGATCCACCTCGCCGCGCTGCGCGCGAAGGAGAAGGCGCTGCGCATCGCAGCCGAGGCGCTGGAGGCCTCGGAGGACGACCTCGAGATCGCCGACGGCGTGGTGAGCGTCAAGGGCACCGACGCGAGCATCGACCTCGGCACGGTCGCGGTGCTGTCCAACCCGCTGCGCTACGCCTTCGACGAGGCGTCCAAGGCTGCGACGCAGTTCTCCGTCGGCGACCCCGGCAAGCCGCCCGTGGCCGAGGACGACGAGCCCGGTTTGGAGGGCAAGGACTTCTACTCCCCGCCGCGCTCGACCTTCGCCAACGGCATGCACGCCGTGATCGTGGAGACCGACCCCGACACCGCCGAGATCACGATCCTCAAGTACGCCGTGGTCCACGACTGCGGTCACCTGATCAACCCGATGATCGTCGAGGGCCAGATCCACGGTGGCGTCGCGCAGGGCGTGGGCGGCGCGCTCTACGAGCGGATGGCCTACGACGAGTCCGGGCAGCTGCTCAACGCCTCGTTCATGGACTTCCTCATGCCCTACGTCACCGAGGTCCCGACGACGATCGACATCGACCACCTCGAGACCCCGTCGCCGCTCAACCCGCTCGGCATCAAGGGCGCCGGTGAGGCGGGCGTGATCCCGTCGGCCGCGGTCTTCGCGGCCGCCATCGAGGACGCGGAAGGCTTCCCGATCACCGCGATGCCCATCTCACCGTCCGAGCTCTTCGAGCTGCGCCTCGCGCACGCCGACGAGCCCCAACCCCACCAGCCCATCCCTCGGTAGTGAGGGACGAAGTGGTAGGTCGCCAGCCCTTTTCGCCTACCAAGACGTCCCGAACTACCCCCCCGACCCAGGAGACCCCATGAAGTTCACCGGAGATAACACGCTCGCCGCACCCGTCGAGCAGGCGTGGGACGCGCTGCTCGACCCGGCCGTGCTCGTCCGCACCATCCCCGGCTGCGAGCGCCTCGAGGCGACGGGCGAGAACGCGTACGCCATGACGGTGACCGCTGGCGTCGCCTCGATCAAGGGGACGTACGCCGGGTCGTGCGTGCTCACCGACCTCGTCGAGCACGAGTCGCTCGTGATGAAGCTCGACGGCGCCGGTGCGCCCGGCACGATCGGCGCCACCGTCAACGTGCGCTTCGTGCCCGAGGGCTCCACGACCAGGGTGGCGTACGACGCGGACGCGGTCGTCGGCGGCATGATCGGCGGCGTCGGCCAGCGGATGCTCACCAGCGTCTCGCGGCGGATGGCCGGCGAGTTCTTCGGCAACGTCGACGCCGCGATCGCCGGCGGCCCGGCGGCGGCCCCTGCCGTGCCGGGTCCCGTGACGGGCGCCGGCGCACCCGCTGCGACCAGCGGCGAGGTGGCGCCCGGCCAGGTCTTCACCGCCCCCGCCAAGGCCCCGGCGCTCGGCTCCCAGCAGGACTTCCTCACCGGCGTGGCCGTCGGTGCCGGGCTCGTGGTCCTCGGGGTGGTCGTCGGCGGGATCTTCGGTCGGCGGCGCTGACGCGATGACCGACGTCACCGTCGACTCCACCGCCCGCGAGCAGGCTGCCGCCGTACGCGCCGGCGCGATCTCGGCGACCGAGCTCCTCGAGCTGCACCTCGACCGCATCGAGGAGCGCAACCCCGAGCTCAACGCGATCGTCTCCCTCGACGCCGAGCGCGCGCGGGCCTGGGCGGCCGTGGCCGACCAGGCGTACGCCTCGGGCGAGGACGTGGGCCCGCTGCACGGCCTGCCGTTCGCGGTGAAGGACACCCACGCCCTCAAGGGGTGGCGCACGACGTACGGCTCGCCGATCTTCGCCGACGCGGTCGCCGACCACGACGACCTGCTCGTCGAGCGGATCCGCGCGGCCGGCGCGGTGTTCGTCGGCAAGACCAACGTGCCGGAGTTCGCCGCCGGCTCCCACACCTTCAACACCGTCTTCGGCGTGACCCGCAACCCGGTCGACCCGTCGCGCTCGGCAGGCGGGTCCAGCGGGGGAGCGGCGTGCGCGCTGGCCTCCGGCATGGTCCCGCTGGCCGACGGCTCCGACATGGGCGGCTCTCTGCGCAACCCCGCCTCGTTCTGCGGGGTCGTCGGCATGCGGCCCTCGCTCGGCCGGGTGCCGGAGTGGCCGCTCTACAACCAGTGGGAGACGCTCTCGGTCGGTGGCCCGATGGCCCGCAACGTCGGCGACCTCGCACTGCTGCTGTCGGTCGTCGCCGGCCCGGACCCCCGCGCGCCCCAGGCGCTCGGCGACCCCGGCGCGTCCTTCGCGCCGCCGCTCGTGGCGGCGCCGCTCGTCGGGCTGCGGGTCGCGACGACGGTCGACCTCGGCGGCGCCCTGGTCGTCGACGACGAGGTCGCGGACGTCGTACGCGCCACCGCGACGCGCCTGTCCGACGCGGGCGCCCTCGTCACCGAGGCGCACCCGGACCTGTCCCTGGCGGACGACACCTTCCGCACGCTGCGCGCCTGGCACTTCCAGGCCAAGCTCGGCGGGCTGCTCGCCGAGCACCCGACCTCCTTCAAGCCGTCCCTCGAGGCCAACATCCGCGCCGGCGAGCCGCTGACGGGCGCCGACGTCGCCCGGGCGTACACCCAGCGCACGTCGCTGTCGGAGACCATGCGGCTGTTCTTCGGCGACCACGACGTGCTCCTGCTGCCGACCTCGCAGGTGCCGCCGTTCCCGGTGGAGCAGGAGTTCCCCGAGACGATCAACGGCCAGGAGATGCCCGACTACCTCGCGTGGATGCGGTCGGCATGGTTCATCACCGTCACCGGCTGCCCGGCCATCTCGGTCCCGGCCGGACGGACGCGCGACGGCCTGCCCGTCGGGGTCCAGCTCGTCGCCCGCCACGGCGCCGACCGGCGGCTGCTCGAGGTCGCGGCGGCACTGGAGGAGCTGCTCGGCTGACCGACGCCACGCGGTCCACAGCCCGACCGGTAGTCCGCTGCGAAAGACCGGTCTCGGCAGCCCGGGCACCGGCCGTCTGCAGCGGACTACCAGGGCCGCTTGTGGACAGAGGTGTGGAGAAGCGGGCC
>Ga0172374_1003119_pt1 | contig 10207 bp, 14 predicted proteins | sample LakKiv3m_FD_114536 | JGI IMG/M metagenome (GOLD analysis project Ga0172374, IMG submission 114536) | Freshwater microbial communities from Kabuno Bay, South-Kivu, Congo - kab_092012_10.3m | ecosystem: Environmental > Aquatic > Freshwater > Lake | place: Democratic Republic of the Congo... | reverse complement strand
TGTTGGCGATGCCGCCTTCGTACATGAGGTCAACGATCAGTTTCAGATCGTGCAGGCACTCGAAGTAGGCCATTTCCGGCGCGTAGCCAGCTTCGACCAGGGTTTCGAAACCGGCCTTGACCAGCTCGACGGTACCGCCGCAGAGAACAGCCTGCTCACCGAACAGGTCGGTTTCGGTCTCGTCCTTGAAGGTGGTTTCGATGATACCGGTACGACCACCGCCAACGCCCGAGGCATAGGACAGCGCGACGTTCTTGGCATTGCCGGAAGCGTCCTGGTAAACCGCGATCAGGTCAGGGATACCGCCGCCTTTGACGAACTCGGTGCGAACGGTGTGGCCCGGAGCCTTCGGCGCGATCATGATCACGTCGAGGTCGGCGCGCGGCACGACCTGGTTGTAGTGAATGGCGAAGCCGTGGGAGAAGGCCAGGGTGGCGCCCTTCTTGATGTTCGGCTCAATCTCGTTCTTGTACAGCTGGCCCTGGAATTCGTCTGGGGTCAGGATCATGACCAGGTCAGCGGCGGCGACGGCAGAAGCCACGTCGGTCACTTTCAGGCCATGAGCCTCGGCCTTGGCAACGGTAGCGGAGCCTTTGCGCAGGCCGATGGTGACGTCAACGCCGGAATCTTTCAGGTTGCAGGCCTGGGCGTGGCCCTGGGAGCCGTAACCGATGATGGCGACTTTCTTGCCCTGGATGATGGAGAGGTCGCAATCTTTGTCGTAATAAACTTTCATGTTCTTGGCTCTTTTGAATCGAAAGGGATGGGGTGCGAGGCACCGCGACGAAGACACCTTAAGTGATCCGCACCATTGCGTAAAATGATATATTTGCAACACAACATGCCGATATATGAAACATAAATGGACAGCCATTCCCTCCGGCTTTTTCTCTCTCTGGCTGACAATCTGCACTTCGGTCGCACCAGCCGCGAGCAGCACGTCAGCCCGTCCGCCCTTAGCCGCAGCATCAAGCAGCTCGAGGACGAACTGGGCGCCGCGCTGTTCGTGCGCGACAACCGCTCGGTGCGCCTGACCCGAGAAGGCCAGCAGTTTCGCGAGTATGCGAGCGAGGTCATCAATGGTTGGCAAGCGATTCGCCAGACCTTCATGCAGGATCAGCTGAATCTGCATGGCGAGCTGTCGCTGTATTGCTCGGTCACCGCGAGCTACAGCTTCCTCTATGACATTCTCAGCAGCTTTCGCCAGGACTATCCACGCATCGAAATGAAACTGCATACCGGCGATCCGGCCAAGGCCGTCGAGCGTGTGCAGCAGGGACTGGAGGACCTGGCCATCGGCGCCCTCCCCGACAGCTTGCCGAGCGGAGTGGAGTTTCAGTCGATCACTCGCTCGGAATTGCGCTTTATCGGTCCGCAGACACCACAACTGCTGAACGACGATCAACTGCAGCACCCGACCACCGAGAGCTGGAAGGACGTGCCGATGATTCTCTCCGAGGAAGGCCTGGCCCGGACACGCACCGATCGCTGGCTGAAAAGCCACAACATCAAGCCGCGCATCTATGCCCAGGTCAGCGGCAATGAAGCGATCGTCAGCATGGTCAGTCTGGGCTTCGGTATCGGGGTGGTACCGCAGATCGTGTTGGACAACAGCCCGCTGACTGCCCGCATCCGTATCTACGATATCCAGCCACCGCTCACCGCTTATGACATTGGCCTGTTCGCGCTGGAAAAGCGCCTCAAGGACCCGCTGATCGCCGCCTTCTGGAATCGCCAGCGCTGAATGCCAAGCAATAAAAAGCCCCGCGCCAGGCGGGGCTCTTTTTACCATGACGATCAGATACTCAGTACCTTGTCGCCGCGAGCAATACCGGTGACACCACTGCGCACCGTTTCCAGGATCGATGCAGTACCGACAGCCTGAATGAAGCTGTCCAGTTTGTCGCTGGTACCGGTCAGTTGCACGGTGTAGACGCTGCTGGTCACATCCACGATCTGGCCGCGGAAGATGTCGGTAGTACGCTTGACCTCGGCACGCTGGGCGCCGGTGGCCTTGATCTTCACCAACATCAGCTCGCGCTCGATGTGAGCGCTTTCCGACAGATTGACCAGCTTGACCACCTCGACCAGCTTGTTGAGGTTCTTGGTGATCTGCTCGATCACCTCATCCTGACCAACAGTGGTGAGGGTCAGACGCGACAGCGTCGGATCCTCGGTTGGCGCAACGGTCAGGCTTTCGATGTTGTAGTTACGCTGGGAGAACAGACCAACCACGCGCGACAGTGCGCCCGGCTCGTTTTCCAGCAGCAGGGAAATGATGTGTCGCATCTTAGGTCCGCTCCGTCTTGCTCAGCCACATGTCACGCATCGCACCGTCTCTGATCTGCATCGGATAGACGTGCTCGCTGGAATCCACCGCGATGTCGAGGAACACCAGGCGATTCTTCAGGGCGAAGGCTTCCTCCAGCTTGGGCTTGAGGTCCTTCAGCGAGGTGATGCGCATGCCGACATGGCCATAGGCCTCAGCCAGTTTGACGAAGTCCGGCAGCGACTCCATGTAGGAGTGCGAATAACGGCTGTTGTACTGCATGTCCTGCCATTGGCGAACCATGCCGAGGGTGCCGTTGTTCAGGTTGACGATCTTCACCGGCAGGTCGTACTGCAGGCAGGTCGACAGCTCCTGGATATTCATCTGGATACTGCCCTCGCCGGTGACGCACGCCACGTCGGCATCCGGGAAGTTCAGCTTGATGCCCATCGCAGCCGGGAAACCGAAGCCCATGGTGCCCAGGCCGCCGGAGTTGATCCAGCGGTTGGGCTTGTTGAAGCGGTAGTACTGCGCAGCGAACATCTGGTGCTGACCGACATCGGAGGTGATGAAGGCATCGCCCTTGGTCACGTCACACAGGGTTTCGATCACGGTCTGCGGCTTGATGATCGAACCGTCGCCCTCGTTGTAAGGGAACAAACGGCCGCTACCACGCCACTCTTCGATCTGCTTCCACCAGCTGGCAACGGTGTCCTTGTTCGGGGTTTCGCCGATTTCCTTGAGGATGGCGACCATCTCGGTCAATACGCTGTCCACCGGGCCAACGATCGGGATGTCAGCCTTGATGGTCTTGGAGATCGAAGCCGGGTCGATGTCGATATGAATGATCTTGGCGTTCGGGCAGAACTTCGCCGCGCCGTTGATCACGCGGTCATCGAAGCGCGCACCGACAGCCAGGATCACGTCGGCATGGTGCATCGCCAGGTTGGCGGTGTAGCTGCCGTGCATACCGAGCATGCCGATGAACTGGCGATCGGTACCCGGATAGCCACCGAGGCCCATCAAGGTGTTGGTCACCGGCAAGTTGAGCATCTGCGCCAGCTCGGTCAACGGTGCAGAGGCGCCGCCCATGATCACACCACCGCCGGCATACATGACCGGACGCTTGGCAGCCAGGAGCATCTCTGCAGCCTTGCGGATCTGGCCGGAATGGCCACGTACCGCCGGGCTGTAGGAGCGCAGCTTGACCTTCTTCGGATAGACGTACTCGAACTTCTGGGTCGGATCGCCCATGTCCTTCGGAATGTCGACCACGACCGGGCCTGGACGGCCGGACTCAGCGAGATAGAACGCCTTCTTCAGCACTTCGGGGATTTCCGACGGGTGCTTGATGATGAAGCTGTGCTTCACGATCGGGCGGGAAATACCGACCATGTCGGTTTCCTGGAAGGCATCGGTACCGACCATGGCGCTCGGCACCTGGCCGGAGATCACCACCATCGGAATGGAGTCCATGTAGGCGGTGGCAATACCGGTGATGGCATTGGTCGCGCCAGGGCCAGAGGTCACCAGCACCACACCGGCCTTGCCGGTGGCGCGGGCATAGCCGTCAGCCATATGGGTCGCTGCCTGTTCATGACGGACCAGGATGTGGGTCACTTCCGGTTCTTTGAACAGGGCATCGTAAATATGCAGGAGAGCACCGCCAGGGTACCCATAGATATGCTTAACGCCTTCGTCACGCAGGAAGCGGACGACCATTTCAGCGCCGGATAAAAGCTCCACGTTGTTCACCTCTTGAACGCCAGTATGCCACCCGCCAACGGGCAGCCCTAAGTAGGTCTTACTGTCAGCGGACACGCACGACGGTGATCGTGGATTCGGAACATCAGCTTGACGAGTAACGGAGCAGCCCATGGTCTTGCGGGGCCGACCCTCCCAGCGCGAGGTAACGCGTTGCGGGTGTCACGGTTCGGCGCGGGTAGCGCCTCTTTTCCCCGAGCTGGAGGACGCTTGCGGCGGACTCCACTACGAGGAAGGCTGGATTGTTCGGGTTCGGCGAGGGCAAGTCAAGAGATGGCCAACCTATTATTCAACCTGCTGCTGTGACGTAGCGCAGGATGAAGATTGCCGGCTTTTGGTTATGGCTGCACGTCCCTAACGATCCCTGACATTCACGTATAGCTCGCAGTCTCCGCCTCCCCCTTCCTGCCAATCTCTAACAAAACCTCATGAATTCGGGGCTTTGTAGGCATTGTTCTCTTAAGGCCTAGCTTTAGCTGTTGCATACCTGGCCGAGTGCCACTAATGTTCTTAGCGGCTCATAGGCCCATACCTTATAGCCTTCTGATATTTCAAAAAAACTCACGTACTGGAATCCAAATAAATGACAAAAGAACAATTGGCCGCACGCATAGCCAGCGAATACAAATACGTAGACCCAATCACCACCAAAGAAATAGACGACATATTAGCAAAAATAAAAACAATACAAGATAACAATAAAGGACAAATAACAGAAAAAGAAGCGGAAAAGGTAATTTACGAAGTATTAAGCGGTCGAACCGTATTCGCTCTTAGCAGCATAGACACCACCGATACCACAAACCTACTACAGCAAATAATTGCAGCTGCAAAAAACAATGCAAACCCAAAGCCTTGACACTCAATATGCAGCAGCCCTAGAACTTAAAGGGAGGTTTAATTCCTCCCTATCAGATCTGCTCACCGAGCTAAACGAAAATCGCTTAACCAGCAAGACTTACAACCTTGCACTTTCATCACTATCGGAATTCACCACTAAATTCGAGCATTTCCTTACCAACGCATCATCAGACACCATATACATCTCCAAAACACATACCGAGGACATACTTGCCAGCATAGAAAACATACTAATTTTATGCGCCGACTCATGGAAAGTCTTTGAAGTAATTTCAAACCAATTAAACACACCTATCAGCTTACCTACAGGAAGTTACTTATTTACATCTCAAGCCATATTCAAAACCTACAAGAAACATAGAGCCGAAGAAATAGAGTCAATATATAATAAACTCAACCTACCAATCTCCGGCTTCAAACACAAAAAACCATTAAAATTTAACCAAATGAAAATACATATACCTCAGACTGTAGCAGGCTCTATCTTAATGCTCGCCGGCACAGCCCTAGCTTTTTTCATGGGACTAGAAACAGGCATGCAATACTTTATCTCTAGGATATTAATAGCTCTTGGCGCCGGATTCTTAATCACAGGACTAACAAAGGACTACATAAAAACTAAATTCAACATCAATGGAACCACAATAACTGCATCCGGTGCCATTGCCATTTTCCTTATACTATTCTTCTTCAACCCGGCTCCTGCCCCTACTTACACACCAGATTCTCAGGCAAGCCAAGTTAATCCGTCCAGCCATTCTTTATCCTCTCCCTCTGAAACAGGCAACTGACAATCATATGCTTATTGGTGCATCCCCATTAGCCTCCACCCCCCTTGGTTCGGCGCCCCTATGGAAATCCCCTACCCCCCTGGAGTCATTAGACGCCCCAATAATCAAGGTAGCCTCATTTGCCGACAGGGCGCTTATAGAGCGACTTCATAAGCATCCTGGTGATCTTAGAACTATTAACCGTCGTTTGTTCGAGGAAATTGTTGCCGAGATATTCTCTGGCTTTGGATATGAAGTAGAACTAACACAAAGAACGCGGGATGGAGGCAAGGACATTATTGCCATAAGGCAGACAGAGGTTAATTTACGTTTTTTGATTGAATGTAAGCGCCCTGACCCCGGAAATCATGTTGGCGTTTCTGTGGTGAGAGAGCTTTATGGTGTAAAAATTGATGATGGCGCTACAAAAGCAATTCTCGCAACAACCACCCACCTTTCCAACGACGCTAAATTATTCATTAAAAAACATCAATGGGAGCTAGAAGCAAAAGAATACAATGGAATCTTAGACTGGATAAAATCGTACTTAACAGCAAAATAGCCTACTTATGGATTCCTATTCCCAGAGTAGCTTTGATTTCGCTTATAGAGCTGCATACTCGATTTACAATTCCGCCTTTCTAGGCTTCCTCCTGCCCCCATGAAGGTGCAAACCCAGTCACCCGGCTTTTGCTCCTGCCCGACGATCACTATCTCTTGCTGTTTTGGTGTAGTTGCTTGCTGTGTTTCGCTAGCAATCACTGGCGCATTGAAGCTGATCACGTTAGCCGCGCCCTGCGGTCTGTAGTTCTGATCATTGAAGACGGTCTGTCTTTCTGGCTGAGTGGGTTCGGGGTCGTATACCCCTCCCCTTTCGATGACTAGCGGTTCTTCAGTGCGGAATGTCTGCGGCGTGGTGTAGGTTTCGCGTCTTGCAACTGCGCCTTGTGGCCGGGCGCTTTCTTGCTGCTTGGGTTGGTTTTGTAGCAGGCCAATATCGTCTCTAAGGCCATTGCCACTGGCGATTGTTTTGGCTCTGTCGATGAACCCACCACCGAACAGGCCTAGCCCTCCTACGACTACGCCCGTTCCTATCGCCATGATTGCCACCATCCGCCAGGGGCTTTCTTGCTTCCTGGTCTTCAGGTACTCCGGCATATCGTCCATGTCGGCTTTCATATGCTGCCCTCCCTATTTCCTTGCAAACCATCGCCGGGCCACTACCTCGGTTATTTGCTGCCCGCGATTTGTCCTTCCAAGTTTCTATTCGCTTCGTCGTAAGCTGGGCTTGTTTGCCCGATTTCCGGCTTTACCTCGCCAGTGCCTACCCATAGAGCGTATTGCGGATAGAGCGACATCAAAAAGCCCGCTTCGTATGCCCCCATCCTGATCTTGCGCCTTTTGATGTTGTCCCAGCGGCTGTACTTAGTGCCGCTTTCTTTAGCGAGGCGATCCAGGCTGGTCATGTCAAGCAATAGATAAAATCTATTCTCCTGCTCAACCTCAATAGACATAAATATCCTTTCGTAATATTTACGAGGCCGTTCTCTGCCTCTATATTCGTAACTGTTACGGGGTAAATTGTTGATTTGCCCATTTAGACATTATGAGACTTTGTGAGGTTAGCGGCTATGGCAAGCGAAACACGTATGGAAGCGAGGGCTATCCAATGAGCACACAGAACGTCTTCGTAGTGCTGCCCCCGATCTGCACCCGTGAAGAATGGGGCCGCCTGACCGGTCTGGTAGACAAAGGCCCGACCGTCGTCCTGGGTATGTGCAATCAAGGCACCCTCCCCACCGTAAAGGTTGGTCGTCACGACCTCGTGAACGTGCATCAAATCCTGCAAGACCTGGCCTCGGGCAAAACCGAGTTCCTGGCCGGCGACTACCGCTGAGGGCATAGGGCATGACTTATGAGCCTCTCCCGCTACCTTCACCAACCGCACGCCGACAACTGCGACTGCTCTGTGTGCTGGCTAAACCGCAACTGGATACCGCCCAAGGCGCCTACCTACCCATACACACAATGCATCGACTGCCGCCCCGCGCGATGGTCCGTGGTCAATGGTCGGAACCACGTTACGCAGGCTTACACCTGCGAGAGACACAAGCCCGGCAACCGTCCGCCGCAGTACTGGCACGTTGTGAGCGACACCGGCAAACCAACGCCCTTCGTGCCCCTGCGCGAACCGTTCGAACTGGTGGGGTGAGCGCATGATTTCTCAATGGATCAACTCGATGGAGGCCACGCTAGAGGCTCTGGTGTTGTTTTTAGTTCAGGTCCTCTACCTCGGCGTTCTAGTTGTCCTCTGCGTTGGCATCGTGTGTGTGCTCTGCCTGCCGCTGATCATCGCGTATTGCAGGTATCTGGATCGCAAAGAGGCCGCCAAGAAGTCGCCTCCGGCGTCCGTGACTGGCCACCCCGGTCTTCCTGACCGAACAGCGCAATCACCGCCAGTCGCGGGCGACGGTGGCGAAACGGGATGACAAGGGCGCGGCCCTTGGTGTTAACGAACTAACAGGCTGCACAAGCGGCAACTGAAACCCCGGCAAGTCGAGAGCCACCCTCGGGCAAAAACGAAAGTTTGCCCGTGTGGACCCGCTCGGCCTGCTGAAAGGCAAACCCGCGCAATACCGCGCAACCAAGCGAGGAAACACAAATGGCACGTTCGACTATGGAAGTTGCATTTCTCGGCACTCAGAAACTGGCGTTCAACCAAAACGGCACCGACGTAAAAATCGTCAAGGTGTTTTACGGCGATGAGCCAGACGGCATCACCGAAAACGGCCTGTCCATTGTGAGCATGGATGTGCCTGCCGACGTTGCAGATGAGGTGTTCGCCTCTGGCGCCCAATTTGCCCCGCTCGAAACGGTCCGCATCACCTTCGAAGTGGCGCGTGCTGGCAAACAGAAAGGTAACAACCTGGCCTTGCACATCGAAGCCGTGAACCCGAAAGGCCAGGCCGCCAAGCCTGCTGCCCCGCAAGGCGCCCAACAACAGCCCAAGCCGACCGGCACCCAGCCGGACCCGGCCAAGGCCTGACGGGAGGGCGCCGCCGTGCTGATCGTTGATCGCGTGCTGTGTGACTGCTGCGGGCAGCCCATGGGCCAGCTCTACAACCAGTCCGCCCCCCAGCCCGACCTGCTGCCCGATCTGAACAAGGCGCCCGCCCTCGTCATCTGCCCCGACTGTCTGGACATGGCTGAGGTCGTCCGCGATCCCAGCTTGGCCGAGTAAGCGAGGGCGCATGAATTTCATCGCCTGCGATGGGGAATGGTCGGTTGGTGCCTCGGGTGAACTCCTGTGCACGGGTCAGCTGGTTTCCATCGCAGACGACGAAATGCAGGGCCTGATCGGCTCTGCGCTCACCTGGGATGACGTGTCCGAACTGCAAGGCGAAGCAATGATTCTGTTCGCCACTGTGTTCGGGTTCCTCGTCCTGAAAAAAGTCCTGAAATCGAGGTAATACCCATGCAACACATCAAAACCCTGCGCCGTTCGCTCGGCACCGCTGCTGCCATCGGCCTGCTGTCTGTTCAACAGGCCTACGCCGCCCTGCCCACTGAGGTCAGCACCCAGCTCGACACCACCAAGACCGACGTTGTCGAGCTGGGCGGCCTGATCCTCGTCGTGCTGATCGCGGCTGCCGCGTTCAAGTACATGCGCCGTGCCATGTAACCCAGCAACTGCACCTATGTGCCGAAGCAAGCAAAGCCCCGCCTCGGCGGGGTTTTCTTTTCCGGATGCCGCCATGAGCTATCAACTGTTTGTCCTGCTTATCACCGTCCTGGCGCTGTATCTCGTCTTCTTCGGGAGGGTGTGAGGTGCGCAGATTTCAAGGCTATATCGCGCTAGCTCTGCCGCTGCTGGCGGTTTTCTATTCGGGGCTGGCCAATGCTGCTGATTACTTTTGGCGTGTTTCTGCCCAAAGCCAAAGTTTCGACGGACCTTCTGTCAGTGCCTCCTGTAACGCTTATATGACGTTTCGGGACTCTTATTCTCCAAGATATAAGCACACCGTCACCGACTTGGTTTTCATTTCTGTTGCTCAGTATCGTTGTCACTATGAGGCTCGCGGCCTTCCTGGCACCAATGTGGCAGGCCTTGTAAATAACGACTCCGTCATTGTTAATCGCCTTGGTGACTCTTGCCCGCCTGATGCCACGTACAACAGTCAAACTGGTGAATGCGAGGTTCCTGAGCCCGACCAATGCGAATCCACCATTGGCAACGTGGTTCATCACGAGTTTCGCTTTGCCAGCCTCGGCAGTGACGGCAACCCTTCCGCTGATCCACCCGTAACCGTCTGCAAAAGCGGCTGCCAGTACTCCCACACCTTCGGCGATTTCAGCTCCAAGCGTGATTTCGGTCCGCCTGATCAGCTCGTCGGCTCCTTCGAGTACAAGGGCAACGGCGTCAGCTGCACCCCATCAGCCAACGACCCATCCGTATTCGATCAGCCTCCCGCCAAGGACCCGGTCACCAAAGCGCCCGAGTACGCCACCAGTAACGATTGCTCGGGCTGGGAAACCCAGCCTG
>Ga0172374_1003117_pt1 | contig 10209 bp, 11 predicted proteins | sample LakKiv3m_FD_114536 | JGI IMG/M metagenome (GOLD analysis project Ga0172374, IMG submission 114536) | Freshwater microbial communities from Kabuno Bay, South-Kivu, Congo - kab_092012_10.3m | ecosystem: Environmental > Aquatic > Freshwater > Lake | place: Democratic Republic of the Congo... | reverse complement strand
TTGTGCGAGCAAAAACCTTCTTCTTCCCCCAGCGCCGAACACAAGCTAATCCCCGCCCCAAATGACCGACGAAACCAGCAGCCAGCGCGACTACCGCGACACCGTCTTCCTGCCGAAGACCGACTTCCCGATGAAGGCGGGCCTCGCCGCCAAGGAACCCGCGATCCTCGATCGCTGGGCGCGGATCGGCGTGTACGATCGCCTGCGCGAACAGCGTAAGGGTCGCGAGCGCTTCATCCTTCACGACGGCCCGCCCTATGCCAATGGCGACATCCATATGGGCCACGCCATGAACAAGGTGCTGAAGGACATCGTCGTCCGTTCGCAGACCTTGATGGGCAAGGACGCGCCCTACATCCCCGGCTGGGATTGCCACGGCCTGCCGATCGAATGGAAGATCGAGGAAGCGTATCGCAAGAAAAAGCTGAACAAGGACGAGGTGCCGCAAGCGGAATTCCGCGCTGAATGCCGCGAATACGCCGCCAACTGGGTCGGCATCCAGCGCGCGCAGTTCGAGCGGCTGGGCGTGATGGGCGATTGGGAAGACCCGTACCTCACCATGAACTATGCCAGCGAAGCGGTGATCGCGGGCGAACTGCTGAAATTCGCGATGAGCGGCCAACTCTATCGCGGTGCGAAGCCGGTGATGTGGTCCCCGGTCGAAAAGACCGCGCTCGCCGAGGCCGAGGTCGAATATGAGGACGTGGTGTCGACCCAGATCGACGTTGCGTTCGAGATCGTCGACGCGCCGAACGCGCCGGAATTGGTCGGCGCCCATGCGGTGATCTGGACGACCACGCCGTGGACGATTCCGGTGAACCAAGCGTTGGCGTATGGGCCGGAGGTTGAGTACGTCGCTTCAGCATTTGAGGGACCGGGAGGGCAGCGACGCACCTTTTTAGTAGCGAAGTCTCTTTTCGGAGAATTCGCTGTCCGCACAAGCTTGCACATGACGAAGCAAGATGCTGAGCACTGGTTGGTGTCCCAAGGCGCTGTGACCTACAATGGTTCGCAACTCGCCGGAGCCACTGCTCGCCACCCGATGCACCGTCTCGGTGGCTTCTTCGCCAAACCCCGCCCCTTCCTCCCCGGCGATTTCGTCACCACCGACGCGGGCACCGGCCTCGTCCACATGGCGCCCGATCACGGCGAGGACGATTTCCTGCTATGCAAGGCGAACGGGCTCGACCCCGTTTTCGCGGTCACCGGCGAGGGCAAGTATCGCGACGACTGGCTGTGGCTGGGCGGGCAGGGGAGCGTCATCAACCCCAAATTCGTCGCGTCTGGAAACGGCGGCAAGCTGGAGGAAGGGCCGATCTGCCGCGACCTGCGCGAAGCGGGTGCATTGCTCGCAGGGTCGGACGATTTCGCGCACAGCTATCCGCATTCGTGGCGGTCCAAGGCCAAGGTGATTTTTCGCGCGACCCCGCAATGGTTCATTCCGATGGACAAGCCTTCCGCTAGCCCCTCCCCTTCAGGGGAGGGGTTGGGGTGGGGCCTCTCCTCAAGCGACGCGCCCGGTGGCAGCGCCCCCACCCCCATCCCCTCCCCTGAAGGGGAGGGGCGCGTAAGTGGCGCAGCCCCCGACGAACTCCCCGGTTTCGCCCAAGCCGCAGGCTTCGGCCCCGTGGTCAATCCCGGCACCAACGCCCCGACCCTCCGCAACCTCGCGCTCGACGCGATCGAACACACCCGCTTCGTCCCCGCAAAGGGTCGCAACCGCATCCATGCGATGGTCGAGGGGCGTCCCGACTGGGTGATCAGCCGCCAGCGCGCCTGGGGCGTGCCGATCGCGCTCTACGTCAACCGCGCGACCGGGGATTACCTCCGCGACAAGGCGGTCAACGAACGCATCCTCGCCGCCTTCCGCGAAGGCGGAGCCGACGCCTGGTACGCCGCCGATCATCAGGCGCTGCTCGGCCCCGATTACCGGCTGGAGGATTACGAGGTCGTCACCGACATCCTCGACGTGTGGTTCGACAGTGGTTCGACCCACGCCTTCGTGATCGAACAGCGTTACGGCGAAGGCGTCCGCGCCGACCTCTATCTCGAAGGCTCCGACCAGCATCGCGGCTGGTTCCAGTCGTCGCTGCTCGAATCCTGCGGCACCCGCGGGCGTGCGCCTTACGGGGCGGTCCTGACCCACGGCTTCGCGCTCGACGGCAATGGCCGCAAAATGTCGAAGTCGCTCGGCAATGTCGTCGATCCGCTGAAGATCATCGGCGAGAGCGGCGCGGACATTCTCCGCATGTGGGTCGCGCAGACCGACTATTTCGAGGATGTGCGGATCGGCAAGGAAGTGCTGGCCGGGACGGGCGACGCGTATCGCAAGCTGCGCAACAGCTTCCGCTACATGCTCGGCGCATTGGACGGCTTCACCGATGCCGAAGCGCTGCCGGTCGAGAAGATGCCCGAGCTGGAGCTGTATATCCTCCACAAGCTCGGCCAGCTCGATGTCGAGCTGCGTGCGGCGGCGGAAGCGTTTGAGTTCAACCGCTATATCCGCGCGCTGACCGATTTCGCCAACGAAGACCTGTCGGCCTTCTTCTTCGATATCCGCAAGGATTCGCTCTACTGCGACGCGGCCACCGACCCGAAGCGCCGGGCGTATCGGACGGTGCTGGACATCCTGTTCCACGCGCTCGTCCGCTACGCCGCGCCGATCATTCCCTTCACCGCCGAAGAGGTGTGGCAGGCGCGCTTCCCGAGCGAAGACGGATCGGTGCATTTCCTCGAATGGCCAGACCTGCCCGCGCTGCCCGGCGACGATGCGATCTCGACCGAATGGGAAGATGTCAGGCGTTTGCGCGAGCGCGTGACCGAAGCGATCGAACCGCTGCGCCGTGAAAAGACCGTGCGATCGAGCCTTGAGGCCGAAGTCACCGTCCCCGATCTGATCGAGGATGCCGACCTGCTCGCCGAAATCTTCATCGTCGCGAAGGTGACCGAGGGCGGCGAGGACATCGCCGTCAAGCGCACCGATCACAACAAATGCGGCCGCTGCTGGCGGCTGCTGCCCGACGTGTCGGAGGACGGCGCGCTGTGCGGTCGCTGCGAAACCGTCGTCGCTCAGGAGGTCGCAGCATGACCAGCAACGCACGCTTCGGCTTCGGCATCGCCGGACTCATCTTCGGCGTCGATCAGCTTATCAAATACATCGTAACCGACGTGCTGGGCATCAGCTATCAGGGCGCGGTGATGGAGCTGCTGCCGTTCTTCGACCTGCGTTTCGTGCCCAATATCGGCGTGTCGCTGGGGCTGCTCCCCGCCAACAGCGATGCGATGCGCTGGGGGCTGGTGGTGATGACTGCGGCGATCGCGGTCGGCGTCACCGTGTGGATGCTGCGCGAGAAGAATCGCTTCGACGTGCTGGCGCTGTCGCTCGTCCTGGGCGGGGCGCTCGGCAATATCGTCGATCGCGCGCGGTTCGGTTATGTCGTCGATTATGCCGACCTGCATTTCGGCGAGTGGCGGCCGTTCCTGATCTTCAACGTCGCGGACGCCGCGATCACCATCGGCGTCGTGATCCTGCTTGCCAGAGCGATCTTCGTGCGCGAAAAGCCCGAGACGGCTTCGGCCGATATGGAGAATTCCAATGCGTAAAGTTTCTGTTTTCGCTTTGTCGGCGGCTGCCGTCGCGCTTTCCGGCTGTGCCTCGCTCGGCCTGGGCGACCGTCAGCGTCCCGACGAATTCGCCGTCGCGCGTCAGGCGCCGCTGGTGATCCCGCCCGATTTCGGCCTGACCCCGCCCCAGACGGGTGCGACTCGCTCGACCGAGGGAACCGCGCAGACCCAGGCGCTCCAGGCCCTGTTCGGCGGCCCCGCCCCCCGCAGCGACGCCGAACGCAACGCGCTGAACGCGGCTGGCCAGACGACGGCGGAGCCCGGCGTGCGATCAGCGGTGGGCGATCCGCAGACCAACGTCATCGACAAGGGCTCGACCACGCGCGACATCATCGCAGCCCCGCCGGGCGATGGCCAGGCGACGCGGGTGACGACCCCCGGCGGCGAATAAGCCCACCGGTTTCGGACATGAAAGGAGCCCGGAAGGATAGTCCTTCCGGGCTTTTTTTTGCGTGGAGGTTAGGCCGCTTTAGAAGCTGAAACCCACATAACCGATCACGGTCGAACCGCGACCCAGCGACTGGGCGAAGCGACCGGCGTTCGAGATGTCGGTGTCGATATATTTGACGCCGCCGACGATCGGCCCGCCCGACCATTCGACGCCCGCCGACCAGTCCCAATAGACGTCGCTCGCATCAATGTTGAGCAGGGCCAGCGATCCCTCGCTGCGGCCGACATGCGCGTTCAGCGTCAGAGGGGTGGTCGGGATGCCGACGCTGGCGTCCGCGTAGAGATAGAGGTTGTCGTCCTTGCCGCCGGTGAAATCGAGCCCGTCCTGGCCGCCCCAGGCATAGGCCGCGCCCAATTTCGTGCTGACTGGCCCGATCGAATAGGTGATCGCGGCATAGGGTTCGAAGAAATCGGTGTCCGCACCGGTCGCGGCGTCGGGATAGAGATAATAGAGCAGCCCGATGTCGAACCCGACGCCACTCGCGGTTTCGGTCGAATAACCGCCGAAGATGTTGGTTTCCACATCGCCATAGCCAGGCAGCGAATTGGTGTCGTCGATCGTCGATGCCCACCCGCCGATATAGAAACCGGATTCATGGCTGACGGTCACGCCAGCTTGCGCGGCCGGACCTTCGTCGGACTGGGTAATGCCGCGGAACCGATAATCGGAAGTGAGGGTAACCGACCCGCTGACCGTAACCGGGGGGGGGACATCGGTCGCCTGCGCCCAGGCGGGCGTGGCGACGGCGGCAAGCGCCAGGGCGCTGACGCCAAGGCTGAAATTAGAGAATTGCATCGGAATCCTTTCGCAAGATCAAAAAGCGACGATTCCCTCCTGTTGCAATCGGCTCGCATGTCTGTCGGCCCGGGGGCTGCACGCAATGTCGATGGCAATCAGAAGATTGCCGAATATCACCGTCTCGCACAACAAGATTTCGCTGCAACTGCGAAGAAACGCCGCTTCCCTGTTGCGGACCGGCAACAGGGGTAGCGTGACGCGTCAGCCGATCTCGACGATCGCGTCCACTTCGACCGCGGCGCCCAGCGGCAGCACGGGCACGCCGACTGCGCTGCGGGCATGACGCCCGGCATCGCCGAACAGATGCTGCATCATTTCCGATGCGCCGTTGGCGACCTTGGGCTGGTCGGTAAAGTCTCCGGTCGAATTGACGAACACGCCCAGCTTGACGATTCGGCGAACACGGCCGAGGTCGCCCAGCGCCTTTTCGATTTGCGCGACCAGCATCAGCGCGCAGCGCTCGGCGGCGCGGACGCCGTAGTCGAGATCGCGGTCCTCGCCCAGACGACCGGTCATCAACTCGCCATCCTCGAACGGCAACTGCCCGGAAATATGCAGCAGCCCGCCCGCTTCGACGGCGGGGACATAGGCGGCAACGGGAGCGGCAGCCTGGGGCAGGGTCAGGCCGCGTTCGGCGAGCTTCGCTTTGATCTGGTCGGTCATGGAGATTGCTCCACCACGGGCGGGAGGCGTGGTCAAGGGTGGTCGGTTATTTGCTCACACAAAGGCACGAAGGCGCAAAAGGAAGATCGAAGAAAATGTTCGCGCAAAGGCGCAAAGCCGCGAAGAGGGCGTACTTGCCGCGCAGCGGCCTTCAATCACTGGCCGCTGCCTGGCAGGTCCGAAAGAGATCAAGTCGCTACGCGGCAAAGAAGACCAACCGCTTCGCGCCTTCGTGCCTTTGTGTGAGCCAATCCCTTTACGCACCCACCCCGGCTTCGAAGCGCGCCGATATCCACGTCTCCGCCTCACGCCAATCGTCGATCCGGGCATGAGCGGCAGGAGCGGGCGGGATGTGCGGCGCGAGGTCGGGCTCGCTCACCATGTGCAGGCGGTGGACGCCCGGCGCGTGGCGCGCGACCGAATCGTGATGGACCGCCAGATCGTCGACGAACACGGTTACCGGCGCGCCATGTTCGGCGACCAGCTTTGCCACCGGGCCGCCTTTTCCGCCCTGATTGCATTCGACGCGGTGGACGATGCCGTGGGCTGAGAGCTGCTCGATCCGCGCATCGCGGCAGTGATCCTTCAAATTGGTCAGGATCACAATGTCGGCCCGCTTGCCCAGCGTCGCCAGCGCCTCGCGCGCGTGCGGCACCAGGGTCTGGCGCGCCATTTCCTCCGGGAAAAAGCCGTCGAGCAATTCCCACATTTCCTCGCGCGCCAGTTCGGGCGTGCCGTTGCGCCGTCGCATCGATGTCGTGAAATCGCCGCCGCTCAGGTCGAAGTCAATGTCGTGCGCCTCGTCCAGCCAGCTTCCGAAATGGCGGACCATGTGCAGCAGCACTTCGTCGCAGTCGCAGATCAGCAAGGGTTTCACGCAGGCTCCAGTCGCTGGCGCGCCGTGACCAGCGCCATCGGCGGATGCCCGATCGCGTCGGCACAGGCAACCAGATCGGCTTCGTGCGCTTCGAGAAATGCGAGCGTCGCGGCCAATACGGAGGGCTCGGTTGCCCGCGCGCGAAGCTCGTCCGCATCGAGCCCGGTCAGCGCCAGCAACCGTCCGGCGCGCGCATCGTCGGAAAGCGTCCACGCCAGCGCATGCAGCGCAACCGCCGCCGCATCCATATCGTCAAGATTCCGTATCTTCATCTCGTCGTGCGCCTAGTGCGCTTTGTCCTACTGGCGCAACCCTGCGGGGTCCGCTATGTCGAGTCGGGGGGTAGTGGCGTTTTGGGGGTCGCAGCAATCGTGGGAAAAGTGCTCGTTGTCGAGGACAACGAACTCAATTTGAAACTGTTCAGCGATTTGCTGCGGGTTCATGGGTTCGCGGTCGAACCGGTGCGTGATGGACGCGAGGCGGTGACGCGCGCGCGCGTTTTCGAACCGGATCTCGTGATTACCGACATTCAGCTGCCGCATCTGTCGGGCACCGACCTGATCCGCGCGCTCCGCGCCGATGCCAAGCTGAAGCCCGTGCCGGTCATGGCGGTCACCGCCTATGCCGGCCGCGAGGACGAGGAACGGGTCCGCGCGGCGGGCGCCAATGCCTATGTCACCAAACCGATCTCGCTCGCCCGCTTCATCGACGAGGTTCGCGCGCTGATGTGATTCGGGCGGCGTCGGGACCGGTTTCGGTCCGACATCGACGGTGCATCAGACCAATGTCTAAGACGCTCCGTACTCCCGCGCAGGCGGGAGTCCAGGACCGCAGGCGTTGCCCGTCGCAACCCTGGGCTCCCGCCTGCGCGGGAGCACTGCCGTAGGTGTCGCTGGTTGGCGGTTCCCCCTTCCGCTACCGCATATCCCGCAAACGCGAATCGGCCCGCCGCCGCACCGGATGACCGGTGGGGCAGGCGGGCCGCATCAGAACCAGCAAACCGGCGAGCAGCCTTAGGCTGCCCGACGCGGGCTTACTTGATCTTCGCTTCCTTGAAATCGACATGCTTGCGCACGACGGGATCATATTTGCGGAACGACAGCTTTTCGGTCTGGGTGCGCGGATTCTTCTTGGTGACGTAGAAGAAGCCGGTATCGGCCGAGCTGACGAGCTTGATCTTGACGGTGGTCGGCTTGGCCATGACCCTGAAACCCTTGAAACTGTGAAAAACGGCAAAGAGCGGCACGCGCTTGACCGCGGCCGCCCAACAGATGCGAGCCGATGCGATATCGCGCCCGCAAAGTCAAGTCGCGCGCACACATGCGCCGTGCTTCATCCTTCGTTTACCATGTGGGCGCAAGATCGTGCTCGCCCGCAATCTCACGGGCTTTGGGGGGTGAGCATATGGCCGCCAGAGCAGTCGAACCGGCGATCGTCGCCGAACTATCCGCCCGCATCGACCTGATCGATGCCCGCGCCGACCACAGCCGACCGAACGATCTGGCGTCCGAACTCGAATCGATTCGCAAGCTCGCGCACGCCAATGGCATCCAGCCTGCGGTCACCGTCATCCACGCGATCGATTCCGCGCTCGCGCGCGGCGAACACCGGGCGATGATCCATGGCTGGCTGTCGATCCTGCGCGATGCGGTCGGGTGCGACCGGCGCGATGCCGATGCCGATGCGGCCTTCGCCGCCGCCTGCATCGTCCGCTACGGCGGCTGATCCACCAACCCGATGGATGCATTCCTTCCGGTTCTGGTCGCGGCTGCGTTCGCCCAATTTTCCGACCGCGCACCGATGCTGGCGGCGGTGTTGTCCGACCGCTACGCCGCGCCGCGGCGCGTGCTCCTGGCCTTTGCCGCCGCGCACCTGATCGGCTTTGCGCTGGCGGCCGGGGCTGGCCTCATAATGGCGAACGTGATGACGCCGGAGGCACGCCGCCTGATCCTGGGCCTCGCCTTCCTGTTCGGCGCGTTCGGCATGGCGTGGCGTCAGGGAAAACTCGACCGGCTTGAGGGCTGGCGGATCGGATCGATCGCCACCGCCTTTCTCGGCGCGTTCATCCTCGCCTTTGGCGACCGCACCCAATTTCTGGCGCTGGGCTTTTCCGCGTGGAGCGCCAGTCCGCTGCTGCCCGCGCTCGGCGCGACGCTCGGCGCGATGATCCCGACCGTCATTGCCGTCGCGATGGGGGAGGCGGCCTGGTCGCGGCTGCCGCACCGCTGGGTCCGTTACGCGACCGCCGCGATCTTTGCGCTGGTCGGCGTGCTGCTCGCGCTGTCGGCCTGGGGCCTGATCTAGCGGATCGATCACCGCAACCGGCGAATCTTGTCAGCGCGAAACGGAGCCAATCGCCCGCGTCCTCGTTGCATGTCCGAGCCAAATCATTGGAGGGCATCATGACCAACGCCGCACTCGACACCCCGACCGACCTCAAGGCCAACGCGACCAAGACGGTGGCGCAGGCGCTGAACGGCATCCTGGCGGACAGCTATGCACTGTATCTTAAGACCAAGAATTTCCACTGGCACGTCTCCGGCCCGCATTTCCGCGATTATCACCTGATGCTCGACGATCAGGCCGCGCAGATTCTGGCGACCACCGACGATATCGCCGAACGCGTGCGCAAGACCGGCAACACCACGCTGCGCTCGATCGGCGACATTGCGCGGCACCAGACGATCAAGGATAACGATAAGGATTTCGTGAAGCCGGAGGACATGCTCGCCGAGCTGCGCGAGGATAATCTGAAGCTCGTCGAACTTTTGCGCGAGGCGAAAGACATCGTCGATGACGCCAAGGACAATGCGACCAGCGGCGTGCTCGACGACTGGACCGACCAGGCCGAGGAACGCGCTTGGTTCCTGTTCGAGGCCAGCCGCAAGGGGTGAATCCTGTCAAACCGTCATCCCCGCGAAGGCGGGGATCCATCTCCCAACCGCGCCGCATGACGACGGGAAGGGAGATGGGCTCCCGCCTCCGCGGGAGCGACGATCGATTTGGGCTTACTCCCCCGCCACCGGCTGGAAATTGCGCACGAAGCTCTCCAGCAACCGGACGCCGAACGCATCGACACCGGTCGGGGTCAGCGCGCCGGTCACCCCGAACTGCATCCCCGCAATGTCGATATGCGCAAACGGGGTCGCCGGAGTCACGAACGCGCCGATGAACGCCGCGCCATAGCCTGCACCCGGTGCGCCTTCGCCCGAATTGGAATAATCGGCAAACTCGCCGCGGATGCTGCGATTGTAGCGATCGGCCAGCGGCAGCCGCCACACCTTCTCGCCCGTCACTTCGCCCGCGCGCTGCAACTGGTCGGCCAATGCGTCCTGCCGCGCGAACAAGGCGCCGTAATCGGTCCCGAGCGCGGTAACCTTCGCCCCCGTCAAAGTCGCGATATCGACGATCGCGGCGGGTTTGAACTTCGATTCGCCGTAAGCCACCGCATCGGCCAGCACCATGCGCCCTTCGGCGTCGGTGTTCAGCACCTCGATCGTCTTGCCGTTCATTGCGCGCACGATGTCGCCGGGCCGCGTCGCCGCGTCGCCCGGCATGTTCTCCGCAAGCGCCGCGATCGCCACGACATTGACCGGCGCGCCCGATTTGGCGAGCGCATGGACGGTGCCGACGACCGCCGCCGCCCCCGCCATGTCGCCCTTCATCCGCCACATGCCCGATGACGGCTTGATCGAAATGCCGCCGGTATCGAAGGTGATGCCCTTGCCCGCCAGCACCACCGGCTGCGCGTTCGATCCGCGATAATGGACGACGAGCATGCGCGGCGGGCGAGCCG
>Ga0172374_1003110_pt1 | contig 10217 bp, 10 predicted proteins | sample LakKiv3m_FD_114536 | JGI IMG/M metagenome (GOLD analysis project Ga0172374, IMG submission 114536) | Freshwater microbial communities from Kabuno Bay, South-Kivu, Congo - kab_092012_10.3m | ecosystem: Environmental > Aquatic > Freshwater > Lake | place: Democratic Republic of the Congo... | reverse complement strand
TTGGCCACGCTGTGCGCTTCCATATATTCGCTCATATCCACGCGAATCATCGCGTTCTCGTCATTGAACAAAAATTCGGCCAAAGCCTTCGCCAGCTCCGTTTTTCCCACTCCCGTCGGTCCGAGGAATATGAATGATCCGATCGGCCGGTTTTCCTCACCAATCCCAGCTCGGCTGCGGCGCAAAGCGTTCGCCACCGCGCCGATCGCCTCATTCTGGCCGACAATGCGCTTTCTCAAGGACTCTTCGGCCTTCACTAGTTTCTCCATTTCACCTTGAAGCATTTTGGAAACGGGCACGCCCGTCCAGCGGGAAACCACTTTCGCGATATCCTCTTCGGTCACCTCTTCTTTGAGAATAGGGTTTTTGCTCTGCATCTGGGTGAGTTTTCTTTGCTCGTTCTTGATCTTCCGCTCCAGCTCGGGAAGCTTTCCATATCTGATTTCCGCCACGCGCGCCAAGTCTCCTTGCCGCTCAAGCACGTCCGACTCCATTCTGAGCCTCTCGATCTCGCTTTTGTGCGTACGGATGTTGGTGATCAAACCCTTTTCGCTTTTCCATTGCAATGTTTGTTTGCTGGCTTTTTCATTGATGTCGGCCAGCTTTTTTTCGATTTCTTTCAATCGCGCTTTGGAATTTTTGTCTTTTTCCTTTTTCAGCGCTTCTTTTTCGATTTCCAATTTTCTTTTTTCGCGTTCAAACTGATCCAGCTCAACCGGCATACTGTCGATTTACATCCGCAGAGAGGAAGTCGCCTCATCGATGAGATCAACCGCTTTGTCCGGCAAATTCCGATCAGTGATATATCGGTCGGAAAGCTCAGCCGCCGCAATGAGCGCGCCATCCGTGATCCGAACACCATGATGAATTTCATATTTTTCCTTGAGGCCGCGCAGAATGGCAACCGTATCTTCGATTGACGGTTCGGAAACAAAAACAGGCTGGAACCGGCGCTCAAGAGCCGCATCCCGCTCGATGTATTTTTGATATTCCTTGAGCGTCGTCGCTCCGATCGCCCGCACTTTTCCGCGCGCCAAAGCCGGTTTGATCATATTGGAAGCATCCATCGATCCCTCGATCGCCCCCGCCCCGACCAAAGTATGAAGCTCATCGATAAACAAGATATATTTTCCGGCCGATTTCTCGATTTCATTCATGATCGCTTTGAACCGCTCTTCGAATTCACCGCGAAATTTTGATCCGGCCAGGAGCGACCCGAGGTCAAGCGCCAAAATTTCTTTTCCCTTGAGCGTTTCCGGAACGTCGCCCGCGATGATCCTCTGCGCCAATCCCTCGGCAATCGCCGTCTTCCCCGTTCCCGCCTCACCGATCAGCACCGGGTTGTTTTTTGTCCGACGGGTGAGCACCTGCATGATGCGCCGAATTTCCTCCTCGCGCCCGATGACAGGATCAAGTTTTTCCGCTGCCGCTTCTTTGGTCAGATTGATCGTATATTTTTCCAGCACCTGATATTTTCCCTCAGGCGTCGGACTGTCCACTCTCTGGTTGCCTCGCACTTCTTTCATTATTTTTGAAACTTTTTCACTGGTTATATTGCTCGCCTCAAGTATCTTTTTCGCCCGGCTCTCAATTTTGAGAAGCGCCGAGAAAAGGTGTTCGGTCGAAACATATTCATCCCCCATCGCCTGAGCTTCCTTGAAAGCTTCCTGCATGACACTCGCCATTTCAGGAGAAAGATAGAATTGCGGCGCGCCCGTCACTTTGGGAATTTTTTCAATCTCGGCGTATATTTTCTTTTTCATCTGATCGCGATCAATCTCCAGTTTGTCGATGATCGTCGGCACAACGCTGTCCGACTGTCCAATGAGGATATAAAGCAGATGCAAAACGTCCACCATATTCTGCTGGAGATTTTGCGAAACTTGTTGCGCTCCCTGGAGCGCTTCTTGCGATTTGAAAGTGAGCTTATTGAGATCCATATATTTTTCGCCTCCCTCTCCTTGACAAGGAGGGGACCGGGGTGAGGTTAGATTAGCACTCAAACACTCCGAGTGCTAATTTCATTTTACACTCTTGAAAATCCGTGTCAATAGCTATTACGTTCGCAGAAACTCTTCTATTTCCCTTTTAATCTTGTATCCCTGGCAATGCTTCAATATCCCCAGGTAGGATTGCAGGGTTTGGCCGAACGATTCATCCGAGATTAAATCCTCCCGCAAGAGAAACCTTTTCTCCCTAATTTTTCTCAACATCCTCTTTTTCGTTTTCGTTCGCAAAATCCGACGTTGCGGCAGAACTACATAGCCGAGAAAATCAATCCCCTGACCGTGCTTCCGGAGTACGATTTTGTCCGGATGAAGATCCAGCTTCAATTCTCTTTTGAGAAAATTTTTGAGTGGCGCGATCAGATTTTCCAGATGATCTTTACTTTCGCTCAAAATCACAAAATCATCGCAATAGCGCAGATAATATTTTTCTTTGAGCTTGTGTTTCACGAACTGGTCAAGTTCATCGAGATAGATATTCGCAAAGAGCTGACTTGTCACATTCCCCAGCGGCAAACCCGTTGGGAAACTTTTGATTATTTTTTTGATCAGCCAAATCGCGTTTGTATCGCTGATTTTTCTTCGGATGAGACCAAGCAAAATATCTTGATCAACCGAATCAAAAAACTTTCGGACATCGCATTTGAGGACAAAGATATTCCGCGAGTTGTTTCGGCTCGCTTGGCGGCAGAATTTTTCAAGGCGCGCCACCGCTCGATGCGTTCCTTTTTCGATCCGGCAGGAATATGAGTCAAAAATGAAATTTTTGTCGAAAATTGGATAGAGGATTCTGAAAACGGCGTGGTGCAAAACCCGATCCCGCACGCAAGCTTTGTGAATTCTTCGCAATTTTGGATCGCAAACGTTGAATACTGTATAATTTGAATGCCGGTAAGCTTTGGTCGTCAGTTCTCGATGCAATCGGAACAGATTTTCTTCGAGATTGAACTTGAATTCCAAAACATCCGCTTTTTTCATTTTCCCTGAACTGAATTCTTGCCACGCTGAAAACAAATTTTCCAAGCTAACAATTTCGGAAAAAATATCATGACAAATTTTTCTCCTATGAATCCCCCCCCCCGACGGAGTCAGGAACTATAATGTCGTCCATAAAAACACCCAACCCAAATTATTCGCTGAGTTGGAGAAATTGTATTCCGATTGCTATGACCGAGTGAAATCTTTTCCAAAGCTGGACAAAAATCTTTTCGGAAAAGAGATTTTACAACATCTCAACGAAACCCACAAATATTCTTTGGCTTCCGTTTATAACAATTCTTATCTGCCTCTGGCCAGCGCCAATTTCGATCTGTTCAAAAAATCATTGGGAATGGCCGTGGAAAAGAAATTAATTTCAAGGGGATGGTACGGAGCGCATTTGGAAATCATCGTTTCCATCGGAAAAGAAATCGGCAGCTGGCTGAAGCGAACAAGAATACCGAAGTGCTAGGGCGAGACGCAGACGGTTGTTGTCATTGGACCAATCGGCATCGTTGGAATTGAGGTTGAACTCGTCGTCGTTCGAGTCGGCATTGGCAACCGAACAAAATAGCGCGGATCCGTCCGAATTTCAAAAAGAAAATTTCTTTTCTTTCCATAGCCGATTGAATACGGCCTCCGCTTGGACGCTGACATGGATTGAATTTTTCTCCGTCCCAGAGCCGCGCTGAACTTCGGGTTTTGTTGTGAGGAAGGCATCGCGTACGAATACCTTGCTGGACTCGATTGTATTCTATCACATTATCTCCCGAAAAAAAATTTACCAAAAAAAATCCGTTCAGGCAAATGTCTGAACGGATTTGAAACCAAAATCCTTTGATCCTTTTCGCCTACGGCGAAAACCTGCCCGAAGTTATAGGGCGAGACGCAGACGGTCGCTGCCAAAGGACCAATCGGCACCGCTGGAATCGAGGTTGAACTCGTCGCCGCACGAGTCGGCAAAGGCAACCGAACAACGAGGATCAGCATTTTTATCCTCGTGCGCGACCACATCCCTTCTCCACTCCCAAGTATTCCGCGCAAGCCATGATTTGTCCTTGGCAAAAAGCTGGCTGGCCAAAATGATTCCCTCCGCATGGGAAATCACTCTGACTTTTTTGACAATCGCAGAAATATACGAGCGATCACCCGGCTCTACTACTTCTCCGTCCTTGTTGACAATTGTTTGGCCGCGGGGAATATCCGCGGCATTGCTGGTGAAAACCAGTTCCACTGCGCCGGGCTGAACCAAAGGAGCCCTTTTTTTCGCAATGACTCGCATCTCCTCCGCCACCCAATTTTTCTTGAAGGCCTCGGCGTCGAACTCCTCTGGCTCGACAGAGATGCCTCTCTGGAGCAATTCCGCGAGAGTGAGATTCGTCCAGCGATCGGTGCCGGTTTCCGCCCAGATCCTGAAGCCGTCCTTTTTGAGCGGTTTCATCAGTCGCTCGAAGAAAAATTCGGCTTCGGTCATTCGCGCTTCCACTTCGGACAAGCCCGCCTTGACCAGGGCGTAGTTCAGACATCCGGCTTCGAGACCCGCCTTGATGGCAGGTAAACGGCTGGCATTAATAAAGATTCCTTTGCGGTTGATGCGGAAATCGCTTTCGTAGAAGCGCTGATAGAATTTTTCTTGTTCCTTCAGTTGCTTCTCTAGGCTTCCGCCCATCAAGCGCGCCTCAAGTTTGTTGTCGCGCAGCCACTTGAAAAAAGCGGTGTAGCTCAACGCACTCAGAACGTATGTCCGGTGAAACTTCAAAAGGTCCGCCAGGAACCGCGGGTCGTCAACGACGCGCTGAAACATATCGAAGCCGCCTTCATTAATAACCCTCCGCGTTGCCTCGAAAACAGTCCCGGCTCTTTTGGAAAACTCGATTTCTTCCAAAGTGGGTCGGTTCGCAATGGCCTTTTTTCCCATCGCACACCTCCATTATAAAAAGATCTGAACCCGCAAATAACGGGCTACTGGCCGCTTGGGCAACCAGCATTATATTATACACCCAAATCAAAAACTTGTCCAGTCGCTTGGACAAATTTGCTTTATATAAGGCATTTTCGATTTTTCACCAACGGCACAAACACGAATCCCGGATATTCCTCTTCGTGGAAAACTTTGTCGGATTTCTTTTCGATCATCCAAATACTATCCTTCACCGGAATGACGAGCCGTCCGCCTGTGACCAGCTGCTTCTTGAATTCCTTTGGAATAACATCCGCCGCGGCTGAAACCAAGATGCGATTGTACGGCGCTTCGTTGACATAGCCGCGTGACCCGTCCGCGCAGACGATTTTTGCCCGACCACCGGAGATGAAATTGTATTTGCTGATATTGTTCGTCCCGAAAACGCAAAGGCTTTTTGCTCTTTCAACGCCAATCACTTTCCCCTTTCTCCCAACGATATGGGCGAGAAGCGCCGTCGTCCAGCCTGAACCGGCGCCGATATCCAAAACCTTATCCCCCGGAAGCGGTTGGAGATTTTCCAACATAAAAGCCACCGTCAGTGGCTGAGAAATCGTCTGGCCTTGGCCGATAGGCAAAGGAATATTTGCCTGTGCCGCGCTTTGCAAATCATCCGGCACAAAATCAATCCGCTTGATTTTCGAAAAAGCGTCAATGATACGATCAGTCTTCAGATAGCCTTGATAGATCAAATCGCGAATAAGAGAATCCATATATAAAAAAATCCGAATTATTCACCGATAATTTGGACAATCACATCCCTTTTTCGCGCTCCGTCCAGCTCGACCAAAAAAACACTTTGCTTGTCCTCAAGCAGCATGCGCCCCTCTTCAACAGGAATCGTCTGACTCACTCCAACGATCAAGTTTTTGCAATGGCTATGGCCGTTCGACCGCCCATCGGAATTTGATCCGGTTTTCAGTTCGAACAAATCATGGGAATATCGTTCGTCGATCGGCACAAGACGATAGAGCAGTCTTTGAAAATCCTGGAGCAGAAGCGACTCGTTCTGATTGATGGCAATTCCACATGTCGTATGCGGAGAAAACACCAGCACCTGTCCAGCCTGGACGCGTGAAGATGTCACAATTTCCTCAACATCGTGAGTGATGTCAATGAATTCGATTTGGCTTTTTGATTCTTTGGAGATGATTTGTTTTTGTATTTTCATTTTTTTTATTCAATTTATAAGAAAACTTTTGCCACCGCTTTCGCGACCTTTTTGTCGAGCACTTCTGGAACAATTCTATCACTTTTTGGGTTTTTCACCAAACCGGCAATTGCGAGAGCCGCTTTGATTTTGATCTTATCGGTGATCACTCTCGACCTCGTGTCCAGCGCGCCTCGAAAAAGTCCGGGAAAGACAAGGGCATTGTTGATCTGATTCGGAAAATCGGACCGGCCTGTCGCCACCACCGCCGCCCCACCCTTTTTGGCTTCTTTATAGGATATTTCCGGTTCGGGATTGCTCATTGCGAAAACGATCGAGCCTTCTCTCATCTTGGCAACATCCCCGGATTTGAGCAAATTGGGAGCTGAAACACCGATGAAAACGTCCGCCCCTTCAATCGCTTCTCGCAAATTTCCTTTGAAATTTGCGAGATTTGTTTTTTTGGCAAGCTCATCTTTGGCGTCATTTTTGTTGTACGCGCATCGGCGGCAGATCGGGCTCCGGCTGTCGAAGATAATGATATTTTTCGCACCGCGCGCCAGAAGCAATTTCGAAATCGCAATTCCCGCCGCCCCCGCCCCGGAAATGATTATTTTTGTTTTCTTGATATCTTTTCCCACGACCTTGAGCGCGTTGATGAGTCCGGCCAGCACCGCGATCGCCGTTCCGTGCTGATCATCGTGAAATACGGGAATATCCAAATCCCGGATCAATCTTTTTTCAATTTCAAAACATCTGGGCGCGGAAATGTCTTCGAGGTTGATTCCGCCGAATCCGGGCGCGATCGCTTTGACAGCTTCGACTATTTTTTCGGAATCTTGCGTCGCAAGCACGATTGGCACCGCGTCGACTCCCCCCATTTCCTTGAACAGAATCGCTTTCCCTTCCATCACCGGAAGAGCCGCCTCCGACCCAAGATTTCCCAAACCCAAAACAGCGCTACCATCCGAAACGATCGCCACGCTATTGCCCTTCCATGTAAGATCGTACACTTTCTTCTTGTTCTTCGCGATTTCCCGCGAAAGCTCGGCCACACCGGGAGTATATATGACAGGAAGATTTTTTTTATTTAATTTAAATTTACTTCTGATTTCAATTTTACTGCCGAATATTTTATCCATTTTCTCAATTTCCAATTTCTAATTTCCAATTTCCAAACAATAACTAAATTTCTCAATGTCTAAATGAAAAAATTTTGAAAATTGATTCATTGGATCATTGAAAATTGTTTGGAAATTTGTGAATTGAAAATTGAAAATTATTAATAAGCAACATTCAAAAAATGTCCTTCACCTCGAAACCTGCAAACTTTTATACACGCTAGAGGCGGCAATTGCTCCCTCCGCCGACGCGGTGATGATCTGGCGCATTTTGTTCGATCCGGTTGTCGCGTCGCCTGCGCCGTATATTCCGGGAACATTCGTGCTTTGATCGGCATTGATGATGATGAAGCCTTGTTCGTCGACATTCACTCCGAGCTGCTTTGTGATTTCCACACCCGGTTCGCTTCCAATTTCGACGAAAATTCCTTGCACTTCCAGATCTTCGCTTCCATTATAAGGTTTATCGAGCTTCATTTTCGAAACGGAATTTTCACCAAGAATTTCTTTGACATTCGTTTGATAGACGATCTCGACTTTTCCGCTCTTGGCAAAGCCATCCAAAAACGCCGGATCCGCCTTCAATTTTTCTCCCCGATAGACCAAATATATTTTTGACGCATATTCGGACAAAAGCTGCGCCGCCGAGGCCGCGCTGTTTGCTCCGCCGATCACCGCGACAATTTTGTCCTGGAAAAAGGCCGCGTCGCAAGTCGGGCAATATGAAACACCTTTTCCTTTGAACTCTTCTTCGCCGGGAATTTGAAGTTTTTTGTATTTCATCCCGGAAGCGAGGATTATGTTTTTTGCCTTATATTGACCCGTATGAGCCGTGATATTGAAATATTCGCCCTCCTTCGAAACATTTGAGACAGAGTCCATGACAATTTTCCCTCCCAATTTCTCGGCGTGCTGCCGCATTTTTTGCGTGAGTTCGAACCCGGAAATAGAGACTGTTCCCGGCCAGTTTTCCACATTATGCGCCTCAACCGCCTGCCCGCCCGGCTCTTTCCCGATCACAAGATGATTGACTTTGTATCGCGAAGAATATATCGAAGCGGCCAGTCCCGCCGGCCCCGCGCCGATGATGATGAGATCGTAAATATTATTTTCCATAATAGCTGTTTCTAGCGAATGTAAAATTGAAGTTGAGAGAGTATCGCGTTCTGCTCCAGCATATTTATAGGCTGGAGCAGGTTAGCCTACTCGAAAAACTTTAATTTTACACGAGCCCGCTAAATCTTTTCCAACTCTTCCTTCAAATTCTCTTTCGCCTGCACTCCGACAAGTTGTTTCACGGCCTTTCCGTCTTTGAAAATAATCAATGTTGGAATTGACATTATCCCGAACTTGGCGGCTGTCTCGCGATTTTCATCAACGTTCATTTTGCCAACTTTGTATTTATCTCCCACTTCTTTCGCCAATTCTTCAACTATTGATCCCATCATTTGGCAAGGACCGCACCAAACCGCCCAAAAATCAACGAGAACGGGCTTGTCGCTTTTGAGAACTTCCGCGTCAAAATTCTGGTCTGTAAATTGCATTTCCATATTTTATTGCTTTTTACGGTTTATATAAATCAATGCGCCCGCGCCGGCCGCGACAAGCACGATTATTACTACTGGAAAGTAGTTCTTTTTATTTCCTTCACTCGCTTTGGCTTCAGTGGGGGCGAGAGCGGGCTGCTGATTTTCCGTATTATTTGCAGGGGAAATTTTGTCGGGATCAGGAAGCTCATTCGCATTGTTCGCCGCATCGATTTCGCGCGCGAAATTGTCGATGATCGGCTGGTCGCCGACAATGAACTTGTCTCCGAACGCAATCGCCGGAACACCGCCTTTGTTTGGATCTTTGTACACATCCCCAAATTTCAAGAGCAATTGAGTATTGAAAGGATTCGAAAACTCAAGACTGGTGATGTCATATTTGTCGTATATTCCATTTTCCCGGAAATATGCTTCCACTATCTTGCAGTGCGGGCAGGTATCGCCATAGAAAAAATAGGCTTTTTTCTTCGGAACGTCTTGGGCAAAAGTCAGAACAGGGATGAGCAGGAAAAAAAGAACAGCAATAAGTTTTTTCATTTTATTTTCTAATAAATTATTCTCCAAATCTCCGCCCCCTGCTCGCATAATCTCGAATCGCTTCTTTCAAGTCCTCCGGTCCGAAATCCGGATTCATTTTCTCGGAAAAATACAGTTGGGCATTGGCGACGTCCCACATCATGAAGCCGGCGCTGTTGTGCGGCTCGCCTCCGGTTCGGATCAAAAGATCCACGGGCGGCAAGTCCTTCGTCATCAGATTTTCTTTGATGACTTGAGCCGTGATCTTCGCGCCGCTTTTGCATTTCCGGGCTATTTTTCGCATCGCTTCGACCATTTCGTCGTCGCCGTTGTAAGCCAGCAAAAAGTTGAGATAATAGTTTTTGTAGTGCTTGGTTTTGTCTACGCATTCATGGATGACTTTCTTCAGCCCCCCGGGAAATTGTTCTTCCCACTTTCCAATCACGTTGATGCGAGCCTTGTTTTTGTGAATATCCTCGCTGTCAATCAATTTTTTGAAATATCGCTTATAGATGTCAAGTAGCGCCCGTTTTTCCGCGAAAGGCCTTTTTTTCAAATTGTCCACTGACGACCCCCAAAAGGTGAAGTGTTTGATCCCCAAATCAAAAGCTGCTCGAAGGATGTGCTCGAGATTTTGCGCCGCTTTTTCGTGTCCATCCCACGGCTGAAGCCCCTTCTTTTTTGCCCACCGGCGGTTTCCGTCGGGAATGATCGCGACGTGGGCAGGAATGTTTTTTGCTTCAGGCATACAAAATAAAGATTGAGAAATCGAAATTCCCTTGTTATTGCTCAATATACTCTCTTGCAATGATTATATCTTAGATTAACTAGCGTTGTTTACAAAAATTGTTAGAATTCAAATAACAATTAAGTAAACAACTATGATGATCCACAAGAAAACTCGACTAACTCCGATTCAGAGAAAACAGCTGGCAAATG
>Ga0172374_1003109_pt1 | contig 10219 bp, 10 predicted proteins | sample LakKiv3m_FD_114536 | JGI IMG/M metagenome (GOLD analysis project Ga0172374, IMG submission 114536) | Freshwater microbial communities from Kabuno Bay, South-Kivu, Congo - kab_092012_10.3m | ecosystem: Environmental > Aquatic > Freshwater > Lake | place: Democratic Republic of the Congo... | reverse complement strand
CAACCTGCCACGAACGGACGTGCACCTCGGCGACGCCGTCAGCGTCTGCGGGAACAGCCGGGCGGACGATCATGACTCAGCCCGCGTTGCGGCGGGCCTCCCAGCCGGTCTGCACCATCTCGTCGACCGTGTAGCGCATCTGCCAGTCCAGGTCGCGGGCGGCGAGCTCGCCGGTGGCGACGATGCGGTCCGGGTCGCCGGGACGGCGCGGCCCGATCTCGGGAACGAAGTCGATGCCCGTGACGCGCATCATGGCGTCCATGATCTGCTTCACCGACAGGCCGTCGCCCGAGCCGAGGTTGTACGCGGCCTCGATCGGCTCGCCGGATGCCAGGCGCTTCGCGGCCTCGACGTGTGCTGCGGCGATGTCGCCGACGTGCACGTAGTCGCGCACGTTCGTGCCGTCAGGCGTGTCGTAGTCGTCGCCGAAGATCGCCGGGGTCTCGCCGGCCAGCAGCTTCTCGAACACGATGGGGAAGAGGTTGTGCGGGCTCACGTCGTAGACGGTCGGGTCGGCGGAGCCGACGACGTTGAAGTAGCGCAGCGAGGTGTGCCGCAGGGGCGCGGCGCTCCCTGCCGTCGCGGTGGCCTGGTCGCGCAGCATCCACTCGCCGATGAGCTTCGACTCGCCGTACGGGCTCGCCGGTCTCTTCGCGGTGTCCTCGACGACGAGCGGAACATCGGGCGTTCCGAACACGGCGGCCGACGACGAGAAGACGATGTTGCGGACACCCGTCGCCTCCATCGCCTCGAGGATCACGCGGGTGCCTTCGACGTTCTGCGCGTACGTGTGCAGCGGGCGCTGCACCGAGACACCCGCGTACTTGAAGCCGGCGACGTGGATGACGCCCTCGGCCGCGTGGTCGCGCAGCGTCTTCTCGACGAGACCGCGGTCGAGGATGCTCCCCTCGACGAGCGCTACGTCCTCGGGCACGAACGACGGGACGCCCGTGGAGAGGTCGTCGAGGACGACGGGGGTGAGCCCGGCTGCTGCGAGTGCGCGCACGACGTGCGCTCCGATGTAGCCGGCGCCGCCGGTGACGATCCAGGACATGTGCTCTCCTCGTGCTCGATTCGCGGTGTCTCCATCCTCGCACTCCGCGAACCGCGCGACGTGCGAGCCCGCGCCGTGACGGGTGCGCTCCGCGCGCTCGCTAAGCTCCGAGGATGACGACTGTTGTGATGGCTCCCGACAGTTTCAAGGGGACGATCTCGGCCGCGGAGGCGGCCAGGGCACTCGCTGACGGCTGGCGCCGTGTCGATCCGGATGCGGTGATCCTGTCGCGCCCGATGGCGGATGGCGGCGAGGGGACCGTCGATGCGTTCGCCACGGCGGTTCCGGGGGCCCGGCGGATGCCGATCACGGTCGATGGTCCGGCTGGGAGACTGGCCGCCACCTCCTGGCTGCTGCTGCCGCCGACGCCGGACGCACCCGCCGGCACCGCTGTGATCGACATCGGTTCGACCTCGGGCATCGAGATGCTCGACGAGCTGCGTCCCTGGGATGCCGACACCTCCGGTTTCGGGCAGGCGATCGTGGCGGCCCTCGACCACGGCGTCTCCCGTCTGGTGCTCGGCATCGGATCGAGCGCATCGACCGACGGCGGCGCGGGTCTGCTCAGTGTGCTCGGCGCTCGATTCCTCGACGAGTCCGGCGCACCCGTAGCGCCCGGCGCGCGCGGTCTCCTCGACGTCGCGGCGGTCGACCTGACAGGGCTGCGTCCGATCCCCGACGCCGTCGTGCTCACCGACGTCACCAACCCGCTGACCGGCGATCGCGGCGCCGCGGCCGTGTTCGGTCCGCAGAAGGGCTTCGCGGCGGATGCCGACATCCGACGGGTGGATCGCTCGCTCGCCCGCCTGGCAGGTCTGATCGGCGTCGACTCGAGCCTGCCCGGGGCCGGCGCCGCCGGTGGTGCCGGTGCCGCCCTGATGAGATGCGGCGCGCGGATCGAGCCCGGTGCAGCCGAAGTCTCCCGTCTGATCGGACTGGCGGATTCCGTCACCGGTGCCGACGTCGTCATCACGGGCGAGGGCTCCTACGACGGGCAGTCCGGAGACGGCAAGGTCCCTTCGTACGTCGCCGGGATCGCCGCAGCCGCGGGAGTGCGCGCCGCGGTCGTGGCCGGTCGCATCACACCGGAGGCGGACACCGGACTGTTCGCGGCAGCCGTCTCGCTCACCGATCTCGCCGGCTCCGACGAGGCATCCCTCGGAGATCCCGCCCGCTGGCTGCGCGACGCAGGCGAGGAGCTCGCTCGGCGCCTCTAGCCGCCGAGCGCAGCCGTGACGACCGCCCTGGCCTCCTTCTGCACCTCGGCGAGGTGCTCCGGACCCTTCAGGCTCTCGGCGTAGAGCTTGTAGACGTCCTCCGTGCCGGACGGGCGCGCCGCGAACCACGCGTGCTCGGTCTGCACCTTCAGGCCGCCGATCGCAGCGCCGTTGCCCGGCGCGTGCGACAGCTTCGCGCTGATCTCCTCGCCGGCGAGCGTCGTCGCCGTGACGGACTCGGGTGCGAGCTTTCCGAGGGTGGCCTTCTGCTCCGGGGTCGCCGGGGCGTCGACCCGCTGGTAGGCGGATGCGCCGAACGCCTGCTCGAGCTCGGCGTAGCGCTCCGACGGGGTCTTGCCCGTGACGGCGATGATCTCGGCCGCGAGCAGGCACAGCAGGATGCCGTCCTTGTCGGTCGACCACACGGATCCGTCGCGGCGCAGGAACGATGCGCCGGCGGACTCCTCGCCGCCGAACGCGACGGAGCCGTCGAGGAGGCCGGGCACGAACCACTTGAAGCCGACCGGGACTTCGAGCAGGCGGCGGCCGAGCGACTCGGCGACGCGGTCGATGATCATGGACGACACGAGGGTCTTGCCGACCGCGGCATCCCGCGGCCAGTCCGCGCGGTGCGAGAACAGGTAGTCGATCGCGACGGCGAGGTAGTGATTGGGGTTCATGAGCCCGGCATCCGGCGTCACGATGCCGTGCCGGTCGGCGTCGGCGTCGTTGCCGGTGAGGACGTCGAAGTCGCCCTTCTTCGCGACGAGGGATGCCATGGCGTTCGGCGAGGACGGATCCATCCGGATCTTCTCGTCCCAGTCCAGGGTCATGAAGCGCCACGTGGGGTCGACCTCGGGGTTGACGACGGTCAGGTCGATGCCGTGCATCTCCTTGATGAGCGCCCAGTAGTCGACCGAGGCTCCGCCGAGCGGGTCGGCGCCGATGCGGACGCCGGCCTTCTTGATCGCCTCGATGTCGATGATCGACGGCAGATCGCGGACGTACGCGTCGCGGAAGTCGTAACTCGGCAGGGCGTCCCAGTCGATGTCGGCGAAGCTCTGCGCCTTCACGCCTTCGAGGCCGCCCTCGATCAGTTCGTTCGCGCGGTTCGCGATCCAGCTCGTCGCGTCGGTGTCGGCGGGGCCGCCGTGCGGAGGGTTGTACTTGAAGCCGCCGTCGCGCGGCGGGTTGTGCGACGGGGTGACGACGATGCCGTCTGCCCGGCCCGCGGCATCCGCGTCTCCCGCTCCCTGAGCCTGTCGAAGGGCGCGGTTGTACGTGAGGATCGCGTGGCTGAGCGCCGGGGTCGGCACCCACGAGTCGCGGGCGTCGACGCGGATGTCGACGCCGTTCGCGACGAGCACCTCGATCGCGCTGCGCTCGGCCGGGAGCGAGAGGGCGTGAGTGTCGCGGCCGAGGAACAGGGGACCTGCGATGCCCTGCTCGCGTCGGTAGTCGACGATCGCCTGGGTCGTGGCGAGGATGTGGTTCTCGTTGAAGCTGCCGGACAGCGACGAACCCCGGTGGCCGCTCGTGCCGAACACGACGCGCTGCGCGGGGTCTGACGGATCCGGATGCCGGTCGTAGTACGCGGCGATCAGGGCGTCGACATCGATGAGGTCACTTTCCTCCGCGGGGAGGCCGGCACGACTGGTCATGGGAACAGTCTGCCCCGATCGCGGCGTGCGCGCACGCCGAATGCCGTCTCGCGCCGGGGAGGGCGGGCAGGGCTAAGGTGAAACGCGTGACTGAACGGCGCACCTACAGCTACCTGGGCCCTGCGGGCACCTTCACCGAAGCGGCACTGGACCAGGTCGCCGAGGCCCGAGGGCAGGAGTGGCGGGCCGTGCACAACGTCGGCGAGGCGCTCGCGGACGTGCTCGAGGGGCGCAGCCACGCCGCGATGATCGCGATCGAGAACTCGATCGAGGGCGGCGTCTCGACCACGCAGGATGCACTCGCGACCCTGCCGGGTCTGCGGATCGTGGGCGAGTACCTGGTGAAGGTGAACTTCGTGCTCGTCGCTCCGCGCGGCACGACGCTCGACGACGTCACGGTGATCGCCGCGCATCCGGTCGCCTATGCGCAGTGCCACGGATGGCTCGGCGAGCACCTGCCGAACCACGCCCATGTGCCTGCGGCGAGCAACGTGGCATCCGCGATCGGCGTCCTCGACGGGTCGTCGCCCGCGCAGGCCGCGATCGCTCCGCCCGGAATCGTTCAGCACTACGACGTGGACGTGCTCGCCTCCGAGATCGGCGACAGCACCTCGGCCGTCACGCGGTTCGTGCTCGTGACGCGGACCACGACGCCCCCGGACCCCACCGGCGCGGACAAGACCTCGCTCATCGTGGAGCTGCCCGACGACCACCCCGGCGCGCTGCTCGACATGCTCGAGCAGTTCTCGACCCGCGGCATCAACCTGTCGCTCATCGAGTCGCGTCCGATCGGCGACGCGCTCGGGCGCTACCGGTTCGTCCTCGATGCGGACGGCCACGTCGCGGACGAGCGGATGGCGGATGCGCTGCTCGGCATCCGTCGGTTCAGCCCGCGCGTGGTGTTCCTGGGGTCGTACCCGCGGGCCGACCGGAAGATCGTGCAGTATCCGGACCGCTACGCCGACGAGGTCTTCGTCGAGGCGCGCGACTGGCTGCGCGGGCTCATCACCGGCGAGCCCGAGGTCTGACCGTCCGTCAGTGCTCTTGGTAGCGGGGCCAGGAGCTGCCCGGCGACATGTGCGAGTAGAGGGCGCCCTTGGCGACTTCGAGACTCGGATAGCGCCCGGTCTCGGCATCCGCCCCGGCCATCACGACGATGTAGTCGTCGTCCTCGTGGCGGATGCTGCCGACGACCCCGTTCGATCCGTACGCGACCCAGAGTCCGCGCGTCTGCGTTGCACTCATGACCGACCCCTTCCGACTCGATACTGCTGACCGTACTCGCGCACGGACGTTTCGGCCAGAGGCTGGTCAGAGTGCGGCGGAGATCAGCTCCAGGGTCTGCGCGCGGCCCGTCGCGGCATCCATCGCCTCGGCGGTGTACGCGCCGGCGACGGGGGAGAGCATGACCTCGTCGACGCCGAACTTCTCCGCGAACTCGCGCAGCTCGGCGGCCACGGACTCGCCGGTGCCGACGAACCAGCGCGAGCGCGCGGCTTCGATCACCTGATCGGTCGCGGGGTCGGATGCCGCGGCGAGGGCCTCGTCGACGGTCTCGAGTGCGATGAGCGGCTTGTTCAGGCGCAGGCGGGCCATCATGCGCAGCTGCGGGAGGGCGCGCTGCTCGGCCTCTTCAGCGGTCGGGGCGGCGACGGCGTTGACGGTGAGGAATGTGCGGGGCTCGGGGTGCGCCTCACTGGACTGGTATCCGGTGCGGTACAGGTCGAGGGCGCGCTCGAGCCCCTGGCCCGAGAAGTGATTCGCGAACACGTAGGGCAGGCCCTCAGATGCCGCGAGCTGTGCGGAGTAGTCGCTCGAACCCAGCAGCCACACCTCGGGTGTGCCGGTGGCCGCCGGGGTGGCGTGCACGGTGTACTCGCCGCCCGATGTGAAGCGCAGGCTGGCGCCCTCGGCGCCGAGGAGCAGCGAGATGTCCTGCACGTGGCGGGGGAACTGCTCCACGTCGCTGGTCGTTCCGGCGGTTCGCAGCAGCTGGGTGATGACCGGGTCGCTGCCCGGAGCGCGGCCGAGGCCGAGGTCGATGCGGCCGGGGGCGATGGCCTCGAGGGCGGCGAACTGCTCGGCGACGATGAGCGGAGCGTGGTTGGGAAGCATGACGCCGCCCGAGCCCAGGCGCATCGTGGTCGTCCGCGACGCCGCGGCCGCGATGAGCACCGGGGGCGTGGTGGATGCCACGGCGGGCATGTTGTGGTGCTCGGCGAACCAGTAGCGGCGGTAGCCGAGCCGGTCGGCGGTCTCAGCGAGGGCGAGGGAGGCGGCGATCGCCTCGGAGCTGGTCTGACCGGTTCGCACCGGAACGAGGTCGAGCACGGACAGGGCGGGGGCTGCAGCAGTCATCACCTCTGGAAACCCGGCCGCGGGCGCCGGCATTCCCACGCGTGGTCTTTCGGCATGGACGCCACGCTGTTCTGTGTTCTCGTCGGCTCGGTGATCGTGGCGGCGATCGCGCGATGGCGGGGGTGGCCGGCACCGCTTCTGGTCACGGTCGTGGCGCTCGCGGCATCCTTCCTGCCCTTCATCCCCGAGATGGAGATCGACGGGCACGTGCTGCTGAACATCGTGCTGCCCCCGCTGCCGTACTCGGCGGCGCTGGACGTCTCGTTCGTCGGGTTCAAGCGCAGTCTGCCGCAGATCCGGCGGCTGGGGATCTGGCTGGTGCTGCTGACGACCGCGGTCGTCGGACTGATCGCGTGGCTGATCATGCCGTCGCTGACGCTTCCGGGGGCGCTGCTGCTCGGGGCGATCGTCGCGCCGCCGGATGCCGTGTCGGCCGCGGCGATCGGCCGCAAGCTCGGGCTGCCGCGGCGGATCATGACGGTGCTGTCGGGGGAGAGCCTCATCAACGACGCGACCTCACTGACGTTGTACCGGGTGTTCGCGGCGATGCTGGCGGGGGCGGCGTTCACGGTCGGGCAGGGCGTGTGGCAGTTCGTGATCGCCGTGTTCGTCGGTGTCGCGGTCGGGCTCGTGTTCGGGGTCGTGCTGCATCAGTTGCGGATGCGCGTGGCCGACGCGGTCGTGATCGGGACGTTCGGGCTGCTCGTGCCGTTCGGGGCCTATGCGATCGCCGAGCATCTGGGCGGTTCCGGCGTGCTCGCCGTCGTCGCGATGGGGCTGTACGTCGGGTTCAACGCGCCGCGCACGGACTACACGACGAGGCAGCAGGAGGCTCCGCTGTGGTTGAGCGCCGATCTGCTGCTGGAGAGCTTCGTGTTCGCGTACATCGGGCTGCAGTTCCAGCGGGTGCTGAGGGATCTGGGTTCGGAGTCAGTGGAGCAGGTGCTGCTGCTGGCCGGCGCCGTGCTGCTCGCGGTGCTCGTGGTCAGGCCGCTGTACATCTATCCCGCGCATGCGTGGGCGCGGTGGATGGAGCGCGCGAGGCTCAGGCGGTGGGAGCGGATGCGAGCGGCAGGGCGGTTCGACGAGAAGCGTCCGCAGCGGCCGGGGCGTGCGCCGCTCACCGCCGAGCAGATGAAGCGACGTTTGACGGAACCGGCACTGGACTGGAAGGACAACGCGGTCGTCTCATGGGCGGGCATGCGCGGAGTCGTGACGCTGGCGACGGCGCTCGCCGCGGCGGACCTCGCAACGCTCGACGAGAAGTCCTCGCACGCGATCGTGGTGGTCGCGTTCATCGTGACCGTGGCGACTCTGCTGCTCCAGGGGCTGACGCTGCCGGTGCTGATCCGCCGGCTCGGAGTCGCGGGGGACGCGGATCACGCCGAGGATGCCGCGGCGATGGCGGCCGTGCGCCGGCGGAGCCGCGAGGCGGGCAAGAAGTTCCTGGCCGAGCAGCGCGGGGTGTGGGCGGCGAAGTACGGCGAGGCCGAGATGAAGGCGTTCGACGCGTTCACGTCGCGGATGACGCGGGTGGAGACCGACACCGATCGTGCGCAGCAGGTCGAGGAGTCCGTGCCGCGGCCGTCGTACGACGACCTCGTCGCGCTGTCGAAGGGATGGCTGCACGTGCGGCGCGAGGTGCTGCTCGCTGCGCGCGACGCCGACGGTCTCGACGAGGAGCTCATGCGCGAGCTGATGACGGCGATCGACGCCGAGGAACTCGCCCTGGACACGCGTGGAGCCACGCGGTCCCAGGGACGGGCTTAGCGGTCAGCCGGCGCAGGTGGTGATCGCCTCGGACATGGTGGCGGTCACGAGGTCCTTGGCGTCCTGAGACGTCTGCAGATCCTTGCCGTCGGCGAGGTTCGCGAGGTCCTGATCGGACACCTCGGAGTCGAGGAAGGCCTCGGCGACGCAGTCGAGCTGCTCATCGGTGAGGATGTCGCCCTGCCCGGCATCCTCGAAGATCGCCGCGATGCCGTCGCTGAGCTCATCGGCGGACGGGCGTTCGGCGCCGCCGCCGGCGCAGGCGACGAGGGAGACGGCCACCGCGGCGACGGGGAGGGCGAGCAGGATGCGGGTTCGTGTGCGCAGGTTCCGGTGCATGCCCGCCACGTTAGGGGTTCGCGGGGGATGGGGCGATGGGGAGAGGTGTCCGGAGGCATCCGCGGCTCACCGCGGCGCAGCGGCCACGCCACATCTAAACAACACCTGTAGAATAGATCGGGACGGGACCGATGGAGCGCCCCGCCGGCCCGGGCGTCGGATGACCACCGGGTCCTGACGACAGAAAGGTGGCACACAATGGCACGCGTCAGCGGCAAGATCGCACTCATCAGCGGCGGAGCCCGGGGCATGGGAGCCTCGCACGCCCGACTCCTCGTTCAAGAGGGGGCGAAGGTCGTCATCGGCGACATCCTCGACGAGCCGGGCCAGGCGCTGGCAGCCGAGCTCGGGGACGCCGTCCGCTACGTGCACCTCGACGTCACCGACTACGCCCAGTGGGAGGCCGCGGTCAAGACCGCCGTCGACGAGTTCGGCGGCCTCGACATCGTCGTCAACAACGCCGGCATCGCCAACTTCGGCCCCATCGAGGAGTACACGCTCGAAGCGTGGGACCAGATCATCGCCATCAACCTCACCGGCGTCTTCTACGGAATCAAGGCCGCGATTCCCGCGCTCAAGGAGTCCAAGGCGGGGTCGATCATCAACGTCTCCTCCACCGCCGGACTCCAGGGGTACGAGGCGCTCCCCGGTTACAACGCGGCGAAGTACGGCGTGCGCGGACTCACGAAGAACGCGGCCCTCGACCTCGGCCGGTACAACATCCGCGTGAACTCGGTTCACCCCGGCGTGATCCGCACTCCGATGACCGACGACCTCGAGACCCCGCAGAACCACGTCGCCCTGCACCGCGTCGGCGAGCCGATCGAGCTGTCGAACCTCATCCTGTTCCTCGCCAGCGACGAGTCCAGCTTCTCGACGGGTGCCGAGTTCGTCGCCGACGGCGGCGAGACCGCCGGGCTCTCGCACTACGAGTCCTGATCGGGAAGGCGGATGCGCCGGGCCGGTGCATCCGCCCCCTCCTGTGGACTCGTCGAGGGCGCATAAGGTGATCAGGTGAATGAAGATCCGCGCCAGCGCCGCACCCGGGAGTCCCTGGGCGCCGCGCTGGCGCGCCTGCTCCAAACCGAGCCGCTCGACGACATCTCGGTCGCAGAACTCTGCCGCGAGGCCAGCGTGCACCGCACCACCTTCTATGCGCACGCCGACAGCGTGCACGATTTCGCGCTCGCGGAGTTCGCCCGCAGCATCGATCGACTCAGCGAGGTGACTGTCGAACCCGGCGAGGGCCCGCCCGCACGCGTCGCCGCACGGTACTTCGCCTCGCTGCGGCACGTTCTCCAGCACGTCGTCGACGATCGTGACGCCTACCGGGCCCTGTTCGGATCGAGCACGCGCGGAGTCTTCCGCAGCGCGCTCGACGCGCGACTGCGCGAGCGCGCACGCCTCGCGATCGAGGTGTGGGCTCGCGAGGGGGTGGCGGGCGCCCCGCGCGAGGAGGATGCCGCGGCCGAGGCCGCCGCCTTCATCGCCGGAGCGCTCACCGGTGCCATCGAGGTGTGGGCGCACAGCGACGACACGGATGCGGATGCCGCGGCGAGTCGCTTCTCTCATCTGATGCCGCGGTGGTGGCCGGCCCCGGAAGGCGATCCCGTCACTGACCTGTGAGAGTCGGCGCCTTCTGCGAAGATGCCCTCACCGCCGTCGGCGTCGAACCGGTGGCGTGAGTTCTCCACAGATCAGGGAAACTATCACCGAATGTCTGTGGCTCCTGCGACTATGAAGTATGGCAACTTTCACCGACGTCGCGGCGCTGATCCCCACCCTGTGCGGGTGCGGCGCCGACGTCGATGATGCCGACT
>Ga0172374_1003106_pt1 | contig 10225 bp, 9 predicted proteins | sample LakKiv3m_FD_114536 | JGI IMG/M metagenome (GOLD analysis project Ga0172374, IMG submission 114536) | Freshwater microbial communities from Kabuno Bay, South-Kivu, Congo - kab_092012_10.3m | ecosystem: Environmental > Aquatic > Freshwater > Lake | place: Democratic Republic of the Congo... | reverse complement strand
AGCTCTCGACGGACATTGCCAAAATTCTTTTTTGTCAGTAACTTAACGACAATTTCGGAAACAGTATCAAAAAGCTCCGAAACGTCCAATGAGTCCCTGCCCTTGCTCGCCGCCGTCGAGGCGCGCGAACGCGGCGCTCGCCGCGTCATCGACCGGGCGTCGAACTGTCCCGCCTGTCAGAGATCACGAAACCAACGTGCAATTGACCCGCGCCGCCGTCGTCGCCCGGATGCAGCGCGCCGCCAAGACCAAGCTGGAGACCCTGTGGGCCGCCCGCTCGCCCGCCACGGTGGTCACGACGCCTGAAGAGGCGGTCATCCTGGCCTCCATCGTCGAGAAGGAGACGGGCATCGCCTCCGAACGGCCCGAGGTGGCGGCCGTCTTCACCAACCGCCTGCGGCTGGGGATGCGGCTGGAGAGCGACCCGACCATCGTCTACGGCGTGACCAAGGGGCGGCCGCTGGGGCGCGGCATCCTGTTGTCCGAGCTGCGCAATCCGACGCCGTGGAACACCTATCTGATCGACGGCCTGCCGCCGACGCCCATCGCCAATCCGGGCGAGGAGGCGATCAAGGCCGTGCTGAACCCGCCGCGCTCGGAATACGTCTTCTTCGTCGCCGACGGCACGGGCGGCCACGTCTTCGCCCGCACCTATCAGGAGCACCTGCTGAACGTGGCCCGCTGGCGCGAGATCGAGCGCCGCAAGGCGGGGCTGGTGGCGGGTGAGAGCGCGCCGGAAACCTCGCCGGCGCCCATGACGGATGAAGCCTCCGGCCCGGCGATCGCCATTCCGCCGGGCGCCAAGGTCATTCGCGTGCCGACGGAGGCCGGACGATGAGCCAGATTTCAGGCCAAATTTCGGGCATGACCGGCTTCGGCCGGGCGGACGGCGGGCTGGACGGCTGGACCTGGACGGTCGAGGCGCGCTCGGTCAACGGGCGCTCGCTGGAGACGCGCTATCGCGGTCCGCATGGCTTCGACAACCTTGAGCGGCTGGCCAAGGCGGCGGCTCAGGCGCGGCTGAACCGGGGGCAGGTGACGCTGGGCCTGCAGACCAAGCGCGCCGAGGGGAGCGAGCCCGCGCCGCGCGTCAATGAGGCGGTGCTGGCGACCTATCTGCGGCTGGCGAACCAGTTGGCGGAGGAGGGGGCGACCCCGCCTTCGGCCGACGGCCTGCTGGCCCTGCGCGGCGTCATCGAGGTCGCGGAAGAGGACGAGGACGCCGAGGCCCGTGCGGCTCTGGAATTGGCCATGGCCGCCACGGTTGAACAGGCGCTGGACGCGCTGAAGGCGTCGCGTCAGCGCGAGGGCGAGCAGCTGACGCCGGTGATCCACGACTTCGTCGGGACCATCGAGGCTCTGGTCGCTCGCGCTGAGCTTGAGGTGTCGGCTCAGGTCGAGGCCATCCGCGAACGCTTTACTCGTCGTATCAGCGAACTGGCGCCCGATGCGCCCGGTCTGGACGAGCGCGTCTTCCTCGAGGCCGCGGCGCTGGCGACCAAGGCCGATGTACGCGAGGAGCTGGATCGGCTGACGGCCCACGTCGCCTCGGCCCGTGCACTGTTGCAGCAACCCCCCGCCGGTCGAAAACTCGACTTCCTGATGCAGGAATTCATGCGCGAGGCGAACACCCTCTGCTCGAAATCCGCTACGACCGCGCTCACCGGAATCGGCCTGGAGTTGAAGGCCGTCGTCGAGCAGCTTCGAGAACAAGTTCAGAATGTCGAATAACCGCACCCCCCGCCGTGGCGTCCTGCTGATCGTGGCCAGTCCGTCGGGGGCCGGAAAGACCTCGCTGTGCCGCCGTCTGATGGCCGACCACAAGGGGCTGGAGCTGTCGGTCTCCATGACCACCCGCGACATCCGTCCGGGCGAGGTGGACGGGCGCGACTACAACTTCGTCAGCAAGGAGCAATTTCAGCGCCTGATCGACGCCGACGCCTTCCTGGAATGGGCCGACGTGCACGGGAATCGCTACGGCAGTCCGGCGGCGCCGGTCGAGCGGGCGCTGGCGGAAGGCCGCGACGTCCTGTTCGACATCGACTGGCAGGGCGCCCGCGACGTGGCCGCCAAATGCCCCGGCGACGCCGTGCGGGTCTTCATCCTGCCGCCCAGCCTTGAGGAGCTTCGCCGCCGTCTGGTGACGCGCTCGCAAGACGCCGAGGACGTGATCGAGCGCCGCGTCGCCAACGCCAAGGGCGAGATCGAGCACTGCGACGACTTCGACTATGTGCTGGTCAACGAGGACTTCGACCGATCCTACGCCGAACTGGCCCACATCTATCACGCCGAGCGCAGCCACCGTCACCGCAACCTGTGGGTTGATGGCTACAAGCAGGCCCTGCTGAAGGAAGTGGTCTGACGCCCATGAACGACGCCGAGCACCGCCGCTGGCTGGCTCAGGCCGTCGACCTGGCGCTGGAGAACGTCAGGGCGGGCGGTCGGCCGTTTGGGGCGGTGCTGGTCAAGGATGGCGTCCTGATCGCCAGCGGCGTCAACCGGATGCTGGCGACCAACGATCCCAGCTCCCACGCCGAGATGGAGGCCCTGCGTCAGGCTGGGCCGGCGCTGGGCGGCGTCGATCTGTCGGGCGCGATCCTCTACGCCCGCGGCCACCCGTGTCCCATGTGCCTGGCGGCGGCGGTGATGACGCGGGTCAGCGCCGTCTACTACGCCTTCAGCAATGCGGACGCCGAGCCCTACGGTTTCTCCAGCGCGGCGACCTATCAGGCGCTGGGCGTGACGCTGGACCCGCCGCCGCTGCCGCTGACGCAACTGGACGCGCCCGGTCGGACGGCGGCTGATCTCTACGGCGACTAGCGGAAGGTCACGCGCACGCCCGGCTTGACCTTGGACGCCAACTGTTCGGCGTCCCAGTTGGTCAGGCGCACGCAGCCGCTGGAGAAGGTCTTGCCGACCTTGGACGGGTCCGGCGTGCCGTGGATGCCGTAGGTGTCGCGCGACAGGTCGATCCACACCGAGCCGACCGGATTGTTCGGTCCCGGCGGCACGATGACCTTGCGGTCGCCCCGGTCATAGCTGACGCGGTCCGGGTCGTAGGTGTAGTTCGGCTCGGGCGCGACGCCGACGACGGTCAGATCGCCCGAAGGCGCCGGGCGCGTCGAACTGCCGATGGTGGCCGGATAGAAGGCCAGAAGCCTGTCCGCCGCGTCATAGACCCGCACCGACCGCTCGGCCTTGTCGACGACGATATGGGCCACGTCGCCCGTCAGCTCGGTCTGGGCCACGGCGGCAACGACGATGGTCTGGCCCGCCTTGCCGAAGTCAACGCCGGGGTTGAGCGCCTGCAGCAGGCCCTCGGTCATGTGGAACTTCTCGGCCAGCATCTCCAGCGGCGTGGCGTAGCCGACGGTCTGGAGCTTGGCCATGTCGGTCAGATCGGCCGGAACCTGGCCGATGAAGGGACCGGCCAGGTCGGCGTCGGCGATCGTATAGTCGGTCAGGACGCGGCCGTCGTCGCCGGCGGTCAGGCGACGGAACACCTCTGCGTCCAGCACCCCGTCCTGAGGCAGTCCGGCGGACTTTTCGAAGGCGGCGATCGCCTGGCGCGTGTTGTCGCCGCCCAAGCCGTCGATCACGCCCGGCGAGAAGTTGGCGCGGTCCAGCAGGATCTGGGCGCGCGCCGTCGCCGCGTCGGGCCGTGCGGGTTGACCCTCGACGGGGGCGGCGACGCTCTCGAACACGGCGGCCTCGACCGCCTCGCGGGTCAGGGGCGAGGCTGCGGTTTCGGCGACCGAGGGCTGTTCGGGCCTCGGGGTCTCAGCAGGCGATCCGCAGGCCGCGAGCATGGCCAGGGTGAAGGGCAGGACTGAGACGGCGAGACGCGATTTCGACATGAAAGCTCCGAAGGATCCGGGGCTTGTCGAACGCTCTTAGGCTGTCCGCTGTTCCTGCATTTCCTCGGTGCGGGCGGCGAAGAAGGTCTTCATGCGGGCCAGGGCGTCCTCGATCTCGGGCGTCGAGACGGCGAAGCTGAAGCGGATGAAGCGGTGGCCGTTCACGGGGTCGAAGTCGACGCCCGGCGCCGTGGCCACGCCCGTCTCGCGCACCAGCTTCTCGCAGAAGGCCATGCTGTCGTTCGTCAGGTGGCCGATGTCGGCATAGATGTAGAAGGCGCCGTCCGGCGGGGCGATCGAGCGCAGGCCCATGGCGGGCAGGGCTTCCAGCATCCGCTCGCGGTTAGCGCGATAGACGTCGATGTTGGCTTCCAGCTCTTCTTCGCAATCCATGGCGGCCAGGCCGGCGAACTGGCTGAGCGTCGGCGGCGTCAAGAACATGTTGCCCATGCGCGCGCGGGCCTGCTGGACCTCTTCTTCTGGCAGGATCAGCCAGCCCAGACGCCAGCCCGCCATGCTCCAGTATTTGGAGAAGCTGTTGACGATCATGGCCTTGTCGTCGAACTGCAGCATGCAGGGCGTGTCATGGCCGTAGGTGATGCCGTGATAGATCTCGTCCGAGATGATGCTGATGTTGCGCTCGCGGCAGACCTCGACGATGGCCTTCAGCTCGTCCTCGGCGATGACGGTGCCAGTCGGATTGGCGGGGCTGGCGATGATGACGCCCTGCGGCGCCGGGTCCAGTTCGCGCAGCGCCTTGGCCGTCAGCTGGAAGCGCACGTCGGGGCCGCAGTCGATCTCCTGCGGGACGATGTGCAGGGCCTTCATCGTGTTGCGATAGGCGACATAGCCGGGGCGAGCGATAGCCACGCGGTCGCCGGGAGCAAAGCGCATGTTCAGCGCCACCACCAGGGCGGGAGAGGCGCCGGCGGTCATGATGACGCGCTCGGGATCGATGACGACGCCGTAGCGGTCCTTGTACAGCTTGGCCACGCGGGCGCGCAGGTTGGGGCTTTCCCAATAGCCGCCGGCTTCGGCGTCGACCACGCGGTGGGCCTCGGCGATGGCGCGGCTGGGGGCTCCGGTCGAGGGCTGGCCGAACTCCATATGGATGACCGACTGGCCCTGCGCCTTCATCTCATGGGCGATGCGGCTGATGGCGATGGCGCGGAAGGGTTCGATTTCTACTGTCATGTCAAAGCGTCGGCCAATCTGAGGAAGCCCGCCACGTCGATGGTTTCGGCGCGGGCGTCGGGTTCGATTCCAGCGGCTTCGCACAGGGCGGCGCCGCCAAGTTGTTTCAGGCTGGAGCGCAGCATCTTGCGACGCTGGCCGAAGGCGGCCGCCGTGACCCGTTCCAGCCGCTTCAGGCGGTCGGGGGCGGGGCGCTCGGCCAAGGGTATCAGATGCACCACGGCCGAGGCCACCTTGGGCGGCGGGGTGAAGGCGGCGGCGGGCAGATGCATGACGATGCGCGCTTCGGCCACGGCCTGACTGATGACGGCCAGACGGCCATAGGCGTCCTCGCCGGGTTGGGCCACCACGCGCTCGGCGACTTCTTTCTGGAACATCAGGGTTAGGGCGCAAGGGCTCCACGGACCCGTCAGCCATTTGATCAGCAGCGGCGTGCCGACGTTGTAGGGCAGGTTGGAGACGAGGTGCGCGGGGCCCTCGACGAGTTCGGCTTCCTTCACCTTCAGGGCGTCGGCCTCGACGATGGTCAGGCGACCAGAGCCGTCGTCCAGTTCGGACAGCAGGGGGATGAAGCGCGGATCTTTTTCGACCAGCACCACCTTGCCGGCGTCGCTTTCCAGCAGGGCGCGCGTCAGGCCGCCGGGGCCGGGGCCTACCTCGATGACGGCGCGGCCGTCGAACGGCCCGGCGTAGCGGACGATCTTCCGCGTGACGTTCAGGTCCAGCAGAAAGTGCTGGCCGAAGCTCTTCTTGGCCGACAGGCCGTGGGCGTCGAGCGTTTCACGCAGGGAGGGCAGATGATCGGTCACGAGGCCTGTTAGCGCGCCGCGCGGGCGGACGCCATCTCAGAAGCCAGGCGGACGGCGGCGATGAAGCTGTCGGCGCGGGCGACGCCCTTGCCGGCGATGTCGAAACCGGTGCCGTGGTCGGGCGAGGTGCGGACGATGGGCAGGCCGAGGGTGGCGTTGACCCCGCCCCAGAAGTCCAGCGTCTTCACCGGGATCAGAGCCTGGTCGTGATAGAGGCAGACGACAGCGTCGTAGCGCGCCCGTGCTTCCTCGTGGAACAGGGTGTCGGCGGGCAGGGGATCGGTGATGTTCAGTCCCTCGGCGCGCAGGGCCTCGGCGGCGGGACGCAGCACCGTCACCTCCTGCAGGCCGATGGCGCCGCCTTCGCCCGCGTGGGGGTTCAGGGCGGCCAGGGCCAGGCGCGGGGCGCTGATGCCGAAGTCGCGCTTCATCGATTCGTGGACGACGCGGGCGACGCGGGCGACGCGCTCGCCCGTCACCAGTTCGGGCAGCTGGTCGATCGGCACATGGATGGTGACGAGGCAGGCCCGCAGGTTCTGGGCCGTCAGCATCATCACCGGGCCGCGTGTGCCGCTGAAGGGGACGTCGGCGGTCAGTTCGGCGATGAACTCAGTGTGGCCGGGAAAGCGGAAGCCTGAGGCGTACATGGGCGCCTTGGCGATCGGCGCCGTCACCAGGCCGCAGCCTTCGCCCGACAGCACCAGATCGACGCCGCGCTCGATCCAGTCGGCGACGGCGACGGCGTTGGCGGGCTCAGGCTGACCCGCCGTTACGGGGGCGGGCGCCGGATGGTGCAGGACGGGGATGGCGCGGCCGAAGACGCCGGCGGCGTCCGCGGGGCTGAGGACGGCCTCGACCGGCTGGCCCTGCGCCTTCAGAACAGCGGCGTCGCCGACCACGACGAAGGGCGCGACCGGCGCCAGGGGGCCGGGCGCGGAGCTCAGCACCGACCAGGCGCGCGCGATGATCTCCGGCCCCACCCCGGCGGGGTCGCCCATCGTGACGATGAGCGGCCGGATCACCGTCATTGCTTGATTTCGATCAGGGCGTCGGCCCGCAGGTCGCGCAGATAGCGGCGGCCCAGCATGGCGTAGTTCTGGTTCTGCAGGCGGGCTTCGACCTGTTGCGCCGAGGGGGCGTCGGGACCGCCCAGGCGGCGATCGCAGACGGCCAGCAGGTGCACGCCCAGCGGGGTGCGGACCGCCGTGCTGACTGAGCCGACCTCGGCCGAGCGGGCGACCTGCTGGAACTGCGGCAACAGGTCCGCGACGTCGCTCTCGCCCAGATCGGCGCCCAGCAAGCCCGGTTCCGAACGCGCGCGGGTCAGGATGTTGTCGCAGGTCAGCTGGCCGCGCAGGGCCTCAAGGCGCTGGGTCGCGGCGGCAACCTGGGCCTCATCGGCGTTTTCCGGCAGCTCGACCATGACCTGCTTCATCTTGACCATGCTGGTCGAGGCGCCCGAGCGCTTGTCGCGCATGTAGAGGATGTAGACGCCGCCATCGACGGGGATGGGGTTCGACAGCTGGCCGGGCTCCAGCGTGTCCATGACGGACTGCAGGGCGGGCTGGACTGTGCCTTGGACCACCCAGCCGGCGTCGCCGCCGCGGGCGGCCGAGGGGGCGGCCGAGAACTGGCGCGCCACGGCCATGAAGGGCGCGCCCTGGATCATCTGCTGCACCAGTTGGCGCGCGCCGTTCATGGCCTCCTGCATGCCGCCGACGCGGGCGGCCTCCAGGTAGATTTCACCGATCAGATACTGAGGCTTGGTCGCCGATTCGGTCATCTGGCGCATGGTCTGCTCGACCTGGCTCTTGCCGACGCGGGCGCGGTCGCGGAAACGGCCGCCGACCAGTTCGCGCCAGCCGATCTCGGTGCGCATCTGCTCGCGGAAGGCGGGGATGCTGATCCCGCCCTGTTCCAGGAAGTTGATGTAGCTGGCTGGCGTCGTGCCCGCCTGACGGGCCATGTCGGCGATTTCCTGATCGATTTCGGCGTCGCCGATCTTGAGCTGTTCGAACTTGGCCAGTTCGGCGGCCTGAAGGTGCTGGTCGATCAGGTCGTTCAGCGCCTGCTGCTGGATGGCGCCGATGTTTTCTTCGGTCGGCTGGACCTGGGTCATGGCCATCAGAACCAGCATCCGCTGACGCAGGTCGAAGCCGGTGATGATGCGGTCGTTGACCGTCGCGATGATGCCGTCGGACAGGCGGAACTGCGGCGCAGGGGCCGTGCGCTGGGGCGCTTCCTCGGCGGCGGGGTTCAGCGCGCCGGCGGCCGGAGTTTGAGGCGCGGCCTGCGCAGGAGCGGGAGACGCCGGAGTCTGAGCCGAGGAAGGCTCCACGGCCGCCACGACCATAAGGGCGGCCAGGGCGGCTCCCGTAGAGTAACGCATCAAACCCATCGTCAGTCCTGATTCCCTAAAGCGGTCCCGAGCCGGTCGGCGGCGATCGCCACGCCGCAGCGCCGGGGCGCAAGCTCCCCTACGCCGCAATGCGCGCCCTGCCTACCGCATATCATTGCGATCATAGCCTGAAGCCCCAAAAGTGGCGAGGTTAAGACGGATGTAAACGCCTTCCGCCGGGCCGGTCGGCCGGACGCGCGTGTTATCGCGCCGCCAGCCCAGCTCAATGCGGAAGCAGTCGTCGTCGTACAGCAGGCCGACCTCCGACCGGGTGACGATGTCGCGTTGCATGTCGGCGATCCCCGTCACCGCCACGCCCCAGTTGCCGTAGATGAACTGGTGACCGGAGAGCTGGACGAACTCGTAGTTGCGGTTTTCGGGGCCGTCCAAGGGGTTCGAGCTGTCCACGATGTAGCTTACGCTGGCCAGGTTTCGGCGTCCCCAGCGGCCGTCGACGGTCGCTTCGGCCCGACGAACTTGGCCATTGCCGTCGATGGTGGCGTGGAACCAGCCGCGCATGCGATCCGAGGGATTGAATGACCCCTGAACCACCCAGTCCGACGTCCGGCTGGCCAGGCCCGAGGGGTCGTAAAGGCGCGTCGGATCGTCCGGGATCGGGGTTAGGTATTCGTCCTGGTCGTCTGCGCGCATGCTGCGGCCGATGAACAGACTGGCCGAGCGCACCTCGTCCCAGTGCAAGGTCGCGCGCGCGCCCGCCGTGAAGCGCAAGCCGCCTTCCAGCAGGTCGTAGCCGGGGAATCGATCCATGCGGAACAGGGACAGGTGGTCTAGCTCCGTGATCTGGCTGTCCTCGTTCGGAATGCGTCGATCCAGGTCCGCCTTGTTGGAGATCGACAACTGGGCCATCGGCTCAAGGATCAGATCGGACGAGGCGCTGAGGCGGCGGTACAGGGGATAGCTGACGTCGACCCCGGCGCTGGCGCGCGCGCGCGCGTAGGTCTCGTTTTCGACGCCCATGGCGGGCGGCAGGTCGGCCACCGAATAGACGTCGGCGCGCAGGTCGACGAACGGCTCCCAGCGCACGCCGATGGGCGAGATCATCGCGCGGCGCCATTCTGCCTGGCCGGTGACGCGGCGGCTGTCGACGCCGGGCAGGCCGTCGGTCGGGCCGCCGGGAATCAGTTCGGGCGCCAGGGTGGGGAAGCCGACATAGGCGTCGCGGGTCAGGGCGACGGCGGAGGCGCGCAGACGCAGGCGGCCGCCGAAGACGGGGCCTTCCGGCTCCCATCGCGCCTCGATCAGGGGCGCCACCAGCGGCAGGGTGTTGTCGTCCTCGAAGACGTTCAGGGCCGGGGTGACGGGGTCGAACTGCGCCACCCGCAGGCTTTGCATGGTGAAGGCGGCGACCGACAGATAGGAGCGCTGGGTCTGACGCTCGGCGTAGATCTGGCTGATCAGACGGCGGCTGTCGCCGTAATACAGGCCGTTGTCCTGATAGGCGTCGCGCACGTCATAGCGGTCGAACAGCGTCTTGTCCGAGACGCGCTCGGCCGTGAAGCCCCAGCGCCACGGGCCGTCAGGGTCGAAGGCGCCGTGTGCCAGCAGATAGCTGCGCGCAGTCTTGTCGCCGAAGCGGACGTTGCTCTCCGCGTCGCCGTCGCCGTCCAGGTCGAAGTCGCCGAAGCTGCGGCCGTAGGTGGCGCCGCCGCGCGCCACGATCATGCCGTCCGTGAATCGCTTGCGCCATTGCAGGTTCAGCAGAGGCTCGACCCTGGTGTTGAACTGCGGGCTGATCAGAACGTCCTCGGACGGCGAGATGACGTGCAGATAGGGAAGTTCGAGCGAGACGCCCCGTCCGGCCTGATAGTCGCCCCAGGGGACCAGAAAACCCGACGCCCGATCTACGCTGGGGTCGGGGTGCGAGAAGGCGGGCAGGTAGAAAATCGGCACGCCGCCCAGGCGGAACACCACGTCGCGATACAGGATCGCGCGCAGCTCTTCGTTCT
>Ga0172374_1003103_pt1 | contig 10229 bp, 10 predicted proteins | sample LakKiv3m_FD_114536 | JGI IMG/M metagenome (GOLD analysis project Ga0172374, IMG submission 114536) | Freshwater microbial communities from Kabuno Bay, South-Kivu, Congo - kab_092012_10.3m | ecosystem: Environmental > Aquatic > Freshwater > Lake | place: Democratic Republic of the Congo... | reverse complement strand
TATCGTCCCGGACCGATGGATCTGATTCCGGCCTTTCTTGAAGGTAAAAAAAATCTTTCGAAAGTCCGCTACCTACATAAGGATCTGAAACCAATACTGGAAGAGACTTATGGAGTACTCGTCTATCAGGAACAGGTAATGGAAATCGCCAATAAACTCGCCGGTTACACAATGAGTGAAGCCGATAACCTGCGTATGGCCATGGGAAAAAAGAAAAAAGAGCTGATGAAGAAAGAAAAAGTTAAATTTATCGCCGGTTGTCTGAAAAAAGGCTACACAAAAAAGCTGGCGGAAGGAATTTTTAACTTCATGGAAAAATTCGCAAGCTATGGATTTAATAAACCTCATTCAGCTTCATATGCATTGATTGCTTACTGGACTGCTTATATTAAGGCCAACTATCCGGTAGAATTTATGACGGCATTGCTCTCGGCTGAGTTAAAAGGTGTTGCCGGACCGATGCGTGAGATTAAAATGTCGCAGGTTATTGAAGAGTGCCGGAGAATGGAAATACCGGTACTGCCTCCGGATATTAACAAGTCCGAAAGTGATTTCATTATTGAAAACGGGGCAATAAGATTCGGGTTGTCGGCAATAAAAAATATCGGTCATGCGGCGATCGAAACGATGGTTGAAGCCCGGAAAAAAGGTAAATTTACCGGTTTTAAAAACTTTCTTTACCGGGTCGAACTTTCCAAGGTCAATAAAAAAACTGTTGAAAGTTTGATCAAGGCCGACGCAATGATGGCTTTTGGCAATCGGGCAACTTTATTATCCAATTATCCTAAAATCGTAAAAGAAATCGTCGATCTTAAATCAACCCACGAAAAAGGTCAATTTGGTCTTTTTACCACCAGTTCTCCGTTGACGGATTTGAAAGACAATCTTGAAGCAATTCCCGAATTTAACGAAGATGAGTTATTTACCATGGAAAAAGAGATCATTGGTTTTTCGATTACAAAAAACCCGTTAGCTAAATACAAAAGCATAATCGATGCAAAAGTTACCAAAAAAATCGGTGAAGTAAATAATGACGATATTGACAAAACACTTATTCTAGCAGGCTTAATCAGCGGAAAAAAAATTATCAAAACAAAAAAAAGCAATGCGGAAATGGCGTTTGTCAAAGTTTTCGACGAAACCGGTTCCATCGAAACAATTGTTTTTCCCAAAACTTACTCTCATTTTAAGGATATTATTAACCTGAACCAGGTAATTATGTTTAAAGGAAAAATATCAGAGAAACAGGGAAGTTTAAATATTCTCATTGATGTAATTAAAAAGCTCTGATTATGAAAAGATATCTTACTTTTGATAAAAATTTCAATTTAAAAACGCAAAAAACAGAATTTAAACGGAAAAAAATTAAATCCGGCAGCAAACTTCCTCTTGTAAACATTATGAATATCGGGTATTATATTCTTACTCCACTACTTGTCGGAGTTTTTTTGGGTATTAGTCTCGATAAGTATTTTCGGTTAAAAGGAGTGTTTGTTTTAGTTTTCATTTTTCTAGGAACGGCAGCAGCTTTTTATAATCTTTATCAGATTTACAAAAATGGAAAATAAACCGCATATTAGCTTTAAAGCGCAAGAATTATTTGAAATCTTTCATTTTCCGGTCACAAATTCATTTATCACCACAATAATCGTTTTATTGATCTTTTTTTACCTTGCCTATACCTATTACCAGGATGGTTTGAAGCCTGCCAGTAAACGGTCAACGGTTTATTATTTTATTGGTTTTATGGTCAAGGCGCTTCATGATTTTTTTGCGACGGTAATGGGCAGCAAAATTGATTTATATTTTCCTTTACTTGCATCTTTCTTTCTATTCATTTTGCTCCAAAACTGGTTTGGCTTAATTCCGGGAGTCGGCAGCATTATGTTGAAAATCAGCGAGAACGGAACACATCATTATGCGCCCATTTTGCGCGGCGGTACGGCTGATTTAAATACAACAATTGTTTTAGCCGTAATTTCGGTCATATTTACCAATGTTGAAAGTATCCGTATTCTTGGTTTTAAAAAATTCGTTGCAAGATTTTACAGGCTAAAAGATCCAATGTCTTATTTTATCGGCAGTCTTGAAATCATTTCTGAGTTTTCAAAAGTTATTTCATTTAGTTTCCGGCTTTTCGGAAACATATTTGCCGGTGAGGTCCTGGTTTCGGTCATCGCCTTTCTAATTCCGATCTTGGCAACATTTCCCTTTTTAATACTGGAAATTTTTGTTGGTTTTATACAGGCAATCGTCTTTAGTACTTTGACAGCAGTGTTTATAAATTCAGCGATTGAAGAACACCATTAGAAAGGAGGTGTAAAAATATGTTGCCAGAAGCAGCTAAACAAATAGGCGTAGCTCTCGCCATAGGACTTGGAGCGATCGGACCAGGTATTGGTATTGGTATTATTGGAGGTAAAGCGGTAGAAGCTTTGGGAAGAAATCCGGAAGCGGAAAATTCTATCCGTACATCGATGATTTTAGCAATTGCCTTTGCAGAGGCCGTGGCTATTTACGCATTAGTAGTTTCCTTAATTTTGAAATTTACATAATATGGAAAACTTGGGTATTGATATTAAATTATTAATCGCACAATTAGTTAATTTTGTCCTTTTTTTCTTTATTTTCAAGAAATTTATAGCGAAGCCATTCAGTAAATTTTTGGTCGAAGAGAAAAGAAAAGAAGAGGCGAAAGAAAAAATTGATACGGAAGTAAAAAAGACTGATGAAAAATTAAAAACCGATGAAAAACTGTTTAAAGAGAGACTGAATAAAGAAAAAGAAAAGGTTATTAAAGAAGCCCGTGAACAAGGTGCAAAAATCAAAACCGATATGCTTAAAGAGACAGAAGAGGAAGTTATCCGGTTAAAAACCAAGACAAAAGAAGAACTGGATAAGACCAAACTGCAAATGGAAAAAGATCTTAAGAAAGAGATCGTCCGTTTAAGTACAGAGATTGTGGAAACAGGGTTGAAGAATTATTTGTCACCTCAGATAACCAAAGAATTAACGCAGACCATGATTAAAAATTCGGAGAAAACCAACTGATATTAAGAATATGGACGAGAAAACAGTGATTTATTCGGCGTACAAGCTTGATCAAGTGGAAATTGAAAGTATAATTGCAAAATTTCCTTTTATCAAGATAGAGAATATTGATAATGTGGTTGATAAAACCGTTCTTGCTGGAGTGGTCATTTATCATGGCAGCCAGGTAATTGATATTTCTTTGCGTGGAAGAGTGAACAGTTTAAAGAAAAAACTATATGCAACCGTTAAATAATTACTTAAATAAAATCAAGTCGGAAATTCATCCGGATATGATTAAGTACCGGGTTGAAGAAGTTGGCTATATTATTGAAATCAAAGACGGTGTAGTGATTATGGGAGGAATGAATAACGTCGGTTACGGTGAACTGGTTGAGTTTGAAAACGGCGTTAAGGCAATGGTCATTGACATTGATGTCGATAAAGTCGGAGCAATAGTGTTGGGTGACTACCTCACTCTCAAGTCCGGTGATCTGGCGCGTTTGACCGGAATGCAAGCATCAGTCCCAGTGGCTAATGATTTATTAGGGAGAGTAATTAATCCGATCGGCGAACCGTTGGACGGATTAGACAACCCCGAAGACGTAAAACATTATCCTTTGGAAAAAATTGCCCCCGGTGTAGTTTTTCGGCAGCCGGTAAAGATACCGCTTCAAACGGGGATAAAAGCAATTGACGCCCTAATTCCGATTGGACGCGGTCAAAGAGAGTTAATTATCGGTGACCGGGGTACCGGTAAAACCACGATTGCCATCGATACAATTATCAATCAAAAAGGGCAAAACGTCATCTGTATTTATTGTGCAATCGGGCAAAAAGAGTCGAAAATAGCTTCAATTGTTGATCTGTTAAAAAGACATGGCGCTTTAGACTATACGATTATTGTTACTGCGGCGGCTTCAGATCCGGTTTCACTGCAATATCTGGCTCCATACGCCGCCAGCGCTGTCGGTGAATTCTTTATGGATCAGGGAAAAGACGTATTGCTGGTTCATGATGATCTGACCAAGCATGCCTGGGCGTACCGTCAGTTATCACTCGTACTACGTCGTCCGGCCGGCCGTGAAGCTTATCCTGGAGATATTTTCTACCTGCACTCCCGTTTACTGGAACGCGCCTGTTGTTTATCAAAGAAAGCCGGAGGTGGAACAATGACAGCTTTACCTATCATCGAGACACTTGAAGGTGACGTTTCCGCATATATTCCCACAAATATTATTTCAATTACAGACGGACAAATATTTTTAGAGACGGATTTATTTAACGCCGGCATCAGACCCGCGATTAACATCGGTATTTCTGTTTCACGCGTTGGAGGCAATGCTCAGGTAAAAGCAATGAAGCAGGTCGCCAGTAAATTAAAACTTGATCTTGCTCAATATCGTGAGATGGCGGCTTTTTCCCAGTTTGAGTCCGATCTTGACGAGGAAACAAAAAAATTTCTGAATCGGGGTTCAAAAATAACTCAAATTCTTAAACAGAACAAACACCAGTTATTTAACCTGAGTAAAGAAGTGGCTATTATCTGGGCAAGTATTAAGGGTTACCTGGACGATGTTTCTCTGACTAAAATTTCCCTGTTTGAAGAAAAATTTATTGACACCATATCTCTGGAAAAGAAAGCTCTTTTGACTAAGATCGAAAAGGAAAAAGAGATTAGTCCGGAAGCTGAGAAGGAGTTGGAAGCGTTTACAAAGAACTTTTTAAAGGATTTTAATAACTCGTTATGAACATCCGTCAAGTAAGAAAAAAAATCAAAACAATCAGTAATATTAAAAAAATTACGAGAGCCATGGAATTGGTTTCCGCTGTTAAGATGAAAAAAAGCCAGCAGGAAGCAATTCAGGGACGGCCGTATCAGGAAATGCTCGAAGATGTAATAAAAAAAGTTACCCAGCTGGTTGATCCGGCCATTTCCAGTTTATTAAAAGGCAACGATGCTACACATGACTTGGCAATACTTATCTCCACCAATAAAGGTCTTTGCGGTTCATTTAATTTCAATTTATTCCGTTTTTGTTTGGACGAGATAGAAATAAAAAATACTGATTTTATTATAATTGGAAAGCTTGGTTCATACTTTGTCAATAAGTTCGGTGGCAAGATCATCGCGGATTTTTCTACCAGCAAAGCTGAAGATTCTGTTTCTGCAGTTTTCGAGCTGGCAATCTCCAAGTTTTTAGTCGGCGAGTATCGAAAGATTTCCCTGATTTTTAATCAGTTTATTTCCGCCGCTAAACACGAACCAATGAATAAAATTCTTTTGCCTATTCAGCTTGAAAAAGATATAACTGTTGCACAGCCAAAAGAATTAGCGGAAAACTACATGATTGAACCGCAACCGGAATTAATCATCGATTCATTATTGCGTAATTATATCGAACAGAAAATCAGAGGTGCAATTATCAGTAGTGAAGCCGGAGAACATTCGGCACGGATGATTGCGATGAAAAATGCGACAGATAACGCAACACAATTTATTTATGATCTGACTTTGGCAAGAAATAAATTGCGCCAGGAAAAGATTACTTATGAATTATTGGATATGATTACCGCAAAAGAATCGGTAGAAATAAATTAAAAATTTAAAATTTTTATGGATCAAGGAAAAATTATTTCAATTAAAGGAGTGGTAGTTGATGTCAGGTTTCCGGAAAACGCAACTCCAAGAGTATATGATGCACTGACAGTCATCATCAACAAAGAAAAACTGGTATTGGAAGTTGAGGCAGTGATCAAGCCGGGAACGGTACGAACCGTGGCGCTTGGAATTGTTAATGGCTTAAAAAGAAACATGACTGTTGTTAATTCCGGTCATCCGGTACAGGTACCGGTTGGCGAGCAACTGTTGGGACGGGTAATCAATGTTATTGGTGAGCCAATTGACCAAAAAGGTGAAATAAAATCATCGTTAAAATCAACGATTCACAAGAATGCTCCTTTATTAATTGACCAATCCGTCAACGATGAGATTTTTGAAACCGGAATTAAAGTAATCGACCTGATCGCCCCTTTTATTAAAGGTGGAAAAGTGGCGATTTTCGGTGGAGCCGGTGTCGGTAAAACCGTACTCATCCAAGAGATGATTCACAACGTTGCCAAAGCCCATAAAGGTGTATCTATTTTTACGGGAGTGGGAGAAAGAACACGTGAAGGAAACGATCTATGGCTGGAAATGCAGGAAACAAAAGTAATTGATAAGACCGCTCTGGTATTCGGACAGATGAACGAACCGCCGGGAAACCGATTGCGCGTTGCATTAACCGGAGTCACTTTGGCCGAATATTTCCGCGACGTAAAAAACATGAACTGTCTGTTGTTTATCGATAATATTTTTCGTTTTGCGCAGGCCGGTTCTGAAGTTTCCGCTCTTTTAGGCCGGATTCCTTCAGCAGTGGGTTATCAACCTACTTTAGCCTCTGAAATGGCTGCTTTGCAGGAGAGAATTACCTCAACAACTAAAGGTTCAATTACCTCTATTCAGGCCGTTTATGTGCCGGCCGATGATTATACTGACCCTGCTCCGGTGGCGACATTTGCTCATCTGGACGGTTCACTAAACCTTGAGCGGGCATTAACCGAACAAGGTCTATTTCCGGCGATCGATCCGTTAACTTCGACTTCCCGCGCGCTTGATCCGGACATTGTCGGGTCAGAACACTATCAAACGGCACGCGACGTGATTAGAATATTGCAAAGATATAAAGATTTACAGGATATTATCGCCATTCTTGGTATGGAAGAGTTGTCGGACGAAGATAAGATGACTGTTTCCCGGGCACGAAAAGTCCAGAAATTTCTTACTCAGCCGATGGCGGTCGCCGAACCGTTTACCGGCCGGCCGGGAAAATACGTCTCTGTAGCTGACACGGTGCGTGGCTTTAAAGAAATTCTTGAAGGGAAACACGATGCTAAATCTGAAAATTCATTTTACATGGTCGGCGGAATTGAAGACGTAAAATAAACATGGATATTTTAAAACTCAAGGTTATCACTCCAGTCAAGGTCGTTATTGAGGAAGAAGTATTGTCTGTCACCGCTCCTTCCGAAACAGGTGAGATTACAATCTTACCCCATCATATGGATTTATTTACCTTGCTGGTTGAAGGAATAGTCAAAATAAAAAAGAGTGTTGGTGAAGATTATTTATCGATTGGCGGAGGCTATTTGCAGACTAACGGGGAAGAAATCAACCTATTAGTTTCTCGTGCCTACGGACAACACGAAATCGACGAGCAGATGACCAATAAGGCCATTGAAGAAGCTAAAAAAATTATCAACCAAACCAAGGATATTAATCAAAGAGCAGAAGCCAACGTCATCTTACGGCGTTCTATCATCAATCTTAAACTGCTAAAAAAGAGAAAAAGAGTAATATAGAATTATGGCATTAATAATTGTCGAATCACCAACTAAGGCCCGTACTTTCAATCGTATTCTTAAAGGTAAAGATTATTTTGTATTTGCCACTTTCGGTCATATTCGCGATCTGCCAAAGAACAAAATCGCCATTGATTATAAAAAACAGTTTAAGCCCGGATATCAGATAATTGCCAATAAATATAAAGTCGTAACAGAACTAAAAAGATTGGCTGAAAAAAATACCGAGATTATTCTTGCAACCGACCTTGACCGTGAGGGAGAAGCAATTTCCTATCACATTGCTTATCTATTGGGACTCGTGGAGGAAAATTGGCCGGAATCGGTTTTAAAAGTTCCAAAAAAAATGTCATTAAAAAGAATTGTCTTTCATGAAATTACCACAAATGCATTGATGGAAGCGTTAAAAAATCCGCAAGAACTGAGGATGAACCTGGTAAAAGCACAGCAGGCACGGAGAATTTTAGACCGTATCGTCGGTTATGAACTGTCACCACTTCTTTGGAAAACAATGGGTAAAAAATGGCTTTCTGCCGGCCGTGTGCAAACCGTAGCCTTACGTCTTGTGGTTGAACGGGAAAAGGAAATAAAAGCGTTTAAACTTGAAAAATATTTTCAGATTTACGGTTTATTTAACAAGGAAAGCGTTGAATTTAAAGCGAAATTGATTAAAAAGGACGATGTTGCTTATGAGGAAACAATAAAATTGTCACTTTTTGACGGCAATTACCAATATACAAAAAATAAGATTGACAATGGATTGAGTGAGGCGATCAGTAACGATCTTAATCAGGACAAGTATAAAATATCGGCAGTTAAGGAAGATATTACTCCCCGTTATCCGCCACCGCCGCTTATTACCTCCAGTCTCCAGCAGGATGCTTTTAACAAACTGGGTTTTTCATCAAGAATGACGATGAAATTGGCACAGAATTTGTATGAACAAGGTTTAATTACTTATCACCGCACTGATTCATTTAACCTTTCAACTCAATTTGTGTTTAAAGCCCGTGATTATATTCTTGAAAAATACGGCAAGGAATATGTACCGGAAAAACCCCGTGGTTTTAAAACAAAATCGAAAAATGCCCAGGAAGCACACGAGGCGATCAGACCGACAAAACTTAATTATGAGTTTGTGACAAAAAAAGAAACCAAACTTACGCATAATCATAAGCGTTTATATCAATTAATTTTCAACCGGGCCGTATCAACTCAAATGAAAGAAGCGAGCGTTAAAACGGTTAAGATCGATGTTTTAAGCAATAAAAATTATTTGTTCCAATCAGAATGGCATCAGGTAATGTTTGACGGATTTTTAAAATTATTAAATCCTGATTTTGTAAAAAATCATCAAACGGCGATAAGTTTGAATGCGGACGATCCGATAGTATTAAAAAACATAAATTCGGAGGAGTTGGAAACGCGACCGCCACCCCGATATACTGAAGCATCCCTGATCAAGTCACTGGAAGAAAAAGAAATCGGCAGGCCGTCGACCTATGCTCCGATCGTCTCTCTAATTCAAGACAAAAACTATATCGAAAAAGAGATGCGCTATTTCAAACCAACAAAACTTGGTGAGGCAATTTCCGATTATTTGAGTCAGTCATTTAGCCAGCTATTTGATCTTAATTTTACGGCCGAAATGGAAAATAGCCTCGATAAAATCGCCAATAATGAAAAAGATATGATTCAGTTGTTAACGGAGTTTTATACGCCTTTTGAAAAAATCCTTGAGGAAAAAAAAGCAGAAAACAAAACAATTGATGTTGAGGAAGAAATTGATGAAAAATGCCCGCGTTGTCAGGGTAAGCTTGTCGTCAGGTATTCCAAATTCGGAAAATTCCTCGGGTGCGCCAATTATCCAACTTGCAAATTTACCAAACCTTTTTTAAAATTTGTTGTTGGCCAAATTTGTCCGAAGGACGGTGGACGTTTAACAGTCCGCTTCACGAAATCGAGAAAGCGTTTTTATGGCTGTGAAAATTGGCCAAAATGTGATTACTCGGCTTGGAAACTGAATTTTCAAAAAAAAGAATGAAACTAAAATATATTTTTATATCCGGAGGAGTGATTTCCGGTATTGGGAAAGGCACGACCTCTGCCTCAATAAGTTTACTGCTACAATCCGCCGGTTTTCGTGTCGCTCCACTTAAATTCGAGAATTACTTAAATATTGATGCCGGAACAATCAATCCGATTGAACATGGCGATCCTTTTTTATGTGAAGACGGGACCGAGGCGGATATGGATATAGGCACGTATGAAAAATATCTTAATCAGGATATGAGCCGTGATAATTTTGTTACGATGGGGAAAATATACAAAACCGTTATTGACCGGGAAAGAAAATTTGAGTATATGGGTGAAGATGTCGAGGCGATCCCGTATATTACCAACGAAATAATTAACCGGATTCAGACTCTTGGACGCAAGCAAAACGCGCAGATTGTCGTCATAGAACTCGGAGGAACAGCCGGTGAATATCAGAATATTTTTTATTATGAAGCTTCCAGGATACTGACTTTAAATAATCCGGGTGACGTTATTCATATTCATGTCAGCTATGTACCGATTCCTGCACATTTGGGCGAGCCGAAAACAAAACCGACACAGCTTTCAGTGCGGACCCTAAATTCAATGGGTATTCAGCCGGATTTTATCGTTGCCCGGTCGGAGAGAAAGCTTGACAAACGGCGGATGGACCGTTTTGCCTTATTCTGTAACATGCATCCGGAAGATATTATTACCAATCCTAACTTAGATTCGGTTTATGAGATTCCTCAAATATTTTC
>Ga0172374_1003102_pt1 | contig 10230 bp, 6 predicted proteins | sample LakKiv3m_FD_114536 | JGI IMG/M metagenome (GOLD analysis project Ga0172374, IMG submission 114536) | Freshwater microbial communities from Kabuno Bay, South-Kivu, Congo - kab_092012_10.3m | ecosystem: Environmental > Aquatic > Freshwater > Lake | place: Democratic Republic of the Congo... | reverse complement strand
TTGCACAAAAAAAGTATCCAGAGAAAGAATTTATCGTTAGTGATCTTTTAAAAACGCCATTTTCTGATAATAAATTCGATTATGTTTTATCACTTGCTACGCTACACCATATTCCCTCTGAAGAACAAAGGTTAAATGCTCTTTTAGAAATAAACCGTATTCTAAAACCAGGCGGAATTATCCTAATCACGGTTTGGTATTTTTGGGACGACCCAAAATTTAAAAAATTAATTGACGAGGAACTCTCTAAACAGAAGGCAGGACAATCAAATCTAGAATTTGGTGATTTTCTTAAGCCCTGGAAAGATAACAAGAAAAACGTGTTGGCTGAAAGATATTTCCACGCCTGGGAAAATTCAGAGATAGAAAATCTTTTAGAAAAAACAGGTTTTGGCAACATCAATCTAAAAGACAACAAAGAAGATAAAAATAATAATTTGATTGTTACAGCCCAGAAACAAAAAAACAACAACTAATTCGTTATTGCATGTTAATTATTTAGTGGTGGCCCTCCGCCTCCAGCAAATCCCGGCTGTAAACCGGTGCTTGGTGGCGGAGGGCTCTGTCCCATGATCTACGCGCGACACCCATTGTCTGGGTGTAAACCTTTCTTACTAGCCTATTGCCAGCAAAAATGGTGCGCTCACAGGACACTTGGTCCTCCCGGTGGGAATTAAACCCGACGTTTCCGTGTTGATAGCACGGTGTACTCTCAACTGTACGACGGGAGGACTGGTGTTGTTTGGCCCCTCCGCCCAGACTCGAACTGGGACACACTGGCTTTAAACCAGGGCTCTACTTAAGCTACGGAGGGGCAAACTTGGACGCCTCAGGTTCAGATGCCTAGTCATCATCCCCTGATACGATTTGCCGTTTTGCGGCTGGCCAGGCCGGGAGGTTATACCCCACAAAGTCACCGGTTATTTCCGGACTAGGTACCCTAGTTTATAGTTATTACGTTTTGGCTCGGGTATTGAGACAAAACAACCTGTCACAAGCTTGCTTGCACAAACTACCGGTTCAGTCAGACAGGTGACTGGCTCCTGGGCCGATACCCAGCCTCATGGGGGCTATTGGAGCGCGACCCGTGTCGGCCGTCAGATCTTAAGATTCCTCAGGGAGGCACAGAAATCCTGCAACTCGCCCCTCCTTTCTGATGCGTCGCGGTCGATAATGACCAAGATTATGCTCTTTTTTTTCTGTTATGTCAAGTGCTTTATTGTTTAATTAGATAGTTATATCTATTTACTTTTTGATTGTATTCAGCAATTTGTAATTTTACCATTGCCACTAAGTTGTTATATGTCGGAACAAGGCTATTATATTTTTTGATATTATCTTGGGCATCATACTGATTTAACTCGTTTTTTAGACGATTAAGTTCTGCCTCACTTGCATCAATTTTTGTCTTTTGTAGTCCAAGATAGGTCGATATCTCTGCTATCTCTTTTTCGTTAGCTATTGTTTGGACGACTCCTTGGTAAATAGTGCCTGCTGTTTTTCCATAGATTTCTGGAGTTGAGAGAATTATCGGCGCAGACTGATTTTTTGTTTGGTTTTCAAAAGTCGGGGCTTCCACTCTCGAAACGGCTTGAAGGCTTTTTGGGTCAAAACCTGGAACTATCCCAATTTTGTGACCAATGGCTGTGGTTTCGGCGATACAATAACCAGAATTATAATTCGAGTACTCAACAGGGCACTGAACTGCTGGAGTCATATGCTGGTCATTCTCATACATAAAAACTGCCGTGCCATAACCCAGCTCTTTTAAAATTGCCACGGTCAGAAGAGTTTTGTCTGAACAAATACCCGTACCCTCATATAAAGTTTCGTATGGATAGCGAGGATGAGTCAGGTCTGTTTTGGCTCGAATCTCATCATAGGGTAACGACTGAATATAGCCCAGGACTAGCTCGACTGTTTGATCCGAGTTTAATTTTCCTACTTTGGCAGTTTCGTCTATTTTGTTGGCAACTTCAGGTATTGTTTTGTCTTGATCTGGGTAGTTAAAATATTTTGAAATAGAGCTTTCCTCAAAACTAGAATAAATCCCTTTTCTTTTTTTACCATAATATTCCGCTGTGCTTTTGTATAAGGTTTCACTTAGTGTGTAGGGGACTTCTTTATAGTTCCATGAATAAGTCTTTTCAATTTTCCCACTTAGGGGCGGAAATTTTGTATATTGCCAATACAGAGCACCCAGAACCACTATAACCAGTATCATAATAGCCGACGTTATTAAAAATGATTTTAAGCAATAGTGATGGCTACGCTCTTTTTGAATTGGGATTTCTTTGAAATTAGTTTTTGACTTTTTCAACATGAGTAAATCGTAACACACAAAAATCTTTCTATAAAGTGATAACCTTGACTGTATTAACATTTGGTTATATAATCGCGTTGCACGAAATCCGTGAGTAAAACCTTCGTCTTCGAGGTGGTTTTTTGAAACATATACCAAACATATTATCAGTCCTCCGACTACTTCTCTCCCTCGTTGCTTTCCTGCTTGTGGTCTTCTATCGTCAGTGGCTTTTTGCATTTATTCTTTTGGCTGTTGCTCTATCGAGTGACTGGCTAGACGGATGGCTAGCCAGAAGATACGGGTGGGAATCAAGTCTTGGTAGAAAATTAGATAAAATCGGGGACACAGTCTTTTTCCCCACCATCCTTCTCGGTGTGGCTTTAACCCACTCCGAACTTTTTTGGCCTGCTGCCATCTTGCTTATATCGGCCCTGATTGGCAAGATACTCAGAGCAACAAAAACAGTGCCAAAGGAAGTTCGTTTTCTACTCAGCGTGACCATTGCTCCCTGCTACGTGATGTTATCGCTAGCACTTGGCATGGTCTACATGTATGAGGCTTTCGGCCTTAGTCACAAGCCAGCTTGGGCAGAATTCGGCGCGTGGGGAATCTTGGCGGTAGTTTGCTTTGGAGCCCTCCGCTATAATTATCCTCGTGTTCTAATGTGGATTAATGACTGTCAAAAAATCATTGAAGAGAAAGAAAGCCCTGGCGACTAAGCGCCAGGGCTTCCCTTTTATGAGCCAAAATATTGTTGTTCATTAAAAAAAATGATATAGTTTTTATTAGTTATAATTCTGATAAATAGCAAAATGCATAAAAAATTGATCGCCAGGACGGCAAAACTCTCGACAGAAAGCAGAAAAGGACATCGTGGCAAGGGTGTCGCTATTACTTATGAACATATTCCTCAGGACGTTGACGAAAGGAATCATGGCTCAATTTATGCTGTCATAAATGTTAACGCACCCCATAGTGATGCCGAACAAATCGCTGAACTTATCCTGGACGCTTTTCATGGAGAATATTATCAAGATTTGACCCGAGATCCTTTAATTAGTTTTGAAGCCGCGCTAACAAGAGTTAACGAAGAATTAGCCGATGCTACAAACCAGGGCAAAATTAGCTGGCTAAACAACCTTAATGCTATTTTAGGAATTTTGAGCAACCATGAATTTCATATCACTAAAGCAGGCAAGACGGAAGCGTACCTATATCGAGGAGAAAAATCAAGTCATGTAAGCAATGATCTGGGTGGAGATACGGTCAATCCACTGAGAACCTTTATCAATATCGCGAGTGGCGAGCTTAACGAGGGCGACAGAGTTGCCATTGTCACACCCGGTGTCTTTTTCAGTCTTTCAAAGGATGAATTACAAAAATATTCAACTGAATTTCAGCCGAAAGTAGCAATAGGACACCTAGCGAGCTTGCTTGAAGGAGGGACAGGAGAAAGCAGTCCAAATGCAATTCTTATTCTAGAAGCAATCTCCCCAGAGGCCGCATCAAATGAAACAATTGAAGACAAGTCCGATGATCTCTGGCTATCAGAACCAAGGAAACCAGTCAAAGAAGCCCTGGATGCTTCGGCACCATTTTTTAAAAGAGCCTTGATGATAATCTCAGCCGCGTGGGCAGGAATTATGGTGTTCACTAGTGAAAAGATGGTTCCGTTTATAAAAAATATACCTACATTGACCAGGAATCTGATAGATTCATTCAACAAAAACAAAGCACCAAAGAGCCCCAAGGAAAAAATTTTTGTTGAGACGGATGAAGCGATTTCTCTAAAAAATGACGAATCTAAGATTGGCGATTTGGCTATCGACGAATCAGACGAAATAGTAGCCGAAGCCACCCCAAAGGTAACGGCAAATGAAATTTATATCAAAGAAAGCATTCCATCAAACAAACCAAAATGGTTAAAGCTAGAGAAGTTTAACTTCTCAAAAGCACAAGGTGTAGGGAGCAAGACAAAAAAACTATTCAAACGCCTATTTGTAAAAAGGGGCTATGCTTTAGCCGCAGCAGTCGTTGTCGTCATTCTCTTGATCGGCGGAGTTTATCTAACCTGGCAAAGCAGGGAAAACACAGCAAACGAAAAGCTTGCAAATACATCATTTGCCCAAGCTGAAAGTAAATACAATGATGGCCAAAAGGCAATCACAAGTGGCAACAACAAACAAGCAGCCGAGAACCTTCGCGAGGCTCAGAAAATTGCCGAAAGTTTGACTAAAAATAAATTTGTTGATAAGGACGCCTCAGCCCTATTGGTCAAGATTAATGCTGGGCTAGACCAGGCAGAAGGTATTGTTCGTGCCAACCTTGATATGCTTGCTGATGTTCAAAAAATTGTTGGAAAGAAACCACTGGGTCCATATCTAATCAATGAGAGTCTTTATTTAATCAATAAAGATAATGGCAACATTGCCTCTGTCAGCGCTACCTCGGGTGAAGTCGCAACCGCTATTGACAACCCAACCATTGAAGGCAAAATCCTTGCCGCTACTCCTGTCACTAGACGAAGCGTTTTAGCCTTTATCACAGATAAAGGTAATATTTATGAATTTGATACCAAGGAGCTAGAGATAAACAAACAAGATATTGCCGGCGAGATAGAAAAGCCGATCGCCATGACCAGCTATATAACTAATATTTACACCCTAGATTCCACAAACGGTAAGATATATAAAAGACTTAAGACAAGTACGGGCTATGGTAGGCGGACAGATTATATTACAGACAACACCAACGTTAGTAATGATATTGGGATTGCGACAGATAGCAGTATATATACAATGGGCTCAGATGGATCAATTACAAAATACCTGGCAGGCAAAAAACAAAACTATAACATTACAAATCTGCCCTTTAAGATTGACAAGCCAAACACTCTTTTCGCCAGCGAAGAGGTCAAAAATTTATATATTACCGATAGTGGCAGGAATAGTATCATCGTTTTTGATGATATCGGTAAGTTTGTTAACCAGCTAGTGTCTGAGAAGTTTGATAACCTAAATGGGTTATTTGTCACTGAAAATACTGGCTACGTCTCCGCAAATGGCCTGGTTTACAAGCTAGCACTCTAAATCACTTATATTCGGGGGAGAGAGATTCGTCAAAGATCCTATTGAGGATTTTTTTTGATTCATTTGGGCTAGTCGGTCGAGGTTGATTATAGTCCTCTATCTGATACGGAACCAAGCCCACATTAACTAATTTCTTTTTATAAAAATATGTTTCCGCTACGACTCCCTGCTTTGTTTCTTCTGACCACTCCTGGTCAAAAATAAAATTACCAAGAGAATATATGATAGGTGTATTTTTATAATTCTCCATGCCTTGGACGACGTGTGGGTGGGTGCCGATAATAAGGTCAGCTCCAGACTCAATCGCCTCGTGGGCAATATCTACCTGGGATTGAATAGGGCTGGATTTGTATTCAACTCCCCAATGAAATTCGGCGACTACTATATCAACTTTGTTTTTTATATCACTTATGATTCTTTTTATAACGGCGAGATCTTCTTTGCTGTCTACCTCTACCCATGGTTTTATTTCAAATTTAGCTACTCCTGGCGAAGATTCGCTGGCATTAATAGCACCAGTTATAGAATTATAATCAACAAAAGCCCATTTAAGTCCGTTTTTTTCTATTATTAGGGGTTTGTAGGCCTCTGAATAGTTTAATCCCCCGCCAACATAACCAATTTCAGATTTTTTTAACAAATCCAAGGTATCCATAAAAACACTCGTTCCGTAGTTTGTACTATGATTGTTCGCCAAAGCCACCACGTCTACCCCTGCTAGTTTTAGCCCATCGATTGATTTTGAGGGCGCTATAAAGCTCATACCTTCATCTGATGGAAGATACTGGTCTGATAGAGGAACCTCCAAATCCGTAAAGGTAATATCTGCCTTACTAAGTAGTCCGGCCATTTTAAGCCAAGGATGTGTGTAGTCATTGTAGGCTTTCATCTTGTGAGCAACATACCGACCCAGAATAACGTCTCCAACATTTGTTAGAAGTGTTATCTTGTCTTTATTAAATTCATTTTCCGCTCTGTACCTATCACCTGTTTGCAGTTTTAGGTGTAGGGGATAATCTATGACAGATTTTTCCCACAACATCTTGTCGTCAATCCTTAGCGTTTTGACTCTCGAATCTACGGCTGTAAAAGGGAGGATAGCTAACGTATTATTACTTTCTATCAATTTCTCTATTATCTTCTGGTTTTGGGCAAACTTTACGCGTGGTTGATAATTATCTATTCCTAACATTTTCTTGATATTGTCTCTCTCCTCAAAGCTGACAAAAACATCTTGGTCAGAGGATAAAGCTAAAATATTTTTCAGCTCACTGGTGGCTATTGAATCAATTTCATCAGTAAAATGACTAGCTACTAAATAATATTGCTCGTATTCATATATAACCGGAGGATTACTAGATTTATTCTCTAATTTCAAATTCTTCACAAGCGCTGCGACTAGTCCTAATATTAAAAAAATCGCACCTAATATTAATACGATTTTGGGAACGTGATAGCTAATTTGGCCCATTTTTTTCATCACATTTTCTCTGGAGTATTTATCCCGATTAACTCTCTCATGGCGATACCAAGGACAGTCTTTGTGGCCTCAACCAACTTTAGTCGTGCCGTTGTTAACTCAAGGTTCTTTTCATCAATCACTCTGCATTGATCATAAAATGAATGAAATTTCGAAGCTACATTTTGGACATAGAATGTTAGCAAATGGACTGGATAATTTTTATCCTCAACAATTGTTTTAGTCAGTTCGGGCAATTTTATTAATTCTCTAATCAAATCAACCTCTTTCTCGTGTCGAAGAAGGTCCAAATTAGCTGGTAAATGTTCCATTCTTTCGGCATTTTTTAAAATTCCCGAGAGTCTGGCATAAGCATATTTGACATAGAAAACAGGATTTTTTTCTGAGTGCTCTCGGGCGAGATCAAGATCAAAGTCCATATGCGTGTTAAAGGAACGAGAGAGAAAAAAGAACCGAGCGACGTCACTAGCTTCTTGTTGCGTCCCACCAATCAAATCGAAAAGCTCATCCATAGTAACGTATGTTCCCTTTCGTTTTGACATTCTCATCTCACTGCCATTCTGTATAAGCCGGACCAATTGCATAATTACTATTTCTAATTGATCGATAAAGCCCATCGCCTGAGTTGCTGCCTGCATCCTACCAACATAGCCATGATGATCTGCGCCCCAAAAATTTACCACTTTATCAAATCCCCTAACCGCAAATTTGTCCCAGTGATAAGCCACATCGTTCGCAAAGTAGGTATTCTCTCCATCTGCTTTAACTAAAACACGGTCTTTATCATCGCCATATTTTGTCGTTTTGAACCATATGGCTCCGTCTTTCTCGTAGGTTAGTCCCTTATCTTTAAGATCACCTAAGGCTCTGTCAACTTCACCGCTCTCAATCAACTTTTTCTCGCTAAACCACTTATCGAAACAAATATTCATCTTTTTCGTTGATTTTTTTATCTGATTATTCAGAATATCTCGTGCTATTTCTTGGCCCAATATTTTCGAATCATTCTTTAATTTCTTTACAATCTTGGGATTTTCTCTAACCCAAGCCTCTATATACTCACCCCGATAGAAATCCCCTTGCTCCTTCATTAGACCAGCCGCGACTAAGACAGAATCACCAAGTATCTTGACTTGATTCCCCCCATCATTAACCAAATATTCACGCTCTACTTTTGCTCCCGCCTTTTCGTAGAGATTAGCTAGTACATCTCCACCAAATCCACCTCGCCCATTTGCCAAAGTTAAAGGACCTGTTGGGTTTGCCGAAATGAATTCAATTTGGATTTTTTTATTTTTTAGTATTTTGAGGTTACCAAACTTAGATCCCTCGTCTAAAATTTGTTTTACAAAAATAGGATAGTTATAGGCAAAATTAATATAGCCTAGCTGGTGAGAGCTGTATCTTGCCTGTATAAGGTATTTAGGCCAATTCGATTCTATATATTTACTTAAACTTTCTGCCACTTCTTGTGGTGTAAGCTTCTGTTCTTTGGCTAGCTTGAATCCAATATTTGAAGCCAAATCCCCAAATTTGGTATTTTTAGAATCTTCTAATTCGATATCGGCAAGCAATATTTTTGTCTTTGGGTAAGTGTTTTTGACACTATCAAAAACTAGTTTCTGTAGTTCATCTTTAAGCATAATAATAGTATAATTACATTTGAGCTAATTTGAAAGCAAAAATGGCTAACATCAAAATTATTACAGACAATAAAAAAGCCCATTTTGATTATGAATTAATCGAAAAATACGAAGCGGGGATTGAATTAACCGGACCTGAAGTAAAATCTATCAAGTCAGGTCATATTAGTATTAAAGAAGCATTTGCTACAATCAAAAACAATGAAATCTGGCTGACAAATGCTCATGTATCTCCCTATAAACCCGCGAGTTTGAACAATTCTGAACCAACCCGCCCTCGTAAACTATTTTTAAGTAAATCTGAGATTAACCATTTAGTCGGAGCTGTACAAACTCAAGGTTTAACCTTAATTCCTGTTAAAATATATTTAAGCCATGGTTTAGTAAAAACCGAAATTGCTCTTGCTCGTGGTTTAAAGAAATACGATAAAAGAAAAGTATTAAAAAATCGCGACATTAATCGCGATATTGCTCGTGAGCTAAAAGATAGATAGTTATTTTTTAGCAATTATTTCGTAGAAATGGGCTAACCTATCTTTGCACTTGTATATTTCATGCGATCTGGCAATTACTAATGATTTTTTTCCAAATGTTCTCAGTCTCTCTTCACTTTCGATAATTTTTAGCATGTTTTTTGCCATACCCTGTGGATTAAATGGTTTTGAGATGTAGCCGTTTTTTTTATCATGGATTACTTCTGGTACAGCTAGTTTATTTACCCCCAGGACAGGCAACCCTGAGGCCATTGCCTCTAATATAACAATCCCCTGCGTCTCAATCGTACTCGCTGTTACAAAAAAATCATAGTGACAAAGCAACTTTGATACTTTATTGATATCATAGGCTCCCCCAAATCTAATTTGTTTACTTAATCCGATGTTTTTTGTTAGATTTTGAAGGGTTTTCTTGGCTGGACCGTCACCTAGAATATCAAGCCTTAGATCTGGGTTCTCCTTCAATGCAATTGCAAAAGCCTTGATGACAACGTCTACACTCTTTTCATGACCAAGCCTTCCCATATGAATCATTTTATTTGTAATTCGGTAATCAGTTTTTTTCTTAAAAAGGTCGTAGTCAATCCCATTGCTTAGTACTTCAACCTCTGTTTTTACCCCCTGCTTTTTTAGAGTTTTTTTCATTACCTCAGAAGGTGTCAAGACAAGATCAGCTCGGTTATAAACTACTCTTGTGTAGTCTCTACCAAATCTTTCTTAGAATCTACCATTATCGTTTTTTGAAGCCTTTTCAGTGATTTCTTTGATTCTCTGCCCTATATAGCTCTGAAATCTGGCTGAGCCATAGCTTTCTTTTGAAATGTCGGCTTCAATTAGATCTTTTAGTAATTTGGACGAGTTGATATAAGAAGCAATTTTGTTTATCCCCAGGAAAGTAGTTGGTTTCAAATATACTAAAAAATCTGGAATATATGTATGATAAGTTTGAATGTTTTTCATTTTTAATATCTTTGTAGCCCAGATTCCAATCCAACCAATTCCAAGGGGTGTTTGGATGTGAACAACATCTGGGTTAAATTCTTTCAGGTCACTAGTAACATTTAATATAAAAGGGAGGGCCATCTTGTAATCTTTGTAGGTAGGCGGGGTCACAGACAAATAACGCCGAGTTGCAATGTTTGGATATGGCTTATCTTTATATCGACCACACTTTGGACAGAATATTAAAATCTGATGTCCGTCATCAGCCATTAACTTC
>Ga0172374_1003101_pt1 | contig 10232 bp, 18 predicted proteins | sample LakKiv3m_FD_114536 | JGI IMG/M metagenome (GOLD analysis project Ga0172374, IMG submission 114536) | Freshwater microbial communities from Kabuno Bay, South-Kivu, Congo - kab_092012_10.3m | ecosystem: Environmental > Aquatic > Freshwater > Lake | place: Democratic Republic of the Congo... | reverse complement strand
TGCATTACACCATCCCAAATGCAAAAGCCCTTACCTTTGTGTGGATTATCAAGCAACGTTACTTCCGGCACATCTTCCATATACTGGCGTACTACTTCGGCAGTTTTATCTTTACTACCATCGTTGCAAATTAGTATTTCAAAGCTCTCCGAAAACTCACGCATAAAAGACACGATTTGTGTTAAAGAAGAGGTTATTTTATCCTGTTCGTTGTAAGCAGGAGTAATTACTGAAAATTCAACTTGATTCATAATTTCCTCCATATTATTTTACTATAAACGGTATAGTTCCATATTAAACCCAGTACGATCCCGATAAGAAACGCAATGTTTGAGACAAAAAAACTATCGCCAAACGAAGATGTCGCAAGATAAACCAGCTTCCCTCTGACTAAAATTGGAATAAGTGACGATAGAATATACACCACAAAACTTATAACTTTTTTTTCTGTACCTCTAATTTTATTTTCTTTAAACGACCAGTAATTGTTCAAAGAAAAGGTCACGAGCATGGCAGTAAAGCCGGAGATCCACGCCCCAAGTGCAGAATCGTTTAATAAAATGCGTAAGATATTGAAACCTGTCGTATCAACAAACAGTCCGATAAATCCAACGACACAAAATTTGCAAAACTTTTTATTCTCGTTATATCGCAAAGTTAAAACAACCCTTAACGAATCCACAAGGTTGTTTTTTTCCATCTTAGAGTCACCTCGATCGCGCAAGCCAAATTTTATAGGCACTTCGCGGATGTTGGCTTTAAGTCGGCTCATCTTAAACAACAAGTCTATTTTGTATGCAAAACCTTTTGTCATTATGGAATCTAAATCCAACTTATCAACAAATCCTCTCACTCTTGAAACCTTAAACCCTGAAGTAAAATCGTTAACCCGTGGTATACCCAAAACAAGTTTTGCAAAAATATTTCCGCCAAAACTTAAGGCTTTTCTATACAGTCCCCACTCAGCAGGTATACTGCCGCCACTTACAAGCCTGGATCCTATAACATAATCAGCACCGTGAGCCAATTCGGCAACTAATCTTTTTACATCCTTGGGATCGTGCTGAAAATCTGCATCCATCTCAACAATCACATCGGCATTAAAGTCACTGATCGCCTTTCTAAAACCTGCGATATACGCCGCACCCAGGCCGGCCTTTTTCTCCTCTACCAAAAGGTGGACCCAGTCATACTTTTCACGTTTTCTGCTTACCACATCGGCTGTTCCGTCCGGCGAATTTCCATCAACCACTAAAACAGCCGTATCTCCACCAGAGATAAAGCTCCTCTCGGCAGCTAGAACTTCTATAAGGTTGCCTATATTCTCCGCCTCATTGTATGTGGGTATTACGACAACAGTTTTCATATACAAATTGTTATGTAGAACAGTAAAAGGGACAGGGTACCAAATAAGATATACTCCAGAACAATTTTGAACGTGAGCCTATCCTCAATCAAATGGTGGATAATTCCCCATGCTGCGTAAAAGACCGTTCCGCATAGTGCAACTATTAGTAACTTAGGCCTGTTGTGGCTAAATAAAACAAAAGACATAAAGAGTGCCACTAAGGCTACAACAAGAGCTAAATAAGTATTCACATGTCCTTTGTTCTTCTGCATCATAACACCAGTCCCGGTCTAAATAGCAACCAGATACCCATTATAGCAAGCGTAAATAAAGTTAGATGAAAAAGTGTATGCCCGGTAAACTTTTTGATACCGTTTTTTTGCGAATACCACATATCTAAAGCCAACAACAAAGATATGAACCCCCCAAATATCAGCGCGAAACCGCGCATAAAGCTAGGAACGTCAATAAGTGTTGGGATGTTTGGTACGGCAAACTGCGTCTTTTTTTCACCTGAAACCGCCGGAGCGGGCTCTGCTAGAGGTATCTCCGACTTAGCTGCTTCGAGGATTTTTCTCTCTTCGCTCGCAGGTGCTATTTTTGCTAGATCTCTTGGCCGCCCAAACATTTGAACCACAAGAGTGGTTTCATAGCCGTTTAAGACCCCGTTGGCAACTGCAAAACCTATCTCATCATAATTTGGGCTCAACAGATTATCTCTATGTGAAGGCGAATCGTACCAGGCTTGGACAACATCTTTGGAAGTCTGAAAGTTTTTAGCAAGGTTTTCACCGGCATACACGTAATCATAGTTCTGCCCTAAAATAAAACTCCAGGGTTCAACACCATCAGGCGATATATGCGCCCAGTAGTCGTGTTCAAACATATGAGCGGCCTTTTTTTCCGCGGCACGTGTAAGCGCCGCATTTAACCTAAGCTCCTTTTTTCCGTATTGCGCACGCATTGTATTTGTGTCTGTTAGTAGATCCGGGATATTAATATTTGAAGCATAACCTAAAACGCCCGGTACAAATCGGGGAATAAACCTAAACAAAGCCGCAACCAAAATAATTAACAAACAATAAATAAAAAGGGCTTTGTTAGAAAGAAGTGTCGCACGCTGGTTTAATTCCGGATGCGGAAGAAAATGATACACAAAACGGTATTTTTCTATTGATTTTGACTCTTGTCGCCAATTTAAAAAGGGTAGGTGCATTGATAAAAATTATACTCCCAAAGTTGCTTGCGCAGCTTGAAGTTTAGATAATAGTTCTTGAAAGACTAAGTCCGGATCCTTGTTGCCGTCAACCTCAATAACTTTATAATTATGTGTTCTTAGATAATTTATCGACTCAACGGTTTCTGAATAGTAAATGTCCAGCCTACGATTTACAGCCTCTTCAGTGTCATCCTCTCGTTGGGTTAGTTCGCCCACGCATTTTGCTAATTCCTCTTTTGGCAGGGTGTTGATGTTGTATATCTTGCCATCGGTCGAGCACATCCTCCTGCCACTAACTCGTCTTAAAGACTCTTCTCTTGGCAAATTTATTACAATAACAAAATCCGGTTCCGGATTAAAATAGTTGAGATTGTCGACACTTCTTGCCCAGCCGTCTAATATGTATCCGTTTTTACAGTCCTCTTTAGCTATCCGGTCTTTGATCAACTGAGCAGTCAAATCAAATGGCGCTAGTTCGCCTCTATTGAGTAGTTCAGTCAACTCCTTATGTCTTGGGTGAGTTTCGGGCACATTTCGCAACAATGCACCCGGCGTAACAAGGGGAAGGTTAAGATAGCGACTTAATTTCTCTCCCTGTGTTCCTTTACCACAAGCTTGGGGACCCATCAGCAGTAATATCATATGTACTTCATTATATTATTTTGGATAGATTATAGCTACACTCCGGGAAAGCCCAATTCCTGAAGCTGGCCACGCATCTGTTTTTCCACTTTTTTGTTTACATCTTTAAACGCATCGTTAAGACTGTCTTTCAGATCTTTTCTGTCTTCGCCATCTATCTCAATTCTTTCTACCCTTCTATCGCCCCGAACTACTATTTTGATACCGGCTCTTTCATACGTAGAAAAGATCTGTTCTAGCTGCTTTTGCATCTCGCTCTGTATTTTTCTTAGCCTATTTGCCTCTTTTAATTTCTCCAGTCCAAGCATTAGTCTAAAAACCTTTCGTAACTTCTTGTATTTGTCATGGACTCAACCTGCCTAACCGTCTCCAAAACAACCGATACAACAATAAGCAGTCCGGTACCACCGATTGTTAGCATACTGACACCTACAACGGACTTGACAAGAAATGGCATAATAGCTATTAAGGCAAGAAAGATACCGCCGGCAAGTGTTATTTTATTCACGATGCCGCGTAAATACGAGGAAGTGGTTTTGCCCGGTCGAATACCCGGTATAAAGCCACCACGCTTCTTTACGTCTTCCGATATTTTGTCGGGATTAAATTGCACCGTAGTATAAAAATAAGTAAACCCAAGCACTAGAAGGAAATATATACCGTTGTAAGTTATACTATCCTGAGAAAAATTCTGAGCAAAGAACCCGCCGACACGACGTGCAAGCTCGTTTCCGGATGCTTGCAAAGGGGCGCTTAACATAGAGGGCAACATGACAACAGAGACAGCAAAGATAATAGGAATGACCCCCGCTTGATTGACCTTTATTGGAAGAAAGTTTGTGACTTTGTTAGTTCGCGTTCCCGAACGACCGTATTCAATAGTAATATTTCTTGTACCCTCATTTACATACACAACTCCCATAATTACCAGAAGGGCAAGACCGCCAAACAATATAGTATTGATAAAATTTTCAGGCGTCATTGCTGCAAACATAGAGTATATTGCAGCAGGAAGTCTGCCTATTATACTTACAAAAATCAAGAGCGATATACCGTTGCCCACACCGTACTCGGTTACTAATTCGCCTATCCAAACTAACAGAACTGTGCCAGCCAGAAGTGTAAATATTAAAATCAGTAGGTCAAATACGTTTAGTGAATTTATGACTTTTTGCTTTATCAAAAGAAAATAAATACCATAGGCTTGGAACAGAGTTATCGGAACGGTTAAAAGCCTTGTGTATAGGTTTATCTTCTCCCGGCCGTATTCGCCTTCTTTTTGCATTTCCTCGAGCGCAGGAATCATAAACATGAAAAGCTGCATTATGATAGAAGCGTTAATATAAGGTGCTAATCCAAGTGTTACTATCGAAAAGTTTTGGAAGCCTCCACCGCTGAACAAATCAAACAGCCCAAAAAAAGCGTTGCCCTGTAGATAAGATCTGATTGCTACTATATCTACGCCCGGGACCGGGATATGAGATAACAGCCTAAAAACAAGAATAACAAACAAAGAAAAAAATACTTTTCTTTTAAGATCCGGGTATTTAAAAATGTTAAGCATTCAATATTTTTGAACCTGACTTTTCTACTAATTGTTTGGCTTTTGCCGTATACAAGAAATCCTTAAATTCAAGTTTCTTTTTCAATTCACCGGAGCCAAGTATTTTGACACCAAACTTTGGAACCCTCTTAATTATACCCATCTTAATCAAGGCAACCGGGTCAACAACAGCTCCTTGTTCAAACTTGTTGAATTGTGCCAATCGGACCGAAGCTATAGCTTTTCTCCTGGGGTTTCTAAAACCACCTATCTGAGGGAGCCTCTTAAACAAAGGTACCTGGCCCCCCTCAAATCCTGAAGGTACGTTAAAACCGACTCTTGATTTTTGGCCTTTCTGACCGCGACCGGACGTATGACCACCCTTGCCGCTTCCTATACCACGGCCTACAATTTTTGATTTTCTTTTGTTACCTTTTATTTTTGTTAGATTATGTAGATTCATATACTTAACCCCTTAGTTTACTCAGAGCCTTAATTGTGCACCTGACATTTGAGATTTTGTTATTTGCACCAATCATCTTTGCTGAAACATCCTTAATGCCTGCCAGATCAACAACCGTTCGGATCGAACCACCGGCTATAATACCTGTTCCTTTGGGTGCCGGCTTTAGCATTACTTTGGCTGATTCATACTTAGCTTCTACCTGGTGAGCTATAGTTGAACCGGTAAGTTTAATAGTTGCCAAATTTTTCTTGGCCTGTGTAACACCCTTAGCAACAGCTGAGGCGACGTCCTTGGCCTTGCCATATCCTGTGCCAACCTTGCCGGCTCTGTTACCAACAACCACCAAGGCTGTAAAACCAATGGCGCTACCACCGGTCGTCTTTTTTGAAACTCTTCTTATTTGTAAAACCTTTTCTTCGTATTCGCTTGTTTCGTAAGTTCTCATAGTTTTAAGCCTCCTTCTCTTGCTCCATCAGCTACACCTTTTACTCTTCCATGATATTTGTATCCGTTTCTGTCAAACACAACTTCTTTTATTTTCTTTTCCAAAGCTTTTTTGGCAAGCAACTTTCCAACCTCTATCGCCGCAGCTACTTTAGTCTTAGCTTTGTGAATCTCTTTTGACTCCGCAGATACGTCAACCAGAGTTTTGCCTTTTATATTGTCAATCACCTGCGCATAAATGTACTTATTTGATCTAAAAACCGAAAGTCGGGGCATAGTTGCAGTTCCATTCACTTTGCTACGAACCCTTATTTTTCGTCTTATTCTTTTTGTTTTTCTAGCTGCTACTTTATACATATCACTTTATCCTTAGAGGAAGACGGAGCGATCAATCACGAAGTTTTTACTTTACCCCCGTCTTACCTGCCTTACCTGCCTTTCGTCTTATAATTTCACCGGCATACTTTATACCTTTGCCTTTGTATGGCTCGGGTTTCTTCAGTTTTCTAATATTTGCCGCAACAAGACCTACTAACTGCTTATCGGCACCTTTTATATTTATGGTCTGGTTTTCACCTACCGTAAGAGTTATGCCTTCAGGGGCTTTAAATTCAACGGGATGCGAAAAACCAAGCGACAAAGTCACAGCTTCCGAGCCATTTTGCTTGACCCTGTAACCAACTCCGATAAGCTCAAGATTTTTTTCAAAACCTTCCGTTACACCCTTTACCATATTTGCTAGCAATGCTCTGGTCAAACCCCAGTAGGCAGAGGCATTTTTGCTCTCATACTTTGGTGATGCAACAAGTTTGCCATCTTGCAACTCGACCTTTATCTCAGGCCTTGTGCTCATTTTTAGAGTACCCTTGGGACCCTGTACTTCAATCTCGGTATCTTTAATAGTTACCTTAACTAAAGCGGGTATTTCAATTATCTGTCTGCCAATTCTTGACATATTAAAAAACCTCGCACAAAACCTCGCCGCCCAACTTTTTCTTTCTTGCAGAAGCGCCGTCCAAGATGCCTTTGGGGGTTGATAGAACCGTTACTCCAAAGCCGCCGGCTGTTTTTTTGATATCTGAACTTTTTATGTAAACTCTTCTGCCGGGTTTGGAAACTCTCTTGGCATTTGCTATTTTCATGCTGCCGTCAGCGTTCTTGGCTAACTCAAGATGCAATTTCTTGACGGTAGTATCTTTAGGTTTAAAAACTCTAACTTCAGAAAGAAAACCTTTTTCTTTTAATATTTTTGCAATACCTTCACATTCTTTTGTCTGAAACACCTCAACTGCCAGTTTGCCCGACATTGCAGCGTTTTTTAAAGTACTTATCATGTTTGCGATTCGATCTACTGACATATATTTACCAGCTGGACTTTTTTACACCAGGCAATAATCCTTTCAGGGCAATTTCTCTAAAACATTTCCTACACATTTTGAATCTGTTGTAGTAACCTCTCGGATTTCCGCACAGAGGACATCTATTGTATTCTCTTACCTTAAACTTCTGTTTTCTTTTTTGTTTTGCAATAAGCGATTTTTTTGCCATGGTTAATCTTTCTTAAAAGGCATGCCTAACTCCGTAAGCAAATTTTTCTTGGCCTCTTTGTCTCTGCCTGCCATTACAATAGTGACCTGCAAACTTCTCATGCCTTTTGTAGTGTTTGGGTTAACTTCCGGAAATATAACATGTTCTCTTATACCAAGCGAGTAATTGCCGTTTTCATCAAAAGCTTCATCGTTGAGTCCTCTAAAGTCACGCACCCTAGGAAGTGCAACACTTAGCAGTTTATCCAGAAAGGCCCACATTTTATCACCTCTTAGAGTAACTGTATAACCTACAACATCGCCCTGCTTGATTTTGAACCCGGCTTCTGATGTCTTAGCCGTTCTTTTAGACGGTTTCTGACCGGTAATAGAGGCTAGCTCCTCCAAAAACGTCTCCATAGCCTCCTTATTGTCCCTAAAAGGTCCTACACCAGCGTTTACAGATACCTTCTGAATCCTGGGTAAAGACATCACATTAAGGCCTTTATGAGCCTTTAAGATGCTGGGCAATAATACCTTGTTAAATTTTTCTTTAAGTCTGTTCATAGTTTATAGCTTTTTATCTACAACTTCGCCTGTCTTTTTGCTTATTCTGTAAACTTTTCCATCAATCAACTTGCTGGAAATCCTAGTGGTTTTATTTGTCTTTTCGTCATAGAACATCACATTTGAAACGTTTATAGGTCTTTCTATGCTTATGATTCCGCCTTCTTTTGAAATGGCGCCGGGCTTAACGTGCTTTTTGGCGATGTTAACACCCTGCACTACAATTTTGCCTTTTTTATTCAATACCATTAACACAGGCGCTACTTTGCCCCTATCTTTGCCCGATATAACCTTAATTTTGTCACCTTTTTTTATCTTCATATGCTTTACCAAACTTCCTTTGCCAACGAGACAATTTTTAAATATCCTATGTCTCTTATCTCCCGTGCAACGGGTCCAAATATTCTCGTTCCTACAAGTGTCTTGTCTTTATTCACAACAACAGCTGCATTATCATCAAATCTAATATAGCTGCCGTCATTTCTTCTATACTCTTTCTTGGTTCTCACAATGACCGCCTTAACAACTGTGTGGTCTTTTACAGCGCCTGTTGAAGAAGCGCCTTTTACTACAACCGTCACTATATCACCAAGTTTAGCAAACTTCCTGCGAACACCGGGTACCCCAACCAGCTTTAATGCTTTTGCCCCTGAGTTGTCGGCTGGATTTAAATAAGCGCCAAACGGAAGCATGTTATTTTCCCCTTCCTTCAACCTTGCCTGTTACTACCCAAGTTACTTCTTTTGAAAACGGTTTGCATTCTTCAATCAGAACAACATCTCCGATACTAAACTTTTCTTCTGTCCTAGCCTTAAACCTTCTTGTGTTTTTCATAGCCTTGCCATAAATTGGATGTCTTTTTGGCAACTCCACAGCAACAACAACAGTTTTAGCCATCTTGTTTGATACTATTTTGCCTTTAAATATTTTTTTTGGCATAGTTTTTACCCCAAAACTTTCTTTTCAGTTAATACTGTTTTTACTCTTGCGATGTTTCTTTTCACTTCTCTAGGTTTTTTAAAATTCTTCTCTTTCTTTTGAAGAACCGCCGTTACAACAGCCTGTAGTTCTTTCTCGAGCTTTTTTACTTCTTCTTTTAATTCTTGTTCAGTTTTTGCTCGCATTTCCAAAATGGTCATATTAGCCTTTTATTATAAATTTTGTCCTTAATGGCAACTTAGCAGCTGCCTTGTGAAGGGCGTGCTTTGCTATGGCTTCAGTAACACCGGCCATTTCAATCAAAACTCTGCCCGGTTTAATAACAGCTGCGTAATGATCGGTCATTGCTTTACCGCTTCCCATACGTGTTTCAGGTGGTTTTTTGGCAACTGGTTTGTCCGGAAATATTCTTATCCAGACTTTGCCCCCTCTTTTTGTTTCATGCACAATAGCCTTTCTAGCAGCTTCGATCTGTCTTGAAGTCAAAAGTCCTCGATGCTGCGCTTTTAAAGCAAATTCGCCAAAAGCTATGGTTGCTCCCCTTACTGCCAAGCCCTTGTTTGTACCCCTCTGTTGTTTTCTAAATTTTACTTTCTTTGGTAGCAACATATGTTTATTTGTAAATCCAAACCTTAATACCTATTGTTCCGTACAAAAGTTGACAATGTAACTGCGTATAATCAACGTTTGCTCTAAGTGTCTGTGTTGGTATTGATCCTTGAGTGTAGTGCTCAGTACGTGAGATTGTATTGCTTCCACTCAGAACTCCGGACATCTGAACCTTTATACCTTTTGCGCCTTTGTTCATAGCCGAGTTAATCGCAAACAAAACAACTCTTCTGTACGGAACACGCCTCTTGATTTGCCTGGCAATATGATCGGCAACAAGTTTTGCTTCAATTTCGGGCACTTTTACTTCTTCTGCGGTAATCCTTATTTTGGCCTTAGTAAGTTTGCGTATGCCCTTTTCAAGCTCCTCAACTCCGGTGCCTCCCTTACCGATGACAACTCCCGGTTTTGACACTTTGATGAGTATGTTGATCTCGTTTTCGGTTCTTTCGATTTCTACTTCTTTCAAACCGGCGGCATCTAATTTGCTGTCCAGTAATTTTCTTATTTGCATGTCCTCAAGAACAAGATCAGCATAAGTACTCTTTGGCGAGTACCATCTGGACGTCCAATCCTTTGTGATTCCTGTTCTGTATCCAACCGGACTTACCTTATGCCCCATTTACTTTTTCCTTTCCTCCAATGCAACATAAATATTACTTGATCTTTTTAAAATAGGATTGAAACGCCCACGACCTACAAATTCTCCTGACTTTATCTTGCGGCCGTCACCAACCCAAATTCTTGAAATATACATATTTTCAAATATTCCTTTTTTTAAGCTCTCCGCGTTTGCTCTTGCTGACTTTAAGAGCTTCAAAAGCATCTTTGCACCCTTTGAGCTATCAAAGGAAAGTTTTATCATCGCGTCCTTTAGTCTTTTTTTCTTGGCCAATTCAAGAACCTCCCCAAGCTTCTTGGGTGATATT
>Ga0172374_1003098_pt1 | contig 10234 bp, 12 predicted proteins | sample LakKiv3m_FD_114536 | JGI IMG/M metagenome (GOLD analysis project Ga0172374, IMG submission 114536) | Freshwater microbial communities from Kabuno Bay, South-Kivu, Congo - kab_092012_10.3m | ecosystem: Environmental > Aquatic > Freshwater > Lake | place: Democratic Republic of the Congo... | reverse complement strand
CAAGGAGCGCCTGCAGACGATCGCCGACCGCGAGCGCTTCGACGACACGACCAAGTGCATCCTCTGCGCCGCGTGCACCTCGTCGTGCCCCGTGTTCTGGACCGACGGGCAGTACTTCGGCCCGGCCGCGATCGTCAACGCGCACCGCTTCATCTTCGACTCGCGCGACGACAACGCCGCCGTGCGTCTGGACATCCTCAACGACAAGGAGGGCGTGTGGCGCTGCCGCACGACCTTCAACTGCTCCGAGGCGTGCCCCCGCGGCATCGAGGTCACCAAGGCCATCGCCGAGGTCAAGCAGGCGGTCCTCCGCGGCCGTCCCTGACGCGCCGTATCAGGCAATCACGCGAGAACAGGCGGTTCCCCTGCGGAACCGCCTGTTCTCGCGTTAACGCCTGCTCTCGCGCGCCGCGGACCCTTGGATAGGGTGGGGTGGTGTCCGATCCCGATGGCGCTGCGAGCGAGGCCCGCCGCCTCGATGCCGCGGTCGAGCGCGCCACCGCCCTCACCCGGCGCACCCTCGGCCTGTTCCCCGTCCGGGTCTGGCGGCACTTCCTGCAGCACAACGGCTTCCTCCTCGCCGCCGGCGTGAGCTACCAGGCGCTCTTCGCCATCTTCGCGGCCATCTACCTCGCGTTCGCCATCGCCGGACTCTGGCTCGGAGGCAGCGAGGATGCCGTCAACGGGCTGATCGCGATCATCAACAGCTACATCCCCAACCTGATCCTGCCGGAGGGCGGCGTGGTCACCCCGGAACAGGTGCAGGAGATCGCCTCCAACACCACCGGCGTGCTCAGCATCACGGGTCTGATCGCCCTCGGCACCGTGATCTGGACCGCCATCGGGTGGGTGACGTTCTCCCGCCGCGCGGTGCGGGACATCTTCGGCCTTCCCCCCGACCGGCGCAGCTACGTGCTCCTGAAGGCGCGTGATCTGCTCGCCGCCCTGATCTTCGGGATCGCCCTCGTGGTCGGCTCCGTCCTCACGTCGGCGAGCGCCACGGTGCTGAGCTGGATCCTCACCCAGCTCGGCTGGGACTCCGGTTCCGACAGCGTGAACGTCAGCATCCGGATCGGCACCGTCCTCGTCTCGTTCGCCCTGATGTCCTCGGCGCTGGCGTCGATGGTCCGCTTCCTCACCGGCACATCGCTGCACTGGGGCACGATCTGGCCGGGCGCGCTGCTCGGCGGCGGCGCCATGACGGTCCTGCAGTACGGTGCCGGCTTCCTGCTCAGCTACACGCCCTCCAACCCGCTGCTGGCGACGTTCGCGATCTTCATCGGACTGCTGCTGTGGTTCCGGGTCAACGGCGTGGTGATGCTCGTCGCCGCGTCGTGGATCGCCGTCGCCGCACAGGACCGGGATCTGCCGCTGCTCGCGCAGACGGAGGCGGAGCGACGGGTGGCCGAGCACCGCGCCCTGGTGACGGCCGCGCGCATCCGGGTGCGGGACGCGCACGCCGCCCGTGAACGCGCCCCGTGGTACCGCGCATGGGCGGCGGCCAGGGCCGTGCGCGCGGCGGAGGACGAGCTGGCCGAGCTCGAGGCCTCCGCTCCCCCGCCGATCGAACCCGCGCCCCTGGCCGAGCGTCTCCTCGCGGAGCTCAACCACCGCTCGGCTCGGGATGTCGGTGGCGCTCGTTAGGCTTGTGAGCATGCCTCACCTGCGTATCGCCACGGTCAATGTCAACGGGATCAGGGCGGCGGCCCGCAACGGGATGAGCTCCTGGCTGGATGCCGCCGACATCGACATCCTCACCCTGCAGGAGGTCCGCGGGCAGGACGAGCACATCGAGGCAGCGCTCCCCGGCTGGACCTTCGTCCACGACGAGGCCACGGCGAAGGGCCGAGCGGGTGTCGCGATCGCGAGCCGCACGCCCGCACTCGCCGCCCGTGCCGACTTCGGCCCGGAGGACTTCGACTCCAAGGGGCGGTGGATCGAGGCCGACTTCCTCATCGGCGACCGTCCGCTCACCGTCGTGAGCGCCTACGTGCACTCCGGCGAGGCCGACACCCCCAAGCAGGACGAGAAGTGGAAGTTCCTCGACGCGTTCGAAGCACGGCTGGCGAGCCTGAACACCGAGGGGGCGCTCGCCCTCGTCACCGGTGACCTCAACGTGGGACACCGTGAGCTCGACATCAAGAACTGGCGGGGCAACCGCACGAAGGCCGGGTTCCTCCCGCGCGAGCGCGCGTATTTCGATCGCTTCCTCGGCGAGGCGGGTGTCACGGTCACCGGCGTCGACGGATCGGTCGGTCCCGGTCTGGGCTGGGTGGACGTGGGACGCCGCTTCCACGGCGAGGTCGACGGGCCGTACACGTGGTGGTCCATGCGCGGGAAGGCGTTCGACAACGACTCCGGCTGGCGCATCGACTACCACCTCGCGACGCCCGCTCTCGCCGAGCGTGTCGAGACGTATCACGTCGCCCGTGCCGCGGCCTACGACCAGCGGTGGAGCGATCACGCACCGGTCGTGGTCGACTACCGCTACTGACCCGGCTCACGCCCCTCCGCGGTCGCGGGCTCCGATTCCCGGTACCACCCGCGGTACTCGAGCACGGTGCCGAGCACCGGGTTCACCGCGCGCATGTCGATCGTGCGTCGGCGGTGCTCCGCATCCCACCCGTCCACGAGGTCCACGCGCACGCCGAGCAGACCCCGCAGCGCGAACCGGCGTCCGAACAGCCGCAGGGCGACGCGGACCGTGCGCATCCGCAGGAACCCCTCGTCCGTGACGCTGCACTCCTCGATCAGCTCGACGCGCCCGCGCGCTCCGAGGAGGTTCCGGACGAGCCCCGGTCGCACGCTGACCGTGAGTCGGTCCACGATCCTCGCCGTGTGACCGGGGAAGAGGAACTCGCGCGTGGAGTCGAGCGTCGCGCGCCCCGTCGTCGACCGTCCCGAGGTGGTGCGGAGCACGAACGGAACGTCCAAGCCCCGCGTCGGCACCAGCAGGCCCGGCCCCACGATCGGACGCGCGAGAGCCGTCCAGGAGCCGAAGCGACTCCCGGCGACGGCGAAGACCCCCTCGGCATGCCCGGCCGCGACGGGAGCGCGATACTGCGCGAGGATCTCCGGGTGCAGACGCTCGGCCTCGGCGCCCAGAGCGTCGAGGAAGACCTGTCCCCGCATCGGGGCCGTGCTGTCCGTCATAGCGTCAGCGTAGGGGACCGGAGCGCGCGAGCCCTCCCGGCGCGGGCGCATAGGATTGATCCCGTGACGAAACCTCGCCTTTACTCCGGAATGCAGCCCTCAGCCGACTCCCTCCAGATCGGCAACTACATCGGTGCGCTGCTCCAGTGGCGGGACCTGCAGACCTCGTACGACGCGTACTTCTCGGTGGTCGACCTGCACGCCCTCACGGTCGCGCAGGATCCGGCGGAGCTGCGCGAGAAGACCCGCCGCACCGCTGCCCAGTACATCGCCGCGGGCATCGAGCCCTCGCTGTCGACGCTCTACGTGCAGTCGCACGTCCGCGCGCACGCCGAGCTGGCCTGGATCCTCAGCACCATCACCGGGTTCGGCGAGGCCGGCCGGATGACGCAGTTCAAGGACAAGTCGGCTCGCTACGGCGCCGACGCCACGAGCGTCGGACTGTTCACCTACCCGGTGCTGATGGCGGCGGACATCCTGCTCTACCAGACGGACGTCGTCCCGGTCGGCGACGACCAGAAGCAGCACGTGGAACTCACCCGCGATCTCGCCGAGCGCTTCAACTCGCGCTTCGGGGAGACCTTCACGGTCCCGATGCCGGTGATCCAGAAGGAGACCGCACGGATCTACGACCTGCAGAACCCGACGTCGAAGATGTCGAAGTCCGCGGAGAGCGATGCCGGTGTGCTGTGGATGCTCGATGAGCCGGCGAAGTCCGCGAAGAAGATCATGCGGGCGGTGACCGACAACGAGGGATCGGTGCGCTTCGACCGGGAGAACAAGCCGGGCGTTTCCAACCTCCTCACGATCTACGCGGCCCTCACCGGCCGGCAGGTCGCGGCGATCGAGGACGAGTACGCCGGCCGCGGTTACGGCGACTTCAAGAAGGGGCTCGCCGAGGTCGTCGTGGAGGAGTTCGGCCCGGTGCGTTCGCGCGCCCTGGAACTGCTCGACGATCCGTCCGAGCTGGACCGCATCCTCGCGGCCAACGCGGCGCGCGCGGATGCCGTCGCCGACGCCACCCTGTCCGACGTGTACGACCGGGTGGGTCTGCTCCGTCGCGTCTGAGCGCCGCCCTAGGATGGGGGTCGTGACCGATCCGCAGCTCCCTCCCCCGTCCGGCGTCGCCCCACCTCCCCCGGTGTTCCCGGCCCCGACGGCGTATCCGGCTGCTCCTGCGCCGAACGTGCCGGCACCGCCTCCCGGCGCCTATCAGGTGCCCGTCGGCGGGTACACGGCTCCGGCGGGGTCCTACGGGGTCCCGGAGACCTCGGCACGGCCGTCGGGCTTCCTCGGGATGCTCGCGCTGAGCCTCGCTCTCGTGGCAGCCCTCATCACGCCGATCATCGCGGGGATCAACGCCTTCGAGATCGGGCGACTCGTGCCGCAGGGCATCTCCGCGGGAAGCGGTGACCTGAGCGCCCTCTCCCCCGCACGGGACCAGGTGCTGTGGGCGGAGCTGTCGTTCTGGACGGGCACGGTGCTCGGCATCGCCGCGATCGTGATCGGCATCCTCGCGATCCGCCGCCGACAGGGTCGTGGGGCCGGCATCGCCGGCATCGTGGTCGCGGCTGTCGCCGCTCTGCTGTTCGTCGTGGTGCTGGTGATCGCGTTCGCGACCGGGCGCGCGGCCGGCTTCGCCGCCTGACGCGTCAGCGCGGCGCGTGGTGCTTCTGCTGCGCCGCGAGGAGCCCCTCGCCGACGAGGAGCTCGACCGCGTCGGCGGCGTCGGCGACGAGGATCGGCAGGTTCGGCCGTTCGTCCTTGCCGAAGGGCGCCAGCACCCAGTCCGCGGGATCCTGGCGACCCGGAGGGCGTCCGATGCCCACGCGCACCCGCGGGAAGTCGGCCGTCCCCAGCGCCCGCGCCACATCGCGCACGCCGTTGTGTCCGCCGTGGCCTCCCCCGGTCTTCAGCTTCAGCGTGTCGAACGGGATGTCGAGCTCGTCGTGCACGACGACGACCTGCTCGGCGGGTACCGAGTAGAAACGTGCCAGCGCGGCCACGGGAGTGCCGGAGACGTTCATGAACGAGTTCGGCTTGACCAGCACGAGCTTGTCGGCGCCGGGCCGTAGGCAGGTCTCGACGACGCGCGCTCCCGCCTTGTGCTCGCGGAACGACTCGCTGCGACGGGCGGCCAGTTCGTCGAGCACCATCTGGCCGACGTTGTGCCGGGTCGCCTCGTATCGAGGGCCGGGGTTGCCCAGTCCCACCACGAGCCAGGTCGACGGCATGTCTCGTCCTCTCAGTGCGGGGCGGACCCCGGGTCAGGATACGACAGAGGGGACGCGATCGGATCGCGCCCCCTCTGTGAGGATTCAGACGGAGATCACTCCGCGGCTGCCTCTTCGGCGGTCTCGGCCGCAGCCTCGCCCTCGGCTTCGCCCTCACCCTCGGCCTCGTCCTCGACGGGGGCCGCGGGAACGGAGATCGCGACGATCAGCGTCTCGGGGTCGGCGAGCAGCGTCGAGCCCTTGGGCAGGGTCACGTCGGCGGCGGTGATGTGCGCGCCCTCCTCGAGGCCCTCGACCGAGATCTCGAGGTTCTGCGGGATGTGCGTGGCCTCGGCCTCGATCGACAGCGTGGTCGCGTCGAGGTTCGCGATCGTGCCGGGAGCCGACTCGCCGGTGACGACGATCGGGACGTCGATCGCGACCTTCTCGCCCTTCTTCACGACGAGCAGGTCGATGTGCTCGATGATCTGGTGCACCGGGTCCTTCTGGACGTCCTTGACCAGGGTCAGCTGCGAGGTGCCCTCGATGTCCAGCTCCAGCAGCGCGTTGGCGCGACGGATGATGAGCGAGACCTGGTGGCCGGGCAGGGCGACGTGCACGGGCTCGGTGCCGTGGCCGTAGATCACGGCCGGGATCTTGCCGGCAGCGCGCAGACGGCGGGCGAAGCCCTTGCCGAAGCTCTCGCGGAGCTCGGCGTGGACCTTGGTGTCTTCAGACATGGGGTTCTCCTTCGGGGCACGCAGCGAAGGCGCCGCGCGGTGGTCTTGGATTTTTCGGACTCGAGCTCACGCGTGAGGAAAGCCACCGGGCTTGCTTCGCCGCGTCGATAACGGATGTTCGCGCACGCGCAGAAACATCCCTCGCCGAGGTACAGCCTCAATGGTACCGGATGACCCGATAGGCTGAGGACACCCGTCCTTTTCTGCAGAACACGGAGACCCCCATGCTCGATGGCGCCTTCCTCTCGCACGTACTCCTCTGGCTGATCGGCGCCATGACCGTGTGCGCCATCGTCGGCAGCCTGGGCGCCCTGTTCTCGATGGGCCGCTCGGGCTACCGCAAGGACTGACCGAGCCGCGTCAGCGCGCGGTCGCGGCGAGGGCGTCGCGGATCGCGTCGATCTCCTGCGTCAAGGGCAGCGACGCCTCGATCCTGACTCCGATCTCATCGTCCGCCAAGGGCTCCAGCGCCTCGAGCTGCGAATCCATCAGCGACGCCGGCATGAAGTGGTCGGCACGCGCGTCGAGACGGCTCGCGAGTGTGTCCCGATCGACGACCAGCTCCGCGAAGAACGCGTCGTCCGCCTCGTCGCGGATCGCGTCTCGGTAGCGTCGGCGCAGCGCGGAGCAGGCGACGACGATGCGATCCTCGCCACGAAGGGTTGCGCCGACCACGCGCAGCCACGGCATCCTGTCGTCGTCGTCCAGCGGGATGCCGGCGGCCATCTTCTCGACGTTGGTGAGCGGGTGCAGGTCGTCGCCGTCGACGAAGCGCGCTCCGAGCCGCTCGGCGAGAGCGGCGCCCACCGTGGACTTGCCGGACCCGCTCGGTCCCATCACGACGATGCGCACACTCATACCTCCGGCCCGATGATATCGCGGACGTCGACGCGGCCGCCGTCCCTGCCGGTCCGCGCGGTCATGCGAACGGGGTGACCAGGTCGATCCCCGCGACCGTGATCGTGACGGTCTGCCCCGGGCGGACGAGCGCCTGCGAATGCGGCGCGCCCGTCATCACGACGTCTCCCGGTCCCAGGGGCGTCCACCGCGCCACGTAGGCGAGGCACTCCCGGATCGGCACGGGCAGACTCCGGCTCCCCGTCTCGGCGACGAGGCGGCCGTCCACCGCCACGGAGAGCTCCACGTCGTCGATCCCGACCTCCGTGTCGATCCACGGCCCGAGCGGCGTGTACCCCTCCCCCGACTTCGACTCGAAGTTGCGGGGATCGAACTCGACTCGCTCCGGGCTGGAGAGGTCGTTCACGGCGGTGACGCCGAGCACGAACTCCTGGGCGTTGCCCGCCGTGAGCCCCGCGGTGGCCCGGCCGATCACCACGGCGATCTCGCCCTCGGCCACGGCGGCTCCGGCATCGCGGCGCAGCGTCACCTCCGCCCCGCCCACCACCACGGTCCGCGGGCTCTTCAGCCAGGCCTGGACGGGCGAGACGTGCTCCGGTCCGTTCTGCGCGATCCCGACGAGCACGGTCGGGTCGACGGGAGCGATCAGCGGAGCGTCGACGGCCTCCCCCACGTCGGCCGGACGATGCCCCGCTGCGAAGGCGGCGAACGGGTCGGCGACGGGGATGAGGCGGTCGCCGTGCGGGCGGACCCAGCGAGGGCCCTCCGCCGTGGCGATGCGGCCGAGCAGTCGCGGACCGCCCGTCATCGACCGACCGCCGTGATCGACACGGTGGTCGCGAACACGTCGTCGCCGCCCTCCGCGCGCGAGACCTTGATGGCGTCGTCCACCCGCGTGAGGTCCCGACGCAGGGTCTCGGGGGCGAGGAAGGTCGAGGCCGTCGTGATGAGGGCGAGGACGGCCATGTAGATCGCGAGCAGCACCCAGTTTCCGCCGCTCACGGCGATGAGATACGCACCGAGGACCCCGGCCAGACCACCGGCCAGCACGGCGGAGATCTCCCGCGCCATCGCCACGCCGAGGTAACGGTGGCGGTTGCCGAACAGCTCGGGGAGCATCGCGCACTGCGGCCCCAGCATGCTGTTGACGGCCACGCCGATGCCGATCGCGATCACCCCGATCGCCAGCGCGTGGTTGCCCAGCGACAGCATCCACCAGGCCGGGAACGTGTAGACGAGCATGAACACCGCGCCGAAGCGGTAGATCGTCCGCCGCCCGAACCGGTCGGAGAGGTGTCCGGTGAACGGCACCGAGAACACGCCGATCAGCGAGCCGAGGGTGACGCCCCAGGTGAGCAGGCTCTTGTCCGCGCTGTCGCCCGCGACCGTGACGAAGAACGCCAGCCCCAGCGTCTGGAACATGTAGGAGCCGCCGTTCTCGGCCATCCGCAGTCCGACGCCGACGATGACGCCGGGGAGCCCGTGCGTGAAGATCTCGCGGATCGGACGGTCGGAGATCTGCTCGTGCTTCTCCAGCTCCACGAAGGTCGGCGTCTCGCGCAGTCGCATCCGGATGAAGAGCGCGAGCAGGATGAGCGCGAACGAGGCCAGGAACGGCACGCGCCAGCCCCAGCTCAGCAGCTGCTCCTCCGGGAGCAGGGTGATCAGCCCGAACACCACGGCGGCGAGCAGGGTGCCAGCCTGGATGCCGACGAACGGCAGGGCGGAGAAGAATCCGCGCCGTCTGACCGGAGCGTACTCCGCCATCAGCACCGTCGCGCCGGCCTGCTCCGCTCCGGCTCCGAAGCCCTGCAGGAGACGCATCAGCACGAGGAGGATCGGCGCCCATACGCCGATCGCGGCGTACGTGGGGAGCAGCCCGATCGCGGTGGACGCGCCGCCCATGAGCACGATGGTCGCCACGAGCACCCACTTGCGGCCGAGCTTGTCGCCCAGGACTCCGAAGAACAGCCCGCCGAAGGGCCGGGCGAGGAACCCGACGCCGAAGGTCGCGAAGGCGGCGACCGTCGCCATGGCCGGGTCGTCCTGCGGGAAGAACAGCACGTTGAAGATCAGCGCCGTGGACAGGCCGTAGAGCGCGAAGTCGAAGTACTCCAGCGCGCTGCCGATGCTCGAGGCGAGCGTGGCCCGTCGCAGGTTGGCGGCGTATTCCGGGTCATCGGTCACAGCACGGGCTGAGGGGCGGGATTCGGTCACGGCCATCTCCTTCGATCGGCTTCTTCGCCTGTGGCGTGGTGCCGACTGTATCAGCCCGTTGAATGCTGTTCAACCCTTTGAACGCCGAGCATGCGCGAAGGAAGAGACCATGCGTCGGGAGCGGAGGCGACGGCGCGCCGCCGTTCAGCGCCGGGCGGCGGCGCTGAACGGGTTCGTCAGCGCGGCAGCCGCCGCGCGCAGCGCCTCGCCTACACGCTCGATCCGCTCATAGTCGGCCTCGGCAGCACGGATCGCGACCCCGAGCGCGAGCGGCGGGTCGGAGGGCGCCCAGCCGTCGAGCGGCACCGCGACCCCGACGATGCCGCGGAACGACTCCTCGGCGTCGAGCGCCCAGCCCCGACGGCGCGCGGCCGCCAGCGCATCCAGCAGCCCGGCCAGGGTGGTGGTGCTGCGCTCCGTGAGCTGCGGGAACACGGCGCCCTCGCCGAGCAGCGCGACCACCTCTTCGTCGCTCATCGCAGCGAGGAGCGCGCGACCGGTCGCCGACAGCGGGGCGGGGAGCCGGGAGCCGAGCGGGGTGCCGAGCCGAAGCGACCGCGACCCCTCGTGTCTGGCCAGATACAGCGCGTCGGTGCCGTCCAGCATCGCGACCTGCACGAGCTCCGACGACAGCTGCGGCGAGGCCTCGCACACGCTGTAGAACTCGCGGACCTGATTGAACTGCGCGGCGAACGCACCCCCCAGCTCCGCTGTGCGCAGGCCGAGTCGGTACCCCTGCACCGTGCGCTCGATCATGCCGCCGGCCTCGAGCGCCAGGCACAGGTTCGCCGTGGACGACTTCGCGAGCCCCAGGTCACCGGCGAGCTCGGTCAGCGTGCGCGGACCACCGGCATCGGCGAGCAGGCCGAGCAGGCGGATGCTGCGGCTGACCGCCGGCGCGGGATCGCGCCCCTCGCGCGTGTCGTCGTCCATGGCCGTGCCTTCCGCCCGTCGGGTGTCGCCGCGGCCGGGCAGCCGCGGCGGATCAGTAGAACTCGACCGTATCGACGACCGCCGTGAGCGGCTCGCCATCGAGCAGGCGCGCCGCGTTCT
>Ga0172374_1003095_pt1 | contig 10246 bp, 6 predicted proteins | sample LakKiv3m_FD_114536 | JGI IMG/M metagenome (GOLD analysis project Ga0172374, IMG submission 114536) | Freshwater microbial communities from Kabuno Bay, South-Kivu, Congo - kab_092012_10.3m | ecosystem: Environmental > Aquatic > Freshwater > Lake | place: Democratic Republic of the Congo... | reverse complement strand
TCACTGATGATATTGCCGTCTACCATGACAGAGGTGGTACCGTTTGCAGGGTCTATGTAGTACGTGCCGGATGTGTTGCCCAGATCGACAAACCGTTCCGCGATGACGTCTGACGTATTTGTCAGTCTGAATTTCGTCACACCGGATGCTGAAGCGGCCATAATATCCTGGTTTTCAAATTGGTCGAATATCGCAGCAGCCCTGCCCGTGGTGTAGAGTGCTGTAAGCGGGTTTGATATGACATGGAGTTTAGCCAGAGGAGTGACCTGGTTGCCGATGCCGATATTCCCGTTTCCGAGCATGGTAAAACTTGCCGTATCATCATTGTTTGCAATCTGGAACACGGTTTCTGCATTAGTGCTGCTTTGTGTAGAGTCCACATCCAAGTCAGCAATTCCGGTTGTGCCGTTTGATTTTGCGCCGATGAATTTGATTGCCGGTATGGTGTTGGTCGGCGTGGTAGAACCAATCACACCGCGGATGGAAAGTGCCTGGGCGTCAGCGTCGGTTATCGCCGTGATCTGCGCGCCGCCTGCGGTGGAAGAGAGGGGAACCACGTGGAGTAACACATCTGTTTGGGCGAGCGTAGTGAGGCCGTGGGCAACGTCTCCGTCGGAGATGGCAAAAGACGGATCAGTCCCCGCAAGGGAAGAGAGTTCTACCTGATAATCAGGAGTTGTGTCTCCGATGCCGAAATTTCCGGCATTCATATAACTGCTTTCCGCAGCAGATCCTGCCAGATTAATGGTTTTTACGCCTGCAGAGTAAGCCTCAAACGCTCCCTGTGCAGCTTCCGAACGTATTATTGCAGCGGAATTTCCGTCATCGGTTTCCCTGACTTCTAAGCTTCCGCCTAAAAGAGTTAACAGATTACCGGGAGTTACTGTCCCGATTCCGACTTTGCCGAAGCTGTCCACATATAATCCCGTTGTTCCTTTGGGAGAGAGGAGAATCGGGCCGGTGGTAGCCGATCCGATGGTTAACGGCGACATTGTCTGCGTTTCGATGACGCTGTTTCCGCCCCGAAGGGTAAGAAGTCCGGAAATGCTTGCGCTGCCGGTGTCACCGTTTAGGAAAATAAGAGCTGATGTAGTTGCTGTGACACTCGGATTGTCACCGGGAGTAAATGTCGTGCTGCCCAAAGCAAGACTTCTGTTGACAACAGGGTACGGATAGATGAGATTGTTTGTTGCAGTAAATAGTACTTCTCCGTTTGCACCGATTTGCCCTGTTCCTCCCGTACTTCCTGTGGGTCCTGCATCACCTGTTGCTCCGGTAGAGCCGGTTGCTCCCGTGCTTCCCGTCGGTCCGGCAGATCCTGTCGCTCCGGTAGAACCTGTTCCTCCCGTACTTCCTGTGGGTCCTGCATCACCGGTTGCTCCCGTGCTTCCCGTCGGTCCGGCAGATCCTGTAGCGCCTGTGGTTCCTGTAGCACCCGTTGCTCCGGTACTTCCCGTGGGTCCGCCTTCGCCGGTACTTCCGGTAGCACCGGTCGCTCCGGTGCTACCCGTCGCCCCCGTCGGGCCGGAAGCTCCTGCAACCCCCGTAACTCCAGTAGCTCCGGTCGGTCCGGCTTGTCCTGTAGCTCCTGTGTTTCCAGTAGCTCCGGTCGGTCCGGCTTGTCCTGTAGCTCCCGTAGTTCCTGTGGGTCCGTCAACGCCGCCTCCTCCGGTAGAACCTGTCGCTCCGGTGCTTCCCGTGGGTCCAACATCACCTGCAGCTCCCGTTGCTCCGGTAGCACCCGTTGCTCCGGTACTTCCCGTCGGGCCGGAAGCGCCTGCTCCTCCTGTGGCTCCCGTGCTTCCCGTCATTCCCGTCGGTCCGGCCTCTCCCGTGGCTCCCGTGCTTCCGGTGGGACCTGCTTGTCCGGTTGCTCCCGTGGCTCCCGTGCTTCCGGTGGGACCTGCTTGTCCGGTTGCTCCCGTGGCTCCCGTGGGACCCGCCTCACCGGTTGCTCCCGTACTTCCGGTAGCCCCGGTCGGTCCGGAAGCGCCTGCAGCACCGGTTGCTCCTGTGCTTCCAGTTGGCCCCGCCTCACCGGTTGCACCTGTCGCTCCAGTACTTCCCGTCGGCCCTGCTTGTCCTGTTGCACCGGTTGCTCCTGTGCTTCCAGTTGGCCCCGCCTCACCGGTTGCACCTGTCGCTCCCGTTGCTCCGGTACTTCCCGTCGGGCCGGAAGCACCTGCTTCTCCTGTGGCTCCCGTCGCCCCTGTTGATCCGCTGGGACCGTTTACTCCTGCGCCTCCGGTTGTTCCGGTAGCGCCCGTCGGTCCGGCCTCACCTGTGGATCCGGTAACTCCTGTGGCTCCCGTCGCCCCCGTGGCTCCTGACGGACCCGGTGTTCCGACCGTGCCTGTCGCACCGCTTGCACCCGTGGGACCTGCTCCGCCTGTTGCTCCGGTAGCACCCGTACTTCCTGTGGGTCCTTCAAATCCCGTGGCTCCGGTAGAACCCGTCGGTCCTGATGCTCCAGCGCTTCCCGTGGCTCCGCTCGCACCCGTTGCTCCGGTACTTCCTGTGGGTCCGTCTCCTCCTGCGGCTCCTGTAGCACCACTTGGTCCGGCACCACCTGATGCTCCGGTAGACCCGGTCGGACCGTAATCGCCGCGGAGTCCGGTCGGACCGGTTGAGCCGGTTGGTCCTTGTACGCCGGCGCTTCCTGTGGACCCTGCAGTTCCCGTGGCTCCCGTCGACCCTTGCGGACCGGTTGATCCTGTGGCACCGCTTGGTCCGGCAGGTCCGGATGTTCCGGTACTTCCCGTCGGTCCGGCCACTCCCGTTGTGCCTGTCGTACCTGTAGAACCGGTCGGCCCCGTGAATCCCATAACGCCGGTCGCTCCCGTGGCTCCTGTGGCACCGAGTACGCTGCCGGTTTGTGTTGTCGGTTGTTTACCTGAATTATTTCCGCCGATCGCCGGAGGTTGTCCTACCGGGCTGGACGCTTGCGGAGGCGCAGTTGTTTCCTTCAGTCCTGAAATTTGGAAAAAGACAAATCCTCCCGCTAAAAGAAGAAGCAGAAGGAGGGCTGCAAGTCCATATGGTGATAGAAAAGCGCGTAGTATGTTTTGTTTTTGCGGTACATCCATGGGGATATCATTCGGAGTAGAAGGGATGATAATCGTATCCGGCATTGATGGTGCGGCGGTAAACGATGCTGTTTGTGCCGGTGGCGCCTCTGCTGCGACAGCCGGAATAGGTGTGGCTGTTGCAGGAATTGCAGCGGGTAATCCCGCATCAATATGGGGCGGAAGTGCATGAACAGAAGGCAACATCCTCACTGGCGGCAACGCGCGGTAGTTTTTTTTGGATTCAGTTTGTGTTTCGGTTTTCGGTAACGGAATGTTTGGCACATACTGCGCGGGATTGTTTTGTACCCAGCCGTTAAGTAAAGTAAACCGGAAAAACGCCCGGATGGCGGAAAGTCTGCGGTTTATGGTAGCAGGAGGCGTATGTGCGATTATCAGCCAGCGTTTAAAATCCTCGATGCTGTCTGTGGTGATAAGGCGAAGTGCATCAGATTGCGTATTGATGTGTAATAGAGGGGAAGCAGTTTGTTGTGACTGACAAAACCAGGAGATAAATGCTGTAAGGTCACTTTTGTAGTTCTTGCGTGTCTGTTTGGCTGCACGTTCTACTCCCAAATACTCGTCGAACGATGCGACGACTTTGGTTAAGTAATTCAAGACATTCTCCCACATTACACTAGCCATAGTAATACTTAATACTATTATTAATAAGCCTGTCAAGAGGCTGGTGATGCGGAAAAGATCTAGTTAAATTACCTGAAATTATGCTAAAAATATGCGGAAATTACTACTTTTCACATATTCCCGCATATAATAATTTAGCCTCATTTGTATATATCAAATATGATCATTGCGTTAATTATGTTGTATTGTCAGGTAGTCGTTTTTGTTCAATGGTACTGATACGTATGGGAATAATGCGGTTATCATTTAGGGCAGTAGAACAGCCTGAAATGCATTGTATCCTATAACTGGTATAGGTAATACCTTATAGTATATTTCTTCGTAAATAGGCAAATATACTTAGGTGCGCTGAGGTTGTGAAAAGCAGGTAGGAATAATTTGTCTGAAAAATAGCTATATTTTATACGTTGGCACAATTATGTGCTGAGTGCTAAATTTTATACAGGTTGATATGACGGTCTGGCTAAATAATCATCAGTGATTGTTCGTGCAGAAGGGAGAGTGAGCGGGCTTATGTGTCGGGATATTTGTTTTGTATACCCTCGTTTTTGTTGTTGTAGTAATCCGTATTAAGGATATTTATAAGTTCGTTCTTGCCTAAAACAGATTAGGTTATATACTTATGGAGTAGGGTTTTTTGAGAATGTATGTCAGTAAAGTATCCGGCAAGTGAAATCGAGGCTAAATGGCAGAAGGCCTGGAGTGAGAGAAAGGTAGCCACTCCTGATGTTGAACATGCCGCGAAGCCTTTTTATAACCTCATGATGTTCCCGTACCCGTCAGCGGAAGGCTTACATGTGGGAAACATGTATGCATTCACCGGGAGCGATATATATGGCCGTTTCAAGCGTATGCAGGGCTATGATGTTTTGGAGCCGATTGGTCTTGACGGCTTCGGAATTCATAGTGAAAATTATGCATTTAAAGTCGGAAAACATCCGGTAGAACAGGCTAAACGGAGTGAGAAAAATTTTTACCGGCAATTATCTCTCATAGGATGTATGTTTGACTGGTCCCGGACAATTGAAACCTACGACCCGGGATATTACCGGTGGACACAGTGGTTATTTGTACAGATGTTCCGTAACGGACTGGCATATCGTGCAAAGGCGATTGTAAACTGGTGTCCTTCCTGTAAGACGGTTTTGGCAGATGAGCAGGTAATTGACGGAAAATGTGAGAGATGCGGTAATTTGGTTGAAAATAAAGCGTTAGAACAATGGTTTTTTAGAATTACCGCATATGCGGGAAAACTACTGGAAAATATTTCCAGCCTCAAGTGGTCAGAGAAGGTGCTTATCGCACAAAAGAACTGGATCGGGAAAAAAGAGGGGATTAATATTACATATCCGGTTCAGGATGAAAAAGGCGCGCAAATTGGTGAGGTTATATGCTTTACTACAAGACCTGATACCAATTATGGCGCCACATTCGTGGTCTTAGCTCCTGAACACCCCTTTATCAGTTCTATCATGAGAGTGATAAAAAAAGAAAAGGCCGATGAGATAAGCCGATATCTATCAGTCGCGCGGCAGACATCCCAGCAGGACCGTATAGCCCAAGGCAGGAAAAAAACGGGTATTGCTACCGGGTTGTTCTGTTTAAATCAACTTACAGGATATAAGATGCCCTTATTTATCTCCGATTTTGTTGTTATGGGTGTCGGAACAGGTGCTGTAGTCGGTGTTCCGGGACATGACAAGCGGGATTTCGAGTTTGCCGGCGTCATGCATATTCCCGTGATCCGTGTGGTCAAAGGTGCGGACGGCGAAACCGGAGAAATTTCACGGATAGAACAAGTACAGGAGGAAGAAGGCACGATGATGCAATCGGATTTTTTGGATGGCATGCCCATAGCTGAGGCTATTGATGTTATGAAAGATCATTTGGAGAAAAACGGATGGGGCAAACGAGTTATCAGTTACCATTTGCGCGATTGGTTGATCAGCCGGCAGCGGTATTGGGGGCCTCCTATCCCGATGATTTTTTGCGCAGCTTGTGAAAAGAATGGTAAAGGAGAGCGTACTGACATGCCGGGTTGGTATTCTGTGCCGGAAAATGAGTTGCCGGTTGAGCTTCCTGTGATAGACGACTACAAACCTGAAAATGATGGTATCGCTCCTCTGGCTAAACATAAGGAGTTTTATGAAACAGCATGTCCGGGGTGTGGTGATAAGGCGGTGCGTGAGACAGATGTTTCTGATACATTTTTAGATAGTTCGTGGTATTTTTTACGGTATCCTTCAATACAGGCTAAGACGGCAGGACAGGTGCCATTTGATCCGGACATTACGAATAAATGGCTTCCTGTTTCTATGTATACCGGAGGTGCAGAGCATAGTGTATTGCATCTTATGTATAGCAGATTTGTCACGATGGCACTTAAGGATTGGGGGTATCTGAATTTTGAAGAGCCGTTTCCTAATTTTTTTGCGCATGGCCTGGTGATTAAAGAAGGCGCCAAGATGAGTAAGAGCAAAGGGAATGTTGTGAACCCTGATGAATATATCAAACTATATGGAAGTGATGCGCTTCGTATGTACCTTATGTTTATGGGCCCCTTCTCTGAGGGTGGGGATTTCCGGGATGCGGGCATGGAAGGTATGGCCAGATGGGTAGGTAGGATTTGGCGCATTGCAATGGCCTCCTTAGAACCTGGCGCTGATGCACATGCGAGTGATACATTGATAAAACTTTTTCATAAAACCATAAAGAAGGTAGGCGAGGATACTGATAAGCGTCATTACAATACTGCTATTGCAGCCATGATGGAGCTGACTAACCTGATTGCAGACGAAGGTGGCACTCTTCCTTCCTCTATGCTAAAAACATTTCTGCTTATTCTGGCGCCCTATGCGCCACACATTACCGAAGAGCTTTGGTATCGAAGTGTGACGGCAGTTGCAGGTAGTCCTGCATCGGAGGATAGATGGTCTGTCCATCAACAGTTGTGGCCGTCATATGAACCAAATATGTTAGTTGAAGAGACGATTTCTATCATTGTACAGGTAAATGGAAAACTTCGTGATACCGTAGCGGTTGATATAGAAAGCGCTAGTAATCAGAAAAAAATTGAAGCTATTGTTCAATCTTCGGAAAAAGTGAAGAAATTTTTAGGAGAGCAAAACCCGCGAAAAATCATCTTCGTACCCGGTAAGCTTATCAATTTTGTCATCTGATATTTAGCCTCAAAAGATCATCGCGCCGGGACAGGTCGTTGATTTTTGCTTCATAATGGCCTATAATATTTAGATGTTTTCCCACAGTCACAAAGAAGCCTGCAGCGGAGGAGGTGTGGAACTCCGCTTGGATACTCTGGTAATACATTCCCGATTGACCGCCCAAAGACTCCGGCCGGATGGGTTGGGGTATAGGGGGAGCAAACATGCGATATTAGCCGGAGCAGCAGTCCGTTCCATGCTCGCTCAGTTATCCCGCGGCACTACACTTTCCGAGGCACTGCCTGCTAAAATCCCCGCTCTGATAGGTCAGTGTACCGGATGCGAGGGGAAATCGGATCATGTAGCATGTACATTGCGGTTGGCCTCGTCTAAATATAGGAAAAAATTTTAATTGGTCGTCGCGGGGGATATTTCGTGTCCTATCGTACTGATTTTTTCCGTTTTTCCGTGGTCTAATGTGTGTATATGGTCGAGGATGATGAACAAAACATCATCACCCCTCAGCTGATTTGGCGGGTGTATCATATCCCCATTATTCTTGGGCTTCTCAGTCTTCTTTTTATAGCTCTATCTATAACAATCTTTATAAAATCATATCAAAAAAACACGCCTGTCACGTTTTCTTCCGATATAAAAGAACCGACTGTTTCCGGTGCAATGTCTGCCAAAGAATTGACGATACTCGTAGATATAGAAGGAGAAGTTGTGCGTCCGGGCGTGTATCGGGTGCAGGAAGGGTCAAGGATTGATGATCTTATCGGATTTGCCGGCGGCTTTACCGCGGAAGCTGATATTGACGAAGTTGCCAGGCTGGTAAACAGGGCCGCCCGTATGACGGACGGAGCCAAGATTTACATACCGGGGATACATGATGCGGAGGGTTCGTTGACTCGCACGGTATCTGTCGGCGAAACCCGTTTCATTAATGTAAATACGGCAACCGCGCAGGAATTAGAGTCGTTAAGCGGTGTAGGCCCGGTGACTTCACAGGCGATTATTTCCGCCCGTCCGTATCAGCGGATAGAAGAGCTTGTAGAGAAGAAGATTATAAGCGGGTCACTATTTGAAAAACTAAAAGATCAGCTCGTATTGTAATTATGACTCCTCTTACGCTTTCCGGATGTACTGCGTTGTTGGCAGCGTTGCTTCCCGAACCTCATGCAGGATTGCTTTCCGGATTATTGTTCGGAACAAAAGCGACGTTACCCCGTGCGCTTTATGAGGCATTGGTCCAAAGCGGTACGCTTCATATCGTGGCATTGTCAGGTATGAATATCGCCATTATAAGCAGGTTGGTGCAGATGAATCTGTTATGGTTGGTGGGCAGAAAGATATCGGGTTTACTTACGGTGTTACTCATCGTCGGGTTTGTCTGGTTCGTCGGACCGAGCGCGAGTATCGTCCGGGCCGCCCTTATGGGCGGCATTTCTCTGATTGCAGTGCTGCTTGGCAGGCAATATTGGGCGCTGTGGTCATGGGTGTTAGCAGTCGGCAGCATGCTATTGATAAACAGCGCATGGCTCACTGATATTTCTTTTCAGCTTTCCTGCCTGGCAACCTTGGGAATCATACTGTTCGGAGGGGATAGTAGAGTGTCAGCGGTAGTCAAAGCAGGTGATACCGTGCATGCTGTATCGCCGGATCAGTCTGAATCAGCCGGAGATACATCGAGTTATACAACGTGGGTGGGAATGGCTATCCGGTCGGCAAAAGAAAATGTGCGGCTCACTCTCGCAGCCCAGGTATTTACCATTCCGATTATTCTGTTTCACTTTCACAGGATTTCTCTGATTTCACCGATTTCTAATTTGGCAATCGGATGGGTGATTGCGCCACTGACAGGGTTGGGATGGCTGACAATTATGGTTGGATTTATTGCGTTTCCGGTCGCGCGCATTATTGCATGGATTGACTGGGTGCTGCTGGAATATATTGTCAGAACGGTCTATCTTATCAGTTCAATTCCGTTTTCCAGTGTGGGGAATTAACTATATCAGACTATATATGCATGAGGCTAATTGCCGTGTAATAGTATAAATAATTTAGCGTTCTATAGGTATAAAAATATTTCACGCAGGATTCTCGATAGTGCAAATAGGGTGCAATAGCTGTTCATTTTTTGAGGCGAATAATCGATTATTATGTTTTCTTTGCGCGTAGGATATTTTATTTGTGGACTTACTACAGGCCTTGTTTTACTTTTTAGTTTTTTGAGTTCATTACCGGACGGAAAACTGCACATTATCTTTTGTGATGTTGGACAGGGAGATGCAGCATACATCCGGTTACCGGACGGACGGGATATGTTGGTGGACGGCGGACCGAATGAACGCGTATTGGAGTGTCTCGGAAATCACATGCCTTTTTGGGACCGGTCGCTGGATCTTGTATTACTGACACATCCGCAAAAAGATCATCTACAGGGTATGCTTTCAGTGTTGGAGCGATATCAGATCGGATATCTGATCCGGAGTAATGTGTCAAACACGTCAGCGATGTATACGCAGTTAACATCAATAATAAAAAAGCGGAATATCCATGAACGGTTTGTAACGAGTGGTGAGCTCATTACGGCGGGTGCCGTGCGGGTATCCGTCTTATGGCCAACGAAAGAGCAGATTGCCGATATGGGGTCACCTACGGTCATACAAGGTGCGTCCGTGTTGGGTGGTGACAGTGACGATATAAACAACGGATCATTAGTATTCCGGCTTCGTTTCGGTTCGTTCGATGCGATATTTCCGGGAGATGCAGATATGCATGTAGAGTCGAAGTATGTTGGTACTGTGTTAGCAGACTCGACTATCGAATTGCTAAAAGTACCGCATCATGGCAGTAAATACAGTATGACAGAAGAGTATATCAATAAGCTAAAACCTGAGATTTCCATTATTTCCGTCGGCAAAAATATGTACGGACATCCGGCAAAGGAGACGCTTACTATGTTAGCAAACAATATGAGCAGAGTGCTAAGAACGGATCAGAAAGGCGACATTGAGGTGGTCAGCGACGGGGTGAGGTGGACTATACGGTGACCCGTTATAGCGGTATAGCCGATGCGGTGGCTGCTGCCGGAGTCGCCTGACTTCCGAGTAACATGAGCCAGTCTGCTGTGGCTCCGACCGGTGCCGGGATAGAAAAGCGTATGGTTATAGTTGTCGGTGTTTTTTCTTCAATCCATACAGAGGTATCCCAGCCCGGTGTTACAAAGACGCTGTAGTTCGTATCGCGTAATGTAAATCCGCTTATCACAAGCATTCTGGCGCCTTTAGATACGGCTACTGAGGTTCCCAGGCTTTCCGTTGATACTTGTATCGGGCCGTTAAGTTGTGTGGCTCCCTGGATCGTCAGGTT
>Ga0172374_1003094_pt1 | contig 10250 bp, 8 predicted proteins | sample LakKiv3m_FD_114536 | JGI IMG/M metagenome (GOLD analysis project Ga0172374, IMG submission 114536) | Freshwater microbial communities from Kabuno Bay, South-Kivu, Congo - kab_092012_10.3m | ecosystem: Environmental > Aquatic > Freshwater > Lake | place: Democratic Republic of the Congo... | reverse complement strand
GTTCTCAAAGAGGCTATTGACGATGTCGAGGGGCGTCTTTTCGGTCCATTGGGTGATTTCCCGACCCACGTCTGTAGCCTGCAATTTTATCATCTGTTCAAAGGCAGGCTTAGCAATCTCATAGGTTGCCGGGGCAAGGAAACCGTCCGTAAGGTCCTTGAAACGTGTTTGCACCCTGCGATACGTTTCGGCGTCCTTTTGAGAAAACTGTGAGATGGATGCGCAGGTCTTGTCCATGTCTTGATAAAGGCAGAGGCTCGAACCGTCGCTGAAAGGCATAGCCATGACGAGTTCAGGGAAAACGAATTCCAGGTCATAATCCTTGGTGAGGTATTCGTCGAAATCTCTGAGGGGCGGGGCGTAATCCACCATGGGCATATATATGGCGTGAGTGTTGTGGAGAAAGCCAGGAAGGGTAACCTGCTCCGTAGCCAACCCACCCCCTGCTTCAAAACGCTTTTCCAGCAGGAGGATCTTTAATCCGGCTTTGGCTAGGTATGCTGCAACCGTAAGACCGTTTGGTCCGGCTCCTAAAATAATGCCGTCATATTCTTCAGCCATAAGGCTCCTCCTTGATCCTGAAGATTGTTAGTTGGTGAACATTCCTCTCGATTAAAAAATTTGAGGCTCCGATCCTTCACGCGTCTTTTGGTTGTCGGGATCGAGATGGACGAGCAATTACAGATTGGCAATATTTTACTTGACATGTCAAAGCAGTAATTTTAATGGTGTACATAAGTAAAACTTATGATCCTCTCCCTCGGGCAAAAAAGTGGATTTGAGCCTTAATCAGTTAAAGGCCTTCTTTTATGCGGCGAGCCTCGGGAGCATCACCAGGGCCGCAGACAGGCTTTTCATTACCCAGCCTGCTGTGAGCCTCCAGATAAAAGCGCTTGAAACCCAATGTGGCATAAGACTATTCCATAGGTCAAAAAAACCGCTGGAACTCACAGACGTAGGGAAAAGGTTATTCCAGGTCACGGGAAAAATTTTCTCCCTTGTGGGAGAGGCAGAGAAGATAATCTATGAGCAGAGTAAATTAATTTCGCCGCCGCTGCGGATTGGCGGTACTAAAACATTGGTGCGGCATTTCCTCTCCAGTTACATATCCAAATTCCGCAAAGCCTTTCCACAGATACAAATAAGGGTGGACGAGGGGAGTTCTGAGAGCATGCTTCGCAGCGTTTTGGAAGGGAGAAATGACTTCGCGATTGTGGGCAGGCTCCCTTATCATGAGACACTGAAGGCCATACCATTCATGAAAGACGAGTTGGTCCTGCTTGCAGCGCCCGGGCACCCACTTTGCGAAAAGGGTTTTGTTTCGTTGGAAGACTTGCGTGGGGAGAATCTTATTTTGAGAGAAAAGGGTTCGGGTACTAGAAGAGTCGTGGATAGAGTCTTTGAAGAACGCGGTATCTTTACCTCAGCGTTCCTGGAAACAGGAAATGTAGATTTCCTAAAAGAAATGGTCATCACAGGGAACGGGGTCACCCTGTTGGCGCGTATGGGGGTGGACAAAGATCTGGCAGCCGGACGTCTGCTTTGTCTCCCGTTAAAAGAAGGTCCGCTCATCCTGGATATTGACATTGTTCTGAGCAAGGACAAGACGCTGTCTTATGCTGACGAGGAATTTCTTAAGGTTCTTTTGCATTAAGTATGCAAGAAGTGCTGATCTGTGAGGGGCGGGGGAACATACTCTAGGCCATTTGAACGGCCATGACAGTCAACGCAAACAGTCTTAGATTCCGAGAGAACTTTTGAGCGAACTATAATCACGGCAGCACTCATAATCGACAGCGTCTGCATTCACGTAAGAAAGTTCAGAGATCATGAGGGTGGTCGCATCCGAGCCTTTCATTCCGACAGACGCTTGGGGAATAGGTATAAGAAGGCACTGGCCAGCGATAAGACCTGTGAGGCGGAGGGCTTTCGCTAGCCATTTTATCACCGAATGTATGGCCTGCTAAGGCAACGCGCTACGTTTCTTACCACAAGAAATTTATCTATCCTTTCGTTTTGTCGGCCACAAATCTGGCAGCCCCGTCGAGGGGCTCTCCGCTTTCGATGACCTGCATACCCAACTGGAATTCTAGCTCCATCGCTTCAGCAACCGGCAAATCGAATCCTCTATAGACGGCCTCTCGATCGCTCTTCAGGCACTGGGCAGGAGATAGGACAAGTTGTCGGGCAATTCGTTCGGCCTCGGATCGCGATGCTCCAGTCTCGACCACATAATTTGCAAGCCCCATGGAATGGGCTTCCTCGGCTGACACGGGTCTTCCAGTGATTATCATGTCCATTGCTCTACTCATGCCGATGAGCCTCGGTAGTCGCTGAGTGCCTCCGTCGATAAGAGGTACGCCGTATCTCCTGCAATAGACGCCAAAAATAGCGTCTTTCTCGGCGACTCGCAGGTCGCACCAGCACGCGAGTTCCAGACCACCTGCCACGGCAAATCCTGAGACAGCAGCTATGACCGGTTTTGAAAGGAACATGCGAGTGGGCCCCATCGGACCGTCCTGCGACATATTGCGGCTAAGTCTGTTGCCAGCCCCTTTTGAAAATGCCTTCAGGTCAGCCCCAGCGCAAAAACAGCCGCCCGCTCCCCACAAGACTGCCACTGAGGCTTCCTCTGCGGAATCAAACTGACGAAATGCGTCAGCGAGTTGATCCGCCATTTGCCTATTCACTGCGTTTCTGCTCTCAGGGCGGTTAAGAATGATTGTCCACACTGAGTCGTTTTTTTCGACGATGACATCCATGGGCTCCCTCACTGCAAGTGATTCTCTTAAGAATGTGTGAAAGGGTTCAAACGACCTATTTGGGTCAGAATGTTCTTTGTCTGTAGCACCTGCTAGGTTTTCAGAATACGAAAGGCCATTGGGTACCTTAGGGAAGAGGTCATTAAGGTGAGGGTCGAAGTCAGTGTTGGCTGCGAAAGTGATTGACAGGTCAATCAATTCCTGATAATCCACCGATATGACACCTCTTAGCAGACTCAACCACGAACGAAAGGACAAAGAAGCAATTATATTTGACGCCGCCTGCCGCGTCATCCGCAAAAAAGGATTTCATCAAGCCAGAATTACGGACATCGCCCAAGAAGCCGGCATCTCTTATGGGTTAGTTTATCACTATTTCAAGAGCAAGACACAGCTTTTCGATGTCATTCTCGCGGAATGGTGGAACGGTCTGTTTGCGAAGATGGACGAATGCGAAGCGAACTTTCATCGCGTGGAAGACAAGCTTGGTGCGTTGGTCTCATATTTTCTGGATCAGTATGAGAAGCAATCTGACCTTGTCCACATCTTTATAACTGAGATTTCGCGTTCATCAACGAACCTTACCCCGCCACGTCTAGTGTACTTCAAATCGTTCATGGACAGAGTAGAAATGATAATCTCCCAGGCCCAATTAGAGCACATCATTAGAACAGACATAAGACCTAGATATTTAACGTATATCTTCCTTGGAGCAGTGGAGACGTTTGTCTCTACCATGGTTCTCGAGAATCATCCTTTGAGGGGCAAGAACCAAAAACAAAGGATAGCCAAAAGTCTTTTAACAGTGTTTTTCTCTGGGGCGCGTCCCCAGACAACCCAGGATGAGGGACGACAATGGATTTCGAGTTAACCCCTGAACAGCTTCTGTTTAAGGAGCAGGTTCTAAAATTTGCCAAGAAAGAAATAGCTCCTCGGGTTCAGGAGCATGATCTTCGCGAGCAATTTGATTGGGAATCGTGGAAGAAATTGGGTGAGTTTGGAATCTTGGGGCTTCATTTTCCCGAGGAGCTTGGAGGTAGCGGAGCTGATGTGATGACGTCGGTGTTAGCGGCCGAAGCCTTGGGCGAGGCTGGTGTTGACGGCGGGTTGACATTGAGCTACGGCGCACACACCTATCTATGCGCAGACACGATTTTTCGGCACGGCTCAGATGAACAGATACACACGTATATCCCAAAGCTAGCGTCAGGGGAATGGGTGGGGTGCATGGGGTTGACCGAGCCTGGCGCCGGGTCTGACGTGGCCTCCATGCGAACCCGGGCGGTGCGTTCCGGGGACCATTGGGTACTCAATGGCTCGAAGATGTTCATCACCAACGGTGCCATAGCAGACGTGGCTGTGATCTACGCGAAGACAGATCCCTCGTCTGGCCATGCTGGCATATCCGCCTTCATAGTGGAAAAGGGCACTCCGGGTTTCTCGGTGAGCAGAAGTCTCCACAAAATGGGGGTTCGCACATCACCGACATCAGAACTCGTTTTTGAAGACTGCCAAATCTCGTACCAGAATCTTTTGGGTATAGAGGGAAATGGCTTCATGATGGCTATGCAAACGGTTGAATGGGATCGCAGCGCTCTCTTGGCGCCATTCTTAGGGGCCGTCTCGTTCCTTCTGGCGAGATGCAGTCGATATGCGAAGCAGCGGGAACAATTCGGGAGACCCATAGCCTACTTTCAAGCAGTAAAGCATAAGCTGGCCGACATGAAAATATTCCTCGAGGCGGCTCGTTCCTTAGTTTATCGAATTGCGTGGTGCAAGGATCAGGGAAGACCTCTGAACCACCTTGAAGCTGCGGTAGCGAAACTCTTTATTGGCGATTGGTCCCTCAGTCCTACGAATGACGCCGTAGTCTTGATGGGCGGGTATGGTTATTGTCAAGAATATGATGTGGAACGGGTATTTAGAGACAGCCGGCTCGCTCCGATAGGAGGGGGCACGTCTGATGTGCAAAAAGTTCTCATCTCAAGACTAATGTGAGGCGGCTGGCATGAATTTTGACTGGTGTTCGGAAGATCATGAGCTTAAGAAAAGGGTCTTGAACGTCTTCCATGCTGATGCGCTGGGTGAATTGGAAAGGCTCGAGAGCGGTGACAGTGCGGCGGTTCGTCATATAACTCGGGTGTTCGTGGAAAACCTTGGTCAAGCTGATTACTTGTGCATTGGTGTTGGACCGGAAGGGGCGGGACAGACACTTCATCTCCTGGCCGCACAGGAGGAAGTCGCTGGTATTTCACGATCGCTCTTCATCTCCCTGGAAGTCACTGCAAGGCTTTTTGGTGGGTTGGTCAGAGGCTTTCTCAACGGGAAGGCGGTCTTGGACATCGCCCAATCTGTAGCCGACGGAAGTGTAGTTGGCGCGGTAGGTTTCACTGAGGCTGCGACGACTGAGCAAGGCGAGGAGAGGTACCGCATCTCCCGAATTGGCGAGAAGCTGATCGTTAGCTCTGAAAAGGATTATGTCACCAATGCGCCCATCGCGGATTGGATCGCCGTTGTCCTGGATGAAGACGGAGGCAAGACTGTATGCCTAGTCCGTCCTGACCAGGACGGCGTGACGGTCGGACCAAGGATGCAGACGCTGGGATATCATGGGCTTGCTGTTTCATCCCTGACTTTACGCAGCACAGTAGTTCCCCCCGGTTACTTTTTCGGACCGTTTGACGCATCGGCGCTGACGGATTTTCTACGTCAAACAGAAGATGTTATTCTCTCAGTCGCGTCAGTGGGCCTCATGCGTGCGGTCATCGCCAAATCCAAAGAGTATGCCCAGTCCCACCGCAGAGATGGAAAACCTATCTTTGCGCACCAAGAGATTCGCTTTAAGCTTGCTGAAATGCTTACTTTATATCAATCAGCCCAGTTGCTCGTTTTTCGCGCTGGTTGGATGATAGCATCTGGCTCGGAAGAACGTAGGACTCTATTGAGATGCGCCAAGGTATTTAGTTCTGAGGCTGCGGAAAAGGTGTCCGGTATGGCTTTGCAGATATTATGCGGCCGTGGTTACGTGTCGGGCAATCTCATCGAGCGGGCGTATCGGGATGCAAAGTACGCAACCATTGCTGGAACGACATCGGAGCGGGCGCGGATGGGAATTGCCGAAGATGTCCTCACCAGATACGGTTAACTCGAAGCCATTTCGATGCAAAGCAAGTCTGAATTTTTCTTTGCCAGCGTCCTGTGAGGGTAGCGGGACCCCGTTATGGCACGGACGCTGGAATAGCTCAATAGAGACAGGAAGGCTGGTTCCATGGATGTCATCGAAACTAGAGTCGATGTCAAGAGCGATGAGTTCAAGGCGAATTACGAGGTCATGGCTTCATTGGTCGCAGACCTCAAAGCAGAGCTAAAGAAAGCGCGTGAGGAAAGGTCTGGAAAAGCCATAGAGAGAAATACGGAACTTGGGAAATTGCCAGTTCAGAAAAGGCTGGACTTGCTGCTCGATCCCAATACCCCGTGGCTGGAAATAGCTCCGCTTGCAGCAAAAGGCATTTACGACAAGAAGGTTCACGGGGCAGGGACTCGGGCAGGGATCGGAGTCGTTGCAGGAAGGGAGGTACTAGTCCATGCCAGCGACCCCATGATCAAGGGCGGAACAGTTTACCCAATGGGGGTGAAGAAAACCCTTCGATGCCAAACCGTCGCCATGGAAAACAATTTGCCCGTGATCATGTTGGTGGATTCCGGTGGGGCTTATCTGCCTTTGCAGTCAGAGATATTCCCAGATGCGGACGACGGCGGCAGGATTTTTTACAATCAGGCCATAATGTCAAAAATGAACATTCCACAGATTACTGCGGTTATGGGCTTGTGTACGGCTGGCGGGGCCTATATTCCGGCCATGTCAGATCACGTGGTTCACGTTCAGAAGACAGGGGCAATTTTTTTAGGTGGCCCGCCATTGGTAAAAGCGGCTACAGGAGAAGAGGTCACGGCGGAGGAGCTCGGGGGAGCCGACGTGCATTGTCGCCTCTCAGGAGTGTCAGATTACTTCGCAACCGACGACGCCGATGCTATTCAAATTATTCGGGACATCGTGGAGATGCTGCCGCATCCCCAGAAAGCCATAATTCCTCGCAGAGAACCATCGCCCCCGCTTTACGATCCCCAGGAAGTCTGGGGCATTGTTCCCCGAAACATTTCCACACCATATGATGTGAGAGAAATCATAGCTCGGACAGTCGATGGCTCGGAATTCTTGGAATTCAAAGCCTTGTATGGCCCCACACTTGTGTGCGGCTGGGGATACATACATGGATACCAGGTAGGGATGCTAGGCAACAATGGGGTGCTGTTCTCAGACAGCTCGCTAAAGGCTACTCAATTCATATCTCTGTGTGATCGGCAGGGTATTCCGCTTGTTTTCCTCCAGAATATCAACGGATACATCATTGGGAGGGACTATGAGCGCGGGGGCATAACCAAAGACGGCCATAAGATGGTCCATGCAGTATCTACTGCTACGGTTCCCAAATTCACAGTGATCATAGGGGCATCTTTTGGAGCTGGCAATTATGGCATGTGTGGAAGGGCGTACTCGCCTCGCTTCTTGTGGATGTGGCCGAACGCGCAAATCGGTGTAATGGGTGGGGAGCAAGCGGCGGATGTACTCGTTTCGGTGAAAAATGATCAGCTAGCGAGGGCAGGCCAGCCTCCACTCCCGAAGGAGATTGTGGACGGCATAAGAGGTCCTATCATCCAATCTGCGCTTCAGGAGGGGAATGCATACTATAGCACTTCAAACATCTGGGATGACGGGATACTTGATCCGGCGGACACTAGGGATGTCCTCGGTCTAGCGATATCAGCCTCCCTGAATGCTCCTCTCGCTGGAAGAAAACAGGGACATGGAACTTTCCGCATGTAGGGGAGGTACTAATGTTTAACAAGGTGCTAATTGCAAACCGGGGGGAGATAGCTCTAAGGATTATACGTACTGCCTCGGAGATGGGAATCCAGACAGTGGCTGTCTATTCGGCTGTTGACGAGGCGTCGCCGCACGTTTGTGCGGCGGATGAAGCTGTGGCGCTTGGGGACCCGGATCCAGCATCCAGCTATCTCAACATCGACAAGATAGTTGCAGCCGCCCACGCTACCGGCTGCGATGCCATTCATCCGGGTTACGGCTTTCTCTCGGAAAACCCAGTTTTTGCAGAGCGGTTAGATTCTGAGGGAATTGTTTTTATAGGACCGCCGGCACAAGTCATGGCAGACCTCGGGGACAAGCCTAGGGCTCGGGAAATCATGGCCGGAGGAGGAGTCCCCGTGATTCCGGGGATGGTAGAGGCAAGCGACGATCCAGCAGTTCTCTCGGACATGGCGCTGTCTTTGGGGTACCCTGTCCTTGTTAAAGCGGCTGCCGGCGGAGGGGGTAAGGGAATGAGGATCGCGTCCCAGCCTTCCGAGTTGCTCGAAGCTGCGCAATCGGCCTCCAGCGAGGCCCATACCGCGTTTGGCGACGGCCGCATTTATTTGGAAAAATACCTGGAGAGACCCCGACACGTGGAGTTTCAAATAGTTGGCGATGCGTACGGAAACGTGATCCATCTCTTCGAGAGGGAGTGTTCTATTCAGAGGCGACATCAAAAGATCATTGAAGAGACGCCTTCAACGGCCCTTGACGAAGATCTTAGGGCACGCATGTCGAAGGCGGCTTTGGCAGCAGGCAAAGCTGCAGGCTACGTCAATGCTGGTACTGTAGAATTTCTCTTGAACTCGTCGGGCAAATTCTATTTCCTGGAGGTTAATACGAGGCTTCAAGTGGAGCACCCTATCACGGAAATGACAACGGCTATCGATCTCGTTAGGCTTCAAATGCTCGTTGCAGCTCGGCAGCCTCTACCCTTGTCACAAAAGGATATATTGAGAAGAGGACACTCGATAGAGTGTAGAATTTATGCTGAAGATCCCGAGTCTAATTTCATGCCTACGCCGGGACGAATTGTCTATGCCAAGTGCCCTGAGGGACCAGGGGTGCGATTTGACCATACCATCTATTCAGGTTTTGAAGTTCCAGTGCATTATGATCCTATACTGGGCAAACTTGTTGTGTGGGCGGAAGATCGTTCAGCGGCAATAGCCCGAATGATCAGGGCTCTTAGGGACTGCGTCATCCTTGGCATCAAGACCCAGATTGAATTCTTACTCGATATATTATCGTCGGATGCATTTCGCCGAGGAGACATCCACACGCGTCTGATCGACGATGAATTTTCCGGATGGGAAGTGAAGAGAGACGTTGACCAATTCGCTTCTGTGGCCTGCGCGGGATACGACATGCTTAGGCCTAGGGCAGAAAAAGCTCATTATGAGGGTCTGAGAAGGGCCGGGGTACCATCGCCGTGGTGCACTCTGGGGTCATGGGATTTTTGCCGTTAACTTTTTTTTCATTAGCTTTGACGGCATAGGCCAATAGACAGTGTTGATAGGATTGTCGTCGTCTCTAATCATCGGCGGTATTGAGGATTATTACGGCGATCTTTAGGCAGGCCTCGAACATTGCGAGGAGATAGCGAATGGAATACAGGTTAAAGATTAACGATGCCACATATCAGATAGAGGCCAGTCTTTTGGATAATACAGGCCGTGCAACCGTAACTTTGGATGGTGAACCAACGGATGTAGTGTTTTCGACCTTTGGTGAACATGATCTCAATATACGGATTGATGGAAAAGTTGTGAATGCCTCTGTTGCTAGGACGGCCCAGGGCACTTGGGTGTGGATCCAAGGATGCGCTAGGCTAGTGCAAGATGCTGCCCAGCTTCGCCGACGCAAAAGGGCTGACGAGGTTATTCCGTCAGAGGTCACGCCACCGACGCCGGCGGTTGTGGTGCGGGTCCTGGTAAGAGAAGGGCAAACAGTCTCCAAGGGAGAAGGATTGTTGGTAGTATCCGCTATGAAAATGGAAATCACCCTCTCTGCTCCTTACGATGGCATTGTCGTTTCAGTGAATACCTCCCCCGGGAGTCAAGTAAAACCCGGCGATATTCTCGTGGAAATAGAACGGGCACAGGAGGTAGGAAGCCATGAATGAAGCCGATCTCTTGTACGAGAAAAAAGACCACATAGCGTGGATTACTCTCAACAGAGAAACTAGACGTAATGCTTTGAGCATGGAGATGATCGACATGTTCTTGCGTTGCCTCGACGATACAGAGGCTTGTTCAGAAGTCAGAGTAGTTTGTCTTACGGCAGCCGGTGACAAAGCCTTTTGTTCTGGCGCGGATCTCGCTGGGGGGGATCCTATACAAGGCGCCAAGAAGTACGCAGAGCTGTTGAAAAAGATGTCGAACTCTTCGAAGCCGATAGTTGCCAAGGTGCACGGACACTGCATGGCTGGCGGAATGGGACTCATGCTGACATGCGATATTGTGTATGCGGCACCGCACGTCAAGTTCGGCACCCCGGAGGTCAAGGTCGGTCTATTTCCTATGATGGTAACGGCCCTCGTTGTGAGGAATTCCATCAGG
>Ga0172374_1003093_pt1 | contig 10253 bp, 11 predicted proteins | sample LakKiv3m_FD_114536 | JGI IMG/M metagenome (GOLD analysis project Ga0172374, IMG submission 114536) | Freshwater microbial communities from Kabuno Bay, South-Kivu, Congo - kab_092012_10.3m | ecosystem: Environmental > Aquatic > Freshwater > Lake | place: Democratic Republic of the Congo... | reverse complement strand
TGTGGGGAAAGCAATTTCTTTGCGAGATCGAGTTTCCTCGTACTTCCAAAAGACCGTTAATCTGGGGCCCAAAACAACGGCTTTGGTATCTAAAATTTCCAAGATAGAACACATCAATGTTGGTAGTGAGTTGGAAGCTTTGCTTCTGGAAGCCGAACTTATTAAGCGCTTCCGCCCACCTTACAACATTAGCCTAAAAGATGACAAGCAGTATTCGTATATCATTGTTAGAAAGCAGAAAGTTGAGAGCGGGAAACCGAGAATAAAGCCAGAAATTTATTGTGTGGGGACAGCTCGTAAAATTGAAGATAAGGGTAAGAAGACTCTCTATTTTGGGCCGTTTCCTGACGGCACTACGGTGCGGCAAGTTTTACGAAGGCTCCGTCACATCTTTAAGTTTTGCGATTGTTCGCAGTCTAAACTGCAGAGATATTCTAAACTGCGACGACCGTGCATCTTTGGTAACATCGATTTGTGCTGGGCGCCCTGTGACGAAGGGGTTAGTTTGGAAGACTATAACTCTAATATGAGGCGTTTGATTAAGTTTTTACACAGTGGTAAAAAAGACCCGATTATTAAGGACCTTAGGCACCAAATGGTTCGGTTATCGAAGGCTAAACGCTTTGAAGAAGCCGCCCATCTTCGGGATCAGATTGACAATTTTGAGTATGTGACTCAAAACTTTAGACCGGCCGTGGAATTTCTTAAGAACCCGAATTTGATAGAAGATGAAAGATCTGAAGCGGTTAAAGAGCTGGTAGAACTGCTGTCATTAACGCCTTCTGGAGGTGATATCCGCATCGAGTGTTTTGACATTTCGCATTTGGGTGGGCAGCAAATGGTGGGTAGTATGGTAGTTTTTGTTAATGGTGCACCGGTAAAGTCAGAATACCGGCGATTTAAGATTAAGGCCGTAAAAGGTATTAATGACGTCGCGGCCCTGGCCGAAGTCGTAACGAGGCGTTTTAGCAATGATTGGCCACGACCTCAAGTTTTGGTTGTTGATGGGGGCAAGCCTCAGGTGGCGGCCGCCAAAGCAGTTATCGCCAGTAATGGCCTTACAGAGAGTATTGTCCTAATTGGTTTAGCTAAACGTTTAGAGGAAATAGTGCGATCTGACGGCACGGTTGTAAGGCTACCTAAAGCTAGTAAATCCTTGCGGTTACTGCAAAGTCTTCGTGATGAAGCCCACCGCTTTGCTAACGCCTATCGAAAAAAACTTAAATCCGATTTCAAAATATGATGTGAATATTTGAGAAAATGTTAAAATACACCTTATGAAAACCCTGCTCCGTCACATTTTGGTTAATTTAGTGGCCATTTATGTAACTTCTCTAGTGGTGACGGGTTTATCGTGGAGTGGGAATTTAACAACTTTATTGCTAGCCGCTTTGGGTTTAGGCATTGTCAATTTGGTAGTTAGACCGGTGGTTAAAGTAATTACTTTACCGATTAATTTTATTACTCTTGGCCTGTTTTCACTGGTGATAAATGTGTTGATGCTTTATTTGGTAACGCAGTTTATACCCGGTTTTAGCGTTTCAGCGTTTAGTTTTTCTGGGTATAATCTTTACGGCTTTATAATTCCAGCCACGCATTTCTCGGAATTGGGGGCCTTACTAGTAGCGTCGCTTGGCATAAGTTTAATTACCACCATAATGGGCTGGTTTGTGTCCGACTAGAGAACGCGAATTTAAGTTACAAATTTACACGAATGAGCACGATTATCGTTAATACCTTACATAGAGTTATTTCTAATTCCGATAATTCGTATAAATTCGTGTCAATTCGTGAACATTCATAATAAAGTTATGAACCTAAATTTAGCATTCGCTATCACCGAAATAGTGTTATCAATAATCGTTATTGGTTTAATCCTTCTTCAAGCTAAGGGGGTTGGTTTAAGCCGATCTTTTGGTGGTGTGGGTGGTTTTTATCGAAGTAAACGTGGCCTGGAGAAATTTATTTTTTTGGCAACGATACTTTTTAGCGTCTTTTTTGTGGTCACCCTGCTTACCGACCTCTACTTTAAGTAATGATTCTTACCGTTTTAAATGTTATTCGCTCCGCCGTAATGTTTGTGCTATTTTTTACGGCTTCATTGTTGCCACAACCGACTCACATTGAGGGGGTGGTTGGTCAACCGACAGGTTTTACACCCTTACTAGCGACTAATGACATTGACCGCTGTGTCAATAAATTAGTTTATCGTAGCCTTTTTACTTATGATAGTGATGGCAAAATCGTTCCTGATTTAGTGGAACACTACGAAGTTTCTGACGATGGTTTAACGTATATTATTAGGCTTAAGGCCAATGAGCGTTGGCAAGATGGGAAACTAATTACTTCTAATGACATTTTGTATACGGTAGCTTCTTATAAACGCTTGTCGGGCATCGCTACTGATCGGCTCGATAACCGCACGATCCGGTTTACTCTTCCCAACAAGTTTTCTCCCTTTTTGGATTTACTTACCGTGGGGTTACTACCAGATCATAAGGGCGATAGCAACAACCGTTGGTTTCCGGTAGGAAGTGGTAGTTATCGCGTTATCCGGGTAAGTAGAGATCGGGGTCGGGTAAAAAATATCGTGTTGGAGGGAAATTCACCCCGTTTAGGAGTTACTAGAATTATATTTAAATTTTATGATAGTGAGGCAGACCTAGAAACAGCTGCTAGATTAGGTGAAGTAACCGGCTTTTATGAAAAAAATGATTCTTTTGTTTATAAAAATTTTTCCAAGTACACTCGTCCCGAGCAAAACAGGTATTATGCCTTATTTTACAACCTTCGAAAAGACTCTCTTAAAGACGTAAATGTTCGTTCTTGGCTAGCGAGCAAACTCCCGGCTTCGGAAATACTTAAAAAAGTGTTTGGCGATGGTTACGTACTGGCTACTGGCCCCTTAAGTCTTAATAATTACGCTCGGGGAGATATAAAGTATCTTGAGGCTTCAGGTGCTAATAATAAGCCAACCAACTTGAATTTTGTCATTGTTGATAACGATAACAATCGGGAGTTAGCAGCTTTAATTAAAGAAGCTTGGGAGGAGGCGGGTGTAAAGGTAACCGTAGCGGCCTACGATGCCGATAAAATGAATAAGGAGATTCTCCCCAGTCGCGATTTTGATGTTTTATTGTACGGTCAGGAGGTTAGCTACGATCCCGATCGCTACGTCCTTTGGCACACGACCCAAGGAAATTTTCCTGGTTTAAACATTAGTGGTTTAAGTAATGCTAGGGTAGATAAGGCCTTGGAAGAAGGTCGTAAAGAATATAGTTTCGAGGATCGCTATAAGCATTATAGTATTTTCCAAAAGGCGATTATGGACGAAGTTCCGGCGGTATTTTTATACCATCCTATTTTTAATTATTATTTGCGCAGTAATATTACTGGAGTTGACCTTAAAAATTTTGCCCTGCCGGATGATCGTTTTAATTCAATTAGTAACTGGGCGTTCAATTAGATTTAATAAGTTTTAAGAACACGCTCGGGCCAAAATTAACTGCCGCCAGTGGTCTTTGAAGAACCTCATCCAGTTTAACAAGGATTGGTAGCGGTACGATCTTTTTAAGAAGCGGACTCCTAAAATTAGACGCACTCAGCCTTTCCTTAATTTGCCACCCTAAATCGGTGATAATCTTTTCGAGCATCAGCGGGTGGAAGTTAAAAAAAATCCCTGACTCGGCGGTTAATTGATTGTAGGGGTCAAGGTTACTGGAAAATTTTACCCCCTGCCTAATTCGAGCTTTAAAGTGCACTTTATTAGCGTATTCCAACACAAAAATACTACCTGGTTTCATAACCCGGTAGACCTCTCTAAGAGCCACTTCCGGTTTTTCCAAATGATGCATTACTCGAATCATCATCCCGGCATCGAAAATATTGTTTCCAAAGGGTAAATGGTAGATATCTCCTTTGATCAGTTTCGCTTGGGGACCCAAAACTCGCGACGCTTTATTCAGATTTTCCTGAGAATAATCAAGTAGGGTAACATATTGATATGAATCAATATAATGTTTCAAGTGACGACCAAAGCCGCCCCCAAGATCGATAAGGTTCCGGCCTTTAGGTGGTAACAGTTTTCGAAGAGCACTCTGTTCTACAATATCCTCATACTCCCGGCCTTGCCAATATTTTTCGTAGTCGTAATGAGTAGAGTCGTAATCAGCGATGTCCATTTTACCTTAAAGAATTTCTTTAATATTACTTATGGCCTGGTTTCTAGGATCGTATTCCCCGAAAACCCAAACCTCCTGACCTTCTTTATAAAAGCTTGGTAAATAGGAGGAATTACTTAAATTAACTTTTATAATCTTACTTTGGGGGGTGGTTAAATCAAAATCGTTGGTACTAAGGCTTGTTATTGTTCCGTAAAGATGGGCCTGGTGGGTATTTTCGCTTAGGTTTCGAAACAATAGAGCTTGTGATCCGATACTAATAACTTCTACTTCTGTACCAACGGATACATTGTTTCCACCGGCGCTGCCGCCAAACTTACTAATAAATCTTGTTAACGCGCTTATATCAAAGCTGGCGTTTTCGCCTTTAGTGGTGATTATTTCATAGTTAGTGCCGGAGATGGCGGTTACGATTCCGGCAGTGCTTTGAATATCTAAATTTGAGCCATTACTTGCTTCAGCCGTAAAGACCGCCGCTGTTTGAATATTTTCCTCACCCCGATTATTTACGGCTGTAACTACAATTTCATTTTCACCTGGGGCCAAGGGGAAGTAGGTTGTAAAAGAGCCATCACTACTTATCGGCAGCGGTTTTTCGTTTATGGTAACTTTAGCGTCAGTCGCGGTTTGGCCGTTTACCTTAACTTGAGAATTTTCTGTAGTGGAAAGGTGACTGGGGTTTACTAGCACTAAGAAAAGAGGTCTAGCGGATTCCGAAGATTGCGGTAGCGACCAATTATCTGTAACTTCACTCCTTGGGGAGTTATTTTCGGTTGGTATTTGCGGGATATACAGCGCCTCCTTAGTTTTAACTAGCTTAATAGGGTTTAAAGAGTTAATAACAAACAATGATAGAGCGATAACAGCTCCAACACCTAGGAGGGAGGCGATAATGATCGAACGATGGTTAGGCACAGCCCCATGATAGCAAAATTTGGGGGGTTGTGCCCTGCCCTATTGTTTTGTTATGTTAGTAACAAGATTGGATAGACATTATGCCAGATACTACTAATCAGGTGGTTACTAGTGACTCTAAAACCACTAGTGGGGAAATTAATAATTTAATTAATAACCACCTGGAATTGATCGAAAAAACTAAGGGTGAAATTCAGGTTCTGAAAGATCAGATCGAAGAAGCGCTGTCGGGTGATGCCAACTATCAGGATGCTCAAAAAGAGATGGAGATTGTAAAAGAGACCAAGGCCACCGCTCGCCAAAAAGCAGAATCTAATCCCACCATAGAGGCCATAGCTAGCGAGCTCAAGGAGAAAAAGGGTGCTCTTAAAGATTACAAAGACGCCGTGTCGGCGGAATTGTTTGAGTATTACAAAGCTACTGGATCAAGCGAAATTACCACCAGCGATGGGAGAACTTACACCTTTAGTTTTTCGGTAAAGCTGACGTGAACACATCTACTAATCTATTTTCAACATTCGGTAAAAACAAATACCAGGGCGATATTTCCGGCTTCCCGGCAACTTTTGGGATTTGCTGTAGGGCGCTGTACTGCGGATAAGGGTTTAAATTACTGTCGAGCCAGTTAAAATGGTCGTGGGGATGACTGTATTTGATGGTAAATGGCGTTACGGCTACTACCCGAGTATCTGGTAACCAGACCTTTTCGAAAGCTTCTTTAATAAAGTCTGCTGTTTGCGTGGCGGGATAGAAAGAGTAGTCAGGTGTTTCTCCCTCGCGGTGCGCCCAGCCCGTTTCGGTAATAAATACCGGTAAGTTTTCTACACTAAAGTGTTTTTTTAAGATCGCCAGCTCCCATTCATAAGCTCTAATACTGTCCCGACCAATGTCTTCAACTTTTCCCGAAAAGTTCGGTTGAGGGTATGAGTGACTAGCCCAACCGTCTAATTTCTTAAAGATTCCCGGCTTTTCTTTATCCATGCGTATCAGGTATTCTTCTTCATCGAGGTACTGATCCTTAGTCCGGGCGGAAGCGTTAAAAGCCCCGTTTAAAATAAAGAACTGCTGATTTTGCGATTTAAAAACATTGATAGTTTCGTCGAGTGTGTGGGCGTAGCCTTCAGGATCGATTTTACCATTCCAGAAACCGGCGTCGTTCGGTTCGTTATAAACGCTAACGTAGTGGGTAGTAGTTGGCCAAGGCAGCAAGTCGAGGAATTTTGCTGCGTGGGTTGTTTCGGGGGTGTTTCGTAAATCCCACAACTGAATAATTGGAATTAAGTGGTCTTTATGAAGCTGCTTAAAAAAGCCGTCCCACTTTTCGATATCGTTATCATAAACAGCATAAGGAACTAACACATACCCCCAATCGCCACCATTGCTATTAACCATTTGAGCCGCCGTGTCGGCATAATCATTTATGGAGTAAATATAAAGGCCAACTTTATTATTGGGGTAAGCTTGCGGATTAAAACTGGGTTCCTTGGAGGTATTTCCAAATAGGCTAATTACCGCTCCAACTGCTAAAGGTAAAAGTCGCATGTGGTAATTTTACCATGGAAATAATTTGATCTTTAACAGCCTCGCGCCTAGAAAAATGGCTAAAGCGCTACCAGCGATCATAAATAGTGTTCCCACGTTATATCCGGTATTAGGTGCAGTTGTTCCCGATTGTGAGGCAATATTAGCGGGCACCGTCAATCCGATAGTTAGGGTGAAGGTGTAGGTCGACCCACTGGAAGCCAGAGAGATTTGGTGGTCACCACTAGCGAGAGTTGTTGGGTAAGACCAGTTACCGGTAGTATCAGCGGTTACTTCGGCAGCAGTACTGTCAATGGTCACCGTGACAATAGCTGACGGGTCAGCTGTGCCCTTTAGAGTTGGGTTAGTGACCGTGTACCACCAGTGGTTATAGGTCTGGCCGGCGGTAGCGATGGCGCCAATGTAAGTAAGAGTAAAACCGGCAGCAAAAGCTTTAACTGGTATAAAAATAAGAGAGATAACTAGAAGTATTTTCAGGGCAGATTTCATTATTATAGATTATGTTAACAATTGAGGTGATTGTCAATAAAATATCTTTATCCGTGAAAATTTCATCTTACCAGCTACTGCCTCCGCCACCGCCCCCACCGCCGCCAGAAAAACCGCCGCCCCCAAAGCCACTACTAAAACCACTGTAACTGCGGGTACTGGAATAAGGAGTCCTGGTGGCTACCTCGGCAACGCGGGTAAAAGAGCCCAAAGAATTTGCCAGTAAATAGGCGTTTAGAAACTTGGTGTCGCCTTGATACCAATCTACTTCTTCCGGAATCGTTAGATCCTTAAAACGACTAGCCCAGACAGTAGTCACTCCGAAAGCTACCGCGTAGGGGAGAAGTTTTTCAAAGAAGTACCAATTTTGTTCTTGAAAGGTGAGCTGTCTTTCTTGGGTACTTAAAAATCGCTTTAAACTTAAAGCTTCTTCCTTCTTCTCGGCTCCAAGTTTAGTTTTCTTGGGCATAAATCTGGAAATAATAATTAGGGTTATGCCTAGTAAAAAGTTTAGAACTATCATACTGGCTACCCCGATTCCAGCATACGTGTTTCTAACGGTTTCCGGATTTTTGGTGAAATAACCTTCTTTGGTAAGTTTTTGATACAAAGCCGATTTAGCCTGTGAAACCTTAGTACTAAAATGAGTCCTTTTTTGGAGTTCTTTAGTGGTAGCGGTATCTTGATTTTTGAATAATCCCTCATAAAGGTCCTCTTCAAAATCAGAGAGTTTATCGTGGCTATCCTTAGGATTTGATTTTTGAAAGGTGTAATTACCGTCCTCTTCCTTTTTTATCTTTAGAAATCCCCTAATTGCCAAAGAAACCAGAGTAGCCGAAATATCCCGCGGATCGACTTTTTCGTCGGTTAGTAGGCCGACTTCGGCGGGGAGCAAGGCCTTCCCATCCTGATGTTTCGGGGGGTCGAACCAACTCCTTGGTCCGGGAGTTACTTTAGGATCGCGACCAAATAACAGCCACAAAATAACAACTAAGAAAGGCAGAAGAATATAAAAACCTACAAAGCCTAAGGCTGCCAGAATTGCTTTAATACCAGATAAACCGTCACTTGTTTTCTTTGGTTCTAGTTTGGCGACCATATCCTTGGGAAAGCCCAAGACTATAGTTAAGCCTTTGGAGGGATTTAAATTATCGGCTTTAAAGGAAGCGGTACTATTTTGAATTGGAGAAACGGCGTAGCGACAATCTTGTTCGCGCGAGCCCACCGGGCCGGTGTAGCAGGTTAGATTTAGATTAGAGTTGTTGATTGTACCAGGTACCTTTACATTTACCGAGGTGGTGGCAATGGGCAGTGTCCACTCGTTTCCAGTTACATTCCAGTAAAGCTCGTCATGGTCGGTAAAATAAGTAAGAGCTCCACTTAGGGTATATTTAATTGTGTAGGTTTTGGTTCCCGAAAAGGTGGTGTTAGCGTCGCCAATTTTTAGTATTAACTCTCTGCTGGTACTTTGATTTTGATAAGGGGCGTTAACTGTAATATTGCTGGCCGCGACCTCAAATTTCTGATTTTCTTGATTAGTTTTTACTAAATTAACGTTCCTAATAATGCCGTGGTGGGGGTTACCTCCAGCGTTGTAAGTAATGTCTTCGGTAACACTCACGGTGCCATCCTGATTGATTTGATAAGTAGCGTTAAAGCTGGTTATTTCTTCCGAGGCGGCGAGCGTAAGAGGTGTACTGATTAAAGTAAGTAATAAAAAGGTGAAGAGGCTGGCTACAATTTTTACCATGACGACCCAATTATATAACATACCAGGGAGGGAGTCGCCTACAACCCTGGTATGCTTACCGTTTTGCTAGAAGCTTCCTACGGCTTCTGCTTCTGTGGCGAAGATTCTCCCGCTAAACCCTCCGGCGGTAATTTGGTCTTTAAGTCCGGTGAGTTCCAGCACTTTAAGAACGTTCGGTGTTACCTCGGCGAGGAGAACCTTTCCTCGGTTCCACAGCATACAATCCTTTTGAGTGTGGATCAACTCCCGTAAGGCTAGCGATGAAGTGTACTCCACTTCATTCATGTTGATAACTATGTTGAAGTAGCCGCCAGCTGTAAGCGAGCGCAGATAAATCCCCAAATCCTCCGCCGCAGAACGGTCGATTCGTCCGCCGAGACGAATTACGGTACACCGCTTGAGGGTCACAGAAGCTATCTCCATCTCTTCCTCCAAATTTGTGATCGGATTTTTAGCTAAAGGTGATGATACAATCGAGTCCAACCAAAGTCAACTATAAGCTGACTGTCGATAGCAGTTTACTTGACATTAATGGTTACATTTGTAATTAGTACTTTTTCTGTTGGTTGCGAGACTTCGCCCATCGGACTGGTAGTTACCGGAGTTTCGGCGATTCTTTGCAGCACGTTGTCTCCGGAAACAAGCTTTCCAAAAATAGTATAGTTTTTAGGTAAGGGGGTGTCTTTAGTCATTATAAAAAACTGGCTGCCATTAGTGTTAACGCCACTATTGGCCATGGCCAAGGTACCGCGAACGTAGTCACGGGTAACCTTCTCATCATTAAATTTATAACCCGGGTCTCCGGTACCGTTACCGAGCGGATCACCACCCTGAATCATAAAATCTTTAATTATGCGGTGGAATTTAGTGCCGTTATAGAAATCATTGTTAGCTAAAAACACAAAGTTGTTAACGGTTATTGGAGTTTCGGAAACGAATAGTTCAAAGGCCATATCGCCAGAAGTAGTTTTAATAGTGGCGGTATAGGTTTTACTAGTATCAACCGTCACTACCGGTGCTGCTTCCCACTGCTTAGGCTCGTTATTAGTAGAGGCGGTAGCTTCACCTTTAACGGTATCTGCCGCAGGACTAGTTTCTCCCGGAATTAATGAGGATTTGGCCACTTGGTCCTCAATATTTTTTTGATTTTCTTCTGCCTTTTCGGGATTTTTGTTGGTTAAATAGTACACGCTAGCCACTACGGTGGCTAAAATAATAAGACTGATAATTAAAAATTTAGACATAGGTGAGAATTAGTTTACCACCACTACCTGCTTTTCACAAATAGTTTCTTGACGTATAATCCCAAGCAACAGAGGTCAAAAAGTGAGATGTCGAAAGTCAGAGGTAAGAATTCGGAATTATGGGTAATAATG
>Ga0172374_1003091_pt1 | contig 10256 bp, 9 predicted proteins | sample LakKiv3m_FD_114536 | JGI IMG/M metagenome (GOLD analysis project Ga0172374, IMG submission 114536) | Freshwater microbial communities from Kabuno Bay, South-Kivu, Congo - kab_092012_10.3m | ecosystem: Environmental > Aquatic > Freshwater > Lake | place: Democratic Republic of the Congo... | reverse complement strand
GCCGTTGAATGTGGAAAAATAGAGCGCGCCATCCGCCGCCACCACCGACGAATAGCCGGGCGACCCCAAACGCACGGAACTCAACACCTTCAAGTCTCGACCGGCAGCAAGTATCCACAGATGTTTCGTCGTCGGCAGATACATTTTGCCGTCGGCCACCAGCGTCGAGGCCCACACAGTTTCGCCGGTCTCGTGAACCCAGTACGGTTTACCGGTGTCGGCGTCGAGACAATGAATCCGGCCGGCGACGTCGGCAATGTAGAGCAGGCCGTCGGCGACAGAGGCATTGGAAAGCGTGCGATCAATGGCTTGGTAGCCCCAAATCTTCGCACCCGTGGCGGCGTCGAGACACCAGAGCGCGCCGCGGCCGCGTCCATGTTCAGGGTCGCGACCGATGGGAACGTAGATGCGGTCGTTGTGGAGGACGGGAGAGGAGAGAATCTCGCTCATCCCGACATAGCTGCTTTCGTTTTTCTTGTTGAACGAGCGCTTGAGGCGTTTGTCGCCGAGCGAATACAGCGCCGCCCAGTTCAGGTTACTGACTGTCTGTTTGTACTCAGACGGGACACAGTCAAAACGCCAGACGGTTTTCAGCGTGGCCGCGTCGAAGGCGTAGCAACAACCGTCACCGCCTCCGTAGAAGACGAGTTTACGTCCGCGCACGGTGCCGAGCGACGGCATCGCCCATTGGCCGTGCATGATGTTCGGCCCGATCTGGCGGGCGTCGTCGGTGGCGAGGACGCGACCGGTGCGTTTGTCGAGCGCGATGAGGTTCGGCGCGTTCGGCGCAGGCGTCGGACGGTCGTCGTAGTAGGCGATTTGCGCGTCGCGGTCGGTGCCGTTGGAAGTAACAACGTAGAGCATGTCGCCGTCAATCGAAGGCGAACCGTTACAGGCGTCGGCGGGACGGATGCCGTACCCCCACATGTCAAAGGTCCAGACACGTTTGCCGGTGTGGGCATCAAGGCAGAGCACTTCGCAGCGGTGGTTGACGAAATAGACGCGGTCGCCTTCTACAGCGGCAGTGGAGACGATGCCGAGGTTGCGCGTGATCCGGCCGAGCATGAACCGCCTGCCCGGCTGGACTTCGGCTGGAAAATCCCGGTACGGCTCTTCGTATCGCCAAAGTGTCTGGCCGGTGCGGGCATTGAGGCAGGTGAACGTTCCCTTGCTCTTTTCGCCGCCGCCGACAAACACTTTCCCCGCCGCCACTGACGGCGACGGGTACATGACCATGTTGATCTTCAAGCCCCAAGCGAGGTTGCTCGCCGTGGCGGCGATGATCCGGCCGTTGCCGTTGTCCTTTTCCCCAAACGAAAATGTCGCCGGCAGGTTCCGTTCGGCGGAGACCATGTTTTTGGAGTGCGACCCGCAAAACTCCGGCGAGTCGCCCGCCATCGCGCGCAACGCGGCGCACATCAGCACACAGACAACAAAACGATTCATTGGCGCGGCATCTTCAGCCAAACTGCGGGCCTGCACAAGGGGGAACTTGACAAACGCGCCGCCGCTGGTACGCTGACGGCGCAATGAACAACAACCTTAACCTGCTGCTCGCGTTGCGACTGCTCCGACTCGCGTCGGAGACGGCGGGTTGAGACTTACCAACGAAACATTCAGCCCACCCCGACGCGAACGTCGGGGTGGGTTTTTGCTTTGCCCATCACGATGGTTGCGTTAGAAAGGAACCAACATGAGCGAACAAGTTTACATCTTCGACACGACTCTCCGCGACGGCGAGCAATGCCCCGGCGCGTCCATGAACACCCGCGAGAAACTCGAGGTCGGCCGCCAGCTCGCCCGCCTCAAGGTGGACATCATCGAGGCCGGCTTCCCCATCGCCAGCGACGGCGATTTCGAGGCCGTCCGCGCCATCGCCACCGAAATCCAAGGACCGCGCATCGCCGGCCTCGCCCGCTGCGTTGACAAGGACATTGACCGCGCCGCCGAGGCCATCAAACCCGCCGGCGAGCGCGGACGCATCCACGTTTTCCTCGCCACCAGCGCCATCCATCGCGAGTTCAAACTCAAGATGGCGCAGGACGAAATCATCCGCCGCGCCGTCGAAGGCGTGAAACGCGCCCGCGGCCATTGCGCCGACGTCGAGTTCTCGCCCGAGGACGCCTCGCGCACCGAGCCGGAGTTCCTCGCGCAAGTCACGGAAGCCGTCATCGCCGCAGGCGCGAAGACCGTCAATATTCCCGACACCGTCGGCTACGCCGCGCCACACCAGTTCGGCGCGCTCATCAAGTACCTCTTCGACCACGTGCCGAACATCAAGGACGCCATCATCAGCGTCCATTGCCACAACGATCTCGGCCTCGCCGTTGCCAATTCGCTCGCTGCCGTCCAGAACGGCGCCCGCCAAGTCGAGTGCACCATCAACGGCCTCGGCGAACGCGCCGGCAACGCCTCCATGGAGGAAGTCGTCATGGCGCTCAAGACCCGCAAGGACGCCTTCGGCGATTTCATGACCGGCATTGACACGCGCCAGATTTATCCGGCGAGCCGGCTTGTGTCGCACCTCACCGGCATGGTCGTCCAGCGCAACAAAGCCATCGTCGGCGACAACGCTTTCGCCCACGAAGCCGGCATCCACCAGCACGGCATCATTGCCCATCGCGAGACCTATGAGATCATGCGTTCCGAGGACGTTGGCCGCTCCAGCGAACTCACCTGGGGCAAACACATGGGCCACCACGCCGTCGGCAAGAAACTCGTCGAGATGGGCTACAAACTCAGCGACGACGAAATCAAGATCATCACCGAGAACATCAAGGCGCTCGCCGACAAGAAAAAATCCGTGTACGACGATGACGTCCGCGCGCTCGTCGAGGGCCACTTCACCGGTGTCCCGCAAGTCTGGAAACTCGACTACCTCAGCGTCATGACCGGCACCATCCCGACCGCCAGCGTCCGCCTCCTGAAAGCCGGCAAGAAAGAGCCGGTGGCCGACGCCGGCACCGGCGACGGCCCGATTGACGCGATGCTCAAGACGATTGACCGCATCACCGGCACAAAAGGCAGCCTGGCGGATTTCGCCGTCAACAGTGTCACCAAGGGCAAGGATGCCATCGGCGAAGTCACTGTCCGCGTGGATTTCGCCGGCCGCATCGTCACCGGCAAAGGAACCAGCACCGATATCATTGAGGCCAGCGTACTCGCATACTTGAACGCTCTCAATCGCCACCTCGACGACCAACGTCGCCGAACCGAAGGTGCGAAGCCGACACCGTAATCACGCCCGGGCGAACTTCCCCAGATACTTCAGCGAGACGGTAAAATCTTTCGGCAGCGGCGCGGCGATCGTTACCGGTGGCGACGTGAGTGTGAGGCTGGCGGCGTGCAGCGCGGGGCGGCCCATCAACGGACGCTCCGGCTCGCCTTCCTTCGCCTTGTACTTGCGCTTGAGTTGCGACAGCAGCAGCGGCTGGCCACCGTAGTCGGCGTCGCCGACGAGCGGATGACCGATAGCCTGACAATGGACGCGGACCTGATGCTGGCGTCCGGTTTCGATCTCGACCTCGACAAGCGCATAGCCGCAAAATTTTTCTTTCAACCGCACGATGCTACGCGCCGGCTTGCCGGCGCGCTCGTCAATGCGAACCAAGCCGGGGCGCTTCGGGTGCGGGCCAATCGGCAGATCAATCACGCGCGAATTGGATTGTAGGGCAGGCGCTTCGCCTGCCGTCAGCGAATCGTCGGCAACCGGAGCGGTTGCCCTACAAATGAAATCGCCGTGGACCAGCGCGAGATAGAGTTTCCGCGTCGAACGCTCGCGCAGTTGGCGCACGACTCGACGGAACGCTTCCGCGTTCTTGGCGAGGAGAAATGTCCCGGAAGTGTTCCGGTCGAGACGGTGAACGTTCGCCAGATATTGGCCGGGGCGCTCCGACTGCAACAGCGCGACGAGATTCTCTTTCGATTTGTCCCAGCGGTCGGGCACCGACAACACTCCCGCCGGTTTGTTGACGGCCAGCAGGTCGGCGTCCTCGAAGAGGACTCCGATGTTCATGTCGCCGCGGGCGGCGCTTCAGCCGGTGGCGGTGCCGGCGCGGCAACGGCGTCGGGTTGGCCGGGCGAAGGCGCGGGTTCGGGCTTGGCCTCGGTGGGCGGCTTGTTTTCCAGCGCCCAGAGACGTCCGTCGGCGAATTCGACAACGCTGCCTTCCGCAATCAGCCAGTGGAGGTCAGCCATGAACCGGTCTTGGTCGCTGATCTGAAGGTTGTCAGCAAGTTGTTTGCGGACGCTGTCGGGATGGGCGCGGAGGAAGGTAAGGATTTTCTGAATCTGGTCGCTGAGACCGTCGAGGCTCTCGATGCGTTTGGGTTTGATGTGGCTGACGTAGGTCACGCCTTTGCGGTGTTTGAAAAAGTGGAAGCCTTCGGGCCGGAGCCGGTCGCTGAGAAGCTGGGCGGTCCGCAGCGGGAAACGCCACTCGCTGATCCACGCGATGCGCACCGCCTCGCTGAGGGCAGCCCACGTTTGCTGGCGGCTGGCGGCGCCGCTGATCTGGAGTTCGGGGCCGCTAGTGACGAGCGCGGCAAGGTGTGTTTCGGTGAGGTGTTTCTCGATTTCCTCGCGCGAGGCAAACGGTTTCGCTTCGGCGCAGAAGAGGCAGTGGAACTCGGTGACGAAGCTCTTGGACTCGACCCATTGTTTGACGACGGCTTCGTCCTTGACGGTCTGGATGCGCGCCCTGAAGTCGTCGAACGACATGTACCGGAGCCGGCGTTGGTGGAAGCGAACGATGGTCGCCTGATAGTCGTGGTAGTTGGACGGGCCGAAGATTTCGCCGGTGATGCCGCAACGGTTGACGGAGGCGAAGGCGCCTTTCGGCGGATCGCACGGTTTCTTTTCGGTGCGATAGAGTTTGTCGGCGTGACGACGGAAGACGTGGCGCACCGCTTCGTCCTTGTTCTGACAAACCATTTCGTCGGCGAGCGCGAGGAACAGCGGGGCGCGCGTACCGTCGGCGCCGGGCTTGAGCGCGAGCTTGAGGAGGTGGCGTTCGGGTTTGTTGAGGATGAGCTTGGCGACATCGAAGAGCGCGTAGGCGTGCGGCGAGTGTTTCATCGTCTCGACCATCGCGGCAAGGCCCTTTTCCTCGGGTAGGAATTGAATCTCGACGGCGGCCGGCGGCGGTGGCAGGGCCGGCTTGCGCTCCGGAGGACGAGGCCCTTCGCGGCGCGGCGGACGGTCAGGCCGCGGCGGCCCGCCTTCGCGGCGCGGCGGACGGTCGCCGCGCGGACGCGGTGGGCGGTCACCTTGCGGACGCGGTGGACGATCACCACGTGGACGTGGCGGCCGGCGGTCACGGTCGCCCCAGTCGCGGCGGGGACGGTCTGGTTCCTCACCCGCGTGGTTTTCGTAGGACTTGGGTGTGGCTTTGATCCACTCGGGCACGATGTTGAGTTCGTCCAGAGGCAATGCTTGGTTGTCGGGATTCGGTGTCGTCATGGTGGCCAAACAGCATCCAAAGTGAAGCGTTGACGGGAAAAGGTCAAGACAGTAAAGTGCCGCGCCCGTGGACTGGGGGTGTAGCTCAGTTGGTAGAGCGCCTCGTTCGCAACGAGGAGGTCAGGGGTTCGAATCCCCTCACCTCCACCAGCCTTTCGGCGATGAAACCGGTCGTCTCCAACCGCGCAGCCCTGAGCGGCGAGGAACTTCAACGTTACTCGCGGCACTTGATTTTGCCGGAGGTCGGTCGCGAGGGACAGGAGCGGTTGAAGGCGGCGAAGGTGCTGCTGGTTGGCGCGGGCGGACTGGGATCGCCGCTGGCCATTTATCTCGCGGCGGCAGGCGTCGGCACGATTGGCATGGTGGATTTCGATGTGGTGGATGCGAGCAATCTGCAGCGTCAGGTTCTTCACTTCACCAGCGATGTCGGCAGACCTAAATTGCAGAGCGCCCGCGAGAAGCTGACGGCGCTGAACCCGAATGTGACGTTCACCACGCACGAGACACGGTTGACGGAGTCAAATGCGTTGGAGATTCTCTGCGGCTATGACGTGGTGGTGGATGGCACGGACAATTTTCCCACGCGCTATCTGGTGAACGATGCCTGCGTGTTGTCGCGAAAGCCGAATGTGTACGGTTCGATTTACCGGTTTGAAGGGATGGCGAGCGTGTTCGCGCCGCACCTCGGCGGGCCGTGCTACCGCTGCTGGTATCCCGAGCCGCCGCCGGCGGGCGTGGTGCCGAGTTGCGCGGAAGCGGGCGTGCTCGGCGTGCTCCCCGGCATCATCGGCAACATCCAGGCGATGGAAACGATCAAGCTGATCATCGGCGCGGGCGAACCGTTGCTGGAGCGGTTGTTGCGGTTCAATGCGCTGACGATGAGTTTCCGCGAACACCGGATTCCGCGCGACCCGGACTGTCCGTTGTGCGGATCGAACCCGACCATCACGGAGTTGAAGGAGATTCCCATGAGTTGTTCCCCCGATGACATCAGCGTCGAGCAATTGAAGGCGATGCGCGAACGGAAGGAGAATTTCATCCTCGTGGACGTGCGCGACCCGGACGAGTTCGCCGTGAACGAGATTGCGGGCAGCGTGAAGCTGCCGTTGCCGGAACTGCCGCGGCGGTTCGGGGAACTGCCGAAGGACAAATTGATTGTGTTGCACTGCAAGACGGGCGGACGCAGCGCGCGGGCGTTGAGGTTCCTGCGCGAGCAGGGCTACGCGCGCCTGAAGAATCTCGCGGGCGGCATCACGGCGTGGGAACAACATTGCCGCGATTGAAGGCGTAGGGTATAAGAAACGCATGGCTATTCATCCGACAGCGATTGTGAGTCCGAAAGCGGATTTGGATCCGAGCGTGGAAGTCGGTCCGTATGCGATCATCGAGGAAAGCGTGCGCATCGGCGCGGGCACGCGCGTGATGGCGCATGCGTTTCTGACCGGCCACACGGAGATTGGGCGGGACAACCAAATCCACATGGGCGCCGTGATTGGCCACGAGCCGCAAGACGTGAAGTTCAAGCCGTCCACGCGCAGCTTCCTGCGCATCGGCGACCGGAACATTTTTCGCGAATACAGCACGGTGCATCGCGCATCGGACCCGGAGAGCGCGACGATCATCGGCAACGATTGTTTCCTGATGGCGACGGCCCACGTCGGACACAACTGCGTCATCGGCAACCAGGTGATCATCTGCAACGGCGCGCTGGTGGCCGGTTACGCGCACGTCGGCGACCGCGCGTTCCTGTCGGGGTGCGTGCTGATTCACCAGTTCACGCACGTCGGGCGGCTGGCGATGTTTTCCGGCGGGGCACGCGTCTCGATGGACGTGCCGCCGTTCACGCTGGCGGCGGAACGCAACGAGGTGCACGCGCTGAACATGGTCGGCTTGAAACGCGCGGGGCTCAGCCCGGCAGCCATTGCGGAGTTGAAGAAGTTGTTCAAGCTTTTCTATCACTCCGGCTTGAACGGGACGCAGGCGCTCGCGGAGGCGTCGCGGGAAGTCGGCTTTGCGACGGCGGAAGCGCGGGAGTTTATTGATTTTGTGCGGCGCTCGCCGAACGGGATTTGCCCGGGGCCGGCGCGGGCGACGCATTGAGCGGGGCTTTCGTCCGTGTATCGGCCAATTGTTGTTCGCGTTCCTGCTTTTCCTTGAGCTTGGCGATTGCTTCGACAGCGTTGTCGCGCACGAGGCTGTTGTCGTCATTGAGGGCGCGAGTGAGCGTCTGCTGCGCGGCGGGATCGGCGATCTGCCCCAACGCCCACACGACAGTCACGCGAACACGGGATGCTTTCTCCTAGTCGCGTTTGCGTGTGTCAGTAGCGAACCCCCTACCGATTGTTTTTTCACCTACCATCGCCCGGAGCGCGGGAGTTTCCCCACCTGTTCCAACCAAAACCGCTCTAGTGCGTCCCTTGCTTCCCTTGCCTGCGCCTCGTTCAACTTGACCCGTTCTGCCCCAGCCCTACCTGCCGTTGCCAGCGACCTCAGAATCCGATGCGTCCCCCCCGCCTCGTGCCATTGTGGCGCCCAACCCGCTGCGGCCAGCAATTGCAGTTCGAACCAGATCAACAACGCCATGCCCGCATCCTTTTCCACGTCCTCCAACGCCTGCGCCAGTAAATCAAACACCTTGCGATGTGCATCTTCCAGTTCCATCGTAAGATCCACCAGCTCGCACGCATACGATGCCGATGACAACCGTCCCACCGATTCCCGCAACACTATATGCGGCTCCTCCAGAAAACACTCGTGCAACAAATGCAAATCGCTCCGCCTCGACCGCAAAAACAACAGTTCGTCCCGGTAAAACAAATCCAGTTTCCCCCGCATCGGGCTTTTCGGACGCCGCGCTCCCTTGGCCAGCGTTTTCAGCTTTCCAAACTCCCGCGTAAACCACGTCACAATCAGGCTCGACTCTGTCACCGGCTGCGTCCGCAGCACGATCCCTTCTGCCCGTTCAACGTCCATTGCTTGTCCCGCCTGCCGCAGGCCACGGCGGCACCACGCTTCCACCCGAGATCACCATCTTCATTCCATCTCCCACGCTCATCTCCAGCGTGATTACTTTTTCCTGAGGCACCAACACCAGAAACCCGCTTGTCGGATTCGGCGTCGTCGGCACAAAGACGTTCACCACCCGCTCCTTTGTCTTCACCTGCGCTTCGCCGCTCGTCTCGCTCGTCACAAATCCGATCGAATAAATCCCCGGCCTCGGAAACTCCACCAGCACCACCCGTTGAAACATCGTCTTCCGCCCCGACAACAGCGTCTGGCTGATTTCCTTCATGAAGCCATATGTCCGGTTCAACACCGGCACCCGCCCGATCAACTCCTCGCTCAGGCTCACCATCCGTTTCCCGATCATCAACCGCGTCACCCATCCCACCACCGTCGTCAACACGATCAACACGAACAACGCCAGCAACCGGTAATGCGGCTGTGACCATCTCTCCGGCAGCCAGCCCGTCAACAATGTGACCAACCACCACAGGATCGCCACCGAGGCCGCCGCCGGCACCACCACCAGCAGCCCCGCGAAGAACGACCTCCGCAAATTCGTTATCATCTCTTTCATTCCCGCCATCGTACCCGCCTGTCCCGTTCTTTGCAACCAGCCACACATCCATTTCCTCTATGGCGGGAGGGCACAAAAATACGCAAACTGGTTGGATATAGATGTTGACTGTGCAGCGCCATCGCGTTGAAATGCGCCGCGTTGCCAGAAAGGAATTTTACCATGCCACGCAAACTCAGTTCGCTCTCGCCGGATTGGTGGGACTACACGACGCTCGACTCCGAAGTCATCGAAGCCGTCGCCCGGCTCACACCATGCGACATCGAAAAACTTTCGCGTCCCGGGTTCAAGGTCGTGATGTACGACACCATTGAAGACTTTTACCTCGCCGAGGCCCTTGAGTACATCTCCGCATGGCGACAGAGCACCGACGATAATCCCGTCGGCATCTGCGGCCCGATCGGGCCGACCGAACAGTTGCCGCTCGTCGCCCGCATCGTCAACGCGCTCGGCCTCGATGTCCGCTCGGCGCATTTCTGGGGCATGGACGAGTGGTTCCTCGACGGCAAGGAAACGCCGGTGACGCATCCTCTCTCCTTCGAGAAAGCCGACCGCGAAATGTGTTTCAACCGGATTGAGAAGAAACTCCGGATGCCCGACGCCAACCTGCATTTCCCGAAAGCCGATACCGCGCCGTACCGGAAAAGCTGGGACGCCGGCGTGCGTTGCGCCGTGATGCAAGGCGGCCAGGGCGACGTGAAACACTGGGCGTTCAACGATCCGCCCCAACGCACCGGCAAATACAAGGACGCACCGCCGTCGCCCGCCGAATACCGGCAGTTGACGACGCGGGTCGTGAAGTTACACCCGCTCACCGTCGCGCAGAACGCCCGCACCAGCGGCGGCGGCAACATCTCGCTCGTGCCGACGATGGCCATCAGCGTCGGTCCCGTCGAGACGTGGAAGGCCGAGAAAGTATCCATCTGGCAGGCCGGCAATCACGACAACCCATTCGGCCAACGGTTGACTGCCTACATGATCTCGAAACGCATCCCCGACAGTGCCGTGCCGATGTCGTTGCTCGCAGATCATCCAAACGTTCAATTCAACTATTTCCGCGGCGGCCTCGGCTCGTGCGCGGTCGAAATGCACTAACAACGGAGAAATTATCATGAGTTTTCTAACAGCAGCAGAACGAACGCGCTCCATCGGCGCCAATGACCGGATTCGCATCGCGCAGATCGGCTGCGGCGGTCGCGGACGCCAAGCGCACATG
>Ga0172374_1003090_pt1 | contig 10260 bp, 10 predicted proteins | sample LakKiv3m_FD_114536 | JGI IMG/M metagenome (GOLD analysis project Ga0172374, IMG submission 114536) | Freshwater microbial communities from Kabuno Bay, South-Kivu, Congo - kab_092012_10.3m | ecosystem: Environmental > Aquatic > Freshwater > Lake | place: Democratic Republic of the Congo... | reverse complement strand
ATCTGGAAGAGCTGCCGTCGAGCGGCGGTGCCGCCTACTCCGCACGCCTGCCGGACGGATGGAAAAAACTGACGCAGAACAGCGATCCCAATCCGTCCTATACGGGGGCGATATTCACAAATTCCAATGATCCAGACGGAAACGCGGCTGTATCCCTGTTCGTCTTTCCAACACCCAAGTCGGATCTGTCGCCAACTGACGACCAACTGCGTCAGCTTGCCGCGAAGGTGGTGGAAATCGAACTGCAAAATCTCATGCCGGACGTCGGCTTTAAGCTGGACCAGGACGTCAGCTTCGTTCCCGGCGAAAAAGTTGGCGATGTGGATAAGGGTTTCATCGACATCGTTACTCTCCAGGGCAGCGAGCAGAAGATACGTGCCAGGACCGTATTGAGCTTCAGGAAGGGCGTTGTCGCCGCAGTGGCTTCGCTCACGGCGTTCCCCGCCACGCCAAAAGACGTTGCAACGATGATCCATACCGACTTCGTCACCCGTACCATCGGAGAGGGTTTGGTGGGTCAACTGAAATGAATATCTGTGGTCGATGGAGCGCCGCTCATTTTGGGATCGGCCTTCCACCTGGGTGAATTTAGAGGGAGTTCGCACGATATGAATCAGATGCCTGATCGTAAAGCGCTTTTAGGGGACGCTCTTCCGTTGCCGGAGGATGCATGGGGGAAGCTTCTGAAGCTCGCGACGATGATCGAGTTCGATGGTTCCGGGACGCTGACGATCCGCAACGGCGAGGCCCGAATCTCATTGGGCTCTGACGGCGTGGTGAGGGTGGAAGGTAAAAAGATTATCCAGACGGCTCGTCAGAATATCGCGCTCGACGCTGCCTATATCGACCTGAACTGACCGGCATGTGGGCTGTCAGCAACAACACGCCTTTCTCTGCGGACGGCTATTTCATTCGCGACCGCGATGGAAAGGAATATTGGTGTGTCGCCGTGCGCGGGCGGTTTCGCGCGCGTCCGGACGGTATGACCGATCTTCTTGAGCCGCAGCCCGTTCGGCTCTCTCCAGCCTATCGCGATGCCGAGGCAAATGAGCTCCTCGCGGATGCTGATTTCGCACCTTTCAGGCCCGCCGCAGATATTCTTGTCAACGGCTCAGCCGTTGCACCTGACGAGAAGCCGATAGACCGTATCGATGTCACGGTTGCTGTAGGTACAATGACAAAGCAGGCTGCCGTCACGGGCGAAGCGCGTATGGTCAAAAAAAAGCGCGGCTGGGAGGTCGCTGAAAAAGAGCGGGCCTCGCGCGTCGAACTATCATGGAGGCGTTCGCTCGGCGGAAGCGATCTTTTTGCGGATGATGATGGGGCCGAGTGCGAAGCCAATCCAATTGGCCGGGGCTGGTCACGTCATTTCGAGCGCGCGCCGGAGGGAGCCGAACTGGTTATGCCGCAGATCGCAGCGCCTGCGGATGTCTTCGATCCAGGTCGCCCGCTTTCGCAGCCAGTCGGGTTTGGCGCTATTCAGCCGGCTTGGACAACGCGGCGTATCCATGCTGGCACCTATGACGACGCTTGGATTAAAAACAGGTCGCCGCTTTTGCCTTCCGATTTCTCCGAAAATTTCCACCAGACCGCGCCGGTCGATCAAATCTATTCCGGTGAGTTGCGCGGCGGTGAGCCGGTACGACTGGAAGGGCTTCATCCGGAAGGCGGTTATGCATTTCGCCTGCCGCAATGTATCCTCGAAGCTGATACGCGTATTGCCGGAAAGACGCTGACGCACAGGTTCAGGCTCGTTCAGTTGGAGATCACTGGCGATGAGCGCCTCGTGGATCTGGTATGGAATGCCCATGTGCCATGTGGCGGGCGCGACCAGGATGTCGAAGTCTCTTTTCTCCGACTGAGGCAAATGGCCGGAGTTGTCGCATGAGAACGGCGGTTTCAATCCTGGCGGCCGGCCTGACGTGTCCGGCGGGCAAAGACTTTGAAACGGCAATTGCCGCCTATTCGAGCGGCGAACGATTTACCGAGAAGGACCGCAACCTGGTGATGGCGGACGGGCGACCACCAACCCTTGCGGCGGTCTTTCCGTTGACGGAAGAGCGGGACTATGTCGAGCGGCTGCGAAAATTACTCGCCTGCGCGCTTGCCGATTGCGTTGCGCAGTTGACGAAGCGCGGACAGGAAAGCGCGGACTATGCGATGCTTCTGCTGCTGCCCTATTGGATGAAGGGCGGACCTGTCGCAGAGGACTTTAATACCAGGCTCCACCAGGCCCCTCTGCCGCAGGTGACGAGCCTCTCCGTTTCCTTCGGCGGACAGGCTGAAAGCCTGCAGCTTGTTGGCAGGGATGGTCCGGAAATCGTGAGGAGAACGGGGAGAATTGTTCTCGTTGCCGTCGTTGACAGTTATATCCACTCAGACATGCTCGACAGTCTGGCCTATCACGGTGAACTGCTGACACGAGACAACCCCTACGGCATGGTTCCCGGCGAAGCTGCGGCCGTGTTGGCACTTGGGCCGGAAAATGATGTGCGGCTCGGTCGAATCGCGCGCCTTTCTACCATGGAAGAGCCTGAAAGCCCGATTGATCCCGAGCGCGGATTGATGGGTCGCGCCCTTGCGAGCTGTTATGGGATGCTCCTCGAAGGAGGCTTTTCTCCTGATCGCTTTATTGTCGATCTCAATGGCGATCGCGTACGCGCTGAGGAATTTGGCTATGCGATCACAACCAATGCCGCGGAAATGGCCGAGCTGGCTGACAGGGCGGAAATCCCGTCGCTTCAGCTCGGTGATCTTGGGGCGGCAAGCGGGCTTGTGATGGCCGCTCTTGCACTTGCGCCGGCGCCTGGATCGCGCAGGGAAAATGCCGAACCGGACGGCGAAGCGTTTCGCTACAGTCTTCTGTCGGCCAGTTCCCGCGACGGGCTGAGAGCGGCAACAATTGTGGAAAGCGTCCAGCGCGACATAAGAACCGGTAGGGTAGACGCATGAAGGAAACAATCCGCATCAACGGGATTACGCTCTGCCACAAAAACTCCAATGGCTACGTCCGCTCGACCTTGCCGGATGTTTGCCTGACCCCGCCCAAGCCTGTGCCCGTGCCATACACGAATACCGCATTTGCCCGCGATCTTGCCGACGGGACGACCACGGTGTTCTCGCATGGCGGAGTGATGAATGGCGTGCGCGGCTCCCGGTTCGCCAAATCGATCGGCGATGAACCCGGTTCGTCCGGTGGGATCAAATCCGGCACGCATCTGCACCAGGCCACCTTCCTTTCCTGGTCCCCCAACGTCTTCATGCAAGGCCGCGCAGTGACGCGCCTTACCGACAAGATGCTCCTCAACAAGGGCAACACCGTATCGGTCGGAGGTTACAAAACCGATCTGCCCGAAGGTGATCCCGAGCGTTACCTGTGTGAAGTGGGCTGCCGCTGTTATGCGCTGCATCGTCCGAGAAACAGCGTTACCGAGGGTCTTGAATGGGTCGATCAGGTTTTGCCGCGCGACGACGAGGCGAGCCCGGGACGCTATCAGCGCTGTGTCGATGCAACGATCCAGGCGCAATATCCGAACACGGTGCTTGGCAGCAGCATGCCGGTCGGCGATCCCCGCACCAATTACGGCTATGTTTCCGAACTTGGATTCTGGGACCCGAACAATCCGAACAATACATTCCCGGACAAACCGCCCGGCAATATCATCCTGCAGGGAGAGGAACACGACATTCCAAAGGTTCCCCGTCGGGCGCCCTGGGGCGGCACGAGATGGTTCAATGTGCGTGGCTCCCGCTGGCTGGACGTGGTCAAAGTCGAAAACGGCCAGATGACCCACATGTACGACATGAAGTTTCCGGGGGACAAGTTTCCAAATGAAACCGCGAAGGATGATGCCTATCGCGCTATCGCACGACGGCACAGAGCTCGTTACAAGGAGTTCGTGGTGTTGGATGAGTGTGACAATTGCGAGGAATCTGTGAGGCAGCGTGAACAGGAGCGCCAGTGGGAAGCCGAAGAACGATGGCGACAGTTAAAAAAGGGGCTTGAGAATGGCCCACCGATCTGGCTCCCCTTGCCCGGACCCCGAATCCCGGGTGGGCGCCGCCCGCCCGTGCCAAGCTGGTAGGATGATGTCATGAATTTAAACGAACTGGTCGCTGCCATGGCGAACTTCGAAGAGCGTGGCGAATTGGAGAAGCTTGACGAAATCGGCCTGCCGCCGGGCAACGCCATCCAATGGCTGTTCGGGCTGACGGCGGGGTTCTATTTTGCCGATGGTGAGACACGGCGTACACGCCAAGCCATGCTGGATCTGGCGCTTCGTTATTACGACCTTACGGAAGGCAACACAAATTTGTTGTCCTTTAACGAGCGTGTACGTCGCATCTCGTCACGGGAAGACGTTGCGCAAAATCTGTCAAAAGACGAGTATTTTGACGAGGGGGAGACCGCGAGCTTCTATATCAGGCACATGCCAAAACAGGCGCTGCGTTCCACCGATCCGGTTCACGACTATTTTACTGTTCTTCTCCCGAGCGCCGGCTACCGCGGCGGCAATGGGCGCTTGATGTATCAGACGCGGTTATCCGAATTATCACGCGACCCAACTGGCGTGGTGCGCCTCTTCGTTGACGCCTGCCGTGATCTCCGGGTTTTTTATGCCGTTTCCGGAATGTCGCTTTTTTTCTATTCCTATGCGGCGGGTGCGACTGAAAAAGCATATCCTCTGTTCCGTCGGTTTCCGGGCCTTCTTTACGAAGATGGCAGTAATTTCACCCTGGAAATATTGCGCCGCACTGATGTGATCCGTGACGTGAACTGGCTGACAGCTGTCAATGATGAGTTGCTTGAGCGCGTCGGTGGTCTTGAGAAGGCGAGAGAGGTGCTCGGAGACGAGATCGTCCTCCATCCCTATGAGGGTGGCGTCGTTTTCCAGGCGGGTGAACGGCCTGTACTGGGCGACCTGAACAAGGGGCGGGTGCCGGCGGCATACCGCGCGGTCAATGATTTCCTCAAGCCTCTGCGCTACGAGAACTGGGACTATCCTTATCTGCGGGCTCCCCACGATGTCGATGAGATGGAGTATACGCAATGGTGGACACGCCGATTTGACGATCAACATTAAGGCCGCTTAGCCTCGTGAATTTAAACGAACTCATCACCGCAATGGCCATCCTTGAGGAGCGGGGTGAACTCGAAAAACTGGATGAAATCGGATTGCCGCCCGGCAATGCAATCCAGTGGTTATTCGGGTTGACGGCAGGGTTCTATTTTGCCGATGGAGAAACGCGTCAAATACGCCAGGCCATGCTCGGTTTGGCACTGCGCTATTACGACCTCGCAGAGGGCAATACCAATTTATTGTCGTTTAACGAGCGGACACGCCGTATTTCAGCAGGAAAACAGATCGAGGAATATCTGTCGCAGGGTGAATATTACGACGGAAGAGAGACAGCGAGTTTCTATATCAGGCACATGCCAAAACAGGCGCTGCGTTCCACCGATCCGGTTCACGACTACTTTACGGCCCTTCTTCCTGGCACCGGTTATCGTGGTGGCAACGGTCACCTCATGTGCCAGACGGGGCTATCGGCGCTGTCGCGCGATCCGGCAGGTGTGATCCGTTTCTTCGTTGACGCCTGTCGCGATCTGCGGGTTTTCTATGCCGTGTCGGGTTTGTCGCTCTTTTTCTATTCCTATGCGTCTGGCGCAACTGCGAAAGCCTATCCTCTGTTTCGCAGGTTTCCTGGGCTGCTTTACGAAGATGGTGCGCGTTTTGGATTGGCCATACGAGACCGGACGGACACTATCCGTGACGTGAACTGGCTGACTGCCGTCAACGATGAACTGCTCTCGCGGGTCGGCGGTCTCGATAAGGCGCGAGCGGTACTCGGCGAAGAAGTCATCCTTCATCCTTACGAGGGTGGCGTCGTTTTCCAGGCTGGCGAACGGCCTGTGCTCGGTGACCTGAACAAGGGGAGGGTGCCGGTGGCCTATCGCGCAGTCAATAATTTCCTCAGGCCCCGGCGTTACGAGACCTGGGAGCGCGCCTATCTTAGAGCGCCATATGATGTCGATAAGATGGAGTACACAGAATGGTGGACACGCCGGTTTGATGGCGGCGAGCGCTAGGATGGCGTCTTGGATATAAACGGATTCATCGCCACAACGGCGACCCTCGAAGAGCGCGGTGAACTCGACAAGTTGGACGAGATCGGTTTGCCGCCGGGCAATGCCATCCAATGGTTGTTCGGGCTGACGGCCGGGTTCTATTTTGCGGATGGTGAAACACTGCGGACACGCCGAGCGGCGCTTGATCTGGCGTTGCGCTACTACGATGTTACGAAAGGAAATACCAATCTGCTGACGGTTGGTGAGCGTTCGCGCCGTGTGTCTTCGAGAGATGACATCGAGCGGCATCTAGCACAGAGCAATTACGCTGATGAGAAGGAGACGGCAGGCTTTTATATCAGACATATGCCTGTCAAAGCTCTGCGGTCGACCGATCCGGTACACGACTATTTGACGGCACTTCTTCCCGGCATTGGGTATCGTGGTGGCTGTGGGCAGCTGATGTACCAGACGAGGTTGTCGCAACTATCGCTAGATCCAATAGGTGTCGTGCGTTTCTTCGTTGACGCCTGCCGTGACCTTCAGGTTTTTTACGCCGTGTCGGGGATGTCGCTTTTTTTCTATTCCTATGCGGCGGGTGCGACTGAAAAAGCATATCCACTGTTCCGCAGATTTCCCGGCCTCCTCTATGAAGATGGCATCCGTTTTGGATTAATCATTTCACAGCGCATCGATGTGATCCGTGACGTGAACTGGCTGACAGCTGTCAACGATGAGTTGCTTGAGCGCGTCGGTGGTCTTGAGAAGGCGAGAGACGTGCTCGGAGGCGAGATCGTCCTCCATCCCTATGAGGGTGGCGTCGTTTTCCAGGCGGGTGAACGGCCGGTGCTGGGCGACCTGAACAAGGGGCGGGTGCCGGCGGCCTATCGAGCGGTCAATGATTTCCTCAAGCCCCTGCGCTACGAGAACTGGGACTATCCCTATCTACGAGCGCCCTACGGTGTCGATGAGATGGAGTATACGCAATGGTGGACACGTCGATTTGACGCTGCCGACGGTCAGCGAGACGACCAACAGCCATGTCGAGATCGGCCAAGAGCTTTTCCTTGAGACCGTTTCGGGCATCGTATCCTCCCCAGTCACGGCTCGCGGCAATTGCATTGGCAAACATAAGGACTGCTATTCGTACCGATCGTGGCGGCGCACCCAGTCCATTCCTTCGGCCTCGTTGCGTCCCTTCGGGGCGAGATCGAGCAGCTGATAGGTGCCCATCATCGCCTCGACGCCGCGCCCATAGGTGGAGTAGGTGCGGAAGACCTGGCCGGCGTCGTCCTTGTAGAAGGCGCTGATGCCCGGCCATTCCTCGCCGAGCTCCGGCCACTCTCCGAAATTATAGTCGATCTTTCCGGAGGCGACTTCGCCTGGTGTGAAGCTGACACGGAAATCGTGATTGAAGTCATTTCCGAAGGACGACACCCATTTGAACTGCCAGCCCATCCGTTTACGATAGCGCTCGATGTCGGCGAGCGGTGCGCGCGATACGGCGATCATGGTAACGTCGTGATGCGAAAGATGATTGTTGATGCCATCGGTATGATCGGCCATGAAAGAGCAACTCGGGCAACCCTCCTTCCATCCCGGCGCGAACATGAAGTGCTGCACCAGAAGCTGCGATCGGCCATCGAACAGATCGGCAAGCGTTCGGGGGCCATCGAGCGTATCGAACACATATTCCTTCTCGATCCGTACCCATGGCAGCGCCAGCCGCTTTTGGGCGACCTCGTCCCGGTGTCGAGTAAGCTCTTTCTCCGCTTTCAGAAAATCCCGCCGGGCGGCGAGCCAGTCTTTGGCTGAAACGATTTTGTGGTTCATTGTCAGTCTCCTCGGGTTTTGGGGAATGGACATTGCCGCCAGTAAGCGGAAGCGAGCTTCAGCCAGGGCGACAGGTGAAAGAGGCTCATCAGCAGGTACATGAAGGCCATGCCACTGATCGGCAGCATGCCGGGTGGGGACGCGCAGATACTCACCTGAATGTCGTTCGCCGAAATCCAGGCCATCGACGCGAAGGTTGGCGAAGCTGCAAGAACGAGCCAGCCTGTGACATCGCCTGATCGCAGGGTGTCCGAAGAGCGTTTTCTTGTTGGTTTGGACATTGTCATTTCTGAATTCCCAATTGAGGTTCGACAACGCTTCCCGCGACGCTTAGCCTGACAAAAATCTATGTCCGAATGGTGGGAGAATGTGAGTAACAAGTGTGACGGGATTTGAATGGACACTCTGATGACCTTCGCGGCGCGGGCGCTTGCGGCGGGCGATCCGCTTGCAGCACTCAAGCACATCGCACTACGCGCCGATGCTCCTGCACTTGCCCTGCGCGGCATTGCCATGGCGCAACTCGGCGACCTTGCGCGCGCGAAGGAACTGCTGGGAAACGCGGCACGCGCTTTCGGCAACCAAGAGCCGATGGCCCGTGCACGATGCAACCTCGCGGAGGCAGAGATCGCGTTGGTCTTGCGCGACCTTGGCCGTCCCATGGAGGGGCTCGCCGCCGCCCGGTCCACGCTGGAGACATTCGGAGACTTTGCGAACGCCGCGCATGCCGGCTATCTCGAAGCAAGGCGCTTGCTGTTGATCGGCCGTCTCGACGAAGCCGAGCGGGTTCTGGGCGGCTTCGATGCTGGTGCGTTGCCGATGACATCGCGGGTAGGCTACGAGTTGGTAGTCGCGGGCATCGCGATACGCCGCATACGCGCGAAGCCGGCTCGTGATGCGCTCGATCGCGCGGAAAGCGCCGCGGCTGCCTTTGGCAATGCCGCATTGAAAGCCGAAGTCGGCAGAGCTGTACGGGCCTTCGAAGTGCCTGCCGCGCGGCTGGTCGCGCGCAATGGAGAACGGCTTCTTCGGCTCGATGAGGTCGAGGCGCTCACTGCATCGGGGGCGACCGTCATCGATGTGTGCCGGAACGTCGTGCGCGTCAATAAAGCCATCGTCTTTCTCGCCAGTCGCCCGGTCCTGTTCGCGCTCATGCGCGTGCTCGGTGAGGCTTGGCCGGAAGATGTCACGCGGGAAGAGCTTCTCGTCCGGGCCTTTCGCGCACGGGAAGCAGATGAATCGCATCGCGCTCGGCTGCGGGTCGAGATCGGGCGTCTGCGCGAGGCAATCAGGCCCTTGACGGAAATACGCGCCACCGAGCGGGGATTCGTATTGGAGCCCCATGATAGCGGCGCGGTCGCGGTGCTTGCGCCGCCTGTCGAAGACGAGCATGGCGACGTGCTGGCGCTTCTCGCCGATGGCGAAGCCTGGTCCAGCTCCGCGCTGGCGCTCGCGCTCGACGTCAGTCCACGCACGGTACAGCGGGCGCTCGGCACCCTTGGGCAAAATGACAAGGTGGAATGGTTCGGCCACGGACGCGCCCGTCGCTGGATTGCGACGAGCGTACCGGGTTTCCCGACAAGCTTGTTACTCCCCACGGTCGGCGTTCTAGTCTAGGATGAGGGCATGAAACAAACAGCCGCCGAAATCATCCGCGAATATGGCCCTTTTCCCGGAGTGGATCGCGTCCATGGGGTCAGCTTTGACGGCCGCCGGGTCTGGATGGCGACAGGCGAGAGGCTGGACGCCTTCGATCCGGACAACGGGAACGTGCTGAATTCGCTTAATATTGCCGCTGATGCCGGCACGGCATTCGATGGCAAGCACCTGTTCCAGATTGCTGAAGCGGTGATTCAGAAGGTCGATCCACAGACTGGCGAGGTGCTTGCCACGATTTCCGCCCCCGGCAATGGAGGCGATTCCGGTCTTGCATGGGCTGAAGGTTCGCTCTGGGTCGGGCAACATCGCGGCCGCAAAATCCATCAAATCGATCCTGAGACGGGAAAGGTGCTGCGCACGATTGAAACCGATCGCTTCGTTACCGGGGTCACCTGGGTCGACGGCGAGCTCTGGCACGGTACATGGGAGAACGACCAAAGCGATGTCCGCCGCATCGATCCTTCGACCGGTGAAGTATTGGAGCGGTTGGATATGCCAGCGGGAATGGCAGTTTCAGGACTTGAATCCGACGGACGCGATCGGTTTTTCTGCGGGGCTGGCGATAGCCCCAAAGTTCGCGCCATACGCAAGCCAAACCGATCTGAAACCGCAATGTGAAACAAGAAGCAAGTCGCCGGCTTGTGTATCCTTATTCGTTGGTCTTCTCGGCGGTAACCGTTCACATGGACATCTGCGAT
>Ga0172374_1003089_pt1 | contig 10265 bp, 9 predicted proteins | sample LakKiv3m_FD_114536 | JGI IMG/M metagenome (GOLD analysis project Ga0172374, IMG submission 114536) | Freshwater microbial communities from Kabuno Bay, South-Kivu, Congo - kab_092012_10.3m | ecosystem: Environmental > Aquatic > Freshwater > Lake | place: Democratic Republic of the Congo... | reverse complement strand
CTAATACAAGACCCTTTGGTAAATATAATTGAATGCAACGGTCCAGATAAAGAAATAATTGTTGGTGGAACCATGGGAACAAGAGAGACTAATTTAAAATTAAAAAAGGAAGAAATAGAGGGGGTAATAAAAACTTTTTCTGAAAAAACAAAAATCCCCCTCGAAGAAGGATTTTTTAAAGTTGCTTTCGGTAGGCTGATTCTTTCCGCAATGCATTCTGAAACAATTGGCTCCAAATTTATCATAAAGAAAATGCTCTATAACTCGCAAAATCCTCCATCCATGTTGAATCCTCAAAAAACAAATTTCTCTGGAGAAACTAAGCAGTAGAATTTTCAAAAAGATTAGAAGAACTATTCTCGAGGATTGTTTCGTTTGTTACATTCCCATAAACATTTAAACTCTCGTTTACATTCAAAATTTCTTGAGTATCATTTGCTTCTTCGGGCATACTTCCATTAGTAGTTATATTCCTAAAAGTATAATTCCCAAGAAGGGAATCAATCTTTTCAGAAGCACTTTTATTTCTAGAAACTTCTCTTAGTATATCTCTCAGCCATTTCATCAAGTCCCCTTGCATTTGCTCTTCTAACCTAGGAGAAATCTCTCCAGCATATTCATAAGAATATTCCACTTCATAGTCTCCAAGCTTATAATTTCGAATTAGTCTTCCATTAAACAATTCGGATTTAGTAGTCGATATGGAATAATTTCCAAGATAAAGAGAAAGATTTTCCCTCTCCTCAGAAGTCAGTTCAGACGAGGAGACGAATTCGATTAGAGGATTTATCGTTTCATTAGTCTGATTATAATTTGTTTGATTAGAAATGTTTATTAAAATGTCTAAATCGGTTTCATTTGTGACTATCTCCCCAGAATCTATAGCCGTAGACAAAAGAATAAGATTTTCTTCCTGATATGAAAGAGTAATAGACAAATTTCCTTTTTCCAACATAATTCCCAAAGAAGAAAGATTAATTGCAAGTTCTTCTTCTTTGCTTCCAATATATTCCTCTCCAAATCCTTGCTCTTTTCTAGAATAATCCGTAGTAACTATCATCTTTCCATTAGAGACATCTGCAGAGATAACTGAATCTTCTAATTTCTGTTTTTTTCCATCTGAATCTATTAAATAAACGGAATCTTTTTTAAGCTTCGCAGCCTCTCCCTTCTGCAGCCCATAAATAAAATGATTTCCAGCAGAAACATTTGCTTCAATATTTTTCCCAATCTCTGCCGTTACTTTCCCTGTCCCAGTCAGACTCAAAAAGAAATTGGCAATTCCTCCAAACAAAGTAGAAATTATATTTCCTGTTATTGAAGAACTTTCTGAAGGGGCAGGAGTAGTCTCGCTCGATGAATCTTTTGATTTTGTCTCTTCTTTTTTGTCCTCCTTTTCTATTTCTATAGAATTTTCTGCAGAGGGGATCGGAACTGTTGACTCTACATCCTCTTTTTTCTCCTCTTTTTTCGTATCACTCCCGGTTGCAGAAGTAGTCTCTGCAGAAAGAATTTCATCTAAAGGCTCTTGGGATGGAATAATTTCAATAGGAGAAGAAGCCTCTTCAGAAGGAATTTCCTGAACAGGAGAAGTCGTTTCAGAAGTAGCATTAATTACTTCGGAAGAGTTAGATATTTCCGATGGCATTGGCTCTATCGTTCCATTCGAAAGCTCAGTTTGATTTTCTTCTCCAGAAATATTCTGAGGAGTAATATTCTGTTCAACACTAAGATTTGTCTCTTCAGGAATTATTTCACTAGTTCCCCCTGTAGAAGAAACTTCTCCAGAAGCAGCAGAAACTTCTTTGGATTGATTATTAAAAACATTTAGAGTAAAATAAACAATAGGCTGGACATCTTTCTCGCCTATGAATCCATACCCTTCCCCTTCTCCGGAGATATTCTTCCCGCTAACATAAAAAACTCCTTGTTGAGCTGTTTGCCCAGAAAGAACCTCCTTTAAAGGGTACTCCATCAAATTCCCATTATTGTCCAAAATAAGTTTTGCAGAAGAAGGAATTAATTCCCCCTGTTTCAAAGAAAGTTTCAAAACCCCTTCCAGTTGTTTTCCTTCCTGATAGTTCGCATCTAAATTAAAAATAGCTCTTCCAGAAATATAAGGCTTCAAGAGATTAAACCCGTAAAGAGCCATAATAAACAAAAGGATAAAAGAAGAAAAAATAAAGATTTTTTTATAATTCCTTTTCTTCTGATGCCCATAATATTCCGAAATAACTTTATCATCTACTCTTCGGCTGTGATAAATGTAAGGCCCGTAAAGTCTACCATTCTTTTTGATATATTTCTCATAGACCATAGAATGTAAGTAACTCTTTTCCCTCTTTCAAAAATGAAAGAGAAAACCTTATATAAAACTTTCCAAAAAAAATAAAAAAATAAAAATTTACTTACTTAGGCAGTAGGAGCTGGAGTTCCTGAACCGTTTTGTTGTGGATTAAAAGGAGCCATGAATAAGCTCTGATTATTTGCCAAATTGATTTGGACATATCCTGCTTGCTGCAACTGGGTAATCATTCCATTAACAAAATCTGATTGTCCTATATTATATGCTTCAATTTGCTTCTGGTTGATAAACCCATTATAAGCAGGTTGAACCCATACAAAGTAAGCGACAATTCCTAGAAGGATCGCAATTATTACCACAAGTGTAGATATAATCCACGTTGTTCTATTTTCTTCTTTCATTTTATCCTCCTTTCAGCTATTTGACTAAATAGATGTTTTTCCATTCTATTCCGTTGTTGTTATTTCAACCAAAGTGATAACGTCTCTTGCCGAGCCATCAACATTAACATAGGCAGAGATTACATCTCCCGGCTCAAAGCTTACAACTCCCTTTGATTGAACATCATAATCTTTCTTTATTCCAGCAACACTTGTACTTATAGTATTTCCAAATCCTATTGGTTCTCCATTTTTATAAATCACAATTTCTATCTGACCGGATTCAGAGAGTTTAGTTATTTCCAATGCGGTAGAAATTCCAGTTATACTCCCTCCTCTCATCATAACATAGCCCTTCTCCAAACTTCCTTCCACTCCGGAAGCGGTGTTCAAGAATTCTGAATTACTAATTTCTTTTGCCAATCCAAAGTTCAAGAACATTCTCTTATCGTGAGATACAATCAAATCTCCCTGTGCTCTTAATTTATCCACAGAGTAAGTGATTACGAACATTTTTTTCTGTTCAGCAGAAGTATCATTGTAATCCACCTGATATATTGCAAGATTATTATCATTCACATTTTCAATATTCACTTCTTTTGGCAAATCATCAAAAGAAACTCTAGAGACATTTGAAATCTTTTCTGGACTAACACCTTTTCTAGCGACAAAATCTTCAACATAATTTGAAACACTTGTAGGAAGACTAGGATTCGAAGAATTAATTATCGCTGAAACTTGCTCACCTATTGTTCTGTTAGACTCTCCTGTTGTTTGATTAGATTCACTTAATGTTTGATTACTTTCTTCGGAAATTAAATCGGAATTAGTGCTATTCAACTCTTGAGTCTCATTCGCAGCAGAAGCAAATGCAAAAATTCCCAGAATAAGCAAAACTGCAACTGCAGAAACTAAAAAAGTTAATAGTTTGTTCATAAGATATTGCCTCAATTGGTATGCTAAAAAGAATTAAATCTATTATTTAAAGTTTGTTGTTAAAGAAAAGAGAGCATTCTCGCTAAATATAAAAGTTTTAAAATACGAAAAGCTAAATGAAGAAATGGATAACGTAATTACAAAAGAAAAAATAAAGAAATATTTTTCTTTGACAGATAAAGCACTAAAAATTGTAAAAAAGAACATCATCAAAGGAAAGGAAGAACAGGCAAAGGAAATAATTGAAATGGCTTCAAATTATTTAAGTGATGCGAGATACTTTGAAAAAAATCAAGACCTGGTAAATGCATTTGCAGCAATAAACTATGCTCACGGATGGATAGATTCTGGAGTAAGACTAGAGATTTTCAACACAAAAGATAATAAAATATTCACAATTAAATAGAAATATCCTTTCTAATTACTTCCCTTTCAAGGTTTAACCCGCAGGATTCTACCTCTCCAACAGGATAAAACCCTTCCCTATTAAAAACATTAATTGCCTCGTCATTTTCTCTATCTACCTCTGCAAGAATATAATCTATTTCCTCTTCTTTCGCGAGAGAGAATAGTGCGCCAAACAAAAGAGCAGCATCTCCATTAAACCCTTCATATGACTCAATTCCGGTTATTCTTAAAAAAGAACTTCCGAAAGGGTCTCTACCAGAATAAAAGTTTGCATAGGATTTAATTTTCCCATGAGAGCCAACTACTCTAAATCCTTCTCCTTCCCGTATAACCTGGTATTTTCCTTTAGAACCAATAGGAGAGGAAACAGAAAATTTTTTAGATAAATCCGCTGCTTCTTCACGAGTGATTTTTCCTGCTAGTAAAAGATTTGCAATTCCTTCTAAACTTCTGATACTCCTTTTAGCCATCGATTTAATAAAAAAAATTACTTTATAAACCTTATTAAATGTAACCTCTATGAAGTAACTACTAAATAAAAGATTTTGTCAAAAAGGTAGATTTAAATAATTTATTTTCTAAATGTAATAAGAGAGCATGGAAAAAAAGGTGATTGTGTTTAGTTTGGGGGGGAGCGTGATTATTCCTGACCAGGTGGACCATCTTTTTTTAAAAAAGTTCAAGAAGCTGATTTTAAAGTATTCCAATCGATACAAATTCATAATTGTCTGTGGAGGGGGGAGTATAGCAAGGAAATACATTCATGCTTTGAAACAGGAAAAAGTAAAAACGCTCCTTCAGAGTTTTGCAGGAATTTCGGCAACGAGAATGAACGCCAGATTTATGAGTTATTTTTTCAATAGAAATCCTGAAATAGGAATCCCTCACACTCTAGAAACCTTAGAAAAATATCTTGAAAAAGAAGACATAGTTTTTTGCGGGGCACTCGAATACAAACCAAATCAAACTTCCGATTCAACAGCAACTGCCGTTGCAAGGCATTTCAAAACAGAATTCGTAAATATTACAAACGTGCAAGGACTTTATAGTAAAAATCCTTTCAAAAATAAAAATGCAAAATTCATCCAGAATATAACTTGGAAAGAATTTTATGGGCTAGCAACAAAAAAGAAATTTTCTCCAGGACAGCATTTCGTTTTGGACCAGACAGCAGCAGAGATGATTATGAGGCACAGAATCCCCACTTATATTGTCGGAAAGGACTTAAGGGAGTTAGAAAATCTTCTAAATAGCAAAAAATTCAGAGGAAGCATAATAAAAGATTAAAAAGTGCTCAAGGATTTTAGTCTAATAAATTTACGCTAAAGGAGCAGTACACTCACAATTAAAACGTGTTTCCCAGATTTGATATTTATCCCCTATGGAAACAGTAGAATTAGTCAAATCAAATCTTATATAACTCCAGGTTCCAGGGGGAGTGGGAATAACATAATCCCTTATTCTAAGACATCTTTGCTCACTCCCACTAAATTTAACCCAAAAATCATCATAATCAACATCCTCTTCAGTTGGAAGGCTCCGACTAGTAAAATGTTCTGCTAAATCAAACGGCCATATTCCTTCAACTATTTGTGTTCCATCGTTTAGCGGATCTTCAACAACACATTTCTCTTCAACACACCTATTTCCGCATTCACAATCATCATTATATAGACATGCTCCTTTCTCCAGACATTGCCCCATAAAACAAACCCACTCTCCAACAGGTTCTTTTTCAGAACAGTTCTCTTTGAGTCTTACCGAAACTGAAGCGACACACTTGAATTCATTCTCACAAGAAGGGGAAATCCAACTCGCCCACGATTCGTTTATATATTTTCTTTGCTCATTTTGTGGACAAAATTCCGACAGGGGTATCCAAGAACCGGGATAACTTGGACATTCCGAATCAACAGAACATTCAGGACCAGGATTACAAACTCCGTTAGAACACCCATAACCCAGACAATCTTGCTTCATACGTCTCGTTACCTCGTTAGAACAAACTCCTCCCTCACAAAAATAATCTCGATAGTTTTGATAAACGTTCACATTGTCTACATCACAAAAAGGAAGACCAATATCTCCGCTCTCCCCACATGTAGAAACATCTGTACAAAATCTCCGGTCTATGCACGTAGCGTTCTCAACATAACATCCCCCAGAACAAATCTGAGATACTCTAACATCCTGACTTGAAATGCAGACTCTAATTGAAGGATTACAAGTATATGCCGTCCAGTAGGCAAGAATTTGATTATCTATTCCGCATTCTTCTGAACCTTTTTCATCATAACCACAATCGGAATCAGATTGACAGGCTCCACCTAAATCCTCTCCACCTATTTCTCCTCCATCTCCAGAAGGACCTAATCCTCCTCCCGAACTACCATTTCCAGAACCACTGCTTCCAGAACTTCCAGCAGCCTGGTATGTAAATGGGGTGTTCCCAATTAGAGAAGCGCCAGAAGAGACAGAAATAATCGGTGCAACAGAAATTTTCGTGACACGAGTTAGCTGAATCGTATCATACAAATGAAAATAAAAAGTTTTTTCTTCAAGTTCACTAAGAACGGTTTTATTGTCTATAATTTTACTCTTCTCTCCGTCAAAAAATATAAATCTTATTCCCTCCATAGGGCCGGAACCAACTGCCCGAACTACTTTCACCGAAACTATATAAGTTGATTCATCATATCCCACCGCATTCACTTTTAAAGCAACTTTCGATTGTGCATATTCAACATTTTCTTTAGAAGAGCTAAATATTCCAGAAACAATTCCCCAGATAATTCCGGTGGCAACAATAGCCATAGCGATTAAAACAATTGTAATAAATGCTGTAGAAACGCCTTTTCTATCCCTCCTCTTCCTCATAAATTAAAAAAAGATTTAAAGTTTATAAAGATTAAGTTTATTAGAAAAGGATGGGAAGGAATCATTTCTTAACTGAAAAAAATTTCAATAGACTAAAAATTGAGATAGAAAAATCCAGAAAGGAACATCCAGAATCAGAAATAATTTTTTCAAGTGATGACGATGAGATTAATAGGCAAGTCCTAGAAAAGGCAAAAATAAATATTCTTCTATTACCTTTGTCTAAAAGAAAAGATTTTTCAAAACAAAGAAACTCCGGATTGAACACAGTTCTTGTAAATATTGCAAAAAAGAATAACGTTGAAATAGGAATAGATTTAGAAGAACTATTTTCGCAGGAAAAAAAACAAAAAGCAGAGATTTTATCAAGAATTACCCAAAATATAAATCTCTGCAAAAAAGGAAAAGTCCAAATTAAATTTATTTCAAAAAATAAGAAAGTAGATCCGTATCTTTTAAAATCGCTTGGACTGGTTTTGGGTATGCCAACCTGGATGATAAAAAATATTTGAAGAAAGAGAACATTTTTTAATTAAAAAAACATAGAGACGAATATGACAGAAAACGAAAAAATAATAGAATCTTTAAGCCAAAATGAAAAGAAAATAATTCCTTATATTCGTGAAAAGAGTGTTGAAGAGATAAGCAAAAAATCAAAACTAGACAAAATTTCTGTTCTGAGAGCTCTAGATTACCTGGAAAATAAAAAGATAGTAAGATTAACCTATGAAAATAAAAAGAAAGTAGAATTAGGCACCAACGGAGCACTCTACAAAAAAAAAGGGCTTCCAGAAAGAAGACTTCTTAACACCCTCAACGAAAAAAGAATTCTTTCATTGCAAGAGGCGCAAAAGCAAAGTTCTCTCTCCGAAGAAGAGTTCAGAGCTTCAATAGGGGCATTAAAGAAAAAAGCTATGATTGATTTAAAAAATGAAAAAATAATTTTAAGCGCCTCAAAAGAAGAAGTTTCAAAAAGATTTCTAGAAGAAAGGTTTATTGAATCATTGCCCTTGGAATACGAAACGCTCTCTCCAGAGCAGAAATTTGCATTATCCTCTTTAGAGAAAAGAAAAGAAATTTTATTTATTAAGGAAACAAAAGAACCAAAAATTGAAGTTACGGAACTTGGAAAAAAACTATCTGAGCAGAATATAAAATATCAAAACTTAATCGAAGCAATTACTCCAGAATTGTTAAAGAAAGATTCTTCCTGGAAAGGGAAAAAATTCAGAAGATATGACATTATCTCTCCTGTTCCGGAAATAAATGGAGGAAAAAGACACTTCGTGAATCAATCTCTTGATTATGGAAGAAAAGTCTGGACAGAAATGGGATTTAAAGAAATGACCGGAAATATGATAACCAGCAGTTTCTGGGTGTTTGACTCTCTTTTCACTCCTCAAGATCATCCCGCAAGAGAAATGCAAGACACTTTCTTCATAAATAAAAAAGAAGAAATCTCTAATAAGAAATTAGTTAAAGCGGTCAAAGAAGCGCATGAAAAAGGAATTACCGGAAGTAAAGGATGGCAATATAAATGGGATGAAGAGGTTGCAAAAACTATGCTTCTGAGAACGCATACGACATGTCTTTCTTCACAAACTATGGCAGGGCTAAACACACAAGAGTTGCCGGCAAAGTTTTTTGCTATAGGAAAATGTTTTAGAAACGAAACTATTGATTGGAGCCACGGATTTGAATTCAATCAGACAGAAGGAATTGTAATTGACCCAAATGCAAATTTTAGACATCTCCTAGGATATCTGAAGCAGTTCTTTAGCAAAATGGGCTACGAAAAAATAAGGTTCAGACCAAGTTTTTTCGCATATACCGAACCAAGCGTAGAAATAGAAGTCTGGCATCCTGAAAAAAAGATATGGTTCGAATTAGGCGGAGCAGGCATGTTTAGACCAGAAGTAACCACCCCTATATTTGGAAAACATATTCCCGTATTAGCCTGGGGTCCAGGATTTGACAGAATACTCATGAATTATTTTGAAATAAAAGATTTGAGAGATTTTTACAAAAACGATTTGACTCAGTTAAGAAAATTAAAGTTTATGACAAAATAAAAATGGAACAAAAAATTAGTTTTTGCAACTTTCATCGAAGGCAATTAAAAAAGTTGCCCTTCAGAGCTGAGAGGAAAATAGAAAAAAACCTGGAGGTTGTTTTCAATGGCTAACGCAACTTTTAATAAAAAAATTTTTGAAAAAGAAATTGGAAAACTTGATGAAAAAATGCAGGAAAGAATTTCCATGATGGGCACTCCAATCGACAGAATCACTGAAGAAACAGTAGAAATAGAAATATTTCCAAACCGACCAGATTTACTTTCTTATCAGGGGTTCAAAAGAGCATTCCTAGGATTTTTGGGAAAAAGTTCCGGATTAAAGGAGTACAAAATTAACAAACCAGAAAAAGATTTCGCAGTTACAATAGACCCATCTGTAAAAGAGATAAGACCCTATACTGCATGTGCAATAGTGAAAGGACTTAAATTTGATGATGAAAAGATAAGAGAAATAATTGAAATACAAGAAAAACTTCACATAACAATTGGAAGAAAGAGAAAAAAACTAGCAATAGGAATTTACCCTCTAGAAAAAATAACTCTCCCAATAACTTTTAAAGCACTCGAACCAGATAAAATAAAATTTATTCCTCTAGAAACAGAAAGAGAGATGTCTGGACTAGAAATATTGCAAAGACATCCTACTGGAAGAGAGTATGCTCATCTCCTTGCTGGAAAAGTAAAATTTCCAATTTTTGTAGATGCTAAAGAGCAGGTCTTGAGTATGCCCCCAATAATCAACTCCCAACTAACCGGAAAAATAACAGAAAAAACAACAGATGTTTTTATTGAATGTTCTGGAGGGGATTTTAATGTTCTAAAGAAATGCCTGAATATTCTGGTTACAACTCTTTCAGATATGGGGGGAAAAATCTACCAAATGGAATTAAAATATTCAAAAAAAGAGATAACCCCGGATTTGGCTCCTGAAAAAATGAATATTTCTCTTGAGAATACAAATAAACTAATCGGACTAAGCTTAAACGAAAAACAGCTCAAAGAACACCTTGAAAACATGGGGTACAATTATCACGGAGGAAAAGTTGAAATTGCTGCTTGGAGAACAGATATTCTTCACGAAGTAGATTTAATTGAAGATGTTGCAATTAGCTACGGATATGAAAATTTAGAACCAGAGATACCAAAGATATCGACCATAGGAGAAGAAGACAGAAAAGAAACTCTCAAAAGAAAAATTTCTGAAATTCTTACCGGACTGAAAATGATAGAAGTCTCCAACTACCACCTAACCACCAAAAGAGAACAATTCCTAAACATGGGAGTT
>Ga0172374_1003088_pt1 | contig 10268 bp, 10 predicted proteins | sample LakKiv3m_FD_114536 | JGI IMG/M metagenome (GOLD analysis project Ga0172374, IMG submission 114536) | Freshwater microbial communities from Kabuno Bay, South-Kivu, Congo - kab_092012_10.3m | ecosystem: Environmental > Aquatic > Freshwater > Lake | place: Democratic Republic of the Congo... | reverse complement strand
TGACTCGACCCCTCTGGAACCCCACACAGGAAAGGAACCCGAGAACCGCACCCCAGACACGAACCCCAGAACCGCAACCCAAGAACCGGGACGTTCCTGGAACTCCCCCAGAAGTGGGACAGAGATGGAAGAGGGAGAAAGATGCTGGTTTCCCAACGGCCCACGTACGATGATAAATTTGATATCGATGAGTGTCCCGGTTCTTGGGGAGTTCCAGGAACGTCCCGGTTCTGGGGTTTATCGCGTGGGGTTTATCGCGGGGGGTTTATCGCGGGGGGTTTATCGCGGGAAGAGGAAGGGGTGAGGAAGTGACGCGCGGGCGGATGTATCTTGCGATGCTGGCAGGGTGGGTGGCGCTCACCATCACGCTGACGTCGATCCCGAACCTGGATGTCGGCCCAAACTTCCCCGGGGCGGACAAAGCGGCCCATTTCGGCTTCTACGGCGTCGCGGGGTTCCTGTTCGTCCTATGGCGCAGGGAGATCGGCAATGGCGCGGCGGCGGCCGTCGTTTGGGCGGCGATCTTCGCGGCTCTCCTGGGCGCGGCCGATGAGTTCCATCAGCAGTGGATCCCGGGCAGGTCGATGGACCTGCTCGACTGGATGGCCGACTTCGCGGGCGGGACGGCGGGGGGCTTCTGCTCGACCGTAGCGGCATCGATGGTACCGTTTCTTCTCACGGCAAAAAATTCGCCCTCCCCCCGCGGCGCCATGGATTGAACCATCGTTCATTCTTGCCTTTGATTCGCATTTCCGATATGTTATGGCGTTCGAAGCATTGAGTTCCATGGGAGGTGTTCCGTGAAAATACTGGTCGCCATCAAGCCTGTGCCGAACCCGGACGAGAAGGTGAAGATCAAGGGGGACGGTAGCGGTATCGTCCTGGACAACATCAAGATGGTCGTGAACCCGTTCTGCGAGATCGCGGTCGAGGAGGCGCTGCGGATCCGGGAGAAGCTGACCGGGGAAGTGGTCGTCGTGACCGTCGGCCCGAAGGAGAGCGAGCAGCAGGTGCGCACGGCGCTGGCGATGGGCGCGGATCGCGCGGTGCTGGTGGAAGCGGGGACGGACCTCGACTCGCTGGCGGTGGCGAAGGTGCTGGCGAAGGTCGTCGCCGACGAGAAGGCCGAGCTGGTGCTGATGGGAAAGCAGTCGGTCGACGACGACAACAACCAGGTGGGGCAGATCCTGGCGGCGGTGCTCGGGTGGCCGCAGGCGACCTTCGCGTCGAAGATCGAACTCTCCCCGGACAATAAGAAAGCGAACGTGACCCGCGAGATAGATGGGGGGCTCGAGACGATCGAGGTGGCGCTGCCGGCGGTGGTCACCGCCGACCTGCGGCTGAACGAGCCGCGATACGCGTCGCTTCCCGGCATCATGAAGGCGAAGAAGAAGGAAGTGAAGGTCGTCCCGTTGGCGTCGCTCGGCGTGGACACGACTCCGAAGGTGAAGGTGCTCTCGTACGCCCCGCCGAAGCAGCGCGCTGGCGGCGGCCGGGTGGCGGACGTCGCGGAACTGGTGTCGAAGCTGAAAAACGAGGCGAAGGTCCTCTAACCCCGGACCTGACCCAAGAACCGGCAACCCAAGAACCGGGACGTTCCTGGAAGTACCCCAGAACTGGGACATAGATGGAAAACGATCGATCCGGAGGATGCACATGGCCGACATACTGGTAGTCGTCGAGCATCAGGAAGGGGTCTTCAAGAAGAACACGCTGTCGGTCGTGTCTGCGGCGAAGGTCCTGGCCGGGCTGTCCGGGGGCGAGGTGGACGCGCTGGTCCTGGGAGACGGCGTCGCGGCGGTGGCCGACGTGGCGGCCGGCACGGGCGTGCGGAAGGTCCTGCTGGGCGAGGGGGCGGCGTTCGGGAAATACCTCGCGGTGGCGTACGCGGGCGCGGTGGCGCAGGTGGTGAAGGCGAAGGGGTACGGCGCGGTGCTCGCGCCGGCGTCGACGTTCGGGAAGGATTTCATGCCGCGGTTGTCCGGCCTGCTCGACGCACCTCTGGCCAGCGACATCGTCGGTCTGGAGAAGAACGGGGACGTGCTGCTGGTGAAGCGCACGATGTATGCGGGCAACGCGATCGGGACGGTCTCGCTCTCCGGGAGCCCGCTCCTTTTCACGGTGCGGCAGACGGCGTTCGACGCGGCGGCTTTGGGCGGCGCGAATGCTCCCGTGGAAAAAGTGGCGGTCGCCGCGGAGGCGGGGGGCACGGCGTTCGTATCGCGACAGGAGACGAAATCGGAGCGGCCGGAGCTGACCGAGGCGAGGGTGATCGTCTCCGCCTGGCGCGGCATCAAGGCGCAGGAGAACTTCAAGCTGGTCGAGGAGCTCGCGGACCAGATGAACGCGGCGATCGGCGCGTCACGCGCTGCGGTGGACGCCGGATGGGCCCCGAACGACTGGCAGGTCGGGCAGACCGGCAAGATCGTCGCGCCGGAGCTCTACATCGCGATGGGGATCAGCGGGGCGATCCAGCATCTGGCGGGTATGAAGGACAGCAAGGTCATAGTGGCGATCAACAAGGACGAGGAGGCTCCCATCTTCCAGGTCGCGGATTACGGGCTGGTGGCCGACCTGTTCAAGGCGGTGCCGGAGATGATCACGGAGATCAAGAAGCTTAAATCCGCCTGATCTTTTTCCGGGCCCGTTCCGATATGGGTACAAGGTGGAACTTGTCGGATTCAGCGGTGGTCGAATTCGATCGGGTTATCGAACGACGCCCTAAGGGAGGGATCGCGAGGAACATGGCCGGCACCCGAAACGAGAAAGAGCTTCTGTCCCGCATCAAGGAGAAGAACTTCACCGCCGCGATCGTGGGTATGGGCTATGTGGGGCTTCCGCTGGCGATGGAGTACGCCGACGCGGGGATCCCGGTAATCGGGATCGACATCGACGGGTCCAAGGTTCGCGCGCTGCGTGCCGGGAAATCGTACATCGGCGATGTCCCGTCCGATTCGGTTAAGCGTGCGGTCGACGCTGGCCTGTTCACGCCGACCACCGACTTCTCGGCGGTCGGGATGGCGGACACGGTCAACATCTGCGTCCCCACGCCGCTGCGCAAGACGAAGGACCCGGACCTCTCCTACATAGTGGGCGCGATGGAACACCTGGTGGAGTATCTCCACAAGGACATGCTGATCGTCCTCGAGAGCACCACGTATCCAGGGACGACGCAGGAAGTCCTCGGCCCGATGGTGGAGGAGAAAGGGTTCAAGGTGGGGAAGGATATCTTCCTCGCCTTCTCGCCCGAGCGGGTCGATCCGGGGAATGCGAAGTTCACGACGAAGAACATCCCGAAAGTGGTGGGTGGCGTGACTCCCGCGTGCACGAAGGTGGCGGTGGCGCTCTACGGCGGCGTGCTCGAAAACGTCCACCCGGTGTCCACCGCGGCGGTGGCCGAGATGGTGAAGCTGCTCGAAAACACGTTCCGCTCGGTGAACATCGCGCTGGTGAACGAGATCGCGCTCATGTCGAACCGGATGGGGATCGACGTGTGGGAGGTGATCGACGCGGCCGGGACGAAGCCGTTCGGCTTCATGCCCTTCTACCCGGGGCCGGGGATCGGAGGGCACTGCATCCCGCTCGACCCGTTCTACCTTTCGTGGAAGGCGAAGCAGTTCGGATTCGAGTCGCGGTTCATCGAGCTGGCGGGCGTCGTGAACGGGCAGATGCCGCACTACACGGTGGAAAAGGTGGCCGAGGCGCTCAACCGCGGCCGGAAGGCGGTCAACGGGGCGAAGGTGCTGGTGCTGGGCGTGGCGTACAAGAGGGACATCAGCGACGTCCGCGAGTCGCCGGCCCTCGACATCCTGCAGCTGCTTGCGAAAAAAGGGGCGCACCTGTCGTACTGCGACCCGTACGTGGCCGAGGTGCGGGAGGCGGGGATGACGCTGGCCGCTTCGCCGTTCTCCGCCGCGACGCTGCGGAAGGCCGACTGCGTGGTGATCGTGACGAACCACGCCGCGTTCGACTATAAGATGGTCGCCCGCGAGGCGAAGGTGATCGTCGACACCCGCAACGCGCTCAAAGGGTACAACGGGCGGTACGCGCGCAAGATCGTCAAGCTCTGACCGCGCGCCCGTGGTCGATAACCCCGGAACCGCAACCCCAGAACCGGGACGTTCCTAGAAGTCCCCCAGAAGCGGGACACTCATGGTTTCTATCGGGAGACTTGGAACAGCCGCGAACCTTATGCATCTTTTCATGACTGTCCCAGTTTTGGGGTACTTCTAGGAACGTCCCGGTTCTGGGGTTCCGGGACAGGAGGTGGGCGGAATGAAATATCTGGTGACGGGCGGGGCGGGTTTCATCGGGTCGAACCTGACGCGGGCGCTGCTGGAGTCCGGGCAGAGCGTGCGGGTCCTCGACAACTTCCTCACGGGTAAGCGGGAAAACCTTGCCGGGCTGGCGAAGGAGCACGGCTACGCGTTCGAGTTGATCGAAGGGGATCTGCGGAACCTCGAAACGGTGCGCAAGGCGGCGGCAGGAGTAGAGTTCGTTCTTCACCAGGGGGCACTCCCTTCGGTGCCTCGCTCTGTGGCCGACCCGGTCCTCTCCAACGAGATCAACGTGGCAGGGACGGTGAACCTGCTCGTCGCCGCACGCGACGCCGGCGTCCGGCGCGTGGTTTTCGCGGCATCCTCCTCGGCCTACGGCGATACCCCCCAGCTCCCGAAGCGGGAGTCTATGACACCCAACCCGAAGTCCCCCTATGCGGCGCAGAAGCTGATGGGGGAGTATTACCTCCGCATCTTCCACGAGATCTACGGGCTCGAGACCGTCGCCCTGCGGTACTTCAACGTCTTCGGGCCGCGGCAGGACCCGACGTCGACGTACGCCGCCGTCATCCCCCGGTTCATCACCTCTGTCTTGCGCGGGACCCCGCCCACTATCTATGGCGACGGCCTCCAGACGCGCGACTTCACCTACATCGACAACGTGATACAGGCCAACCTTGCGGCGTGCCTCGCGCCGAAGGACGCGTGCGGGAAAGTCGTCAACATCGCCTGCGGGGAGCGGGTCTCGCTCCTCGACATCCTCGAGATCATCTACGGGTTGGCGGGGAGGCGCGTACCGCCGAACTTCGAGCCGGGCCGCGTGGGGGATGTGCGCGACTCGCTGGCCGACATCTCCCTCGCCCGGGAGCTCATCGGCTACGACCCGAAGGTGGCGTTCCGCGACGGCATGAAAAAGACCTTCGACTGGTTCCGATCGACCCCAGAACCGGGACGTTCCTAGAACTACCCCAGAACCGGGACAGTCTTCGGACATCAGCATTCGCTGCACTTGGCCTGCTATTTGAATTTATCGGGGTATGCCGAGAGGGCCAAGAATAGACATACCAGGCACAATCCATCACGTTTACGCCCGAGGTATCGAAAAACGAGACATCTTTCTCGACGATGTAGACCGCGACTCCTTCCTCCATAGAGTCGGCACGAACCTGTCCAAATGGGGGATGAAATGCCCCGCCTGGTCCCTCATGCCGAATCACTTTCACCTGTTGTTACAAAGCGATATGGGCTGCCTGCCCTCCTTCATGCGGTGTCTCTTGACGGGATATTCCAAGTATTTCAATGAGCGACACCATCGCGTAGGACATCTCTTCCAGAACCGCTACAAATCTCCGATCGTTGACAGGGAAAAATATTTTTTCGACGTCGTGAAATACATACACCTCAATCCTCTTCGTGCGAAAATCGTACGGTCCATCGCCGAACTAGAGGAGTATCCCTGGTCCGGGCACAGAAAAATCGTCAATGGTGGCCCGCCGGAATGGCAGGACATGAGCCTGCTAAGAGCCGAGTATCATGATGTCGAAGATGGATCCCGCTGGATATCTGCGTACCGCGAGCATATTCAAAAACCAATGCCTGGTGATCCGGAGAATGGATATGTCGCCTCGGTGCGAAATCTTTCCGTGATGGAAGATGCGCTGCCTGTAGTTCCCTCTGGAACTTACGAGATATTTTCCAGGACACTTCTCCGACTTGCGTCATCACGTGGGGTCCCGGTGGAGGATGTGATCGGCGGAAGCAGAAAATACCACATCGTCCAGGTCCGGAGAGAAGTCTTGCGGGTCTGCAAATCCGAGCTCAAGGTATCCATTGTGCTATTGGCTCATTGGCTCGGAATAACGGAAAAGGCCGCGGGATACCTCCTGAAATCAGGGAAGTAGACTCCGACGGGGCGGAAGGCAATGACTGTCCCGGTTCTGGGGTAGTTCTAGGAACGTCCCGGTTCTGGGGTTTCGGTTCTGGGGTTTCGCGCGGGTCAGGCGCGGTCCTTGCCGACGTACCAGCGATCGTAGAACGACTGGTACTCTCCGGACTGGACCGCCCGCCACCACGGTTCGTTGTCGATGTACCAACGCACCGTGGCGCGCAGCCCCTCCTCGAACGGGACCCGAGGGACCACGCCCAGCTCCGCCCGGATCTTCGCGTCGTCGATCGCGTACCGCCGGTCGTGGCCTGGCCGGTCGGGAACGAACTTCATCGACCGCTCGTCCTTCCCCATCGCGGCGATCAGCATCTTCGTGATCTCGATGTTCGTCCTCTCGTTTCCACCGCCAACGTTGTAGATCCCGCCGGGACGCCCGCGCAGCAGCACCGCCTCGACCGCCCGGGAATGGTCCTCCACGTGGATCCAGTCGCGCACGTTCATCCCGTCGCCGTACACGGGCACCGGCTTCCCCTCTCGCAGCAGGGTCACGAAGAACGGGATGAGCTTCTCGGGAAACTGGTACGGCCCGTAGTTGTTCGAGCAGCGGGTGACGAGCACCGGCAGGTCGAACGTCTTCCCGTACGCCCGCACCAGCAGGTCCGCCGACGTCTTGCTGGCGGCGTAGGGAGAGTTCGGCTTGAGCGGCGACTCCTCGGAGAACCTTCCCGTGGCCCCCAGCGATCCGTAAACCTCGTCGGTCGATATCTGCAGGTACCGGGCCACCTTCGCCTTGCGCGCCGCGTCGAGCAGCACCTGCGTCCCGAGGATGTTGGTCCGCAGGAATAGCGCCGGGTCGTCGATGCTGCGGTCCACGTGCGTCTCGGCGGCGAAATTCACGACCGCCTCGGGCTTCTCCTCCGCGAATATCCGCCCGACCTCGGCCGCGTCGCATATGTCCGCCCGATGGAAGCGGTACCGGGGATTCCCCGCCACGTCTTCCAGGTTCGCAAGATTCCCGGCGTAGGTCAGCTTGTCCACGTTGACGACGGACCAATCGTCGTGGGCTCCGACGATGTAACGGATGAAGTTCGAGCCGATGAATCCGGCTCCCCCCGCCACGAGAATCCGCATCAGCGCGCGCCCCCTTCCACATCGATGATCGCAAGGTAATCAGCCACCGCTTCCTCCCACGGCCTCGGGGATTCCCCGGTGATCGCGCGATACTTCTCCTTGCTCAACACACCGTACGCCGGCCTCGGCGCCGGGTACGGCAGGTCCCGCGTCCGCGCCGGGGACAGCAGGGCGGCAGGCAACCCGCATCGCGCCAGCACGTACCGGGCGAGGCCGAACCAGCTCGTCTCCCCTTCGCCGGCGAAGTGGACCGTCCCCCGCGCGCGCGCGTCGAGCAGGTTGCGGACGGCGGCGGCCAGGTCCTTCGAATATGTCGGGCACCCGACCTGGTCGGACGCGACGCGGAGCGTCTCCCCCTTCCGCGCCTTATCGAGTATCGTGCGGATGAAATTCTTCCCGGCAGGGCCGAACAGCCACTGGGTGCGCACCAGCAGATGTTCGCCCCCCTCTTCCCTCAGCGCCTGCTCGGCGTCCCACTTCGTCTTCCCGTAGACGGAGAGAGGGTTCGCCGGATCCTCTTCCCGATACGGCCGGCTCGAAGCCCCGTCGAATATGTAGTCTGTGCCGAACGTGACCATCAAGACCCCGCGTTCGCGGCAGGCGCGCGCTACGTTGCGCGTCCCCTCGACGTTCAGGATGTGCGCCGAATCCGGTTCGCTCTCGGCCTTGTCCACCGCCGTCCACGCCGCGCAATGGATCACGACGTCCGGTCGGAACCCGTCGACCTCCCGCCGGCACGCCGCCGGGTCGGTCACGTCCCACTCCTCACGATCGGTGGTGCGGATCGCGGCGCAACTATCGAAGACCCGCGCGATCTCTTTCCCGAGCAGGCCGAGCCCGCCGGTGATCAAAAGCCTCACGCGGTTGGCCCCGGCGCCCGGCCCGCGGCTAACCCGCAATTCTCACCAGCGTCCGTAGCGAGGCGGTGGAGACGGGTTTGGATGCAAGGCGTGCGATGTGAGGACGACGAAGGCGTAGTTGACACTACGTCGAGGAGACCGAACGAGCGCAACGCAGCAGGCGATCCCGTATCCGCCGCCGCAGTAGGAGGCTGGTGAGAAATGCGGGTTAAGGTCACCCGTCCTTCCTCGACCAATCGTAGGGAATGTCGTTGTCGTGCGGCGGGAGGCGGAACTCGTCCGGCGCGTCGTACTTGTAGGTCTGCGTGGATACGTTTATGAGGAACGCCTCCTCCTCGCTGATCGTCTTGAAGCCGTGATATACAAGCGGCGGGATCCGCAGGACGACCGGCCGGTGCTCGCCGAGGAAGAATTCGTTCACTTCCCCCTTCGTGGGGGAGCCGTCACGCGAATCGTAGAGCACCACCTTCATCATCCCCTTGACCACGCAGAAGTGGTCGAACTGGACCTTGTGGTAGTGCCACGCCTTGACGACGCCCGGGTACCCGGTGGTCAGGTACACCTGGCCGAACCTCATGTAGATCTCGTCGTCTTCGCGCAGGATCTCCATCAGCCGCCCGCGTTCGTCCGGCAGCACCCTCAACTGCTTCACCATCACGCCGTCGATCATCTCACCCTCCTGCGTGCCCTTCGTGGGCCTTGCGGCCGATCGAGTGGTAGAGGAAGCCGCGCTCCCGCATCTTCCGCGGATCGAAAATGTTGCGCCCGTCGAAGAGGACCGGCTGCCGCATCAGGGTCTTCATCAGCCCGAAGTCGGGCTTGCGGAACTCGTTCCACTCGGTCGCGATCACCAGCGCGTCGGCCCCCTGCAGCGCCCCGTACGACGACTCCGCGTATTCGACCCGGTCCCCGTACCGCGCCCGCGCCCCCTCCATCGCCTCGGGGTCGTACACGGCCACCGTCGCCTTCCCTTTCAGCAACTCGTCGATGATATGAAAGACCGGCGCCTCCCGCGTGTCGTCCGTGTTCGGCTTGAACGCGATCCCCCAGACGGCGAACCGCCGCCCCTCGACCTTTCCGCCGAAATGCCCCGCCATCTTCCGGAAGAAACGCTTCCGCTGCTCCTGGTTGATGTCCTCCACCGCCTGCAGGACCGACAGCGGCGCCCCCGCGTCGGACGCGCTCTTCAGCAGCGCCTTCACGTCCTTGGGCAGGCACGAACCGCCGTACCCCAGTCCCGGGAAGAGGAACCTGTGCCCGATCCGCGAGTCGGAGCCGATCCCGTCCCGGATCCGGTCGATGTCGGCCCCCACCGCGTCGCAGAAGTTCGACAGGTCGTTCATGTAGGAAATTTTCAGCGCAAGGAAGGCGTTCGCCGCGTACTTGGTCACCTCGGCGCTTTTTTCATCCATTACGATTACCTTGCTCCCCGGCTGCAGGAACGGCTCGTAGAGGTCCTTCAACACCACGATCGCCCGCTCGGAGACCGCCCCGATCACCACGCGCTCCGGACGCAGGAAATCCTCGACCGCGAACCCCTCGCGCAGAAACTCCGGATTCGACACGACGTCGAACTCGAACGCCGCTCCCGCGTTCGCCCGGATCGCCGCCCGCACCTTTTCGCTCGTCCCCACCGGCACGGTGGATTTGTCGACCACCACCTTGTACCCCGCGTCCGGCCGGTTCGCGAAGATCTTCCCCAGGTCGTTCGCCACCTTGAGGATATACTTCAGGTCCGCGGAGCCGTCTTCCCCCGGAGGCGTGGGCAGGCACAGGAAGACGATCTCGGCCGGCAAGACCGCCTTCTCGAGATCCGCCGAAAAGGTGATCCTCCCCTTTTTGAGGTTGCGCAGGTAGATGTCCTCGAGCCCGGGCTCGTAGATCGTCACCTGTCCGGCGTTCAGCTTCTCCAGCACCGAAGGGTTCGTGTCGACGCAGTGGACCGCGTTGCCCCGCTCGGCAAGGCAGACCCCGGTCACCAGCCCCACGTACCCTGTTCCGACGATCGCGACGTTCATCCCGAAACCCTCGCGGAATCCGACATGTTATTCGGTCGAGGATACCCCAAACGCCCCCGGTCCGTCCACGTCCGTCCCGGTTCAACGGTAGTTCCCG
>Ga0172374_1003087_pt1 | contig 10269 bp, 11 predicted proteins | sample LakKiv3m_FD_114536 | JGI IMG/M metagenome (GOLD analysis project Ga0172374, IMG submission 114536) | Freshwater microbial communities from Kabuno Bay, South-Kivu, Congo - kab_092012_10.3m | ecosystem: Environmental > Aquatic > Freshwater > Lake | place: Democratic Republic of the Congo... | reverse complement strand
CGCAATGCCAGCTTTTACAGGACTTACTTTTATGGCAGAATTTCCAATCATGACTGAGGATGAGTTAATCGATACTACCAAACTTGAAGCTCGAAAATATATACCAACAGAGATTGAGGATGTGGTAGTGGATTGGAGAGTAGTGGATAGAAGTTTGACTTCGGAAGGTGAAAAAATGAGTGTATTAATTGCTGCTATCCTAAAAAAAGATATTGCTCGTTTTGAACAGTATGTTTCACAAACAAATTTGAGATTAGAAAATCTTGAATTGGAAGTTTTTCCTTTAGTCCGTTCTGTTATAGGTGATCAGTTAGGATTGTTTATTATTATAGATATAGGATTGTTATCAACAAATATTTTACTTGTGAAGGATGGTATTATTGAAATAAATCGTAGTGTGGGTGCTGGAGGTAGAGACATCACTAATACTATAAAAGATGGTTTTGGTGTGACATATGATCATGCAGAGACAATGAAAAAAAGTGGAAAAGATTTCCTTACGTCCTCAGATTCCACTCTTTCATTTCCATATTTACAGTCTGTTTCAAGTGAGGTTTCGCGAATGATGTCGTTATATCAATCAAAAAATCCAGATGCTATTTGTAATCAGGTTTTTCTTTCAGGGGGGACTGCTTGTTTTCCTGGTCTTACAGAGTATTTATCTAAAGTGTTGAATTTATCTGTAAGTATTGCTGATCCATGGAAGAACCTTTTATATACACCAGAAATCAAACCGTATATTGAAAAAATGGGAGCATCTTTTTCTGTAGCTATTGGACTGGTACTTTATGGCGTAGAGAATGTTTTACATAAAAAGATTTCATTATTACAAAAGAAAAAAAATTTGAAAGATATTCTTATGAAAGAAATATGATGTTTCAATTAAGATTTTTCTATTTACACAAATAAATATTAAAACAAAATATAATGGAAAGAACAATTTTAACTTCGATTGAAAGCAAAAGTCAAAAACCTCATTTTTACTCATCAATGATTGCATTTGTTATTTTTTTATTGACACTCTCTGTATGGGGTGGAATGAAATGGTATATAAAAACGCTGGATAATACCTTATCGCAATTGCAATTACAACTTAATGAAGTATCAAAATCGTTTCACGGAAATCAGGTAGATGATCTTGTGGCTTTTCATGACCGTTTGGATTCTATGAGAGGCCAATTAGAAAGACCTGTAAATACTGAATTGGTGGACTTCCTATCACAACTGGAAAAGTTAGTATTACCAGAAGTACGTATTAAAAAATATGAAGTTGATATTTCAAAGAGAAATATAAAAGTTACTGGCGTGACAAATAGTTTCAAATATGTAGCACAACAAATGACACAATTCAAGGCAGATAGTTTCTTTATAAACATTACAGCTGGAGGATTCGAAAGAGATGAAGCGGGACAGATTGTATTTTCTTTCAATACATATTTCTAATTTCTAATTTCTAATTTTTATGAGTTTTAAAATATTACTTTTTCCACTCTTTTCTTTACTTACCCTTTCTTTAATTATCGGTTTTTTGAAACCAGATCTTGATACGATTATAGAGAAGAAGGATACTATAAAAAATCAGAGAACTCTTATCGAAGATTCTGGTTCTATTGCAAAACATATCGATCAACTTACGAGTGTTGTTAATGAGAATCTAGAGTCTAAGAAAATACTATTTACTTATCTTCCTACTACTTTTGATCAGGATGTGGTTATTGATTCTTTTAATTTTCTTGCAACAAATTCGAATCTATTTGTTGATGAAATTATTTTTGATAAAGGTACTAATGTTGCAGTAAATAATCTTACTGATGGAGATGGTTCATCTACAATTCCGAATAAACAAAAAGTATCTTTAGTACCTTTTACAGGTAAAGTTATTGGTTCTTATCAAGACATAAAAACTTTTTTGAGTCAATTAACTCATACGAATCGTTTTCAAAATATGAATTCTTTTTCCTTGGAATCTAAGCAGAAATCAAACGGAACCGAGGTTTCTGATTTATTGGAAGGAACAATTAATATCGATTATGGTTATCTGAGAGGTTTCTCGGTAAGCTCAGCTATTGATGTTCCTTTTTTGAAAAATAAGCTATCTTTTGATTTGTCTCCAATTACTATTTTTAAAGATAAAATGACAAATATTCCTCTTTCAGTGGTAACAATGTTTGGGAAAGAAAACCCATTTAAATAAAGTAATAAAAGAAATGCGTATAATATTAAAGTTTATAGAGTACATGTATTAATAAAAATATGATGACACAAAAAAATAGTGTTGATCAAAAAAATTTTTCTTCCCCTGTAGGAGGATCGATAATAAATCAGCCTCCTGTTTTGTCGGTTGTGCCTGAGAAAATTGACCAGAAGGTGCTTGGATTTATTTCAGAAGATACGGCGAGGAGATATAAAACTGTACCTTTTTTAGAGGAAGATAATACACTTTCTGTTGCTATGGTTAATCCTTATGATGGCGTAGCTTTGAATATGTTACGTTTCCTAGCTGAGAAAGAAAATATTTTTATTAAAATTTTTCTTGTCTCTGAATCTCTTTTTTTTGATATTGTCAAGTTATATTCTGGTGCAGAAATCGCATTGCAGGAAGCTATTGTTTCGATGAAAGATAAGCCTGGTCAAGATATAGAAAAGAAAAAAGAAAAAAGTATTGGTAATTTACAATCATTTCAAAATGCTCCTATTGCCACTCTTGTCTCTGTAATTATCAAACATGCTCTTGAGAGACGGTCGAGTGATATTCATATCGAACCTGTAGAGGAGAATTTTCGGGTTCGATTTCGTATTGACGGTTTGCTTTATACACAACTTGTTCTACCAATAGAAATCGGAAGGGCAGTTGTAGCTCGTATTAAAATACTTGCAAATCTTAAGATAGATGAAAAACGTAAACCTCAAGATGGTCGTTTTCGTTTTGAAGAAGGGAATAATGGCTTTATTGATCTCCGCATATCGAGTTTTCCGGTACTTGATGGAGAAAAAGTAGTGATGCGTGTTTTGGATAAGAATTCAAATTCAACAAATGTAGAAGATTTGGGGTTGTTGGGAAGAAATAAAAACGTTCTAGAAAATCATGTGAGAGAACCAAATGGTATTATTCTTATCACTGGACCAACAGGATCGGGAAAGACAACAACGCTCTATGCTTTCCTTCAGTCATTGAATGGAGAAGATAAAAATATTGTTACGCTTGAAGATCCTGTGGAATATCATGTAGAAGGTATTAATCAGAGTCAGATAAAACCAGAGATCGGATATACCTTTGCGAGTGGTCTTCGGTCTATCCTTCGTCAAGATCCAAATGTGATTATGGTAGGAGAGATTCGTGATATGGAAACAGCAGAACTTGCTATTCATGCAGCTCTTACCGGACATCTTGTTTTCTCCACTCTTCATACGAATGATGCTATCGGAGCCATCCCTCGTCTTATCGATATGGGTATTGAGCCTTTTCTGCTTGCTTCAACATTACAGGTAGTAGCTGCTCAACGTCTTGTCCGTCGTATTTGTAGTCATTGTATGGAACAGATTACACTGACTAAATTACAAACAGAACGTATGCAGGCACTTTTTGATTCTATAAGTGTTGATGAAAGGAAAGTGTATGGTTTAAATAAGAATCAAGAGATGATTTTTTTTCAAGGAAAAGGGTGTAAAGAATGTGGTATGTCGGGATTTAAGGGGCGCTTAGCTTTGTATGAGGTGGTAGAAATTGATGATAATGTTCGTGCTATTATTTCTGATAGACAAGGAAGCGAAATTGAATTACAAAAATACGTTCTTGAAGAACAACGTATGATGACTATGAAACAAGAGGGTCTTTTAATGGCACTTAAAAAGATCACTACTTTATCTGAGGTCGAGCGTGTTACAGAAGGAAAAATTTTAATTGATGAAGAATAGTTTCTTGATATAATAAAACAATATGGAAACATTAGATATAGAAAATCATTTGAAAAAACTTCTTCTCCTTGTAGGAGAACAGGGGGCTTCCGATTTACATCTTGTTGTTGGTCGGTATCCTACACTACGTATTGATGGTAAACTTCAACCAGTTGCCAATGAAACACTTTTGACACCTGCTGATACGAAGTCCTTTAGTAATATACTTTTGACAGAGGAAAAAAAACAGGAACTCATTTCTTTTGGACAAACAGATTTTTCATATAGTCTTGATGATACTGTTCGTTTTCGTACGAATGTTTTTCTTCAAAAGGGATATATTAGTATCACAATGCGATTTGTTATGGATCGATTACGTGATCTCGAAGCATTAAATGTTCCGGATATTCTTTATAAATTTGCAAAATATTCACAAGGACTCGTACTTGTGACTGGTCCAGTAGGTCATGGAAAATCAACGACACTGGCTGCTATTATTGACTATATCAATCATAATCAAGAGAAACATATTGTAACGATAGAAGATCCTATTGAGTTTGTTTACAATCAAGACCGTTGTATTATCAATCAGCGTGAGATAGGGCGTGATGCGAAGAATTTTCCTGATGCGCTACGTGCTGTGTTTCGTGAGGACGTAAATGTTGTTCTCTTAGGTGAACTTCGTGATCTCGAAACAATCAGTACAGCGATGACTGCTGCTGAAACGGGACATCTTATCTTTGCTACGCTTCATACCAACGATAGTACTCAAACTATTGATCGTATTATCGATGTTTTTCCTTCTCATCAACAAAATCAGATTCGTTTACAGCTTTCTAATGTTCTTACAGGTGTTATATCTCAACGTCTTATTCCACGTATTGGAGGAGGTCGTATCCCTGCAGTTGAAGTGATGTTTAAAAATCATGCAGTAGAAAATCTTATTCGTGAAAACAAAATTAATCAGTTGGACTCTGTGATTGAGACGAGTATGAGAGAAGGTATGATATCACTTGATAAATCATTAGTTGATTTGGTACGAAGAGGGTTAATCACCGTTGATAATGCTTTTATATTTGCAAAGGATATCGATTATTTACGGACAATTATGACACAAGAAGAACAATAAATGCGCTAAGAATATATTAAAATAATTACATGAGATATGAAATTTTTGTTTAAAGCAAAAAATAAATCAGGACAAACACAGAATGGAATTGTTGAAGCAATAAATTGGGAAGAAGCAGCGAAAATTGTTGAAAAAAACGATCTCACTCCCATTACTATCAAACAAGAGCAAACTAGCCAGGTTTTTTTTAAAATTTTCAAAAAATATTTGTATGGCGTGAGTCAGAAAGAACTCATGATTTTTTTTCGTCAACTTGCTACTCTAGTAGAGGCACGTGTTTCTATTGTACTTTCTTTGAAAACCATTGCAGATCAAACTGAAAATGAATTCTTCCAGTTAGTGCTCCAGGAAGTGTCAAATGATGTAAAAGAGGGTATGTATTTTTCTGCCGCGCTAGAAAAACATCCTGACGTATTTTCTGAACTTATCAAACATATGGTGCGTGCAGGAGAAGTTTCGGGTAATCTTTCCAAAACGGTTTCTTTTATCGCAACCAGTATTGAAAATAATTACAAACTTACTAGTCAAATAAAAGGCGCTCTCTACTATCCTGGTTTTGTTTTTACAGTTGCCTCTATTATAGGGTTTCTTGTTTCGATTTTCGTTTTACCTAGTATTACTACGATGATCAAGGAACTCAACGTTCCAGTTCCTTGGTATACAGAGATTATTATTTTATTTGGTGATTTTATGTCTTCATCATGGTGGGCAGTACTTCTTGTCATAGTGTTTCTTATAGGTATTTTTATTTATTATCTACGTTCAGAGGAGGGTCGGTATCAATGGCAAGCTATCGTTCTACAATTACCCATCTTTGGTAAACTGTTAACAGAAATGTATATCGCACGTTTTTCGAGTAATTTGAGCGCACTCCTTGAGAGTGGTATTCCTGTAGTGAAAGCGCTCACTATTGTTGCTGATGTGGTAGGGAATCATGTGTTGAAAACGACTATTTTAGAAGCAAGCCAAGGTGTGAAATTGGGAGGTATGATGAGTGAATATCTTATGAAGTCAGAAAAAATTCCTCCTATTGTTTCGCAGATGATTCGTATTGGAGAAGAAACAGGGACACTCCCTTCAGTACTTCAGAGTGTTGGAAATTTCTATAAACAAGAAGTGGACTCTACAACGAAAAATCTTACTGCTTTGATGGAGCCGGTGCTTATTATTTTTCTTGGTATTGGTGTATTGATTATGGTAGTGGGTATTCTCTTGCCAATCTATAATATCGCTGGACAGATGTAGTGTTGTTTGATGGAAAATCTTTTGATAGAAAAGTTTTTATATATTAAAAGTACAGAATTTTTGAAGAGGATGAATAATTTTCCTAAAGACTGTTTACAACATATGTCAAAGGGTGTATAATAGTGCTAGGATGTAAAAATAAGACATTTCACAAAAAATATAAAAAGAAAGGAGGTGAGAATATGAAAACTATAAAAAAAATACAAACCATAACTTCTTTATTTATAAATAAAAATATGAAAAAAACATTACAAGGGTTTACCCTTATTGAACTCCTCATCGTTATTGCTATCATTGGTATTCTCGCCTCAGTTGTATTGGTGAGTTTGAACAGCGGTCGTAACAAAGCCAACGCAGCGGCGACAAAATCAACTCTTTCAAGTCTACAGGCTGCAATAGCCTTGTGTTGTGATGATCCATCACATACTCTTAATACAACATTGCCTAATGATGTATGTAGCGTTGCAATTGCTTCTTCATTGCCTACTGCTGCTCAATTAAAAGCGACAGGTGTGACGTACTCTACTTCAGGAACTACTTGCCAGTCTACAGATCCGACGTTAGTTGTTAAACTTACAGGACATCCAAATGTTGCTTGTAATGAAGCTACTACTGGTTTTGTTATCAGAACAAATAGCATGACTTCTCCTGCTGGTTGCTAGTCATTTGTTATGAAATACAAGATTTTTGTTTCATAAAAATGAACGAACCACATAATGATATCATATAGGTAGAATAGTATATTAATTTTTATTTCTCTTTTATGTTGAAGAATAATAAAGGGTTTACCCTTATTGAACTCCTCATCGTTATTGCTATCATTGGTATTCTCGCCTCAGTTGTATTGGTGAGTTTGAACAGTGCTCGTAGCAAAGCAAGAGATGCTTCATTTAAATCCTCTGCTGCAAGTATTCAAGCTGGTCTTGTTTCTTGTTGTGATAATGTTGGTGGAGCATTGCTTGGCGTTGTAGGTGCGGAGATGTGTACTGACGGTGATATGTATCCAGATGCAACAGCGATCGGTAGCATAACTGTCGATACTGATTGTAATAATAGTGATTTTCAAATCACTGTAACTCCTGGAACAGGAAATACAGGAGGAAACTGTGCAACTGCTACTATCACGAATAATACAACGTCTTTTGCAGATGCTTCATCTAACCCTTGCTAGTTGTTTTGAATGAAGAAAAAATAAAAAGTCCGCATCTTCATGGATCGTGGACTTTTTACTTTCCTGTGTAGAAATGATATATTGTAGAGGTAAATATAAAGTATATTTTTTATGGATTTTTTTATTCTCTTTTTTTTCTTTGGACTTATTATAGGAAGTTTTCTCAATGTTCTTGTCTATCGATTACGAGATGCTGAGACGCTTATGGGACGATCTTTCTGTCGTCATTGTAGGCATCAGATTCGTTGGTATGACAATATTCCTCTCGTGAGTTTTATTCTGCTTCGCGGAGCATGTCGAGATTGTGAGACACGGATTTCATGGCAATATCCATTGTTAGAGCTTCTAACGGGAATATTTTTTAGTTTGACCGGTTTTTTCTTTTTTGATCCATTGATATCTACTTCGTATATTGAGACGCTTTGGATTTTTGTTCTCATCAGCTGTTTTCTTGTCATCGCTGTCTACGATATACGTCATATGGAAATACCGATGGTAATGCTTTTTGTCAGTGCTTTTGTTTCGCTTCTTTTTTTGTTTTATACATTTTTTGCATTTCCATCTTCATTTTTTTCTTCTCGTCTTTTTCTAGGTCTTATTGGAGGACTAGTGGTATGTGGATTTTTCTTCTTTCTTGTGTGGATATCTCATGAAAGATGGATGGGTTGGGGAGATGTGTGGCTGGGAGCTGTTTCAGGAATGATTGTTGGCTTACCTCTCGCTCTTCCTATGCTTACTGTGTCTTTTGGTGTTGGTGCAATTACTGGTCTTATCATCATCGCGATGAAGAAGAAATCGATGAAAAGTCAGATACCTTTTGCTCCTTTTCTTCTTTTTGGAACGTTGTTTATTCTTTTTCTTCCAAAAGTGTTTCCGACTCTCGTTCAATTTCTTTTTCTATAATTTTTTGTTATACTAGAAAAAAAACATAAAGTTTCTTCATAAAAAATAAAAATTTATTTTCAATTGATCGTATATTGAGTATGCAAAAACTCTGTCAGAAAAATGCTGGAGTAACACTTATTGAGATGGTGGTTGTAATTGCTATTTTAGGTATCACGGCAAGTGTGACCATGATTTCTTTTGGAACAAGTAGAAATAAAAACCTCGTTGAAATAAATGCTCGTGAGTTGGCAACTGTTATTCGTACAGCACAGAATTATACATTAAGTGGACGACAATCAGGAACTGGAACAACATGTGGATACGAAGTTCGATCAATATCAGCAACACAGTATCAGATGAATTTTTATCATGTAGAACCTGGCGGGACATGTGTGTCAGATGGTATTTTAGATACTTATACATTGAAACAGAATGTAGAATTCACTGAATCTTCAGTAGGTATTTTTGTTTCCTTTAGAATGCCTTATGGGGATGTTTCTGCGAATGCAACGTTTGATCTCTCGAAAGATGGTTCCCATCATTATGTTTGTGTGACTGATAATGGGGAAATACGAGATTCTACAGCACCTACTTGTTCATAGTTATAGAGAAAAATATGTTGTTTCAAAAGATCGTACAAGATAAAATATTAAAGAAGCAAAAAGGAGCACTTCTTATAGAAGTTGTTCTTTCAATCTTTGTTATCACTACTGGACTTTTGGCAGTGATGCAACTCATTACGAATAGTTTGAATGACTCTTTTCGTAATCGTGATATTATTCTTGCGACAGGATTAGCACAAGAAGGAGTAGAGCTTGCTCGAAATACAAGAGATAATACGTGGTTAAATACAACTCCTCCTAACCCTTTTCTAGAATTTTCTTCAGCAAATAAGTTTTGTGTCGTAAAATACAGGGTATTGGTGCTGGGAGAGGATGTTTTTCCTTGTTATTCTTTCTTTGTTATAACAAATCATAAATTGTATGTTGATAACAGAGGATTCTATTCTCCAGCTGTGTCGGTAAATGTTAGTAAATTTTCTCGTTTGATATATGTTGAGTATCAAGCATCGCCAGAACAGGCTATAGTAACGAGTTTCGTTTGGTGGAGTGCCAACCCTCCGACTTCAGTGACTACCGGAGGGAAGACTGATTGTACACCAGCGAATAAATGTGTGTTTGCCGATATAATACTCACTAAATGGAAATAAAAATTCTTTCTTTATGTACTTATATATCTATACATCTAAGGAGCGTGGTTTTTCTTTGATAGAAGTGATCGTTGCGACTTTTATTTTTACTTTAACGATGTCAGTAGTGTCACAAATTTTTGTTTCAGCCTTTTCGGCATATCATCGAGAAAAAATAATACAAAATAATCTTGAAAATGCTCAGTTTGCATTAAATACTCTTTCAAAACAGCTTCGTGGTTCATCTGTGTCTGCTTTCTCTCCTAGGATTATTAGGTCTTATAATTATGCTACGGGTCTTTGTACGAGATATTCTATTTTAACAATCGGTAGCGTTACTACTCTGTATTCAACTCCGTTTCATGTCAATGCAACGCATAACGGTTGTGGGGCTGGTTCTATAGGACCTCGAAAAAATATCATGACGATAAAAGATGGGTCTTTTTTTGTAACATCCTCTTCATCTCTTCCTCATCAAAAAAAAGTTGGAAAAGTTACTATTTCTCTTTATATTTCTGATTCAGTAAATTTTCCAGCACATCTCCAGACCACTGTTTCTCTCCGTGATTATGAAGTCTCTGGTTTGTAATAATAACAATAAAGTATCATATAAAAAGATAGAATTAGTATTTCTCCAGTGGATTTTTTCTTGATATTTCGGTATACTGGATGATATGAATGACACACTTTCCCTACAAGAAGCTCGTGCGCGTATACAACAGCTCTCTCGAGAAATCGATCGTCATCGGGAGTTGT
>Ga0172374_1003085_pt1 | contig 10269 bp, 9 predicted proteins | sample LakKiv3m_FD_114536 | JGI IMG/M metagenome (GOLD analysis project Ga0172374, IMG submission 114536) | Freshwater microbial communities from Kabuno Bay, South-Kivu, Congo - kab_092012_10.3m | ecosystem: Environmental > Aquatic > Freshwater > Lake | place: Democratic Republic of the Congo... | reverse complement strand
CGGGCCGCGCCGCCGAGCTGTCGATCCTCGACTCGAACGGCGCGAACGACGCACTCGCAGCGCTCCGCCCGGTCATCAGCGCGGCCGAGGTGGTGCAGATGTGCCAGGCCGTGCGCACCGTGCACATCGCCGACGCCCTGAAGGGGTACATGGTCGACCTCGCCGAGGCGAGCCGCAATCACCCCGGGCTGCTGCTCGGCCTCTCGCCGCGAGCCACGCTGCAACTGCAGCGAGCCACGCGTGCGCATGCGGCAGCCCACGGCCGCGACTACGCGATCCCCGACGACGTGAAGGCCGTCAGCGCGCCCGTGCTCGCGCACCGCATGGTGCTGCGACCCGACGCAGGCGCCCGCGGGCTCACCCCCGACATCGTCATCCAGGACCTGTTCAACGCTGTCGCGGTGCCGGCAGGTCGCTGATGCCCACTCGCGCCGGCTGGACCACGCTGGTGGCGGGAGTCGGTTGCTTCGTCGTGGGTCGGTTGTTCGGCCTGCTCGAGTTGTACGTGGTGGGCACTGCGCTGCTCGCGGTGCTGGCGCTGTCGTTGCTCGTGGTCAACCGATCGCTGCCGAGGATGCAGGTGCGCCGTATCGCCCGGCCATCGATGGTGTCGGTGGGCGAGCCGGCCCGTGTCGACATCCAGGTGGTCAACCTCGCCCAGCGGCGCACGCCGCGGCTCCGACTGTGGGAACCGGTGGGCAACCGAGGTGGCGCCCCCATGCAACTCGCTCCGTTGCCCGCCGGCGAGTCGGCCACGGCGGCGTACCGGGTGCCGTCGGCGCACCGCGGCGTGTTGCGCATCGGGCCGCTGCGAGCCGAACGCGGTGACGTGCTGGGCCTGTGCCGGCGCTCCGACGTGCTCGCGGGGCATGGCGAGGTGCTGGTCGTGCCCGAGCGAATTCCCCTGGCGTTCCCCGGGCTGTCCAGCAACGGCAGGCTCGGTGAGCACCTCCGGATGAAGTCGTGGGGGCAGACCGGCAGCGAGTTCCACTCGCAGCGCGAGTACGTGCCGGGCGACGACCTGCGGCGCATCAACTGGAAGTCATCGGCCCGGGCGAACCAGCTCATCGTTCGTGAGACCGCGGTGGAGGGAGTGCGCCGATGCGTCGTCGTCCTCGACACCGAGGCCGAGGGCTACGACCACGACTCGTTCGAACGCGCCGTCGTCGGCGCCGCCAGCGTGGTGGCCGGCGCCGTGGCGATGGGCATCGCCACACGACTGGTCGCCCCGGGGCTCGACCTCCGCGGCCCGGAGGTGGGCCACGAGTCGCTGCGCTGGCTCGCCACGGTCGCGCCCGGCGACACCGTGGTCGACCACACCGCTTCGGGCCGCACCCACGGCGATGGGCTCGGGCTGCTGGTGCTCGTCACCAGTTCGGCCGCCAGCCGAGCTGCCGCGGGCGTGCGCGCCACCGCCGCCCCGGACGAGTCGCTCGTGCTCGTGGTCACCGCGCAGCCGCCGAGTGCGGGCGCCCGGTTCACGGTCGACGGGACGTCGCTCACGGCACTCCAGCACGGATGGAACCAACTGGTGCTCGGCGCCCAGGTGGTGACGGTGTGAGCACCACCCGCGAACCCTCCCGGCTGGTCGAGGCCCGTCCTGCAGCCACGGTCGCGCTCACCGCGCTCACGGCCGTGACCGTGGTGTCGCTGTGCCGCATCTTCCCCGACTGGGACTACCTGCGACCGATGCTCGCGTTCGCCATCGGCCTCCACGCCATCGCGTTCGTGCTCCGCCTGGTGCGCGCACCGTTGTGGGTTGCGCTGCCGTCTCTGCTGCTGGCGATGTTCGTGCTCGTGGGCATCATCTACTACCGCGACACGCTGAGCATGGTGTTCCCGAGCGGTCGCACGATCGAACTGATGCGCGTCGACCTTCGCCTGGTGATCGACCAGTTCGCCACAGCAGTCGCGCCGGTGCCGAGCGAGGGCAGCTTCGCCACCGCCACCGCAGCGGTGGTGGGCCTCTGCGTGGTGCTGAGCGACACCTTCGCGTTCCGAGCACTCGGCCAGGTGGAGGCCGTGGTCCCCACCGGAGTGCTCTTCGTGTTCACATCGGCGCTCGGTACCGACACCCACCGCGTGCTGATGGCGGCGTTGTGGATCGGCGCCGCGCTCGGCACCATCGCCGTGCTTCGCTTCGCCAATTCGGAGCAGGACGGCGGCTGGATGGGATCTCGGCGCGTCACCTTCGCCGCTGCCCTGCCGGCGATCGTACTCACCATCGGTGCGGGCGCGGTGATGGCTGGCGCGGTCGCGCCGCGCCTCCCCGGCGCGGGCGAGAAGGCGCTCATCGACACCCGCAATCGGCAGGGCAACGTCACCGAGGTGCTCAGCCCGCTGGTCGACATCCGTGCACGCATGAAGAACCGGGGCAATGCGGAACTCTTCACCGTGCAGTCCGACGACGGCGCGCACTACTGGCGCGTACTCGGCCTGCCCAACTTCGACGGCAACGCCTGGTCGCCGCCGGAGGAGGATCTCCGCGAGATGGGCGATCGCAGTGGCGAAGTGCTGCTGCCCGGCGCCCGTGTGTCCCAGGTGTTCACCATCAAGGCGATGGGTGGGCCATTGGTGCCTGCGGCATACCAGCCGGTGCAGGTCTCACCCGACGCCGTGTTCTGGGCCGACGAGTCGGACAGCCTCGTGCTGAGCGGCGACTCGCTGGAACGCGACGACGTGATCGCGGTGGCGTCCATCGTGGTCGATCCGACGATCGAGCAGCTGCGAGCCGCCACGGTCAACGGCGCCGAGCAGGTGTACTACGAGCTCCCCGGTGGGGTCCCCGACACGGCCCGCGACCTCGCAGCGCAGCTGACGGCGACCGCCACGACGCCGTACGACCGGGCGATGGTGTTGCAGTCGTTCTTCCGCGACAACTTCACCTACGACCTCGACGTGCAGCTCGGCAACAGCAACGACGCGATCGAGGTCTTCCTGCGCGATCGGCGTGGCTTCTGCCAACAGTTCGCCGGCACGTTCGCCGCCATGGCCCGCAGCATCGGACTCCCGGCCCGCGTCGCAGTGGGCTACACGCCCGGCGACCTCGGCAACGACGGGCTCTTCCATGTCTACGGCCGCCACGCGCACGCGTGGCCCGAGGTGTGGTTCGACGGCATCGGCTGGGTGGCGTTCGAACCCACCCCCAGCCGCGGCAACCCCGACGCAGCGCAGTACACCGGCGTGGCGGCGCAGCAGGACGACTCACGCGGCACCGGTGGCAGCAGCGGAGGTCCGAACCAGTCGACGCCGAGTTCGGTGCCCGGCGGCATCAACGAGCCCGGGATCACCACCACCGTGCCGGCCGGCGGCCGCCCCGGCGAGGGCGGCCCCAACGCCGGTGGCACCACGTTGCCGCCCGTCTCGACCGGCAACCGCGACAACGGTGGCTCGGTGGTACCGCTGGTCGTCCTCGGCGGGCTGGTCCTGCTGGTGCTGTGGATCCTGCTCGCGCCGCGGGTCATCGCAGTGCTCCAGCGACCGCGGTCACGAGCACCGCGCGAGCGAGTGATCGGTGCATGGCAGCGAGCGTGCAACGTGATGAACGTGGCCGGCGCGCCGCCGGTGGGGGGCGAGACGCCCATCGAGTACGCACACACCGTCGAGTCGGTCGTCGGCGTCAGCCACGTCACCGTACGCGAGTTGGCCGTCCAGGTCACCCGCGCCGTCTACTCCCCCGCGCAGTTCGACGAGCACATCGCCGAGCGGTGCGAGACACTCGAGCAGGACATCGACGCGTTCTGCCGCACCATCACCCCGTGGCGCCTCCGCCTGCGCGGCCTGGTGGACCCACGAATGATGCGCCGGCGCATCGCCGGCTGACGAACGGTCAGTCGTCGCGACGATTCGGAGCGCCGAACTTGCCGCGCATGTTCTCGGTGAGGTTGTTGATGCCCGCCTCACCGAGCGTGCGGGCATGACGCTCGCAGACGAGCGCCGATGCAACGGCCCCGATGAACGCACCGAACGAGAGGAACGGGCTCACCGACAGCAGCGCCACGGTGAGCACGAGGCAGCCGACGGCGATCACGCCCGACACGATGAGCGCACGGCGACTTCCGTCGCCCTTCGGGTGCAGGTTGCCTCTGAACCCAGGGTCGCGCTGAAGCTGCTCTTCGATCTGACGGAGAATTCGTTGTTCGTCTTCCGAGAGCGGCATTCCGAACTCCTGAGCGATGGCCGTGTCTGCATCTTCGCAGATTTCCCGGAGCGAGACAACGCGGCGGGGTCACTCGTCGGACGGTGTCGGCGCCTGGTCGGGACCCCACTGTTGTGCCCCTTTGCGCACCAGCCGGAGGCCCTTCCCGCCGACTGCACTGGCGGGCCCGATGGCCGACGCCCCGAACCGCGATCGGATGGCGTCGATGGTCTCCTCGGCGGCTTCCCAGTCGAGCGCCGTGGCAGGGGCACCGCCGTCGGCAGGCTCGGTGAACAGGTCGTCGAGCGACAACTGTTCCGATGGCGTGCCGAAGTTGGTGGCGCTGACGCCGAGGAGCCGCACCCCTGGCGACGGGTCGACGGCCTCGAGCAGCGGCTCGACCGCCTGCACGATGGCGTGCGCGGTGTGCACCGCTGACGGCACCGTGACGGCGCGGGTGATGGTGTGGAACCCGGCGAACCGGACCTTGAGCGACAGCGTGCGCGCACCTGTGCCGTGGTGACGCAGGCGGCCTGCCACACCATCGGCGAGACGCACGAGTTCGCGGCGGAGCTCGTCGTGGGTGTGCAGGTCGTGCGCGAACGTCTCCTCGTGCGAGAGGGATTTCATCTCGCGATCGACCTCCACCGGCCGATCGTCGAGCCCCCAGCTGAGCTGGTGGAGGTGCTGGCCGTGGGCCTTGCCCACGGCCGCGACGAGTGCCGCCTCGTCGAGCTGGGCGAGGTCGCCCACAGTACGCACGCCGAAGCGGGTGAGCCGTTCCAAGGTGGCCGGCCCCACGCCCCACAGCGCCTTCACGGGCAGCGGGTGCAGGAACGCGAGCTCCTCGCCGGGGCGCACCTCGAGCACCCCGGGGCCCTCCACCACGCCACCCGGTTTCGGCTGCGGCTTGGCCGCCTTCGACGCGAGCTTGGCGAGGAACTTGTTGGGCGCGACACCGACGCTGCACCGAAGCTGGAGCCGTTCCCACACGTCGTCACGCAGGCGGTGACCGATGGCCACGCCGTCGCCGAACAGTCGCACTGCGCCGCTCACGTCGAGGAACGCCTCGTCGAGCGCCAGTGGCTCGATGAACGGAGTGACCGACTGGAAGATCTCGTGCACCTCGGCACTCACCCGTGCGTACAGCTCGTGGTCGCCGGGGAGGAACACGGCATCGGGGCACAGCCGACGGGCCGTGGTGGAAGGCATCGCCGAGAACACTCCGTAGCGGCGCGCCTCGTACGAGGCCGCGGCGATGACGCCACGGTTGCCCGTGCCGCCGACGACCACCGGCAGGCCCACGAGGTCGGGCCGGCGGCGAAGTTCGACGCTCACGTAGAACGCGTCCATGTCGACGTGCAGGATGGTGCGCGTCGACGTGGCGTTCATGCCAACCGTTCGATCCGCGCCCCGTGGCGCTGTGGCCCGTGCAGCGCGAACCGGTAGTGGCCACCGTGGGCGCCATCGAGCCACTCGCCCACCGGTTCGTGCACCCACGGTGGACTCGCCTGCAAGAGCCCCACCGCATCGACGCCCGCGACGTGGCGGACCTCTTCGACGATGCCGTCGGGGTCGTCGAGCCGGACCTCGCCATCGACGCCCGTGGCCTCCCATGCCTCGACGCGCAACTGCCAGCCCATGTCGGGGGCGTCGACCTGCACCGTGTAGCTGCGGTGCGCCCAACCGACGACGCGGAGCCCGGTCTCCTCGAGCACCTCTCGTTCGAGGCCCTCGAGCACGGTCTCCCCGGCGTCGATCACCCCGCCGGGCGGCGTCCATTCGATCGATCGGTCGCGCCGTCGGTTGCCCACCAGCACGAGCCCGTCCCCATGGCGGATGAGTGCGCCGCCGACCAGCCAACGCCGCACGAGTCAGCCGCCCCGCGCTCGTCGTTCGCGGCGACCACGGAAGTCGCTCACCCACAGCCGGGCGACCAACCCGAACGCCTCCCGGATGATGCTGCCCGACATCTTCGACTCACCCTCGGTGCGGTCCTGGAAGCTGATCGGGAACTCGACCACCTTGCCGCCGACGCTGATGAGGCGGTAGGTCATCTCGATCTGGAAGCCGTAGCCCTCGGCCTGCACGGTCTCGAACTGCATGCGCACGAGGGTGTCGGCTCGATAGGCGCGATAGCCCGCAGTGGCGTCGTTGACGGCGAGGCCCAGCACACCGGCCGCGTAGCGGTTGCCCCAACGCGACAGCCAACGCCGACCCTTCGGCCAGTCGACGGTTCGGCCACCGGGCACGTAGCGACTGCCGATGGCGAGGTCGGCGCCGTGCTCGACGTTGCCGAGCAGTGCCGGCAGCACGTCGGGGTCGTGCGAGAGGTCGGCATCCATCTGCACGCAGATCTCGGCGCCGTCGTCGATGGCGCGGCGGAGGCCCGCCCGGTAGGCATGACCGAGCCCTTCCTTCACCGTGCGACGGAGCACGTCGATGTTGCCGAGCTCCTCACCCAGCTTCTCGGCGGCGTCGGCGGTGCCGTCGGGGCTGCCGTCGTCGACCACCAGGATGCGCGCGTCGGGCGCCACGGCCCGCACGGCGCGCAGCAGCCGCTCGATGTTGTCGATCTCGTTGAACGTGGGGACGACCACCGTGGCGCGCACGGTCCGGGAGCCTACGCTGGCGGGGTGACCGACGAAGAACGTCCCCTCTCGGCCCTTCCCTCGCCTGCGGCGCGGGTGGCCGCCTTCGCAGCCATCCTCCTCGGCGGCGTGGCCGGCGCCCTCATCGGCTACACGTTGGTCGACCTGCAGTGCACCGGCTCGTGCGAGGCACCGAAGGGCATCGGGTTGCTCGTCGGAGCGCTCATCGCCGCAGGAGGCATGAGCGTGGTGGCGGTCCTGGTGCTCCGGGCCGTCGGCGAGTGGCGCCAGATCGAGCAGCGCGAGCGAGCGGGCAGGACGTGACCCCGCTGCAGGCCGAGCTGTTGGAGCTCGCCGCCGAGCTGGCCACTCGCGCCGGCCGCATGGTGCGCGACGGCAGGGCCGACACGGGTATCAGCACCGCCGACACCAAGTCGTCCGCCACCGACGTGGTCACCGAGTTCGACCGCGCCAGCGAGGCCCTCATCGTCGGCGGCATCCTCGCCGCGCGCCCCCACGACGGCCTCATCGGCGAGGAAGGCACCGACACGCCCGGCACCTCGGGCGTCGACTGGCTCATCGACCCCATCGACGGCACCACGAACTTCCTCTACGGGCTGCCGGGCTATGCCGTCTCCATCGCGGCGCGATGCGACGTCGACGGCGTGGTTCGCACCGAGATCGGCGCCGTCTACGTGCCGGCCACCGACGAGCTGTTCACTGCCGCCCACGGCGCCGGGGCATGGCTCGGCGGCGCTCCCATCCGTTGCGCCACCACCGATCGGTTGGCGGTGGCACTGGTGGCGTCCGGGTTCAGCTATCTGCCCGAGCGTCGGGCAGTGCAGGCGCAGCGCATGGCGGCGATGCTGCCGCAGGTGCGCGACCTCCGTCGCTCCGGCGCCGCGGCGGTCGACCTGTGCCACGTGGCCGCGGGACGTGTCGACGTGTACTTCGAGGAGTTCCTCGGTCCGTGGGACCTCGCCGCGGGCGAACTGATCGCTCGCGAGGCGGGCTGTCGCACCGGCAGCCTCGACGGTGGCCCGGTGCGCCCGTCGTCGGTGCTGGTCGCGAACCCGTCGCTCTTCGAACCGGTGCGGGCGCTCATCGCCGGCATCGACCAGACGCTGTTGCACTGATCCCGTCCGGTGTCGTGGCCCGTCTGCCATCATGGAGGCGTGGGAACCCGCATCCTCTCCGTGGAAGACGACGAGCGCATTCGTACCGCCGTGAAGCTGGCGCTCGAGGACGAGGGCTGGACCGTCGACGAGGCCGGCAGCGGCGAGGAGGCCATCGAGCTCTTCCAGCGCGCCACCCCCGACGTGGTGCTCATCGACATCATGCTTCCCGGCATCGACGGGTTCGAGCTGTGCCGCACGCTCCGCCGCACGAGCGACGTGCCCATCGTGATGGTCACGGCGCGCAACGACACGCACGACGTGGTGGCCGGCCTCGAGGCGGGCGCCGACGACTACCTCACCAAGCCGTTCGCCCCGAAGGAGTTGTCGGCCCGCATCCGCGCGCTGCTGCGTCGCATCCGGCCCATCAGCCCCGGGCACGCCAAGCTCGTGTTCGGCGATCTGGAGATCGTGCCCGACGAGGGCAAGGTCACTCGGGCCGGCACCGAGCTGCATCTCACCAAGACCGAGTTCCGGCTGCTCTGCGAGCTGGCCCAGAACCCGGGCCGCGTGTTCAGCCGCGAGAGCCTGCTCGACAAGGTGTGGGGCTACGACTACTTCGGCGACGGCCGTCTGGTCGACGTGCACGTGCGCCGCCTGCGCACCAAGGTGGAGATCGACCCGGCGAACCCGCGCCATGTCGTCACCGTGCGCGGCCTCGGTTATCGCCTCCAGTCCTGACCACCACGCTCGTGTCCGTCGTCGATCCCACCACCGAAGTGGCGCTGCCACCGACCGGCCGGTGGGGTCGGGTCCGTCACGTGGTGCGCGGCTGGCAGCCCCGACGGGTCGGTCTGCGCACGCGCATCTTCTTCATGTTCGGCCTCGGTGCGCTGTTCCTCGCCTGCTTCCTCGCTGCCGCCGCGTACAGCTTCACGCGCAGCAGCGTGGTCGACCAGCGCGACTCGTCGGCCATCGACACGGCATATCGCAACGCCGGCACGGTGCAGAGCGAGCTCACCACGGCCAACGGATCGGTGTCCACGGCGGCGGCCCGCCTGCAGAGCCAGGGCGTCCAACTGTTCGCGATCAACGCCGCCGGCGTGTGGACGGCCCCGAGCACGATCTACGACCCGGGCGAGATCCCGTCCGAGCTGCAGCAACGGGTCATCGACGAGGGCGTCGCGTCGCGGATGACCACCCGGATCGACGGTGATCCGGTCCTCGTGATCGGCATCCCGCTCGACGTGCCCGACACGAGCTACTTCGAGTTCGCGCCGATGGACGACGTCGCCTCCACGCTGCGCAGCGTGCTGTTCAGCCTGCTGTTCGCCGGGTTCATCACCACCCTCGCCGGCGCCCTGCTGGGCACGCTGGTGGCCAGCCGTGCGGTGCGGCCGCTGGGCGACGCGGCGCAGGCAGCGCAGGCCATCGCCGGTGGCCGCCTCGACACCCGCCTCGAACCCACCGACGACCCCGACCTGCGCGTGCTGGCCAATGCGTTCAACGACATGGCGGCCGCGCTGCAGGCACGAGTGGAGCGAGACGCCCGGTTCGCCAGCGACGTCAGCCATGAGCTGCGCTCTCCGCTGATGACGCTGGCCGCGAGCGTCGAGGTGATGCAGGCACGTCGCGACGACATGCCCGAGCGAGCGCAGGCTGCGCTCGATCTGCTGGTGGCCGACGTCACCCGTTTCCAAGGCCTCGTCGAGGACCTGCTCGAGATCTCACGATTCGATGCCGGCGCGATCCGGCTGCACCTCGAGGACCTGCTCGTCGCCGAATTCGTCCGCCAGGCCGTTGCGGTCAGCAGCGTGCCGTCCACACCGGTGCACGTCACCGAGCGGAGCGAGAGCGTCATCATCAGCGGCGACCGGCGGCGCCTCGCGCGCGTGGTCGCCAACCTCATCGACAACGCACGGCTGCACGGTGGCGGTGACGCCGAGATCACCGTCACCGAGCCCGAAGGCGAGGGCGAGCCGCTCGGTCACGTGTGGATCATCGTCGAGGACCACGGCGCCGGGGTGCCGCCGGAGGAGCGCGAACTCGTCTTCGAGCGATTCGCCCGCGGTGCGGTGGCCGGTCGGCGCAGCAGCAGTGACGGTGCGGGGCTCGGGTTGGCGCTGGTCGACGAGCACACCCGGATGCACGGCGGACGTGTGTGGGTCGAGGATCGCGCCGACGGTGAGCCGGGCGCTCGATTCGTGCTCGAACTCCCGGCCGAGGAGGTGGGCGTGTGAACCGTCGCCGATGTGTGGCGCTGCTCGTCGGCCTCGTGGCACTCGCTGCGTGTGGGGTGCAGACCGACGAGTCGCCCCGCGACATCGCCGACGCCCAGCGCGGTCCGTTGGGCACCGCGAACGGCACCGGCGGTGGCGCCGCCTCGGGCACCGAGCGCATCTACCTGGTCGGACCGGCCACCTCG
>Ga0172374_1003084_pt1 | contig 10273 bp, 10 predicted proteins | sample LakKiv3m_FD_114536 | JGI IMG/M metagenome (GOLD analysis project Ga0172374, IMG submission 114536) | Freshwater microbial communities from Kabuno Bay, South-Kivu, Congo - kab_092012_10.3m | ecosystem: Environmental > Aquatic > Freshwater > Lake | place: Democratic Republic of the Congo... | reverse complement strand
AATATGAGCACTTGATCGAATGGTGCGCTTAAAGCTATTTTGATAGTCAACAGCTATAAGACCAAATCTGGGCCAGAACCCATCTGCCCATTCAAAATTATCTAAAAGCGACCAATGAAGGTAACCGCGCACATCAACACCGTCATCAATAGCTTTTTTAACCCATTTTAACGACTCTTCGATATACCAAGCGCGGTTTTCGTCTTCTTTATCTGCTAGCCCGTGTTCAGTAATATAGATTGGTTTATTAAATTTTTTCAAGTTTTCTAAAACTTTATATAAACCTTCTGGATAAAGTTCCCAGCCCATATCGGAAAAGCGTTCGCCTTTTTCATTACCAATTAAACGAACGTGAAAATAGTAATTAAGACCAATAAAATCTTGAGCATCTTGAATTTTATTTATAAAATGATCATTCGCCCACCAAGAAGCAGGTTTGACTAATGGTCTAAAACCTTCAAAGTAGGTTAAGTGATTAGCTACGCCAACCTGAGAGTTAGGACTTATTGTTTTTATTAATTTATAGGCTTGGCGGTGGGCGCTGATTAACCTATTGGTTACAGTAAAATAGCTGATTATATTTCTCTTTTGAGGGGGCCAATCGCCCTGGCGGTATGACTTATTAATATAAACGCCAGGTTCATTTAAAGTAATCCAGTACTTTACCTCTGGCAAAGCTCTAACTATTTTTTCTACATATTTAAGGTAGTAATCAATCGCCTTATTATTTTCCCAACCGCCATGATCTCTAAACCAAATTGGGTGGGTCCAGTGCCAAAGAGTGACAAATGGTTCTATACCTCGGTCCAAACAAGCTTTTACCACTTTCTGGTAATGCTCGATCGCAGCATCATTTATCATGCCGTGTTCAGGTTCGATTCTAGACCATTCGACGGAAAAACGAAAAGCGTTCAAATTTAAAGATTTTGCTAAATCTAAATCTTGTTCGTAAAGTTTGTAGTGATTAGTAGCACGACCAGAAATATGGTTGGAAACTGGATGGCCTGATTTTTTTGACAATCTTTCGGCGTTTTCTTCTTCCCAAACGGACCAATCATTAAAATTGTCGCCCTCTACTTGGTGAGAAGCCGTTGCTGCACCCCAGTAAAAATTTTTAGGAAATTTTGTTAAACCAATCTGGCTTTGTTCCATGGAAACCTCTCAAAAAATCTTTAAAACTCATGGCGTTTTTTCCTTCTGGTTGGACTACATCTAAAACTAATTTTCCTTCTTCGAGGTGAGCTTGGTGGATTTTCAATATTTTATCATTAATAAACGTGTATGTTCCGGGCCATGGGAAGAAGGCACGAATTTGGCGGTCGATTTCTTCGGCCGGTTTATCCCAGTCGATTAATCCGTCTTCTTTTTTGAATTTTTTTGTAAAACTTGCGTTAGTACCCTCTAGTTCAATCGGCTTTAGTTTAAGCTCAATTAAGGCTGGCAGGACTCCATAAAGCATTTTCATGGCCATGACGGAAAGCCTTTTTTCCAATTCTAAGGCATTTTCTTCATTATAAATTTCGGTTTTAATTTGCGCCAAAACAGGTCCTTTATCGAGCTCTGGAGTCATGACCATCAGAGAAACACCTGTTTCTTTATCTCCATTTAAGATGGCGGTTTGAATAGGAGTAGCTCCGCGATATTTTGGCAAAAGTGAGGGGTGAAGATTAATGGCTGCGGTTTTGGCAAGAGATAAAATATTTTCAGGAATAATTTGACCGAAATCACTCAAGATAATTAAGTCTGGCTCAATAGCCTGAATTTCCTGAGTATTCTGGGCGATTCCGTCAGTTTGGATTAATTTTACTTTTGTTTGTTCGGTAATTGCTGCTACCGGCGTTTGGCGAAGTTCACCATTTCTTCCGGCTGGTTTAGGTGATTCAGTAATAATTAGTTTAATATTTAAATCTAAACTTAGTAATCCTTTCAAAATCGTAGATGCAAATTCGCCACTACCAATAAACACAATCTTTGCGTTTTTAAGAAAAGGATGTTTAGATAAATATTTTTCTTTGACCCTATCAGTGAACAAAATTCCGTTTAAATGGTCGATTTCGTGTTGAAGAACTCGGGCAAATAAACCCTTGGCTGTCAGTTTGATTTTTTTACCTTCAATATTTTGAGCTTTGATCTTTACTTTCGTGAAACGGTCGACTGGCAATTCGATTGGTGGAATTGAGAGGCAACCCTCGTCAACACAATCAGTTTCTTCACCATATTCTACAATTTCTGGATTAATGAGAGCGTGAAAGGGAATAGAGTCCTTATTGTCAGGATCGTTGAATTCTGTGACCAAGACTCGATTTTCAACGCCAATTTGGTTGGCGGCCAAGCCAATACCGCCTTCTTTTCTTAGGGCTTCAGTCATCACTTCAACTTGTTTTACAAGGTCGTCACCAAAAAAACCAACTTTTTGAGTTGGCTTAAACAATTCCTTATTAGGAAAGGTTACGATTGTGTAATTTTTCTGATCGGTATTTTTCAATTGTTTCCTTATACAAATTTTCTAATTTTTTGGCACAATTTTCAGCAGAGTAAACTTTTGCATTTTGTTTGGCATTCCTGCTCATCTGGCGATGAAGTAACGGATTGTCTAGAAGCTTTTCTATTTTGTCAACAAAATCTTTTTGATTTAATCTGGTTAAAAACCCGTCTTCACCATCTTTAATCAAGTCACTTGGCCCCATTTTATCGATAGCCACTACCGGTGTGCCGGCAGCCTGAGCTTCACTAATTACAATTCCTTGAGTTTCTGTTATAGATGGAAAAACAAAGGCATAGGCCGCGCCAAAGTATGAATTTGCTACTTCTTTTGGTAGCATATCGGTAAAGGTAACATAATTCTCGATTTCTAAATTTATTGCCATTTGTTTATAAAATGCTAATTCTGATCCACCACCGCCTATTACAAGATGTACATCTGGCCGCTCGTGTATTTTTCGCCTTCGGGCTAATAGATTTTCAAAAGATTCCATAAGAAAATCCAGATTTTTCTCTTTGGCCACACGGCTAATATAAAGAAGAATTTTTCTGTTCTCTGGAATATCCCACTTTGCTCTAATAAACTTCTCAGGGTAAGGCTTATCTAGGGCGTCAAGATCAATTCCGGTCGGTATGGCTTCGATAGGTGTTTTCACACCATAGTTTTTTAAAATCTTGGCCATAGACGGCGAGGGTGTTATAACTTGATTGCAGTTGTTACAGAAATTTCGACTCATATTAACTAAAATTTTTCGACTAATAAAAGCCGGCAAGGGGATATAATGCACATATTCAGTTATCAAGGTGTGATAGGTGTAAACAATAGGTATGTTTAAGCGTCTAGCACTTCGCATACCTAGTCTCCCCATGGTGAAAAGATGTTGGGCGTGGATAATATCTAATTTTAGGCTATCAATTTTATCGCTAATTATATTAGTAAAAAAAGGATTTGTTGCCGGGTAGTCTTTTTTGATTGGTGAAACCAGCGATGGATAGCGAAAAACATGTTTTTTATCAGTATCTTTATAACCTTCTGTCTCAGGAGCAAAGATAAAATATTCATGGCCCAATTTTTCCATTTCTTTGCGAAAAGTTTCAATCGAAACCACGACTCCATTCATTGTTGGCAAATAGCATTCGCTAAAAATACCAATGCGCATGTTTACCCTCCATATTTAAACAATCCAAGTGCATCTATTCAATTAAATTTTACCAGAAAACTAGAGTAAATTAAAGGGGTCAATATCTATAATCCAATCAGCTTTTAGTTTTCTCAAAGCGCTAAAAAACAAATCATTTCTTTTTTTGTATTTGACTATTATTTGTTGATAATAAAAATCCCGTTTTTTTTCTTTTAGTTTGGTGATTGGCTCGGAAATCTCGATTTCTAAAGAATTTTTTTCAATTATTTCCTTTAACAATTGATATACTTTTATGGCAGATTCCGTAGCTTTTTTCTGATTTTTGTTTCGATAGGATAGAGCAATGATTTTTACAAATGGCGGTAATAAATATTTTTTTCTTAAGTTTAGTTGATCTTGAATAAAACCTTGAAAGTCTAAATTAGCCAGACGCTTAAAATAAATATTTTCTGGTAAATGAGTTTGAATTAAAGTTCTTTTTGAAAGCCTCAAGAATTTGTATTGATTCTGAAAGAGAGTTTCTTCGGCCCGAAAGTCTGGGGAATTTAATCCTTGATCAGCGTCGATTAAAGCCACGAGATCAATTTTTGGCAAACTCATTTTAAGGGCATAGTTTGTAACAATGGCAATATCCCAATCAACTCTTAATTGTTCGTTTTTTTCTATCGGCACAATAGACTTTTCAATTTGAATTATTTTTGCGTCTGGCCAATTTTCTAAGAGTATTTTTTTAAGTCTAGTGGTAGAAAGGCCTCTAAATTGCAGGTTTGAGGACTGGCACTTGGGACAAATCCCAGGTAAAGGAAAATTTTTTTCGCAATTACTGCAATAGGCTTTGTCTTTTTGCGGTGTAAGATTTAAGTCGCAAGTCGGACACTTAAAAATCCAGTTACAATCAGTACACTTCAAAAAACTACCTTCACCTTTGCGGTTTAGAACTAATAAAATTCGTTTTTTTTGTTGAAGTTCGTCTTCTATTGCTAATTTAAGAGGCCCGCTTAAAACGGAGCGTTCAAGATTCATATCTACAAGCGTGATATTCGATTTTTCAGTCTTTACTTCATAAAGATAATTTTCATTTTTTGCGCGAGTAAAACTCGCGAGACTCGGTGTGATCGAGCCCATAATTAATCTGGCGCCTGTTATTTCCGCTAATTTTTCAGCCGTATTAATTACGTGAAAGCGGGGTGCTTGATCGGACTTATAAGTTTCACTTTCTTCTTGGTCGATAATAATAAGCCCTAAATTATTGATAGGGGAAAATAGAGCGGAATTAGCGCCCAAGACAATATTGGTTTTACCTTCACGAACTTTATTCCACTCTTTCCAGCGCTCAGTTAGGGTCATATTTGAGTGGATGATGGTATAATTTTTTAAAAATTTTGTAAAATAGGGGAGTAGGCTTAAGTCTGGCACTATAATTATAACGCCTTTCTTTTGTTTTACAGTTTTATTTATGGCGCGTAAGTAAAACTGTAAACGATCTTTAAAATCAGCGCGAATTAAATATTTTTTAATACTTTTACTAGCAAGGTTCATTTGTTGGATTGAGACATTTAGATCTTGTTTCTTGATTGTTCTTTTGGCTGGTGGAACAATCATTTCGAATAGACTCTTGGAAAAATCTTCTAAATAGTACTCGCTCATCCATGTCGCTAAATCGGTGTGAATTTTGTCAATGACAGGGTTTGTGTCGATTATGGAAATAATCGGTTTCAAATTTGGTATTAGAGAAGAGCGTTTTATATCTGTAACTATGCCTTCAATTTTTCTACCCCGGAAAGGCACTTGGACCAAAAGACCGATTTTTATCATCGGTAGTAGTTCTGGTGGAATCGCATAATCAAAAATCCCCTCTCCAGAAGTTTTAACTTTAGGCACAACCTTAGCTATTTGCATCTCACTCCGTTCGATGTAAACATGAGTTCAATATCTCATCAATATATCGAGTTTTCAATAATATTTGTTTAATCTAGTTCTCTTCGTGGCGCTCAACACTAAATCGATAGAGGGCAATTTCTTCATCTTTAGTAATGCCACCTTTTTCTCTGGTAATGGTAATTTGGTCTTGAGCTGAATTCACATCGGGAAGGTCGGGCAGTAATAGCCCTTCGCGACCGTCGGGAGCTTGGACAATTACGCCGTATTCTTTTGGATCTAAGTCTTTTTCAGATTCAATTTGTTCGGGTGAGCTTAAAATATCCACACCGATTTTCAGGTCAGCTAGTTCTTCTTTGGTAATCGGCGCGAATCTTGTGTCTTGAGTGGCGGCGGCTACAGCATTAGAAATTATTTCCCCAGCTAAATTTTTATAAACCGGACGGATGGTACCGATACAACCTCTTAAGGAACCGTCTTTTTTGTGGATGGAAACAAAACAGCCAGCTCTTCTAGTTCTGATTTCTAGAGGAACTTCTTCCATTTGAGGAATTTCTTCTTTTAAAACAAATTGCTCGATTGTTTCTCTGGCTAGTTGAGTATAAATATCCATCATTTTTCCTCTATTTGAAAATTTACAACCCCATAACCGACGCCAAAAGGTCCTTCATATGAAAGAATTTCCGGTTTAATATCAGCTCCATCAAGCGCACCCAATAAAGTGACAATTGAGCGATAGGCGCACTCGCCGGCATTTTCGATAAAATCTTCTTCATAAACACAAATTTCTTGGAGGTTATTCTCTTTCAAATCTTTGATTAATTGAGTATCAAATTTTTTGCCACTTTCCATTTCTGATTGAGAACCGTGTAATAAACGATGACTCAAATCTCCAGAGGCAACAATCCCGACACGATCGTCAGTTTTTTTGATTGCTTCAGCAATTGCTTTGCCAAAAGCGAAATGTTTGTCTCTATCAAGCCAGGAATAGGCGATAGGGACGATTTTTAAACTTGTTTCTTGTTCGCGTTTAAAGTAATAAAGCGGAACCATGATCCCGTGGTCCAGTTCAAAAAATTCGCCGCCGTTATTAAAATCTAAGACTTCAATTTCTTCTTTTTTAGCTTCATCTATTATCTTCTCAGCCAATTCGATATCGTTTTTGTACTCAAAATTAATATTCGGTTCATCGAATTGGGTAAAGTTGCCAAAATTCTTTTCCATCACGGAAATATTAAATCTGTCTGGATAAACCAACCCGTGTGGGGTGATAAAAATTAAAGTATCAATTTCTTGATCACGAAAAATAGTGGCTAGTTTTTTCATGGCCAGGACGGTACTAGAAACTTTAGTTGTATCGTCTTTACCGATCTCCGGGATTAATAGTGGCGGATGGGGGCAAAGACAGGCAAAATTAAGTGACATAATTAATAACTCGGTAAGGGTACTAATCCAAACATATCAAATGGATAAACTGCCAAAACTGCTCGACCGATTAAAAAGTCTTTTGGTACCGTGCCCCAAGAGCGTGAGTCTGATGATTCTGGCCGATTATCGCCCATGACAAAATATTCATTTGCATCGATTTTCTTTTGGAAATAGGGCGCGTCTTCGGGAATTTTCCCCTCGGCTGATAAGTATTTTTCATCCAAAATTTTTCCATTTATATATACTTTCCCTTGATCGATAGTGACTGTTTCTCCTGGGAAAGCAATCACTCGTTTAATGTAGTCGTCGACCGGTTGCGGCGGAGCTTTAAAAATTACTACCTCACCGCGGTGCGGTTCTCGGAAACGAAGTGAAAGTTTATCCACCATAATTGCTTCTTTATCTTTAAAATTAGGGTCCATGCTTGGACCTTCAACAATAAAAGGTTGAAGAATAAAAATCCTAAAAATTAGTCCCACAATCAAAATAATATCGAATGCCCTGACCGTGCTCCACCAATTCTCTAGTTCTTCATTGTGGCCAACATTGTCCTGATATTTCTTTACTGTCGATTTGGTCCATAAAATAAAACCCCATATTCCAAACCCAGTCAACGAGCCAGCTACAGTCAAGATGATTGCTAATCCGGGTGTATCTTGGGTTACAGTGGCCAGAAGAATTATTCCGTAAATGCCGTTTATAATTGCGGCAATCAAACATTTTATAAGTGAAGATTTTTGCCAAAATAAATAAAAAACTATCAGCAGTAAAAGGCTGCCACCGATTTTAAAATACAGAGACCCGAAAATTAAATTGGTTAAATCCGAGGACAAAAAATTTAAATTTGGAATCATGTTTCCCTTCTTAAAATTAATGGTGGACAATACTGGACTCGGACCAGTGACCTCTTCAATGTGAATGAAGCGCTCTAACCAACTGAGCTAATTGTCCATAATTGTAATCGAAACCTTGCTCGTAAGTTTCTGTCGCTTCGCGCCAGACCAACTGAGCAGTCGGGCTACGCCCCCGATCGACCTTGTCGAAAATCATCTATAATTGTTTCAATTTTACCAGAAAATTCTCCTGAAGGCAATTGCAATTAGACTAATAAAACATAAAAGGGTAGAATTAAAAAGGAGGAAGTATGTATCCAATTTTATTTTCTTTTGGAAAATTAAATATTTATTCCCACGGTGTGTTGACTGTTATAGGTGGGATTGCTGGGGCCAGCTTTATTTATTGGTTGGCCAAAAAAGAAAAAATTTTAAATTTTATTTATCTGGAATTTATCTTAGCTATACTTTTGGCTGGTTTTATGGGTGCGAGGATTATTTATGTTTTAGCTTATCCGGACCAGTTTGCGAATTTTTGGGATATTTTTTATTTCTGGAATGGCGGCATGGTTAGCTTTGGCGGATTTTTGGGTGGTATAGTTGCTGCTTATATTTATCTTAAATACCGCGGTCAAAATATTTGGCAGTGGTTTGATATAAGTATTTTTGGACTTATGATTGGGCAAGCAATTGGTCGTATCGGCTGTTTTTTGGCAGGGGACGTTGTTGGTCGTTTTACAACAAGTAAATTTTCCGTTTATGCTCAATATCCGGTCACAGTTTTTGAAAGCTTGTGGATTGTGCTATTTTTACCTTTTTTATTTTGGGTTTATCTAAAGAAAAAAAATGCTTGGCCTCAGGGAATTTTCTTTTCCCTGGGTTTAATCCTTTATGGTTTTGGCCGCTTTTTTATAGATTTTTTGCGTTTGGATAGCTACTATGCTGGAGCGCTAAGTTACAGTCAAATTGGTTCACTCTTGACAATTCTGGTTGCTATTATCCTGATTTTCGGTATATTAAAAGTGAATGAGGGGAGCCCTCGAAAAAGCTCGGGGTGAAAGGAGAAACATGCTTGAACAAATTTCCAACAAACTTTTCATCTTAAAACAAAAGAAGCTTCTTGAGGATGAGCTAAAGAGACTAGAAGAACAGTTCAAATTGACACGCTCTTTTCCGGAATACGGCACTTCTGAAGACGAAAATATTCAAGAAGTAGAAAGGTTTCAGGAGAATTTAAGTCTGCAGAAAAATCTAAAAAATTTGATTAAAGATACAAAAGCAGCGCTTAAAAGTATTGAGAAAGATAAATACGGGATTTGCGAGTCTTGTAGCAGCAAGATAGAGCAGGGCCGTCTTAAAATATATCCTGCTGCTTCACTTTGCGTTTCTTGTTCCAAAAAATTACGCAGATGAAATACTTAAAATTACTGTTTAGTCTCGGTATTATTGTTTTATTTGATCAGCTGATTAAAGGATGGGCTATCAAAAGCTCATTTTTTAGAATTAATAATCATTATGTCTTGGGTAATCTGCAGCTGGATTTTTTTTGGGCAACTTGTATTATTTTATTTTTTGTTTTACTCTGGACTTGGTTCGAACGAAAGAATTTTTCAAAATTTACTATCAGCTTTGTCCTGATTTTTGCTAGCCTTTTGAGCAATTTGATCGACCGATTGATCTGGGCTGGAGTGATAGATTATTTCCAGCTGATTATCTTTAAATTTACCATCAATTTTAATTTAGCGGATTTATTTTTTTTAGTAGGATTAGGTATTTATGTCACCAAGAAGACAAAAGAAAATTAGTATTAAATTTTTAGGTACTTCCAGCGGAGAAGCTATTCCTCGCCTAGGTTGTGATTGTGCGCAGTGTGCATCTGCTGATCTAAAAGACAAAAGACTGCGCTCTTCTTTGTTAATCAACAAAAAAGTTTTAATTGATGTTGGACCAGATATTTTAAAACAACTTCGTAAAAACCAAATTGAAAATATTGAACTAGCGCTTATTACTCACGATCATCTTGACCATAGTGGGGGGCTCAATGATCTAAAAAAAGTTAATCCGAAAATTAATGTTATCCGACTGCAACCCGGTCAACATTTTGCGCACGAAGAAATTGAGTACTATGCTTTTAAAGTTAAACATTCGCCAGTCATCACAACTGTTGGCGTCGAAATTGGACCGGCCATTTATATTCCCGATGTCGCTGATTTAGATTGGGCACAAAAATATTTACAAGAATCCAAATTGGCCATCCTTGACGGTTCGGTTTTAAACCGCAGTTTTTCCGGCCACATGGCTCTCAATCAAATAATTATTGCCACTAAAAATATGAAAAATTTGCGCAAAGTTTATTTTTCGCACAATGGTCACACTCGTCTCTCACACAAAGAAATGACTAAGATTGTGAAAACTTTAGGGAACGAAAAATTCTTTATCGCATATGACGGCTTGGAAATAACCGTGTAGCGCTCATCGTTATAAATTTACGTCAATTTTTAAAAAGTACTT
>Ga0172374_1003080_pt1 | contig 10274 bp, 7 predicted proteins | sample LakKiv3m_FD_114536 | JGI IMG/M metagenome (GOLD analysis project Ga0172374, IMG submission 114536) | Freshwater microbial communities from Kabuno Bay, South-Kivu, Congo - kab_092012_10.3m | ecosystem: Environmental > Aquatic > Freshwater > Lake | place: Democratic Republic of the Congo... | reverse complement strand
CGACGGGTAGACCGCCTTGCCTCCCGGGATGTACACGCCCACGCGGTGGACCGGCTGCCATCGCTGCGTGATGACCGCCCCCTCCCCTATCCGCGTCGTCTGCGGGGCGGGGACCTGAGCGGCCGACGCGAGGCGCACGCGACGGATCGCCTCTTCGAGCGCCTGGCGCACGTCGGGCGCGAGTTCCGCGAGAGCTTCGGCGATGTCGCTCTCGGGGACGCGCACGTCGTGCCCCGTGACACCGTCGAACCGCTCCGCCTGCTCGCGCAGGGCATCCTCACCGCGTTCGCGCACGTCGTCCACGATCCGAGCCGCGGTGTCGAGCGCCTCGGCGCGCGCCTGCGTGGCCCGGGGGACGGCGGCGAGCATGTCAGCGGGCGAGAGCTCGCGCCCTCGCAGGTCGATCGTGCGCATGTCAGCCCTTCGTGATGTCGGAGATCTCGTGGAGGTAGCCGATACGGCCGTCGTCATGTCGGACGACGTACGCTCCGCCACGGTCCTCGATCACGAGAGCCCACGCCGTCGGACCGACCCGGAAGATCGGCTCGCCGCGCTCGTCATGCACGTCGCGCTCGGTCGGAGCCAGGATCCAGAACGGCTGGGCGGCCGGCGCGGCTTCCCGCGGGTTCGTCGCTTCGACGTCCGCACCGTCGTCGACGGCACTCGAACGGTCGCCGCTCGGGGTCGCATCGTCGAGGACCGTCGTGTCGAAGGCGCGCGTCTCGGGTGCCGGCGCGTCGTATTCCGGAGCGTCGAATCCGGCGGTGTCCGAGTCGGCTCCGTCGCGGTCGACCGCGTCAGGGGTGCCGCTGGCGGGTGCCGCCGACACCGGCGTGTTCTCCGCGGCGTAGACGTCACCGGTCTCGACGCGCGCGGCCGTCTGCAGCAGCGATTCGATGCTCCCGGTGTCGGAGACGATCTCGGTCTCCGCCGCTCGGGAACGACGTGCGTACGTGGGCCTGTACTCCTCGTCGGCGGTGGTCTGCTCGGTGCCCGTTCCCCCGCCCGAGGCGTGAGCGGAGAGAGGCACCTGCTCTGCCAGATCGAGGCGGTGCACCTCGTCGGTGTGCAGTCGCTCGTCCGAGGTGATCTCGACCTCGGACTCCTCGGATGGCACCGCAGCCGATGCGGACGCGGACTCCGGGCGAGGCCGGGCGATCACCGGGCGGACGGGGTTCGCGTTGCGGTGCGCGAGGGTCACCAGGCGTCCCTGGAAGTCCTCCTTGAGCCCGGGGATGATCGGGGCGAACACGGTGAGCACGACCAGGGCGAGCGAGGCGATGCTCATCACCACGCCGTTCCACGGGAGGGCCCAGAAGCCTCCGGAGATCATGCCGGAGATCGCCAGCCACAGGTTCCCGGCCCACACCACGGCGGCGACCGAGAAGGCCACGGAGGCGAACTGATCGATGCCCAGGGAGCCGACGCGACGGATCCCGTCGGGCGAGAAGCGACGCAGCACGAGAAGGAAGACCGCGACCGTCGGGAGTCCGATCGGAAGGATCCACTGGATGCCGACGCCCCACAGCGAGACGTCGCCGGCGAAGGGGAAGAACGACACGACGAACGACACCAGCCACACCGCGACGATGAGCAGCTCCCGCAGCGTGAACCCGAGGATCCCGTACTCGGGCGTCACCTCTTCGTCGTAGAGGACGCCGTCGTCGTCGCTGAATACCTGGTCCTCGGGGTCGGTTTCGGGAAGATCCGTGCTCATGGAGGGTCCTTTCGTCACAGTGCTCGACGGGGGGATTCGTCGTGCTGCCGACGGGTCACGATCCTACCCCGCTCACCCGAGACAGGCGGGTCCGAGCAGCGACTTGAGGTCGCCGAACAGGTCGGCCGAGACCTTGACCGGCATGGGCACCTCGAAGACCTTCGCCGTCCCGCCCCGATGCACGCGGAGCAGCACCTCGGTGTCGCCGTTGTGGCGACGCAGCACCTCCGCCAGCTCCGTCATGACGCGCTCGGTCGCCCGCTGCTCCGCGAGCACGAGCGACAGCGGACCGGCCGCGTCGAACGATCCCACGTCGGGTGAGAACGCCGACTGCGCGTGCAGATTGAGGCCGTCGTCGCGCCGCGAGACCCGCCCGCGCACCGCGAGGATCGCGTCCTGCTGCAGGGTGTGCTGGAACTCGGTGTACGTCTTCCCCATGAACATCACGGTGACCTCGCCGTTGAAGTCCTCGACCGTGATCATGCCGTACGGATTGCCGCTGGCCTTGGCCACGCGGTGCTGCACGCTCGTCACCAGTCCGGCCACCGTCACCTGGTCGCCGTCCTGCATGTCCTCGGAGTTGATGAGGTCGTGGATCGAGATCGAGGCGTGCTTCGCCAGCGGGACCTCGAGACCGGCGAGCGGGTGATCCGAGACGTACAGACCGAGCATCTCCCGCTCGAAGGCGAGCTTGTCCTTCTTCGTCCATTCGGGGCGTGCGGGCACCTTGGCCGGCGCGACCTCCTCGGTGCCGTCGTACAGGCTGTCGAAGTCGAACCCGATCGCACCCTGAGCTTCGTTGCGCTTCCGGTCGACCGCCGCTTCGACGGCGTCTTCGTGCACCTCCATGAGGGCGCGTCGGGAATCTCCCATCGAGTCGAAGGCACCGGCTTTGATGAGCGACTCGACCGTGCGCTTGTTGGCCACGTGCAGCGGCACCTTGTCGAGGAAGTGGTGGAAGGACGTGAAGCGCTCCTTCTCGCGGGACTTGATGATGCCGTCGACGACGTTGCTGCCGACGTTGCGCACGGCGCCCAGACCGAAGCGGATGTCGTCGCCGACGGCCGCGAAGTAGTTGATCGACTCGGAGACGTCGGGCGGGAGGACCTTGATGCCCATGCGGCGGCACTCGTTCAGGTACAGCGCCATCTTGTCCTTCGAGTCCCCGACGCTGGTCAGCAGCGCCGCCATGTACTCGGCCGGGTAGTGCGCCTTGAGGTAGGCGGTCCAGTACGAGACCACCCCGTAGGCGGCGGAGTGCGCTTTGTTGAAGGCGTAGTCGGAGAACGGCAGCAGGATCTCCCACAGGGCGTTCACGGCACCGTCGGAGTAGCCGTTCGCGTGCATGCCGGCCTGGAAGCCTTCGAACTGCTTGTCCAGCTCGGACTTCTTCTTCTTGCCCATCGCGCGTCGGAGAATGTCTGCCTGGCCGAGCGAGAAGCCGGCCACGCGCTGCGCGATGGCCATCACCTGCTCCTGGTAGATGATCAGACCGTACGACTCCTCGAGGATGTCGGCGAGGGATTCGGTGAACTCCGGGTGGATCGGGGTGATCGGCTGCTGGCCGTTCTTGCGCAGCGCGTAGTTCGTGTGCGAGTTGGCTCCCATGGGGCCTGGCCGGTACAACGCGATGAGCGCCGAGATGTCGCCGAAGTTGTCGGGCTTCATGAGGCGCATGAGTGAACGCATGGGTCCGCCGTCGAGCTGGAACACGCCCAGCGAGTCGCCTCGGGCGAGCAGGTCGTAGGCGCCGCGGTCGTCGAGTGGCAGGTGTTCGAGATCGAGCTCCTCGCCCCGGTTGGTCCGGATGTTGTCGAGGGCGTCGGAGATGATGGTGAGGTTCCGCAGCCCCAGGAAGTCCATCTTGATCAGTCCGAGCGACTCGCACGACGGGTAGTCGAACTGCGTGACGATCTGCCCGTCCTGCTCGCGCTTCATGATCGGGATGATGTCGAGCAGCGGCTCGGACGACATGATCACACCGGCGGCGTGCACACCCCATTGGCGCTTCAGTCCCTCGAGCCCGAGAGCGCGGTCGAAGACCGTCTTGGCCTCGGGGTCCGTCTCGATGAGCGCCCGGAACTCGCTCGCCTCCTTGTAGCGGGGGTGCGCCGAGTCGAACATGCCGTCGAGCGGCATGTCCTTGCCCATCACGGGCGGCGGCATCGCCTTGGTCAGCCGCTCCCCCATGCTGAACGGGAAGCCGAGGACGCGTCCGGCGTCCTTGAGGGCCTGCTTGGACTTGATCGTGCCGTAGGTGACGATCTGGGCGACGCGCTCGGAGCCGTACTTCTCGGTGACGTAGTCGATGACCTCGCCGCGGCGACGGTCGTCGAAGTCGACGTCGAAGTCGGGCATCGAGACGCGGTCGGGGTTGAGGAACCGCTCGAAGATCAGACCGTGCTCGAGCGGGTCGAGGTCGGTGATGCGCATGGCGTACGCGACCATCGAACCGGCACCGGAACCGCGACCGGGTCCGACGCGGATGCCGTTGTCCTTGGCCCAGTTGATGAAGTCCGCGACGACGAGGAAGTATCCGGGGAAGCCCATCTGCAGGATGATCCCGGTCTCGTACTCGGCCTGCTTGCGCACCTTGTCCGGGATTCCGCCCGGGTACCGGTAGTGCAGCCCTGCCTCGACCTCCTTGATCAGCCAGCTGTCCTCGGTCTCGCCCTCGGGGACCGGGAACCGGGGCATGTAGTTCGCCGAGGTGTTGAACTCGACCTCGCAGCGCTCGGCGATCAGCAGCGTGTTGTCGCACGCCTCCGGGTGGTCGCGGAAGAGCTGCCGCATCTCGGCTGCGGTCTTGATGTAGTACCCGTCGCCGTCGAACTTGAAGCGGTTTGGATCGTCCATCGTCGACCCCGACTGCACGCACAGCAGCGCCTCATGCGCGTCGGCCTCGTGCTGGTGGGTGTAGTGGGAGTCGTTCGTGGCGACCAGCGGAATGCTCAGGTCTTTCGCGAGGCGCAGCAGATCCGTCATCACGCGCCGCTCGATCGAGAGGCCGTGATCCATGATCTCGGCGAAGTAGTTCTCCTTGCCGAACAGGTCCTGGAACTCCGCCGCGGCCGCCCGAGCCGCGTCGTATTGCCCCAGGCGCAGACGCGTCTGGATCTCTCCGGAGGGGCAGCCGGTGGTCGCGATGAGCCCCTTCCCGTACGTCTGCAGCAGCTCGCGGTCCATGCGCGGCTTGAAGTAGTACCCCTCCATGCTCGACAGGGAGCTGAGCCGGAACAGGTTGTGCATGCCCTCGGTGCTCTCGCTCCACATGGTCATGTGGGTGTACGCGCCGGAGCCGGAGACGTCATCGCTCTTCTGGTCGGGCGAGCCCCACTGCACACGCGACTTGTCGCTGCGGTGCGTGCCGGGGGTGACGTACGCTTCGAGCCCGATGATCGGTTTGATGCCCGCCGCGTTGGCCGCTTTGTAGAACTCGAACGCCGCGAAGGTGTTGCCGTGGTCGGTCACGGCGATGGCCGGCATGTCGTAATCGGCTGCCGCCTGGGTCATCGCGTTGATCTTCGCAGCACCGTCCAGCATGGAGTACTCGCTGTGCACGTGCAGGTGGACGAAGGAGTCGGATGCCATGCCTTCGAGTCTACGGCGGGGCCCCGACACCGGAGGTCGGCGCCGGGTCCCCGCTACGCCAGGTCACGGCGCGGCGTCGACCACGCTCACGGTGGTCGTCGTCCACGAATCGAACATGTCACCGGGAACGATCCCCTCTCCCGGGTCCTGCCGGATCGCCGATCCGACGACCAGACCGGTCGACTGATCCACCGAGACCTGGTTGCTGACCCACCGACCCGGATTCGGCGAGAAGGACACCGTGGCGATGGAGCCCTCGACCGAGGTGATCGTCGAATTTGGGAGCATCGCGAGGACGCGGTAGAGCGCCGCCCTCAGATCAGCCGGCGCCGTGTTGTACTGGAGCTCCTCGAGCACCACCTCCGTCACCGTGCCGACCGACCATTCGGAGCCGTCCGTCGCACCGTTCCGGACGCGGATCCATTCCAGCAGCGCAGCGGGGTCGCGGGGGAACTCCGAGTAGTACGCCTCAGACGCTCGGGAGATCTCGCCCTCGGCCGGCTCACCGAGACCGCCTGGGGTGCGCGTGAAGAAGGGTTCGCGCGGGCCGGCCCCGAGCCATTCCTGGGCGTGAACCTCAGCAGAGGTCCCATAGAACCCTGCCACCTCGAACTGATTGGAGAATTCCTGCACCCATTCGGCCGAACGGTCGGCCGGCACATAGAGCGTCCAGTGCGATCTCGCCGTCCAGGCGGCAGTCGCGTCCGCCCGCGACGCGTCGAACGGCGTCGTCGGACTCGTCGGGCCATAGAGGACGAGATTGTTCACTTCCCGCTCGATTCGGAGGTACTGACCGTGCTGTGGCGCCGGAGCCGCGTTGGACCCCGACGCCCGAGCGGCCTCCGCGAACACGGATGCCGCGGTCACGGGCGTCGGATCCACCGTCGTCGGCAGCGGTGAGGGCGACGCACTCGGTACGACAGTCGGAAGTACGGGCACCGCCTCGACGCGCGGGGGCGGGGCAGCGGACTGATGGACGGCCAGGACACTCGCGGTGACGGCAGCCGCCCCGACCACGGCCCCCGCGATGACGAAGGTGGACCGGCGCGCGATCCGCTTCGGTGGAGCCGAGCTCTCCGCTATACCGGAGAGGAATCGCGCTTTGGCCGCGGCGATCCGGGTCTCGCTCAGGTCTACCGCCCGATTCACCTCACGCACTCGCTCGATGACGTCCATCGGCATCTCCCTTCCGTTCGTTCACGACTCGTCGACGGCTGCGTCCGTGCGTGGGGTTCAACCTCGTCCTCACGCGGTTCATGCGCGAGCGGACAGTGCCGACCGGCACTCCCAGAGCGGTGGCGATCTCTTCATAGGTGAGATCGCCCCAGGCGTAGAGCAGCAGGGTCTCGCGATCCTTCGGCGAGAGCGAAGCGATCAGGGGGGCGAGCTCTCTGGCCGAGATCTCTGCATCGAGACGCGCCACCGTGGCTTCGAGATCACCGTGGGAGACGTGCTCGTCCCGAGCCGCTGACGCCGCCGTCGAACGGAGGTGCGCCACCTCACGTGCCCGATGCTTCTTCACCAGTCGAGACGCGATCCCGTACAGCCACGGGAGCGCAGAGTCCCAGGCGGTGTCGAAGGTCGATCGCCGTGAGAACGCGACCAGGAAGGTCTCGCTGAGAACGTCCTCTCCCGCGTCGGGACCGAGCCTGCGCGTGGCATAACCTCCCACGGCACGGGCGTGCCGATCGAACAGCTCGGCGAACGCGGGCGGTTGTCCGAGCGATCGCTGGATGATCTCGCTGTCTGTGCTCACACTATGTATTGCCCGTGCGTCACCGAAGAGTTCACGATTTCTTCAACGACTTCTGCGATGACTCCAGATCGAGCCGCATCAGCACGCGGGGAAACCCGTCGAGCACCGACCCCGTGACGGCCGCCTTCACGAAACCCGCGCTCTCGAACAGGGCTCGCGTGCCGACGTACGCCATCGTCAGGTTCACCTTCTCCTCGCCGTTGTCCACCGGATAGCCCTCGATCGCCGGAGCGCCCCGCTCGCGCGCATACGCCACGGCCCCCTCGATCAGCGCGTGCGATATGCCCTGCTTGCGGAAACCGGGGCGGACACGGAAGCACCACAGGGACCACACGTCGAGGTCGTCGACGTGCGGGATCAGCCGGTTGCGGGCGAAGCTGGTGTCGCGCCGCGGGTGCAGGGCGGCCCACCCCACCGGCTCGTCGTCGAGGTAGGCGATCACGCCGGGTGGCGGATCCTGGTGGCACAGCTCGCGCACGCGGTCGGCGCGAGCCTGCCCTCGCAGCGCGACGTTCTCCTTGTTGCCGATGCGGTAGCTCAGGCAGAAGCAGACGTTCGACGTCGGCTTCCTCGGCCCGACGAGCGTCGCGACGTCGTCGAACTCGGTCGCGGGGCGAACCTCGATGGTCATGCGCTCAGTGTGGCGCAGACGTCGGACATCCTGCGGGAGAAGCGCGGATCAGTCCCCGCGCAGCACGTCCAGAGCGTGGCGGAAGTCCTCGGGATAGGGCGATTCGAACTGCACCCAGTCCCCCGTCGTCGGATGCGCGAAGCCCAGCCGGTGCGCGTGCAGCCACTGCCGCGTGAGCCCGAGCCGCGCCGACAGGGTCGGGTCCGCGCCGTACAGCGGATCGCCGACGCAGGGGTGTCGGTGCGCCGCCATGTGCACGCGGATCTGGTGCGTGCGGCCCGTCTCCAGATGGATCTCCAGCAGGGACGCCCCGGGGAACGCCTCCAGCGTCTCGTAGTGCGTGACCGACGGTTTCCCGTCCGGCACGACCGCGAACTTCCAGGAATGGTTGGGGTGCCGACCGATCGGCGCGTCGATCGTGCCGGACAGCGGGTCCGGATGCCCCTGGACGACGGCGTGGTAGACCTTCTCGACGGTGCGGTCCTTGAATGCCTGCTTGAGCACGGTGTAGGCGTGCTCCGACTTCGCGACCACCATCAGACCGCTGGTGCCGACGTCGAGCCGGTGGACGACGCCCTGCCGTTCCGGCGCTCCGCTCGTGGCGACGCGGAAGCCCGCTGCGGCCAGAGCGCCGACCACGGTGGGTCCGTCCCAGCCCACGGACGGATGCGCCGCGACGCCGGTGGGTTTGTCGACCACGATGATGTCGTCGTCGTCGTAGACGATGCCGAGCTCGGGGACCGCGATCGGGACGATCTGCGGCGCCTCACGCGGCTGCCACTCCACGTCGAGCCATCCTCCGCCGCGCAGACGGTCGGACTTGTCGAGGGTCACCCCGTCCAGACGTACGCCTCCCCCGGCCGCCACGTCCGCGGCGAAGGTGCGGGAGAACCCCATCAGCTTCGCCAGCGCCGCGTCGACACGCTGGCCGTCGAGGCCGTCCGGGACGGGCAGAGACCGTGATTCCACCGTCAGCGTCCCTCGGGGGCGGGCGCCGCACCGGACGACGCGGCGCCGTCGGAGGCGACAGCGTCCGCCGAATCCTCCGCGCTCACAGCCTCGTCGTCCGTCTCGGTCGCCTCGACAGCGGCGGCCGCAGCCGCCTCGGCCTCCTCGTCGGTCTCGACGACGGGGTGATCGCGCTCCCGCGTGCCGTCGAAGCGGAGGCCGAAGACCACCAGCAGCGCGACCGAGATCATGCCCGTCACGATGAAGATGTCTGCGACGTTGAAGATCGCCGGCATCATCCAGGGCATCGAGATCATGTCGACCACGTGGCCGACGGGGAAGCCCGGCTCCCGGAACAGGCGATCGGTGAGGTTGCCCAGCACGCCGCCGAGGAGGCAGCCGAGCACCACGGCCCAGAGCCGGGACCGGAGACCGAACGCCTTCCACACGATCACGCCGGCGACGATGGCCAGAGCGATCGTGAAGATCCAGGTGACCTCGGATCCGAGGGAGAACGCGGCGCCGGGGTTGCGCACGAAGTAGAGCTGGAAGAACTCTCCGAGAACCGGCACCACCTTCTCCAGGGGGAGGTTCTCGATCGTGAGGTACTTCACAAACTGATCGGCGGCCAGCACGAGCGCTACGAGAATCGCAACGATCGCACCGGCCGCCGACCGACGAAGGGGTGGGCGTCCTGACAAGAGGGCGCCTTACAGACCGATCGCGGAGACGGGCGTCGAGTCCGTGGAAGCCGACTTCTCGTCGAGGTCGCGGAGCTGACCCTCGATGTAGCCGCGCAGCTGCGAGCGGTAGTCGCGCTCGAAGTTGCGCAGCTCGGTGATGCGGGCTTCGAGCGTGTTGCGCTCGCGCTCGAGACGAGCGGTCTCTTCGCGCTGCTTGGCCTCTGCCTCGGTGCGGATGCGCGCGACCTCGGCCTCAGCCTCGGTGATGAGCTGGTTGCGCTTCGCCTCACCCTCGGCGACGTGCTCGTCGTGCAGACGCTGGGCCAGCTCGATGATGCCGGCGGTCGCGGTCGCGGAACCGGTCGGCGCAGGCTCGGCAGGAGCCTCGGCGACAGGAGCCGGAGCCTCGGCGACGGGCGCAGGCGCGGCCGTCGCGGCCTCGGGAGCGGCACCGGACTCGTAGGCGGCCAGCTTGGCCTTCAGCTCGGCGTTCTCCTCGAGAGCCTTGCGCCACTCGATGACGATCTCGTCGAGGAAGTCGTCCACCTCGTCCGGGTCGAAGCCGTCCTTGAAGCGGACGTGCTGGAACTGCTTGGTGACGACGTCATCCGGGGTAAGTGCCATGGGTGGCTCCTCTTTCGATGAGTTCGATTGCCAGTATCGATGTATGGCGTGGTCGTGATGTGGCGCGAACCCGGGGCGCGCACCTGGGTGCCAGCATAGCCCCCGCGCCTCGGAGCCGCGATGTCACGACACCCAGACTGCGGGAACTCCCCGGAGATCCGCGCGGGGTTCAGCGCGCGAAGAGCCCGACGATGTTCATCAGGATCAGCACCACCAGCAGGGTGAGCGTGAACCCGAAATCGAGCGACAGCGAGCCGATGCGCAACGGCGGGATGAGCCGCCGGAAGAACCGGATGGGCGGATCGGTCACCGTGTAGACCGCCT
>Ga0172374_1003079_pt1 | contig 10275 bp, 9 predicted proteins | sample LakKiv3m_FD_114536 | JGI IMG/M metagenome (GOLD analysis project Ga0172374, IMG submission 114536) | Freshwater microbial communities from Kabuno Bay, South-Kivu, Congo - kab_092012_10.3m | ecosystem: Environmental > Aquatic > Freshwater > Lake | place: Democratic Republic of the Congo... | reverse complement strand
TCCTTTTGACTCTAATTTAATCGCAATCATAATTCCTACAAACAAAGGTGACATAACAATCAATCCGATTAAAGCTATAAAAAAATCAATTTTTTGTTTGTGTTCACTATACTTCATCATTCACACTCCATAAGTTAAACAGTCTCTTTTATCTCATCTTGTTTCATTGTATCAAGACAATCATTCGCCCAATTCACGAGGTAAAGCCCTAATGCTTCGCTCGTTTTCAACTCATTCATTCGATCAAGTTTGTCTGCTAAATCATCTTCTTCCGTTACAATGCCGGTAAAGATTTTAGGATAAACTGCTCTAGGGTGTATCTCGCCTTCTTTAAGTAACTCTTCAAACATTTTCTCGCCCGGACGAATACCACTAAATTCAATTGAGATTTGTTCTTCTGTAAAGCCACTCAGTTTAATCATGTTTCGTGCAAGATCTATAATTTTCACTGGCTCACCCATATCAAGAACGAACACTTCCCCTCCATCAGCAAGTGTTCCGGCTTGAATGACAAGACGACTCGCCTCAGGAATTGTCATAAAGTAACGCGTCATATCTGGATGTGTTACGGTGACCGGTCCGCCCTTCTCAATTTGAGCTTTAAACAACGGAATCACAGAACCACGACTACCCAATACATTCCCAAAACGGACAATGGCGTACTTTGTTTGACTAGTTTTTGCTAAATTTTGAACGATCATTTCAGCAATACGTTTTGTTGATCCCATAACGTTCGTCGGGTTGACAGCTTTATCAGTTGAAATCATGACAAATCTATCAGCACCAAACTCGTCTGCCATCTCAGCGACATTTTTAGTGCCGTAAATATTATTTTTCACTGCTTCATGTGGATTTGCTTCCATTAAAGGAACATGTTTATGCGCCGCTGCATGAAAGACTAGATGCGGTGAATGCTTCATAAACACTTCACGCAACCTTTCTACATGCTGTACATCGGCAATAACTGGAATCAAATCAACTTCTAGATTAAGTTCACGGAGTTCACGTTCAATTAAATAAATACTATTTTCTCCATGACCAAGTAGCAAAAGGCGGCTCGGACTAAATTTCAAAACTTGTCTACAAATTTCTGATCCAATCGATCCGCCTGCACCCGTAACGAGCACTGTTTTGCCTTCCACCTCTGATTGAATTCCTGAAATATCAAGTTCAACCGGTTCACGGCCTAACAAGTCATCGATTGATACTTGACGCATTTGATTGATAGCTACTTTTCCGGCTGCAACTTCTTCAATCATCGGTAGCGTATGAACATTTGTACAGATTGCTTTCGCTCGTTTTATGAGTTTAAGGCGCTCTTGATAATTCATGGAAGGAATAGCGAACACAATTTTGTCAATCGCGTGATTCTCGACAACACTTTCTAATTGTTCAAGTGTCCCCAAGACTCTCACACCGTTAACGGTCAAATTTTGAAGATGATTATTATCATCAATAAATCCAACTGGATTCATGCGATGATTATCTGATTGATTGATTTGACGGACCAGCATGCGACCAGCTTGCCCGGCACCAACAATTAACGTTCGCTTTTCAGATTTACGACGCTTCACCTTTCTCCCGCCCAAAACTAAACGACGATCTTGTTTCCAGGTCACGTAAATCCGCGAACCCAGACGAATGCCCCCTAATAATAAGAGAGATAAGCAAAAACTAAGGAACAACATTCTTTCCATCGCTTCTCCGTAAACAGCAAATTGAAGTACATACAAAGTTAATGTACTCATTATTAATGTCACAGCAAGGCGAATAGCTTCTGACATACTCGCAAAGCGCCAGGCAACTCTGTAAAGTCTACTAATGCCGGCCATCACGATAAATAATGCGCTATATAGTAAAGCAGACTCTACAAAATGATTGCGATCCACATTTTCAATAAATTCAAGCGGGTATAAAAAGAAATATGTGACAAACATTGAAGATAAAATAGCAATAATATCAAGAACTATTAACACACTTGTACGAAATGATTTTCGACTTATCTCAGGAATAGACATCTGTTTTCCTCCCTATTTTACTGGATTCAAAGAAGAATGTTCTTCCATCAGTTCTGTCATCATCTTTAATACATCATCTCGAAGATCGTCTCTCTTCAGTGCAAACTCAAGTGTTGTTTCAATAAAGCCTAACTTTTCTCCAACATCGTAACGTTTACCATTGAATTCGTAAGCATACACGCGCTCTGCTTCATTTAAACGCGTGATTGCATCTGTCAATTGAATCTCACCACCGGCTCCTGGAACTTGTGTTTCTAGGAAGTTAAATATTTGAGGGGTAAACAAATATCGACCTAAAATAGCCAAATTCGATGGTTCTGTACCTGGAGCTGGTTTTTCCACAAAGGATTCAACTTTATGTAAACCGCCTTCAAGTGATGCTTGCGGATCCACAATCCCATACCTGTGAGTCACATCAAGCGGAACTGGTTGAACACCAATAATCGAACTCTTAGTTTTTTCATACTGTTCAATCAACTGTTTCGTACATGGAATCTCCGCCTGGACAATATCATCTCCAAGCATAACGACAAACGGATCATTACCTACAAACGCTTTTGCCTGCAAAACCGCATGCCCAAGCCCCATTGGTTTTGACTGGCGGATAAAATGAATGTTGATATTCGTTGTTTCTTCAACTAACTTTAAGAATTCCGATTTCCCTTTTTCAATTAGAATTTGTTCGAGTTCTGGAACTGAATCGAAGTGATCTTCGATTGCCCGTTTTCCTTTACCGGTCACAATCAAAATGTCTTCAATCCCAGATTCGACAGCCTCTTCAATAATGTATTGAATCGTCGGTTTATCGACAATTGGTAACATTTCTTTTGGCATTGCTTTCGTTGCAGGTAAAAAACGTGTACCTAAGCCTGCAGCTGGAATCACAGCTTTTCTCACTATTTTACTTGCCATGATGCTCCTCCTCTATGGATAAATATATCTTATATGTTTGATTCACAAAAAAAAGGATGTAACTTACATCCTTTCAAAATTATAAATTAAGGGTATCACTTTCGACCTAATATAAAAACATACGAGGAGTAAATTAAACCTAAAATCGTTCGACAGTTGTCGACAAAGATCATATGCTGTGTAAAAAAATGTAAATAATTAACATTTAAGGGAGGGGGTTACTTTTCCATTTTCCTCGCCAGTTTTTCGTTGGTAATGTTGGTGGATCGATGAATACAAACTCATCTTTCATAATTGCTTCCGCATTGACTACATAGTTTTCCCATTTGTCTTGACCAAGCTCCTCACGAACAACCTTTTCAACTTCCGTCCAATAAAATGTTCGACGGCCTGTGCTATGAGCATCTGATGCGATCAAGTGACTCAGTCCATTACGAAGAAAAGCGAAGGCTAATTCCTTAACGTTTTGACCGAACTCGCCTGTCAAACTACTCGTCGTAATCTGCGAAAGCGCACCAGACGAGACGAAATCCATCAGTCGTTTCGGATTAGTGGCGAATTCTTTATTACGTTCTGGGTGAGCGATGACTGGTGTATATCCTTCTGCTTGAAGACCGAAAAAAAGTTGTTCCGCATAGGCTGGCACTGAGTCACTCGGAAACTCCACCAAAACGTAACGAGATCCGGCAAGGGATACCGCCTTTCCTTGCTCTAACGATTCAACAAGGTCTCCAAAGATTCGAATCTCTTGCCCAATATACAAATCAAGGTTGACTCTTTCTTGCCGCAAAATATTTTGTAATATCGTGACAGCATTTGCTACGTCAAGTTGACTTGTGTCAAACTGCGGATGAAACGCGTGGGGGGTGACCACGATTGCGGTCACCCCTTCACTTACAGCGCGTTTCGCCATTTCGACCGCTTGTTCGACTGTTTCTGGACCGTCATCAACGGCCGGCAATAAGTGACAATGGATATCAATCATGGCACGCTCTCCTTTTATTCATATGCGTAGTAATAATAGTAATCGTCGCTACCTTGTGGCTCACGTTTGTTCAAGACAACACCAAGGATATGTGCTTCAGCGAGCGTCAATTGTTCTTTCGCTTTGACGACCATTTGGCGGTCTGACTTGTCACAACCGACGACAAGAACAACACCGTCAACCTTGCGAGCCAATAAGCGTGTATCCGCTACTTGCATCATCGGAGGAGCATCTAAAATGATAATGTCATAATTCGCTCGTAGTTCTTCTAATACTCGATCCATCATCTTCGAAGAAAGTAATTCTGAAGGGTTTGGCGGGATTGGTCCTGCCGCAATCAAATCGAGATTTTCAATTTGAGTCAAGTGCGTAGCTTTTTCAACGGTTGTCTTTTTAGCTAACACAGTAGAAAGACCAATACCGTTCGAAAGACGGAACGTGAAGTGGGCTGTCGGTCGGCGCATGTCACAGTCAACGAGTAAAACACGCTTTCCTTGTTGTGCGTAAACAACAGCAAGGTTTGAAGCTGTCGTCGATTTTCCTTCTCCTGACGATGCTGATGTAATGACCATTGTTTGAAGATCATCATCTACAGCTGTGAATTCTAAGTTAGTTCGAATTGTTCGATATTGTTCTGAAATTGGTGATTTCGGCTTATACACTGTAATTAAGTCACGGCCGGTCTTATCATATTTAATATGTTTGCTCTTCTTTTTCCCGAACTTAAACATGGACTTGTTCACCTTTCACTTTCGATTGACGTTGTTGTTGCATTTCTACTTTATCAATTACAGGAATAGATCCAAGAACCGGGAGTTGCAGGACATTCTCAACATCCTGTTCCGTCTTAATGCGACGATCTAATATAACTTTAAGAAATGCAATGGCAACTCCGAGCAATAGACCCAGAACCGTAGCAATCGCTGTATTTAATAATATATTCGGATTGACAGGGAACATTGGAATAGAAGCATTTGATAGGACTTTGACGTTGTCGACACTCATGAGCTCTGGGACTTCTTTGGAGAAGACATCGCTAATTTCGTTTGCGATATCTGTAGCTAAGACTGGGTTAGTATGTTGTATTTTGATGTTAATAACCTGTGAATTTTGTTCACTATTCACGGTAATCAAATTACTTATGCTATCAGGAGCCCCAACTACATTTTCTTGAACTTGTTCTAGGATAGCTGGGCTTTGGATAATGACACGATACGTGTTAACAAGCGTTACTGAAGACTGGATTTGACTGCTGTCGATCGTATTATTTTGAGACTCTTTTGGAGCGACGAGAACTTGTGTTGACGCCTCGTATGTTGGTTGAATCACATACGAACTCGATAAGAAGGCGATAAGCGCCGCGATGATTGCTAAACTGACGATGAGCCATTTGCTCCGTTTTAAAATGGAGAATAATTCTCCAAGGGAAATTGTTTCTTCTTTCATGCTCGTGTTTTCTCTCCTCTGTTCTTTAAAGTCACTACTGGAAAAATTCCGCAGATAATATTTAACAATGCCAATACCAAAACATTATAGCAAAAATTATCGCAGTTGATGACCCATTTTTTAAAATTTGGGTTTTTTGGTATGTAAATCTGATAAACTTTGTTAGGAAGAACTTAACAAAAGGAGGAGACAATAGTGCACGTTAGTGAGCGCCTACTCCAGTTGTATGCAGACACGAATGCGGCAACACGTACAAAACTGCAGAATACCATTAAACAAAATTTAGGGGACGGGAAATCGTTACGCATGTCCTTTGAAGAATTAACGGGTTCGGTAAACAATACGCTACCAACCGAAGAAAAATCGGCGGCAGACTTCGCCGCTTGGATCAAAGACGGCAAAAAAGATGCCAAGTTTCTTCCATACTATGTGTCTTTACTTGAGATGCATGAGGATGTGTTGAACAAAGAAGCGACCGTTCCTCAATCCGCACCGATTGACAAGACAATGGTCAATGAGACGTCAGCTGTTGAAAAAACGGTCGTACCTGTTCCTGAACCAACCGTAGTCGAAGCTCCAAAAGTGGAAGAACAGCCAACCGCTCTAAAGCAACGTTATATGCCAGAAGCGCCAGTCCCGTCACGGGCCGAACGAGCGAAATATCAACGTACAATTGAACCAGCCCGACCACGCCGGAGATCCGGTAAGTGGATCGGTGTGCTTTTCTTCCTGTTTTTACTCATAGGAGGCGGCTATTTCGGGTATCCATATGTATTGGACTTGTTGGAACCAAAACAAGAAGCCAAAGTTGTCGAGGAAACACCGAAGCCGGACCCTGAACCGGTCGTCCAAGAACCGGAAACGAACTACGTCTGGCTCGCTTCGAAGAACGTCAACCTCGTCTCGGAACCGAATGGCACGACCGTCACCTATATAGGAGATATCGGCGACCGTTACGAGATTGTGAAGGAACAAGACGACCATGTCGAGGTGAGTTTGGATGGGACGACAGCGTGGGCCCCGCTCGAAGCGGTCACGACCGACTGGCCACAACGTGACTTGACGGACAGTGCCCTTCTCGACTGGGTGAACACGAACTTGAACAACGATTGGCTCGGCGAAGCGATTCCAGACTTCTTCGCCATGAACGAAGCGGCACTCACGGAGACGATCGGTGCACCTTACGGCCGGGAGACAGATGCGTTGAACGCTTATGCGTTCTACAACGGTGGCTTCTTCGTCATTCAACAGGACAAGGTGCACGCCATCGACTGGACGAACACGCAAACGACGCGCGAGGCGTTCAGTTCGCTCGGCGAACCGGTCCTCGCGACGGACGATGCAGTGGTTTATGAGAGTGAGACATACTCACTCCGCTTATTCGAAGGTACGAACGGACAGACACGGGTACGACTGACTGAAAAATAAGAGAGTTTCACGGAAGGAGCAATCCCCATGAACACGATTCTTGTTACAGGGGGTGCCGGTTATATCGGTACCCATACCGTCTTACAGTTGCTTGAAGCTGATTACAACGTCATTGTCATCGATAATTTTTGCAACAGCTGTCATGAAGCGCTTAAACGCGTTGAGTCTTTGGCCGGAAAATCGGTCACGTTCTACCTTGGCGATATCCGCGATCGCGAATTATTAGAGAAAATGTTTACCTCGCATCAGATTGACGCTGTCATCCACTTCGCTGGATTAAAGGCTGTCGGTGAATCGGTGTCCGAACCGCTCCGTTACTATGAAGATAACGTCGTCGGTACGACCATCCTGTTAGAAGTGATGGATGAGTTCGGCGTGAAGCGGATCGTCTTCAGCTCATCGGCGACCGTTTACGGAATTCCCGAACGGACACCGATTGACGAGACGTTCCCACTCAGCGCGACGAACCCATACGGTCGGACGAAACTGATGATTGAAGACATTATGCGCGACCTTGCTGTATCTGATTCATCTTGGAGTATTGCCCTCTTGCGTTACTTCAACCCGATCGGTGCCCATGAATCGGGCCGAATCGGTGAAGACCCGTTCGATGTCCCGAACAACTTGATGCCGTACATCACCCAAGTCGCCGTCGGTCGTTTGAGCGAACTGAGCGTGTTCGGTGACGATTACGACACACCGGACGGGACCGGTGTCCGCGACTACATTCACGTCGTCGACTTGGCCGCGGGTCACTTGAAGGCACTCGATTACGTCATGGACCATACCGGTGCCGAAGCGTTCAACTTAGGGACCGGGACCGGCTATAGCGTCCTCGACCTCGTCCAAGCGTTCGAGGCGGAGAGTGGAAAACGCGTCCCCTATCAAGTGACGTTACGCCGCCCGGGTGACGTCGCCAGTTGTTTCGCCGACCCCTCGAAGTCGAAACGTGTGCTCGGCTGGGAGGCGAAACACGACATCCGCGCCATGTGCCGCGACGCCTGGAACTGGCAATCGAACAACCCGAACGGTTATCGGGAAACAGAAAAACGGCTGACACGAGAACCTTAAGGTTCTTCTGTCAGCCGTTTTGTCATGTCCACTTCAATGATTTCTGGTTCCTTGCCCGGTGTGACGAGCACCCCGAAGTCGAGTACGGCAATCACGATGGCGATGCCGGCGAGCCCCCAGGCGGCGTCAAACGTGAACTCGCCGACGATTAATCCGAACAAGACGAACGCTGCGAACGTCAAATAGTAGAACTTGCGCCAAATCGTCCGGTACTCGATTGCAAACTCACGGTCCCACATATAGAAAAATACGAAGCCCGCTAATGCGATGAATAGTGTCGCGAACATCCAATACGAAAATGAATGGAACGTCAGGCTCAAGACATGCATAAATAGTGACTGATTCAATGGGGTTAGCTCCTTGGTGTATGTAGGATTTTGTCATGGAAATTACTTCTATCTCCATTTTCCTACCAAATGAATCATGAGTCAATACACCTAAATCACACAATTCAAATTTGAATCAAAAGTCCTATTCAGATTTCACCCAAACAAACCCGTAGGCATCGAGGTCAATCGTCTCGACCGGTTCACCTGTGAACAGGTTCCTGCCGCTCGTCCGCACGGTAACGGGCTCATTGCTGACGTTCGTATACAACATGAGCGTCTCCCCTTCACCTTTCCGTTCGACCGTGAAGACGCGTTTGTCGGACGTGTCAATTCGTTGTTCGGCATAAGGTGAGAACGCCGGATGCGTCCGTTTGACATTCAACTGGCTGATGATGCCCGAGAACACTTGCAGGCGATACGGGTCCGTCTTCAGCTCTTGGATGAGCGCATCCCGGTCGACCGGCGTCTGTACACCGAGCAGTGTCCGGTAATCGATGCTCGGGATGCCTTGGAGCGAGAACAGGATACTGTGCGCCGCGAGAATCATGTCGACGCTCGGATCGATCAAGTTCTTCTCGAACGGGTCACGCTCGTGAATCGACAAGAAGTTGAAGTACGTCTTCCCCTCCGCTGGTGCCTCGATTCTGTTCGCCCAATCGGACAGCTTCTTGGCGTCACCTTGCGCGAAGGCGAGCATCGTGTGCGAGGCGAGGTCGAAGTGGCAGATGGCGTCGGCGACGCTGACGTAAGAGCCGAGTGCTTGGACGTCTCCTTCATAAGCGAGAATCAATTGCCCATGTGGTTTGTAGTGATGAAGCACCGTGTGCCAGAGCGAAATGACGCGCTGGATGCTTTCTTCCGGCATGCCTCGGAACGACTGGACGTGGACACGCAGCTTCGTCGCGCCTTGGGCGAGCCGCTCGATGAAGGCGTCCGTCTCGTCGAGCAGATTGAACTGCAGCTCGTTATAGACGTCGGGCTCGGTGTCATACATGAGCTCGAACTCGTGCTTGAAGCGCCCGAGGTCCTCGTATAATCGGATACGAGGGTTGATTGCCGTATCGGTCGGCTTGGCCGGATACGGGAACAGCGAGACGAGATACAAGTCGCTTATCGACGCCTGGACGTGTTCCTTCAACAACTCATGAAGCGCATCCAAGTCCGGGCTCCCATCCGTCGTGACGGCGTTGGCGTCAATCATGAGCACGCTCGTCTTCTCGCTCACACTCTCCCCGTCGTGCCAATGATGACCGTCCCAATTCGTGAACAGCTCTTGCCAGTCTTCCGCTGTATGGTCGTCCTCTAATCGATTGATGATCGGTTCAACAGTTTCCCAAAGCATGTCATCCCTCCTCAGTGTCTCTTTATCAGTCCCACCGATACCGTTTTTTCAAACGCAAAAAAAAGCCATCCCCTTAGGAATGGCTTAGTTCATCAAGCGTTGCAGTTCGGCTTGGACGTCGGCGAGCGAGGCCGAGTCCGGATTCCAGTAATAGATGCCATCCGACTCGAGACCACCTGATCCTTCGATGCGGAGCGTGCTGGCGTTACGGAACGCCTTCATATAGTCCGTCGACAGCGTCACGAGCTCATTGAACTCGATGTTCGTCTTGGCCCGGTTACCGGCGACGTCGAGCAGCTTCGTCACTTTGTCGATCGAGAAGTCGGAACGCCCCTTCTCGACGATGGCCGCGACGACGGCGCGTTGCCGCTCTTGGCGACCGAAGTCACCGTTCGGGTCGTCATAGCGCATACGGGCGTATGACAACGCCGAGGCACCGTTCAAATCGACCTGGCCAATCGGATAGTTGTAGCCGTCCGATGAGAACGCGAAACTGTTCTGTACCGTGATGCCGCCGAGCGCGTCGACGACCTCGGTGAACGCCTCCATGTCCGCCTCGACGACATAGTCGATCGGGATGTCGAGCAACCCTTCGACCGTGTTCATCGCCATCTCGGCCCCACCGAACGCGTAGGCGTGGTTGATTTTATCGTTCATGCCTTTGCCGACAATCTCCGTCTTCGTATCGCGCGGGATGCTGAGCATCGCCCCTTCGTCCGTCGTCGGGTTGAGCGTCATGACGAT